>Ga0209979_1001125_pt1 | contig 30915 bp, 29 predicted proteins | sample AnhtaG_FD_183114 | JGI IMG/M metagenome (GOLD analysis project Ga0209979, IMG submission 183114) | Deep subsurface microbial communities from Anholt, Denmark to uncover new lineages of life (NeLLi) - Anholt_01485 metaG (SPAdes) (version 2) | ecosystem: Environmental > Aquatic > Marine > Oceanic... | reverse complement strand
GAATTGCTATGGAGATAAAAAAAGCAATAGAGAAAGATAAACTTAGAGAAATTGTTACATAAAATAAAAAACCAAATGATTATTTATTCTTGCCTTTCTTTTTGTTTTTTTCACTTCGTTTTAACCCTAGATATACTAATATTATTCCTAAACACCAAAAAAAGTAACTGTTATATATGATTCTCTTTGGGAAAATGAGTATAGAAATATAATAACTCCGATTCCCACTATCAATATATTTTCAAGGTCCATTTTACCATCTTCTCAAATTGTTGATGATTTTCAAAGTATCGACATTTTTGGAGGTTTAATTTATCATTTAGAAGTTTGACACGTTATCGTTCTTTCTTCGGTAACAATTATGTCTACTGGAAGATCATGTTCCTCTGTCAGCACAGCATCTACTATTTGAATTTCAAATGCTAGACCAATGTGAGATACTTTTTGAGTATCATTTAGTAATCTATCATAATATCCTTTTCCATGTCCAATTCTATTCCCATGGATATCAAACACAACGCCTGGCACAAGTATGAGGTCTATCGACTCAACAGGTACTTCTTTAATGGATTCTTGTTTTGGTTCTAAAATATTATACGCACCTACTTCCAAGTCATTCCAATCAGTAAGTTTGGATAATATTAACGTACTATCTTTAGGTATCGACTTTGGAGCAACAACTGTTTTTCTCATCGACATGCTTTCCTTTATCATATCATGAGTGAATACTTCGTTATCATAAGATACATAGAAAAGAATAGTCTGTGCATTTCTGAAGAGATCCATTTCAAAAATTCTTTTTTAATCCTACTACTTTTTTCAAATACTTCTGATGGAGACAATGCATTTCTTTTCTCTGCAATACTTCTACGAAGCCTATCCTTCATTCTCATGGAATCATCTTCCACCTTATGGAGTTATACTATTTTTTAATGAGAAGAAACGATTGTGTCCGTGGGTTATCAGAAACCACTTCAACAGAGAATGTATTAAGGAGATTTCCTGATTTTAGAAACTGTGTGATATCATCTTTGAGTCCTTTACACATCACTCTTGCTGCTGGTTTCATATTTTTTGATAAATGTCTTAGAACCTCGTCTATTGGCCAGACATTTATTGCAATAAAAATAACATCAAAATCCTGAATTGGGTAGTTGACGCCATCTCCATATTCAACGATTACTTTGTCAGAAAGATTCTTTCTTTTTACATATTCTTTTCCAATTAGATACGCTCTTTTGTTGTTATCAATTGTAACTACGGTGGCATTTGTTTCTTCTGCAATAAGCATGGGTGCTGAGGGAAGCATCCCACATCCTATGAAAAATACTTTATCCTTTGCAGTGACTTTTGCCATTTTGATTTCTTTTAAAAAAACTGGTTTTCTCCATTTCATAAGAAGCTTATAAAAAAAATCTATTTTTATTGCAAGAAACTCTAAAAAAATAAATTCATAAAATAAAATTTTTCTTCTCCAGTTAACAAGAGTTGTTGATGAACCAATGTTGTTATGCTGTTTCATCAAATGCCACCAATTAACCATCGTTTACTGATCCAGAGTTGTGTAACTCATGTACAATAATACAATGGGCTTCTTTTGTTTATATCTTTCTTTCACACTTTATTGATAGTAACGTCATATAGAGCTACTCAATGTCTCTCCTTCCATAAAAATAATATACTGATTTTGGTATTGTACCCCAAAAAAAAATTGAGATGGTAAATGGGATATGTATGAAAGGGCAAGGCATTGGTTTTGGAAAAGCCATACTATTTAATGAACACTTTGTCGTCTATGGCATACCATCAATTGTTTCTGCGATAGGTAAATATACTGTCGCAAAAGTAGAGCCATATGATAAAAAGGAGCTGAAACTTGAAGATTTAAGAGAGGCAACACCAAATTATAAAGAAGATAAACTAGAGCAACAGAAGGCTTCTTTGAAGAGAATTTTTAAGAAAATGAACATCGATGTATCAAAAAACGGTCTCAAAATCACTTTAGATGGAAATCTTTATTGCGCAAGTGGGATTGGTGCGAGTGCAGCATCTTGTGTAGCGATTGCAAGAGCGCTTTCAGATTATTTTAATTTTAATCTTTCAGATGATGAAATCAATGATATCGCGTATGAAGGCGAGATGGGATATCATGGTACTCCTTCTGGTGTGGATAATACTGCGTCGACCTATGGTGGTCTTATTTGGTTTCAGAAAGGAGACACCAACATTATAGAGAGGATCCCTATTTCTAATCCTATTGAGATTGTGATAGGAAACACTGGAAAGGTTGCAGATACTGCTGCAGCTGTTGCAGGAGTCAGGGGAAGAAAAGAGAAGAACCCTGAAAAGTATCAGGAGATATTTGATCGAGCTGAAAACATCACCTATCTTGCAAAACAGGCGCTTCAAGAAGGAGATTATAGAGAAGTTGGGAAGCTGATGAATGAAAACCATAAACTCCTGCAGCAGATTGAAGTATCTTCAAGGGAGCTTGATTTTCTTGTAAGTATTGCACGAGATCAAGGAGCTCTTGGTGCAAAACTTACCGGTGGAGGTCTTGGAGGGAACATGATTGCGCTTACACCAGGTAGAGATCTCCAGGAAGAAGTAGCAACTGCGATAGAAAAAGAAGGATTTCAGACGGTTAAAACCGTAGTTGGCGCATCTCGTGGAGGCATTGAGTAGATGAATCTCCGGGATTTTCTTTTAAAACTTGAAAAAGAAAATAAGTTAGTACGCATTAAAAAAGAAGTATCTGTAACGTATGAGATTGCAAATATTATGTATTCTCTTGATGAAAAACCAGTGATATTTGATAAGGTGAAAGGCTATCCGTTCAAAATTTTTGGCGGCATTACTTCAAATAGAGACATTATTGCCGAGGGCCTTGGAACAACAAAAGAACAATTGCTGTTTAAACTGGTGGATGCTTTGCGTAATCCAAAAAAACCAGAGATAGTGGATAAAGCACCATGTCAAGAAGTAATAATTAAAGATCCAGATCTTAGCAAGATTCCTCTCCTTTTTCATCTCGATGGCGATGGCGGCCGGTATGGCTCCGCGACAGTTGCAACGATAAAAGATCCTGAAACAGGTCGAAATGTATCCTATCATCGATTAATGGAGATTGGAAAAAACAAATTCACTGCCCGTCTTATTAAAAAAAGACAGACGCGGACAACATATGATAAAGTTGAGGGTGATTTGGAGATGGCGGTCTGCATTGGTAACTCAGTTGCAGTTATGGTTGCAGCATCTCTTGGCCCGCCGTCTGGTATGGATGAATTCTCCATTGCAAATGCACTTGACAAGACGCCTCTAGTGAAATGTGTTACAAAAGATCTTGAAGTTCCTGCGGAGTCAGAATTTGTCATAGAAGGAAGACTGACACGAGACCTTGATCGTGAGGGACCGTTTGTTGATCTCACAGAAACAAGGGATCTTGAACGTCAGGAACCTGTTTTTGTTGTTGATTGTATCACCCATAGAAAGGATGCAATGTATCAAGCATTGATTCCTGGCAGATTTGAACATAAAATCCTTATGGGGATGCCGAAAGAGCCGACAATTTACGATGAAGTTAGTAAAGTGGTGGAATGTACGAATGTGCTTGTCACCATGGGTGGTGGTTCATGGCTTCATGGCATTGTTCAAATAAAAAAGAAGCATCCTGATGACGGTAAGAAGGCCATTGAAGCTGCATTTAATGGCCATAAAAGCATGAAACATGTGGTAATTATTGATGACGATGTTGATATTTATAGTCCCAATGCTGTGGAATGGGCAATTGCTACAAGATTTCAGGGAGATAAAGATCTTGTTATAAAACCCGATCAGCCAGGGAGTTCCCTTGATCCTTCTGGTAAACATGAGGCTGGGAAGAAGACGCTTACCACAAAGATTGGTGTTGATGCAACTATTCCATCTCATGTTGATAAAAGTAAATATGAGGTTGTACAGTACAAAAAGGTTGATCTTGATGATTACCTCCGGTGAAGGAAAATATAAGGTTTTTCTTGAAGAAAAAAAGATTGGTAATGATTTAATCTATTTTCTTGGAGGGGGAGAGGAATCCCATATTGGAGGGATTGTTTTCTGCGAACCAAATAAGGAACCGCAGATCATACGTTTAGAAGGACATTATGATGATGTTGTGTTAAAGCCTATTGCTGAAGCGGCATGTAAGAAATATAAGACAAAGGTCGTTGTTGTTGGTGGCATACACATTGATAATGCCACAAAACAAGAGATTGAAAAACTAGTAAAAAATTGTAAGGAGTTAGTAAAATGTATTTGACAAAAGAAGAAGAAAAGATCCTTAAAGGAGAAGGAGGGGAAGTAATGGAGAGACTCTTCAGACTGCTTGTTCGTTTAGGAGATATATATGGTGCCGATAAGATGATACCTGTAGGGTCAGTTCAAGTAGCAGGTGTCTCTTACAAATCAATCGGTGATCCAGGTACTGAGTTCTTAGAAGACATGGCATCAAAAGGCGCTAAGGTAAAAGTACTGACCTATCTCAACCCTGCAGGTATGGATCTTGAAAACTGGGAGAGACTTGGTTTTCCAAAGGATTTTGCAAAAAATCAACTCCGCATTATGAATGCATTCAAAAGCATGGGTATTGTCATAACTTCTACATGTACGCCCTATCTTGCTGGAAATCTTCCAAGATTCAGAGAGCACATCGCTTGGTCAGAATCCTCTGCTGTTTCATTTTCTAATTCTGTTATTGGCGCAAGAACCAATAGAGAAGGTGGACCTTCTGCACTTGCCGCTGCGATTTGTGGGAGAACACCAAACTATGGACTCCATCTGTGGGAGAAACGTCAACCAACGATTAAAATAAATGTTGATGCAGAATTAGAATTCAACTCTGATTTTGGGGCTCTTGGGTATTTTGTTGGGAAACAAGTGAAAAACAAGATTCCCTATTTTACAGGTATAAACAATGCAAATACTGATCAATTGAAGGGGCTTGGTGCTGCGATGGCTGCATCTGGAGCTGTCGCATTATATCATCTGGAAGGATTGACACCTGAAGCAGATTTGGTTGAAAAGGATGGTTTGGAAGAAATTAACGTCTCCAAAAGAGAACTTGATGAAACATATGAAAAACTTAGCTCCGGTAAGAATCCCGATATTGTAATTCTAGGTTGTCCTCATGCATCACTTCGGGAGATTTCAACACTTGCAGATAAACTCAAAGGAAAACATTTGAAGAAACCCATCTGGATCTGTACTTCTAGGGTGATGAAAGAAGCAGCAGATAGAATGGATTTTACAGAAATTATTGAGAAAGCTGGTGGTCATATTGTTGCTGACACATGTATGGTTGTCTCACCGATAGAACAGATGGGATATAAAACAACTGGTGTAAACTCCGGTAAAGCTGCAAACTATCTACCAAGTTTTTGTAAGCAGGAAGTTGTTTTTGCAAATATTAATAAACTCATTGAGGTGCAATTATGAAAGGAAGAATGATCTCACCTGGGAAAACTGAGGGTGTTGCTATTGTTTCTGAGGAACCTATTGGGTTTTATGGAGGGATAGATAGTAAAACTGGAATTGTCATTGAAAAAGGACATCCACTCGAAGGAAAATGCGTAACAGGTAAAATCCTTGTCTTTCCTTGCGGGAAAGGCTCAACTGTTGGCTCATATGTTATTTATGGACTAAAGAAAAATGGTGTCGCACCAAAAGGAATAGTGAATAAAGAAACGGAAACCATTGTTGCAACAGGTGTTATTCTTGCGGGTATTCCTTGTGTTGATCAAATAGATATTGAAAAGATACAAGATGGAGATACTGTTCTTTTAGATGCTGATAATGGATCTGTTGAAATTAAATAGACAATTACAATAGTGCTCGCATACTCCAGGAGACACCTATTCCATTTATTGGGATGTTGTGGTCTCCATCGTCATCAGACCATGAAAGTGTACCTTCGATCTCGCAGGATCCAACCTTCATACCCATATATGTAGGGAATTTCCATACCTTGCTACAGGCGTTTTCTACTTCGATATCACAATCAAGTTCAGTGTTTGTACCATATAATAGTGCTTGACTGATGACATATAAGGGTTTTAAACTTGGTTTTGCGATGATGTTGAAATCGGTTGGCATTTTTACAAACGGAAAGATCTGTTCGTCTTGTCTTGTTATTTTTATATCAACATTTCTTAGTTCGGTAAAGGTTTCTCCGTTATCAGTTGTTATTAGCAATATGCTCAATGGGTTGATCTTTGTTGTTTTACTTGTTATTGCTTGAGGCATTGGATAGAAGGTTGTTGAGTAGATGTTCCATCCATTATCAAGGGTCATATGGAACCAATCCCATCCATTGATTACTCCTAGTGTTACTGCTTTTGGAGTCCATGAGTGTTCATGATGTCCAATGCCTTTTACTACATATTCTTCGCCGTCTATTTCTACAGTACCAGACACTTCGCATCCTGTGAAGAGATAGTTTGCAATGCTGCTTTTGGATTGATCAAATGCTCTGCTTCCAATGGTCCATATTGGAAGTGAATTTGTTTTGTAATCAAGATCAATGATGATTTCATGTGCGTTGTCGATGTCTTTATCTTCAGCGTGTACATGCCAGTTTGGATATTCTCCTTCAGCCCAGGAATCTTCAAATTCTACGCTTACTCCTGGTGAACTGGCGATTAGTGTTCCTGTGTTAAGAATTTGAAGAGGATATCTTTTTTTGTTGATCATACCTCCATATGTTTCACCATCAGGACCATAGAGGGTAACGATGAGAAGATCTGGTTTTGTGGTACCGATCAGATCTCCGCGGGCCATGTGATTAAAGCTTATTTGAATAGCCCAGTTTTTTAGTTCGCTTTCTTCATCGTTAAATACGGCGCCAAAGTACCACCATTCTCTAGCGATTCGAAGTTTATCATAATGTACTCCTTCATCTTCAGGTGAAACATCTCTTCTAAAGGATGGTATAAAGGACGTTGGTGGAGTTGGTATTTCTGGTGGAGTTGTTACATTATCTGGTTCAGGTGGAGGTGTGGGACCTATTGGGATAGGTGATTGAATATAGCCTGCTTTATATAAAAAGAGTCCTGAGACTATTACCAATGTTACCACGATTATGGCATCAATCTTTTTTAATTTCAGATGCATTCTCCACCAAGTACATTATTTTTATATATAATGTTGTATTATATATTATTAATACTTTTCTTTACATTTGTTATCGAAGCTACAAGAGAGCATATTTTTATATGAGAGTGATTGATTACCCAAAAAACTATTTGTGGATGATACCATGATAGATAGAAACGATATAGAAAACTGTTTTTCAGAATTACAATGGATAAAAAATCAAGATTTAAGAGAAAAAGTTGCAGAAGTATGGACAAAGGCAGCGAAACAGGGTAGATGGGGGTCGCTGGATGATGTCCCTTTTACACTACTTTTTGAAAACTCCGGTCTTCTCACAGAACATACAAAACGAATAACAAATCTAGCAAAAACCATTCTTGATACAAGAGAGGAAAAACTAAATCAGGATTTTCTTATTGCAGGTGCTCTTCTTCACGATGTAGGAAAAATGTTTGAATATGAAAAAAAAGGTGGTAACGTTGTGAAAAGCGAGTACGGAAAGGTGTTTCGTCATCCAGTTTCAGGTGCACTGCTTGCACGTGAGCTTGGTATTCCTGATGAGGTTGTCCACATTATTTATGCCCATTCACATGAAGGAGACAACACCAAGAGAAGCCCTGAGGCAATTATTGTTCATCATTGTGATTTCATTGATTTTGGAATCAAAAAGAGTCTGGTGAATAAATGAAAGTAGAAAATGCTGCAAAAAGAAGAGTAGAGACAAATATTGGTGGAAAAACACTTAAACCATTTGCGGGAGCAAAAAAATACAGGTATACATCAAAGGTTACCCGTCTTTCTGATGCGTTGAAAAAATGTGGGATAAAATCTGGAGATACGCTTTCATTTCATCATCAACTTCGTAACGGTGATAATGTCGTCAATATGACCCTCGAGGCAGTACGCGAACTTGGAATTAAAAATATTCGGATGGCGCAAACTGCTATGTTTAATGTTCATAATCCCATTATCGACCTTATAAAAGATGGTGTCGTGAACAGGGTAGAGGGCAGTATTAATGGTGTCGTTGGAGATTATGTTTCCAAACATCCTCTTCCATATCCAGTTGTTTTGCGTTCCCATGGAGGTCGATGGGCTGCGGTAAAAACAGGTGAACTGCATGTTAACATTGCTGTTATCGCAGCGTCTTCTGCAGATGAACGAGGGAATTGTACGGGTATTCTTGGAGAAAATGCATTTGGCCCTATTTCGTATTCGGAGATCGATGCGATGTGTGCTGATCATGTAATTGTGGTAACCGATACTATTGTCAAGTATCCTTGTCCACTTCAGGAGATTCAGGAGCGATATGTCGATTATGTCGCCCAAGTTGATCGTATCGGTGATCCAAAAAATATTACTTCAGGGACAACAAAGATAACAGAGGATCCTATGAAGCTACAGATGGCACATGATTGTGTTGAACTGATGGATGCTGCTGGAATCATCAAAGATGGAATGATATTTCAGTCTGGTGCAGGAGGGATATCGCTTGCTGCAATGAAATATCTTGGTGAAAGATTGGAAGAAAAAGATGTCATTGCTGCATGTGCCACAGGCGGTCTTACCAAGTTAATAATTGATATTTATGAATCAGGTCGTGTTAAACATTTATATTATTCTCAGGTTTTTGATGATGATTCTGTGAAATATATTCAGGATAATTTGGAGATGCCTGCAGATATTGGACATTACGCTGATCCCACATCAAAGGGTCGGACAATCGATGGCCTCGACACGGTAGTTCTTGGTGCTACAGAGGTTGATATGGATTTTAACGTCAACGTCAATACTCATAGCGACGGACGTTTGTTACATGGCATAGGTGGACATCAGGATACCGCTGCAGGTGCTTCGCTATGCATTATTACTGCACCGGTGTTTCGAAAAACAAACCCGATCGTAAGAGAGAAAGTAACAACCATTACGACACCTGGTGCCGTTGTCGATGCTATAGTGACAAACAAGGGAATTGCGATAAATCCAAAAAGAAAAGACCTCTTAGAAAAAATTAAAGGGAAAATCGATGTTATTCCGATTAAGGAGCTGAAAAACATAGCCTATGATGCAACAGGAGAACCAGAAGAGCCTGATCTTGGTGAAGAGATCGTTGGTATTACCAAATGGTTTGATGGAACCCTCCTTGATGTCATCTATAGAGTTAAAGAGGGATGAACAATGAAATGGACGACAAAAATTACAAAAGTTGAGCCGAATCATCTTGTAACACGAGGGTATCGTCAGGAGGACTTGATCGGAAACATCCCGTATCCTTCTGTTGTCTATCTTCTTCTCAAAGGGGATTTGCCATCGGAAGAACAAGGGCGAATGATGGATGCGATTCTTACCGCCTGTATTGATCATGGAGTAACCCCGCCTTCATCAATTGCATCTCGCACAGTAGCCTCAGGAGGGGTACCGCTTCCAACAGCGGTTGCAGCAGGCGTCTTATCTATTGGTGATGCACATGGCGGAGCAATAGAAAAGGGTGCAAAGTTTTTACAAGAAGGCATAACACGGATGAAACAGGAGAAAAAATCTATCGATGAAATCGCAAACGTTCTGGTACGAGACGCAAAAGAACAACATAAACGTATCCTTGGATTTGGCCATAGAGTTCATACGTCTGATCCACGGACGAAACGACTATTTTCACTGGCTGAAGAACTAAACATTTCTGGAGATCATATCGCTCTTTCAAAAGTCATTGAAAAAGAACTTGAAAAGTCTGCGGGAAGAAAGCTTCCAATAAATGTTGATGGGGCAATTGCTGCAATTATTTCAGATATGGGTTTTGACTATAGGCTTGGAAAAGCATTCTTTTTACTTGGACGGGTAGCCGGTCTGACTGCACAAGTATATGAAGAACAAACACAGGAAAAACCGATGAGGAAAATGTTTTCTATAGACTGCGAGTATGACGGTCCTGAAGAAAAAAATCTCCCCTGAATAGATGTTTTCAATCTAGAAAACGTTATATACTTATCTAATCCATATAGAAAGTAGTACATGAAAATTCTGCTTGTGTTTCCTAAGATTGAGCATGGTGCATCAACGTTTAAGGATAAAGATTCCTGGGAATCCATTCTTTTTGGTTATCCAATAATTACTCTTCCGCATCTTGCAGGGATTACGCCAAAAAAACATGTGGTAAAAATTGTGAATGAAAACTATGACACTCTTAATTTCGATGAGGATGTAGATCTTGTTGGAATAACATGTTACACAATGACGGCACCTCGTGTGTATGAGATTGCTGATGTGTTTCGAAATCGAGGTATACCAGTTGTTCTTGGAGGGTATCACCCTACTGCGATGCCTGATGAAGCAAAACAGCATGCTGATAGTATTGTTCTTGGAATGGCTGAAGCGAGTTGGCCAAGGCTCATTGAGGATGTAGAAAAAGGAAAGTTGAAGTCGATTTATGAGAGAGACATTGATTTTGACATGGCAGATGTGCCTCCTATTCGAAGGGATCTTATTAAACATAATCCTCTTCAGGGTGCGGTTCAAACGACAAGAGGATGTACGAATCGCTGTGAGTTTTGTGCTATCAGTAGTTTCTTCCAACATGGGATAAAACAGCGTCCCATCAAAAATGTTGTTGAAGAAATTAAACAGATGCCGAACAGGCTTTATGTTATTCATGACCCGCATCTTACAATCAATCGCAAGTATGCACGTGAGTTATTCAAGGAGCTTATCCGGCAGAGGGTTCGTAAGTCATGGGTGTCAAACGGAACAACAAACGTCCTTGGTAAAGTTGATGATGAATGGTTGAATCTTGCACGAAAATCTGGTTGTGTTGAATGGTTCGTTGGTTTTGAATCTATAAGTCAAGCTGCACTTGATGGCATAAAAAAAACACACAATATCGTTGAAGATTTTAAAAAAATGATTAAAAGAGTTCATGATTTTGGTATGACCATACAGGGTGGCATTATTTTTGGTTTTGATGAGGATACTCCTGATATTTTTGATACGACACTTGAGAAACTGTATGAACTTGAGATCGATGTTCTTGAAATCAATATCCTCACTCCTTATCCAGGTACACCTTTGTTTGAGAAAATGGAGCGGGAAGGAAGACTCATTACAAGGGATTGGTCACGGTATAATCAAGTAGATGTCGTCTTTAAGCCAAAGCATATGACTGAAAAAGAACTTTTAGAGGGAGCACGAATGGTTGCAAAAGAATTTTACTCCTGGCCAAATATTATTAAAAGAAATGTAAAGATTTTTTCCATCACAAAAAAAATTGGTGCCATGATTCCCGCAGGGACAAACATCAACTTTAGAAGATACTATAAGAGAGATTTTAATTTCTAGAGGCAGAATAATGACAAATGTCTCATTTGACAGGGTTTCTTTTTTTTATGACTTTATTGAAAAATATATTCTCAAAGATTATCAGGGATCAATGGATCTAATTAATAGGTATTTGTCTCTTGATAAAAATTATCGTGTTATCGATGTTGGTGGGGGTACAGGTTTTTTTTCTCAGGCAATTATTGAAAAGGTAGATGAATCCGTCGTTGTTGATCCATCCCATAAGATGCTTTTGAAGGTTAAAAATCCGAAGATATCGGTGATACAGGGAGATGGTAGTTTTCTTTCAGTTAAAGATGAAAGTTTTGATCTTGCAATACTTGTGAATGTGCTGCATCATATTCATAGAGATGAACAAAAAGGAATTCTTGCTGAGGTGTTTAGAATTCTAAAAAAGCAGGGAAGATTGTTTATTATCGAGGTTTTTTTCCCAAAGACGTTTTTTAACAAACTCTTTTACACACTTGAAAATATCACAGTTGGAAAGACGTATCATCTTTCAGCGGACATGCTTAAATCACATCTAAAAGACGTTGGATTTACAGGAGTTACAATGAGATATCCTAAAGAGCATAGTTGGAAGTATGTTGCACTTGGAACGAAATAAATTTATCTATTTCCTACACGTAATTCATCCCAATTTTTAATACGCCAAAATTCTTTCTAAAAATTGATCTTAGAACTTGAGGTACAACATAACTAGGTCTTAGATAAAAGCTCCTAAAAGCCTTTTTACAAACATTTTCTAATTCCTCTTCAGTAAAATTACCAAGCCCTATTCTAGAATCTGCACATACAGAAAAAGAATCTGTTCCTTTGATATTTCCATTTTGAACGGCTTCATCCCATAGATCAGATCCATACATGTATGTTAATGGAAAGAAAAATGCAATGTCTAATGGCAAGGATGATGCAAATTTAATTGTTTTTTTGAAATGTTTCTTAGACTCTATTGGAGCTCCTAGAATGAAGTTCCCTGTGGTAATAAAGTTCATTTGTCGACTTAATTTAACCGCCTTTCGAATCTGATTTAAAGTCGTCCTTTTGTTATAAAAATCAAGAACTCCCTGGTTTCCTGATTCAATACCAAATTCGATATATTTGACACCTGCTTTTTTCATCTTCTCATATAGTTCTCTTTCAGCTGAATCTACTCTAGCGCCTCTAACTAACAAATCAATATTGGTCCCATTCTTTATTAGTTCATCCATTATTTTATGGGTTCGTTTTTTATCTGAAAGAAAATTGTCATCTACTATGTACACTGATTTGTATTTGTTTTCTATTTCAATAATCTCTTTAACTACATTTTCAGCAGATCTCTGTCTATAAATTCTATATGAAGGAGCATTTCGTGCGCAGAATCGGCAGTGAAATGGACATCCTCGACTTGATACCATTGAAGTCAATTTTGGCTTAAACAAATATGTATTTTTTGTTTTTCCATAATCGTATTTTTCTACCAAATGGCGAGCTGGAAATGGTATTGAATCCAAACCCATGATTATTTGATGAGGTTTTCCTGCCTTTATTTTTCCATTTTCTCGATAAAATAAGCCTTTCACTTCAGAAAGTGTTTTTTTACTTTCTATTGCCTTTGCAATATCTTTTATTGCAAAATCACCCTCTCCTTCTAAACTCATATCCGCTATTGGAATATCTTCCAATGCCCTTTTTGGATGAAAAATACAATGAGGTCCACCTAAAATAATAGTAATTGATGAATCAAATTCTTTGATTGTTTTTGCAATGTGTATAGTATCATTAATAAATGATGAAGATATGTTAATTCCTACGACATCTACAGATTTTAAAGATTTTTTTATTTGTTCTTTTGGAGATTTTCTATTTAGGAATTGGATAACTTCAACTTTATGTCCTTCATCTTCTAAAGCCCTTCCGATATAAAGTAAACCCAAAGGTGGAGAAAGTGAAGTAGCTAGAGAAGTTATTTTTTTTGATGAATAAAATGAGAAATATCCTTGGCTATCTATTAAAAGGAACTTCATATTTTTCACCCAGATATGCTTGACTTTATAAGCCAATATATATGTTTAATCAGCAGCATTATATAAACTTTATAGACCAAACTTCGTAAGTTAACTAAAAAATCACAGTTTTTAAGTTAATTTTATTTACGATACTCATTCGTTATCAGAGAGAAAAATATTGCTTTAACTAGATTGTATTACCATTCCTAAGTAACTTTTGTATAGTTTATAAATAATTTATGCCTATTCTTAAAACGCTAAAATTCTTTCTCAAAATTGATCTTAGAAATTGACGTGCAACATAACTGGGTCTTAGGTAAAAATTTTTAACAGCTTTATTACACATTTTCTCCAGCTCCTCTTTAGAAAAGTTACCTAGTCCGCTGTCGGAATCGGCCCATACTGAGAGAAGTTCTGTATTTTTGATAATACCATTCTCAACAGCCTCGTTCCATAAATCAGATCCGTATGTATAGATCAACGGATAAAATAATACTATGTCTAATGGTAAAGAAGAAGCAAACTTAATAGTTTGTTCAATGTGATCTCTTGTTTCAATGTGTGAACCTATAATAAAGCTACCAGTTGTCACAAAATTCATTTTTCGGCTTAATTTAACTGCAGTTCGAATTTGATCTAATGTGGTTTTCTTATTGTAAAAATCAAGAACGTCTTGATTTCCAGATTCAATTCCAAACTCAATATACTTAACACCTGCCTTTTTCATCTTCTTATATAACTCTCTCTCAGCAGAATCTACCCTAGCACCCATAACCAATAAATCAATGTTGGTTCCAATTTCTATAAGATCATCCATTATCCTATGAGCACGTTTTTTATCTGCAAGAAAATTGTCATCTACTACTAATACTGACTTGTATTTATTATCGAGTTCAACAATCTCTTCTACAACATTTTCAACAGATCGCTGTCTATAGGTTTTATATGTAAGGGCATGACGTGAACAGAATCGGCAAGAATAGGGACATCCACGACTTGTTATCATAGAAGTTAATTTTGGTTTGAAAAGATATACATTGTTTACTTTTCCATATTCATATTTATCAACTAGATGACGAGCGGGAAATGGTATTGAATTCAAATCCTTAACTATTATGTGTGGTTTTCCTCTCTTTATACTATTTTTTTCTCGATAATACAAACCAGGTACATCAGAAAGTTTTTTTGTTCCTTCCAATGCCTTAGTAACGTCTTTAATTGCGTAATCACCTTCTCCCTCCAAGCTCATATCAACCACAGGGATATCGATCAATGTTTTTTCTGGATGAAATGTACAATGGGGTCCACCAGCAATAATTTTTACAGAAGAATCCAACTCTCTGACTTTCTTGGCAATATCAAATGCATCTTTTTGAAATTTAGAAGATATACCTATTCCAACAACATCAGAAGATTTCAGAGATTTTTTCAATTTTTCCTCTGGAGATCTTTCATTAAAGAATTGAATGACCTCTACTTTATGTCCTTCATCCTCTAAAGCTCTTCCAATGTAAAGTAGTCCCAAAGGTGGAGAAATTGAAGCACCTACATTTGAAACTTTTTTAGATGCCATAAACCTAAAGAATCCTTGTCCATCTATGAGAAGAAATTTCATTTTTTATCCCTAATATGAATGATTTTATCAATTTTAAACATTCCTTATCAATGAAAGGTATATTATTTATATGTTTTATAGACCAGACCTTGTAAGTTACCTAAAAATCATATAATTAAAAATCCAATCAAAAAACACTAGACATGATAGGGATGAGGAAATATCTCATAAATAGCATCAATGATTTCATCAATATCTTTTTTCTTACGACGACGATAACTTGGTGGAATTCCATCGGGAAGCACGTATTTCACATATTCTAAAAAAGGGCCTAGTATATCATCTGATAAGCTGTTTTCATAGGTAATAAGCACGTGATACATTTCTTTTTGATTCTTTATTCTATATGCATAACTATGACCTACCCTTCTCTTCTCAATAATACCTAAAGCTAGGAGTTTTTTTAGATGAAACGATATCGTTGTAAGTGGTTTCTCCAAATCTTCACCGATATCTCTCCGAGAATGTTCGGGGTAGAGGAACAAAAACAAGATAATCCTGCGAGGAAGGTTTTGTCTCATAAGACCAAGGATTTCTTTATCATTATTTCCTACCTTTTTTGTAGGATAATAACGAGTATATCTATTGTCAGATTTTGCTAGTAAAAAATTCTCTTTTTCAAGATACTTTAGATGGTAGTTAAGCGTTGTCTTTGGAATATTTAATTTTCTAGAGATTTCTCGCAGATGTAAACCTGGATAGTTCAAAATAAAATTAAAAATCTGTCTACGAATTTCAAGCCCTAAAATATCATGTTCTTCCATCAATCTTATATATTATATATGACTGATATTATTTAAATATCACTGGTTGTTTGTTACAATAAGCTTAAATTTTCCGGTTTTAGGATCAACAGAAAGATTATCTACAACCTTTACTTGATATTGTACATCGGTAAAATTTTTCTCCAACAGAATTCTATCAAGCTCTTCTTTGATTTTTTTAACCACACGCTCTTTATCCTTATCTGGTATTACTGCTAAAAAATCAAATGATTTTTTATCTTTTAAAACAAGCTGAAGCTTATCAAGACCTTTTACATAAAATTCTGCAATAACAATTGGATGAATGAAATCCATTTTACCTTCATTATTTTCAAGCCAAAGCATAGTTTCACTTCGCCCGACAATGTTGCCAACAAGAGTAAACGGTAGTTTCCTACAGGTATCAGGCTTTGCCTCAAAAAAATCATTTATCTTATATCGAATAAGCGGCTGTGTCTTGTTAAAAAGATTAGTGAGAAGAGCATGATCTTTTTTTATTTCCACAAGAGCAAGATCATCCATAAGATAAATTCCATCATACACATTTTTTCCTACACCCATCACCGCACATTCAGCAAGTCCATAAAGATTTATCAGAGAGACACCGAAGATTTCTTCAATATATCTTTTATCTTTTGTAATAATTCCTTCTCCACAGTTAACAATGATGTCTGGATGTATCTGTAATGCCCCGCTCTCCTGCTCTTGAGCAAGAATCTTAAGCCCTGTAAAATACCCCCCTAAAATATCTGGCTGAAATGCATTCAACTTCTTAACATGAAGCGCTAAAGGCTTTGTGATATCAAGTATGAGCGAATCAACAAAGAATCTCGAAAGACCGATGCCTAACCACGCAGTAAAGCTGACGCCAAGAAAATGTCCATCTGCAGCACCAAAAAAAGCAGATTTATTTTTTTTAAATTTAAAATAAAATATTCTTGTAATATACGGAAAGAAACTGTCCCAATCTTTTTTACTGTAGACAAAAACTCCAATTTTCCCAGAGGACCCAGACGTATGCACCACATGATACTTATTTAGATATAACTTGCTTGGATCCTTGTTTTTTTCAAGAAAACTCATGAGTTGTTGCTTTGAGATATCTTTTTTTGTAACAACCTCATCAAAATTATCCATAATGATGTCTTTATCAACAATAGGCAACTCATCGATTTTTATTGTATTCAAATCTTTTTCAGAAATACCTTTAGAACTATAGAAATCTCGATAAAATGAAGATTTTTTATATGCAAACTTTATCATTTTACGGAGTTTTTTTTCCTGCAGGTGTAAAATTTTTTCTCGGGATCTTTTTTCGTTTACTCGGCACTGTATGAAGCTCTTAATTAATGTAAAACCACTCATACTATCCTTTCTTTACTTGATAAGAGACCAAAGATTTTTTTAAACAGGCTTTCTTGTTTAGAAACAAAAAGACAGATTTATATATTGCGAGATAATCAATCATTAAAGAAACGAAAAGGAACTCTAATGACAATGAATCCTTTCATAAATCCTGTATTTCTCCTACGTATCGCAAAAAGTTATCTTTCTGATGTAGACAGAATATGGCGTATCGACAACAAACAGCTGAAGCAATATCAAGATAAAGCATTCCGAAGGATAGTGAAATATGCATATACTGTACCACTCTATCATGAGAAATATAAAGAAGCGGGGGTTCATCCAAACGATATAAAAGGAATCGGTGACATCAAAAAACTTCCCTTCATCACAAAAGATGATTTACGAGAAAACTATCCTGATCGAATCATACCTAAAGGATTTGATACAGAACATAATTTTCTTTTATCAACTTCTGGATCCACAGGAAAACCAGTGTTTGTCTATGTTGACGTTTTTTCAGCGATAAAAAGCCTCATTGCCTTTGTACGAAGTCTCAAGGCATATGGAGGAAGATGGCAGACAACAAAAATCATAATGGTTATCGATACCGCTCCAGGGAGTATAGAATATACGGTTTTTGGTCAAAGCACGCTCCCGTTTCTTAAAAAATTTATGTCGCTGAAAAACATAAAATATATCGACATCGGGAAAAAACCTGAGGAGATAATGAAAGAAATTGATGAGTTTCAACCCGAATTTCTTGCCTCAGATCCAAATATGCTGCGAAAACTAGCGTTTTTGAAAAACAACGGCTTTGGAGAAGACATTACGCTTTCCTGTATTTCTTCAGGGGGTGCAATGCTTGACAGCTACACAAAGACATATGTTGAAAACAGCTTTAACGCAAAGGTTATGGATATCTATGGTACAACAGAAGCAGGTCCACTTGCGTTTCAATGCAGTAAAGAAAACTATTACCATGTTCATTCTGATTTTGTCTTTCTTGAGTTTTTAGATGAAAAAAACCAGCCTGTCTCATCGGATAAACCAGGTCGACTTGTTGTAACAAAACTCTATGGAGGAGGCACACCAATTATCAGATATAGAGGAATTGAGGATATCGTCACACCAACGACAAAGAAGACATGCTGCACAATACCTGCTCAAACCATAAAGCAAATTGAAGGACGTTCCACGGATCTCATTATCCTGCCAAATAAAAAAATGCTATCGCCTCTTACAGTTACTGGCATACCTGCTAAGATTATGGAGGAATATAAAACATATAAAATTAAACAGTTTCAGATCATTCAACAAAAGGTTGATGAAATTGAGATATTAATTGTTATAGATGAAAAACTAAGAAACAAAGGCCCACCAGTAAAGACGGTACTTGAAGAATTGAGAAAGCGATTTTCTGAAAAAATTGGTCACGGTGTCAATATTGTTGTACACGAAGTTGATGAAATACAGAAAGACGAACGACTGGGTTATGTAAAAGTTGTTATTTCAAAGGTAAAACACCGAATCGATTGAAACATCACGCTTAGACTAAAAAGAAGGGCAATTAATCAGTCCGTTTACACTTTTTTTGATAAAAGCAAAGAATCAACAGATCCTAAATATTCTGATCTCACGCAGTCTTCCACTGAAAAAAGGTGGGATACGTCAAGGGACTTGCCTGATAGTTTACCCTTTTCATCGCAGACAGTTCGAAAGATAATTTTTGTTTTATCCTGTATGTTTTCCGCGAGATAATTCAAAACTTCTTTTTGTTGTCGTACGCCATGAAGTACAAATATGACGTCAAATTCATCCACAGGATACTTGAGGCCATCAGCATGTTCCACCGTAATTTGACCATTCAGATTGAGGTTTTTAAAGTACTGAGATGCTTCTTGTACTGCTCTTTGATCAGTATCTATTGCGACGATGTCTGCCTTTGTTTTCATTACAATAAGAGCAGATGTTGCAGGTAGAGAACCACATCCCATGATAAGGATACGATCTTTTGAGGAGATCTTTGCCATGCTGATTTCTTTCTCAACAAGATCAGTATACAGCTTGATGTAATTACTTGATATAACGTCAAATCTAAAACCTGCTTTTTCAAAAACTACAAAAAAGATATCCCAAAAAAATTTAAACGCATCCGTTCGAAATTTCGTTCCGATCTGCTTATAGAAAATATGTATGAATAATGAAAAAAATTTTTCCGTTATTCTTCTTAACATACTAAACAGTCCTGCATCAAATATGCTACATATCTTTAAATTTTGGCATCACTCAAATAAGGCCTTCGTCCTGTAGCCATTTTCGAATTTGTTTCATTCCTTCATCATAATTAATCTTTGGTTCATAACCTAAAAGTTGTTTTGCCTTTTCAATTGAAATTTTCTTATTATTGGTAAAAATATCGACAGCAGTGGGAGTTATCAGCGGTTTAATCCGAAAGAGCGTATGCATCACCATCATTAATCTTGCATAAAATAACGCCGTATTTTTTGAATAGTTCTTTGTAATTGGCTGTTTTCCAATTAATTTAGCAAGGTCATTAAAGTATGTACCATAAGTAATCGAATGATCTCCATCGGTTACATCAAATGATTCACCAATAGCATTATGATTTTGCATTGCAGCCATCAGGACATCAAGAATGTTGTCAATATATGTATGATGAAATATGCCCTTTCCTCCATTAATGAGCATAATACGATTTGATTTGATTGCCTGTACTGGTCTTAACACCCAGATTGTTGCTCCTGGCCCATAGACATTTCCTGGACGAATAATTACAGAAGGGAATTTTTCATCCTTATATTTTTTTAAAAGATAGTTCTCTGCTTGTATCTTAGATAGAGTATAGTAGCTTGAAGACCTTTCAGATTCATATTGAATGTGACTTAAAAAAATGAATCGTTCTATATTATTTTTACAGAGGTTTGCAAGAATTTTTGTTCCCTCAACATTAATCTTGAAGAAGTCTTTTTTTGGCCCATAATCCTTGACTAATGCCGCACAATGAAACACAACATCAATGTCGTCAATTATAGATTTCAAACTTGCTGGATTTGTTATATCTGCCAAAATGTAGTGAACAGCATCATCCATATATTTTGGCTTTTTTTTATGAATCATTGCCTTGACTGAATGGCCTTCTCGCACCAATCTTTTATTTAGAGCACTTCCAATAAAACCTGTTGCTCCTGTCACTAAACACTTCATGTTTTCTCCATAAATTCATATCTTTTTCTCAGTGAGCGCTGTACAAGAAGAGAAACACTTATTGCTACAATAAATATTAAGATGGAAAGCATAAGTGAATGTATCATCCCAGCAATAAATGCAGATGCAAGCGTTATTCGTTCTGCAATAAAAAATTCATGGGCAACAAGTGCTTTGTGTCGGTCTATCTCTTTTTTTGATGTAAAAATCAAAAGATACATACTGCAAAGAACAAGAAAGGCGAAGAAAAAGAGAACATAAAATCGAATGGAATATTGTAAAAAGTTGAAATGATTTATGAGAACTACTATCAGCGACATATAAATGACACTAAGAATAAGTGAGATATACATTGATTTTTTAATGCCATATTTCACTGGTATTGTTTTGTATCCTCCTTTCTTATCTCCCCATATATCACGTATTGCTCCTACAAGGTTGCTGTTTGTGTCATGAACAAAAAACATTACCGAGAGCAACCATATGTAGAGGGGGATTGACTCTATTGACTGCCCTGTGGAGAAAACTCCGAAAAAATAGGCAGCGACAATAACGGTTCCTCTATTAATATTTCCCAGCATTCCATGTGATTTTGTAAATTTTGCATAGGTAAAAACAAGTACTGCAACTGGAAAAACAAGAAGAACATTGTAAATCCCTAGGAGAAATGATAATAAAAAACCTAGTGTTGCAAATATGCCGCCTATAGCTAATGCTTCATTTTGATGAATTCTTCCTGAAGGAATCGGCCGATGAGGTTTCTGTATCAAATCAAGTTTTCTATCAAAAAAATCAGTTAAGTAGAGCCCTGCTGTCCACCCCACCATAGGTATAATTGTAACAAGAACTGCAGTAGTTGGTGGTGGGAAATCTTTAAAAGCAATACATGCTCCTGCAAGGCTAACAAGTCCACACCAAATCACCGTATACGGTCGTGATGTTTCAATATGGGCAAATATCTTGTCTTTTATTGTAATGTTTGGTTTTGCATTTGTTGTCAATAAAACAACCTCGTTGCAGATGATAATAATAACTATCTGATTTAAATCTTTAATTTATTGCATGCGACATATTTCTTAGAATACTTCTTTTCAGTAAATATTTAATTAATCCTTTGGGATATCATCAGACAAATATGAATAATACAAAGCAACCAGCAGGTCCATGGACACCAGAAGATGAGAGAGAGCATTTTCCAAGTATTATTGAATGGTGGTGCGCTGAGGCGTTTTTTAAGACCGTTGAAGATAACAAAAAATGGAGTTTAAAAACGACGTTTAGTGAATGGTTTCAGACAAAGCCGAAAAAAATTGGTTCTCTGTACAATTTAAGTCTTTTTGATCGAGAAGTAGGAAAGCATTTTTTATATTATACTCGAAATGATTCAAAGCAACTTGAATCAAAAAAAGATTGTTTTGAGGTGAGATTCAAAGAGTGTTTTCTGAAGGGATTGTATCCAGATTACGAGATGAAGATCAAAAATCAAGAAAAAAACATCGAACTTCATCTATGGTATCATGCTGAATCGTTACCATATTGGGTGACACAGCAAATAACAGGTGGACATATTCCGATGGGTCTTGGGTCCTATCGATATGGATTCATCCCAAAAGGAAGAATTTCTGGGACGATGAACATTGATGAAAAAAAATTTAAAGTTGTTGGTAAAGGGTATTATGAACATGTTTGGGGTAATTTTTCATATACGAATCCATTTCGAAATCTTTCAGAGTTTAAAAAAACTGTCTCGACCTATGCAAAACTTATTGGATGGAGGATTTCCGGTTCTAAATTACAAATTCCAAAATCAATAACTTTTAGTACTGAAAACAATCCGTTAGGTTATGATTGGGTGTGGGCATTGCTTGATAACGGATGGAGTCTTTTCTATGGAAACATTCTTTTTTGGATAATGCAAGGTCCTGCATTCGGAACGTTGATTCTCTCTAAAGATGGAAAAACATACCAAGAGTTTAGTAAAATCAGTTTTCGTTATAATAAAACCAAATATGCAAAATGTTATGATTTCTATTATCCAACAGATCTTGAATTAACAGCAGAAACAAAAAAAGAAAAATTACATCTGAGATTTAAGATGGAAAGTAACGCAGGAGAATACATAAATAGATTTTTTGGCGGAAAAATCTTCTTAGGTTTTGTCATCTGCGAAGCACCTGGTGTTGTAGATGGTTTCTACTTCGATGGTAAAGAAGAGATCAAACTTACGGGGATATGTAAAATTGAACCGCAAAGGCAGATATCAAGGGTTGGACATAACATGTTGAAGTTAGATTTTCTTTTACCACCTGAAGGAGTGGGTGTTGCAATGGATTTTGATTCCCATTTTTTTGAAAAAAAAATATCTGCGAAAGTACAACTCATGCCCTCACCTAAGATGAAATGTAGCTTTAAGAGAATAGATAGATCAAAAATTCATAAAAATATTCAAACCAGTGATATTAAGAGAAAGTTATAATAGCAAATTGGTATCAGATATTTCAAATACGATGCGAATAAAGTTTTTCAATAATTATCATATGTATGTCCTACATTCCGGGCCCGTGGGGTAGCTTGGCATCCTTCCAGCTTGGGGTGCTGGTAACTCGAGTTCAAATCTCGGCGGGCCCATGATATTTTTTAACATTACTATATCTAATCATAGCTCTCTAATAGAGTCCTTGAGCGTCTTCTTCAAGATCAGCAATTTCATTCAAGCTTGTAACAAGATCAGAAGCACTAGGAAGAGTTCTATAAAGCTCCGAAATTTCCTCATAAACAGAAGCTGCTTCAGTGTCTTGACTCTTCTCTAAAAAAGCTGCAAATTCCATACGAGCCTTTGTCAGTTCTGCCAGATACGTTGGATTCCCCAGAGAAGGTGAACCTGAGGCATACGATATAATTTGAGAAGCTGTATTCTCTGAAACCTCTCTATTCCAAGACTTGATCTCCGCAATCGGTTTTCTACTCCCACTTCCGTTGATATAAATCATCCAATAGGGGCCGTTATTGGCTCCCCAAGTGGTATGGGCTGCGTTTTCCCATGCCTGAAGAAAACTTCCTATGCTTACAGGCATATCTACTCCTTCTTCAATAGTATACCCTGACATATCATTGAGATAAATGCAATCCGAATTGATGTCATATCCAGTTACTACCATAAAGTGACTGGAATGTGCTTTATCGTTCATCGCCCACTTAAACGTAACCTTAGCCAGATCATCTCTTATATAGAAGGTATTAAGATGCACCATGACTGCAATATCCGAAGCAATAGTATTTGCAAGGTAGTTGAACGCCTCACTTTGATTATTGAAAGTGGTAACCGTTATCTCTTCACTTTCAAAATTAGAGCCCACCATACCACCGTCCAATATACCAAGAGCAAGCTCATAACCCAGATTATCCGCGGCAGTGGTGATGCCATTTAATCCATAACCAACTCCCAAACCATCAGGACCGACGTTGATAGTAGATCCCATTCCGCTATAGGCAATTACATCAGAAAAATCAAGGCTAGAATCATCATACATTGCAATCATAGCAAATGATGCAAGATAACAAAGTCCTCCCTCAAAGGAATCCGCCCATTCATCTTCATCCTCATAGCATTTAGGCATAACAATTGTGGTACAAACCACAGGTACCGAGAGCCTATAGCTTTCTGGCGCATCTTCAAGCGCTGGTATGTCTTCCTCTCTAGCTTCAATAACCTTAAAAGTTGTAGAAAGATCTCCTACGCTTACAGTGTATGTTTTGATCTGGGTTTTTACAATAATAAATGAAAGTTTTTTACACTCGCCAGGATCAAGTGACAATGTTTCACTATCCTCAACGAGATCATCAATCCTTAGATCTATGTCGGATGTGCATTGCTCATCATTACCATTTTCAACTTCCACCCAGACTACAACTGAATCTCCAGTTTCAACCTCTGAGGAAGAAACTAATAAATCATAGACTTCAAAATCTTGCGAATAGTCTGTTCCATTACCATTATTGTCGAACTCATCACCAATTTCATTTGTACATCCACTTAAACCAACAATTAACAAAAGAACAACTGTTCCAATAATCAACATCTGTTTATTCATTAGCATCTCCTCATTTCACTAATTATTTATTTCTATATAAAACCTATTTGTTTTGTGATTAATCGGAATTTTCATTGATGATAACTAATAATTTCTTCTAATACAGTGATTAAATCTTCACTCATCTCCTCAGGATAACCTGGCAAAAGCAAGAAAATCTTCTGAGCACCAGCTGCAAACGTCGAATTAATCCTCTCTTTTAAAGCATCCTGATCCAACACTTCCTCCTGACCTGGACCGCCGTAAAGCCTAAACTCAGTAATCCAAATTTCTTTATCAAAAATGTTATTTTCTTCCAAAAGCCCTTTCATAAAAACAACATTACCATCATCTGTAACCGCCAAATCATGAACATTAGCGATGTCGAAAAAATCATCTATTCCATCCGTTGAAAACACTTCCATCCAAAAATCTTCAGAAAAGTTAGCACTTGAAGCAACACCCGCATGGAGAATCTTCGCATCTGAATTGGCTTCTCTGATCGCCTCAGCACTTTTCTCCAAGAGAAAAGCATAATCACTTGGTGTACCTTGGAAAAATGTATTATAACCACTCATCTCGGGTTCATTCCCAATTTCAAAATAGTTTACTGGATATGCAAGATCAGGCATATCATCAACACCATCTCCATCATAACGCTCCACCAGAGCAGTAAGAAAGTTTTGATAGCTCTGCCAATCACACGGGATTCCTTTGCGTTCAGGCAGAATACCACCAAAAGGATCAGGAGTAACAGGTAAATCAGAGTGACAGTTGTTTTGATCCCATTCTGCAAAAGGCCAGATAGTAATAAGAGGATGAACACCAAGAGAATGAGCTATCTTGATACTATCATCAAGCCGTTCCCAATTGTAATCACCTTGTGTGCCTTCAATCTCGTTCCAAATTGCAGCTCCAGGATGAGGCCTAGTCCAAAAGATTCCAAGCGATGCTTGTTCCTCTAATTCTTCAAAAGACCCTCGTAACGAACCAAATTTAGAACTAAAATTGTCTTGAAGCGTTGAAAATCCATCAGATGTTTGAGATTGATCCTCATCCACACATCCACTTAAACCAACAGCTAACAAAAGAATAATTATTCCGATAACCAACTGCTTATTCATTCCCATCTCCTCAAGCAAAGAATAATCAAACAATATATAAACAATTGTTTGAAATTTAATCGTAGCCTTGTGATTCCATAATTCATAAAATCAAAACAGCAAAAAATCCCTTTTGTTTTACCTGGTTTTTCTCCTGTTAATCTGTTCACGGTTCGGCGGGCCCATGCTATAAATCAACATATCTCTAATAAATATATTCAAGGAATCATTTAAAAAAATAGGTTCTCAGTTGAAACAATTTTTAGCCAATCCTCCTCGGTAAAGCCAGGTATACTTCGTTTAATCAAAGATAGATGATTATCATGGAATTTCATTATTTGTGAAAGAATTAACTTTTTTAAGGGAAGATGCCAATAAATTGTGTGTAGTAAAAGATCTTTATTTAGATGTGATGTAAACTGTTTAAATTCTTGTAATGCGTCCTGTTTTGATGTTATGCCCATTGCAGCAATTTTTCCAGATATAAGAGCACCGTTAATACCAAAACCAAAAAATGGATCCAAAAAGCCAGCTACATCCCCAGCTAGCACATAGGTTTTTCCAGCAAGTTTAGTAAACAATCGTGCTTTTTTGGGGAAATATGCAATAATAGAAGACCAACTATCTAGTTCGATACCTTCAGTTTCTTTTACCAAATTTTTAAATTTCTTCAAATTTTCTTGAGAAAGGTTTAATGGACCCGATAATTGAGCTGAGAGTATCCCATTTTTCGCTGAAATATATCCATAGTCGGATGTATAATCTCCAAAGTAAGCTATAGTAATATTTCTAATATCGGTCTTCATATGTGTGTCGAATTGTTTAAAGGTAACATAAGGCAGATGGAGATCCCTGACGATCTGTGAATATCCCGCTGTTGCAATAATTGAATTTTCAGGAATACTTCTCAATTTTTCTGGGGTTAAAGGATGTGAAAATTCGAAGTTAACCTCTTCTTCTAAAGCTGTTTTGTAGAGAAAATAATCTAATGATGATTCTCTTGGTCCCCGCTCAACAACATAGAGATTTTTTGTGGAAAATACAATTTTTTTTGGACCAATATAACCTCTAAAGGCCTCTAATTTTGAAAAACATGATTCTAATTCTATTCCAACATACCTATGCATATTTTGAATATGCACCGGCGTCATATGGACCGAAGGATGACATTTTAACGTTCCTCCAATTTTCTTTTCTTTTTCATATACTGTAACAGTATGTCCGCCTCTAGCTAGATTTATAGCAGAAACTAGGCCTGACAAGCCTGCGCCATAAATCTGGATATCTTTTGTTGTCATCAGTAAGACTGAGGGGCGTGACGTTGATATATCTTGTTATGTTATAGTGATAAATCTAAAAATATATGTACTAATGTAAACATTGAATTATAGAGATGACGTTGAATGGTAAAGACGATAGGGATTCTCGGTGCGTCTGGAGCTGTTGGCAAAAAACTTACTAAAGAACTACTTGGAAATACAAAAAATAATGTAGTAATTGCTGGCCGAAAAGAGAAGAAGCTTCGAGAAATTTATAACAAATTTGACAAAATAATAGATATTTGTTCGGTAGATGCTGGAAGCAAAAAGAGTTTGAAAAAGTTTTATTCAAAAATTGATATGGTCGTTAACTGTTCAGGTCCAGTGCATACATTCAAAACGCTACCTGCAGAGGCAGCTATTGAGGAGACTATTCCATATGTGGAATCTGGTATGTCAATTTTAAATGAATGTGATAAGAACATTCAAGAAATCGATCAAAATACAAAAGAGAAAGGCATTTTGATGATCACCGGAGCAGGAGCATTTCCTGGGATTTCTCGTGTTTTACTGGAACTTGCATCTCGTAGGTTTGTTACGGTGGATAATGTTAAAGTTTCAGTGATATTCAATGATCCTCTTTCAATGGGATCAGCAGTTGACATGCTCTTAGAATCTAGGAAACCTATTGAAGTTTTTGAAAACGGCCAATGGATTATACAAAAGCTGGGTGCAATGAAAGAAGCTATATGTTTTGTCCCGCCATTTAATATCCAGCATGTTTATGCTTCACCTCCAACAGATACACAACTTCATTTTCCAACAAATATCCAAAATTTTATTCTTAAACTAGGAACACCTAGTTTTTTATCTGATATAATGGTTTTAGTGCATTCTATTAACACTGACAATTATCGGTTAACAGAAGTGATGGCAAGATGTTTCAAATACGTTAGCTGGATAAATCAGTATCTTGCACCCTGTGGTCTTGCAATTAGAATGGATGCTGCTGGTAAAAAATCAAACAATGCATTATCTGAGAAAATTGTAGTAAATCTTTATCATCCTGACACATTTGCTGCAACATCTACTGTTATTGGTTGTGGAGTTAACTTTTTACTGGAAAATACTCTAAAAAAGGCAGGTCTTTTTACTTTTGGTGAAATAGTAGATCCCATTTGGTTATTAAAAAAACTTCAATCTAAACATTTTTTAGTTACAGAAATTTAAATTTTAATCCAGCACGTATCACTTTCAAGATAGTCATCTGTATTCCAAAATGCCTGTGCACGGCAACCACCACAAACATCTCGATATTTACATATTCCACAGTTTCCTTTCAGCAGTGTCCTATCTCGTAATTCCTTTAAAACAGGGTTATCTTTATTGAACCAAATATCTTCAAAAACTTCTTGTTTTAGGTTTCCAAGTTTATGTGGTAAAAGATGACAAGGATGCAAGTCTCCATTACTTGAAATATGACATACCCATCGTGCTGATAGACATCCTTTAAAAAGTTCTGTTAACTTCCCGTATTTCTTATAAAAATATGTATCTGTTCCGCATGCAGAATTAACAGTTATTGAATAAGGATATGGTTTAAGTAGCATTTTGCTTGAAACTGCAAGATCTTGTAAACGCGCAAAGAGTTCACCTCTTTGTTTTGGACCAAGCACCTCTTTTTTCAATTCTTTTCCGCGTCCAGCAGAAACAAAATCATAAATATACCATCCATCGACATTAAGCATATCTAATAGATTGTAGATGTCTACTAATTCATCAATATTACTTTTCATAAAAACAGTGGAAATCTGTGTATTAATACCAGCTTTGACACAGTTTTTGATTCCTATAATTGTTTTTTCATATGTTCCTCTTTTATTACGAACATAGTCGTGTGTTTCTGGTTTAACGCCATCGAGACTTATGCAAACATGATCTATATCAAGTGCTTTCAGATGTTTTACATATTCATCATTAAGAAGTGTGCCATTGGTTGAAATAGATGTATACAGTCCCAGATTTTTAGAATAGGAGATTATGTCAAATATATCTTTTCGTAACAGTGGTTCTCCACCTCCAAAATCAATCATCCCAATTCCTGCTCCATAAAGCATGTCCAATATATAGTAAACATCATTTATTGTTAATTCCTCGTTTTGTTCCGAGGAATAGCAATGAATACATTTTAAGTTACATTTGTCCGTAATATCAAATACAACATAGATTGGTATTCCAATTCTAACTGCTTTAAGTCCATGTTTAGTTATCCCACGAAAAAGTGCATTAACTAACGAAACAGCCTCTTTATCAGAAGATAAATCATTTAAATCGCTGCTATCTATTTTCATATAGGTCATTAGTATTTTGAGCGGGATTTTACCAAAAAGAATCTGTTTTTTACATCCGGGGCAATTTATTTTCTCTTTAAAGCTATTAAGTATGGTCTCAATACAAGTGTTGCCACATTTAGAACATTTTTTGGAATACCACTTGGCCAATGTTTTAACAAGTGGATTAAACATTACCAACTCATTCATTTAATCTACCTTTAGAACCATTTGGCATGAATTTTTCGCCGATTATATCATTTTGCCATGTTGCATCTACAAGATCATAAAAAATATCAAAACAAAGAAACCCTACTAGATGAACGAGATGGACAAAACCTAGAATAAAACCGATGAATGCAAAAGCCTTCAAAAAAAATCGGTGTTTAAACACGAATTTAGTAATTTTGTTACTTTTCCATTTGTCATGCCCAAATTCATCGAGAAAAGATCCCATTGCAGCTACTGGAATAATGTAGAATGTAGTTGGTTCTATGTTTATTACATTTAGTGCAAAGGTTATAAAAATCAGGATTACAAATAAAATCACACTTACTAAGTACATAGGATGATCTAGTTTACCGGCTATCAACAGTCCAATTGCTGTCCCAATTACCATACCAATTACTGGTTCTTCGGTTAATGCCAGATATGCCATAGACGCGGGTATAAAGATAGCTAGTGGGATAATCCACATCTTATATGATCTGTCTTTTATTTCATCTATCAAGTGATCCATTATTTTTACTGCTAATCCTAAAAGTATGCAGAGTCCTACTAGTATAAGTCCATTAAAAACATTGTTTTTAGGGTAATAAAAGCCAACAAGAATGCACCCAATACCTATTATTGATGATAATGTCAAAACGGAAACTATTTTTTCCATAGTATGTTTAAATATATAAGCAAATCTGTTATATAAATATCTCCTTATACGTTTTACAAGAAAATCGGGCAGTTGTGTAAACTATAATGGCGATATGATGAAAAAGTTGGATTCAAACAGAATTATGACAATTTTACTTGTTGTAATGGGAGTTTATTTTGTTCTCGGTCAAATCCTAAATGTTCCGATCTCGGACACGATGTTTATGATGAGCTTTATACTGCTTTTTTTAATCATTGCCGTTATTCATGGATGGAAAACCCTAGGGGCTCGTGAGTTGCTAGTCTTTTTTTTGATTGCCTATAGCATACCGCTACTCTATGAATATACCAATGGATTAGGCTGGGGCGAATTAGTGAATTTTAGGTGCTACTATAGTGATCTATTGGGGCCGAAATTCTTTGGTAAAGTCCCTTATGTTATACCGCTTGCCTGGTCAATCTCTCTTTACTGTGCTTTCACTATGACAAATATCATTTTCAACAGGATCAGGACAACTCACAAGTCTGAGGAGATGGTCTCCCCACAATGGTTTTTAAAAATTGTTGGAATGGGGATTGTAGCAGGTTTGATCATGGCTTCTGGGGATTTAATTATTGATCCGGTGATGGTTGCAATGGGCGCTTGGAGTTGGCCCGGTGGAGGATCATATTATGGCATCCCGTTATGGAATTATGAAGGATGGATAGAAATCCCTGCAGTAACCTTTGTATTATACAGCATTTACCTTCATTTGATAAAGACAGTAGTTGACCTGATCTTATATTGTACTTGCTGATGATACTGTACTATATTGATTGCCATCATTGATTAATAGATTTTCATCACATTCCTTTGTCTGTTTACGTATTCCTTTCTGATTTCACTA
>Ga0209979_1001124_pt1 | contig 30919 bp, 24 predicted proteins | sample AnhtaG_FD_183114 | JGI IMG/M metagenome (GOLD analysis project Ga0209979, IMG submission 183114) | Deep subsurface microbial communities from Anholt, Denmark to uncover new lineages of life (NeLLi) - Anholt_01485 metaG (SPAdes) (version 2) | ecosystem: Environmental > Aquatic > Marine > Oceanic... | reverse complement strand
TTCACCTCCTAAGAATACACAGCATTTTGTGAAGTTGGGTGCAGCCGAATACAAGCCAGATCTAATTTGGCTCTGGCGAAAGGTGCACCTAGCGCCTGTCAATTCGCTAACGACGCTACCACGGAGCCCTTATATCACCGTCGTCAACCTTTGTCAACGTCTTATCCCACCCTTGGTCCGTGGATTCAGCGGGTGACGATTGACAAAGCTTCGAAAACTGAAGTAACATGGTGAACACATCGTGAAGAAGTCTAATGGAACCCGAGGGGCTATACTGGGATGACTCAGGCAAATTAAGGGATGAGGGGGTGTATCAATGGGGGACAGGATTCTTGTTGGAGGCAATGAGGCTGTGGGCTGGGGGGCGCTGAGCGCTGGCTGCAGGTGCTTTTTCGGCTACCCGATAACGCCCCAGAATGAGATCATAGAGTTCCTTGCGCGGGAGTTGCCCAAAAGGGGCGGGGTCTTCGTCCAAGCTCAGTGCGAGACCGGGACGATAAACATGCTCTTTGGTGCTGCTGCCACCGGGGTCCGAGTCATGACCTCAACCTCAAGCCCGGGCTGGGGGCTGATGCAGGAGGGCATGTCTAGTCTCGTTGCTGCCCGTCTCCCCTCTGTGGTGGTCCTGGTGCAGAGGGTGGGGCCCGGGGTTCAGAGGGTCGAACATGCTCAGATGGATTACAACAGCGTCACTAAGAGTGGGGGCGGCGGGGGGTACAAGAACATCGTTCTGGCTCCGGCCTCGGTCCAAGAGACCCACGACCTGATGCAGCTCGCTTTCTACCTGGCTGACAAGTACCGTAACCCAGTGGTAGTGCTGACCGATGGGCTCATCGGTCATGTGGCCGAGCCCCTGGAGCTCAAGACCCTGGACTTTGGCCCGCTTCCGGAGAAGGACTGGGCAGTGACCGGTGAAGGCAGGCACAAAGACGGAAAGTATCGCGCGCACGGTAGTAGTTTCAATCCTATAGAGGGCGAGAGCTACGTACCTTACCTCTGCAGCTTGAGAGAGAAATACCAGGCGATGGAGTCTGAGCTGAGGTACGAGGAGTACAAGACAGAGAATGCCGAGCTCCTTCTTGTAGCCTATGGATATTGTGCCAGGGTCTCCGCGGAGGCGGTAGACATAGCCCGAGCCGGGGGTCTCAAGGCAGGGCTGCTGCGGCCGATAACCCTTTTTCCGTTCCCATACAAGCTAATTCGGGACAAAGCGGCTCAGGGGTGCAGGTTCCTGGTGGTTGAGGACAGCCTGGGGCTAATGGTCGAGGATGTCAGGATGGGGGTTGAAGGAAAGGCTGAGGTTCACTTAGCAGATGTAACCTTTCGCCATAACCTTACAGAAGAGGGGATGATCATGCCGGGAAGGGTATTGGAGGAGATAAGGAGGTTGCTGTGAACGAGGAGACAGAAGCGGTAGCGAAGGAAAGGGTTGTGGGAAGGCCAGCACTGTTGGCAGGGGAGTGGTGGTCGGATTTTTTATGGGAATTGTTTTGCCCCGGCTGCCAGACTCCTGTAGTGGCGCGTATCATTGCTGAGGCCCTTGAGGAGTTAGGCATTGGGGATAGGGCCATTATGGTTGCCGGTGTTGGCTGCCATGGTATGCTGCTCGGGGGCGTTGCTCTTGATAGGGTGCACGCTCTGCATGGCCGTGGCCCGGATATAGCCACAGGGATCAAGCGAAACTTGCCGGACACCATTGTATTCACCGTCCAGGGAGATGGGGACTGTATTGCCATCGGGGCTGGCTCCTTGATCGGGGCTTTGACCCGAGGCGAGAAGATCACCATTATCATGATCAACAACACCAACTACGGCACTACTGGCGGCCAGTTGGCGCCTACCACCCTCGTAGGTCAGGTAACAACCACCACCCCCCAGGGAAGAGACCCCAGCGTGGAGGGCTACCCGGCCCATGCTGCTGAGCTCGTAGCTACATTCAAAGCGGTGGCCTATAGTGCCCGAGGGGCGCTCCACACCGCGGCCAATTACCAGCGGACAAAAGGATACATTACGACTGCCTTCCAGAGGCAGCTAGATGGGGTTGGCCTCAGCTTCGTCGAGGTTATCACCGCCTGCCCTCCCAATTGGCACCTGACCCCGGTGCAGAGCTTGGAATGGATAGCGACGGAGGTAGTCCCTGAATTCCCCTTGGGCGAGTTCAAAAATGTGGCTCACATTGAATAGCAATTATGGGGAGGAAAGGCATGGAACAGGCTAAGGTGTCAAGGGGCGAAGTAATTATGGCTGGGATCGGTGGCATGGGTGTCCTCGTGGCCGGGCAGGTCCTCGTAGAGGCAGCTTTCCAGCGGTATGAGCATGTATCCTATTCCCCCTCCTATGGTTTCGCCAAGCGCGGCGGACTTTGTCAGTGCACCGTTATCTTCTCCAATGAAAAGATCTCGTCTCCGCTTTTGGATCAGGCGCAGGTGGTAATGCTCCTCGATAGCTCCCAGTTTGGGGCCCTTGAGCCCAGGGTGCGCCCCAGCGGGCTCATCATTGCCGAGAAGGCCGGGCTGAGTGCTGAGAGGGGGAGGGAGGACTACAAGCTCTGCGCGCTCCCAGGCATGGAAATTGCCATCAGCATGGGCTCGAGCGTGATCAACAATCTGATCTTGCTCGGGGCCTACGTTGCGATTACAGGATCGGTCTCCCCGGAACTCATCGAGGGTGAGCTCCGTAGAAGGTATGAGGACAATGAGAAGGTATTGGTGAGGAATTTGGATGCCTTCAGGCGCGGGGGCGAACTGGGGAAGACTGCTAAATAGTGCCCCGATTTCTTTGGGGTGGCTGTGAAAGGGGGGGGCGACGGCGTTTAAGGTGGTCGATGTTCTTGGGTTCTCCGGGATGGTTGACTACGAGGAGATGTTTGAGCAGGCCGGGGTCGAGGTGGAGCTGGTGAAGAACTTCTGCCCTCTGGAAGCCACCGAGGATGAGATCATCAGTGCGGTGGGAGATGCTGATGCCGTAATTGCGCAGACTACCTTCCAGCCCTTCCCCGGAAGGGTGCTGGCCAGCCTGAGCAACTGTAAATTCGTCATTAGTGTTGGCATTGGCTACGATAAACTGGATGTGGATGCGGCCACTGAACTTGGCATCTTGGCTGCTAACGTACCTGATTTTTGTCTGGAAGAGGTGTCAGATCATACGATGGCACTGATTTTGGCCTGCACCAGGAGGGTTGTCCAGTTGAATGAAATTGCGAGGAGGGGGGACTGGAAACCACAGCCGGATCCCTATCTCAGAAGTGAGGTATGGCCTAATATGTCAAGGCTGCGGGGGCAAACCCTGGGGCTTATCGGCTTCGGACGGATTGCGCAGGCTTTGGTGCCTAAGGCAAAGGGTTTTGGGTTAAGGATCATTGCTTATGACCCCTATATAGCTCCAGATATACTCCAGGAGTTCGGGGTAGAACAGGTGGACCTGGATCAGTTGCTGACTCAGTCAGACATGGTTTCGCTTCATGTTCCACTGACCTCGGAGACGGAGCGCCTTCTGGGACTGGAGCAATTGAAAAAGATGAAACCTACTGCCTGTCTCGTGAATACCGCCCGCGGCCCGATAGTCGATTACGAGGCGCTATACACCGCTTTGAGCCAGGGCTATATCTCTGCAGCGGCTGTTGATGTCACTGAACCAGAACCGCTCCCTAGCGATAGTCCCCTACTAAAGCTTGATAATTTTATCGTTACCGGCCACTCTGCCCACGCCTCGCCCTTGTCCTTTGCTGAGCTGCCACCTCGTCCCGGTGAGGAAGTGATCAGGGTGGTTAAGGGAGAATGGCCTATTGGCCTGCTCAACCCCCAGGTCAAGGAAAACTACCGCCGAAAGTGGGCCCGCGCTTAAGTCACCGATGGGGGAAGATGGCAGAGGAAATTTGACTGTAAAAACCCTCATGAGCGGTCGCACACCACGAATCATGAAAATTGAAAGGGCCGGATGCCGTTCGTGGTGAGCCCTTCGGCTCCGCTCAGGGCAGGCTTGTCGAACCATGAACGGCCCCCCGCGTACGCGGGGGCTCAGGGTGAACGGAACAAGCTCTATTTTTCGCAGCAACTTGGGCCGGACAAGCTCCCTTCGACTTCGCTCAGGGCAGGCTCTGGCCTCCCCCTCAAGGGAGAGGGACTCACTTAGGCCACTTCTTGCGGTACGTCTCCTTTGCCCGGTCATCGATCAGGCCAACAGGCCACTCTCCCTTGACAAACCTGATTATCTCCGCCCCGGGACGGCGCTGCAGCTCAGCAAAGGCCGGGGGCGACAGGCCAGCGGAGTGGGCAGTACAGATGAAGTTCTCCAGCTTCAGCAAGGGGCTGTCGGCTGGGATGGGTTCCGGTTCGGTAACATCAAAAGCCGCTATAGCGATATACCCCTCGGTCAAAGCAGTGTACAGCGCCTCGTGATCGACTATCGCGCCACGGGCGGTGTTGACGAGACAGGCAGTGGGCTTCATCTTCTTCAATTGCTCCAGCCCCAGGAGGCGCGTCGTCTCCGAGGTCAGTGGAACATGAAGCGAGATCATGTCTGACTGAGTCAGCAACTGATCCAGTTCGACCTGTTCCACCCCGAACTCGCGGAATATGCCCGGATCTATATAGGGGTCATTGGCGATAATCCTCAACCCGAAGCCCTTTGCCCTAGGCACCATGGCCCGCCCAATCCGTCCCAAGCCGATGAGCCCCAGGGTTTGCCCTTCCAGATTTGATAACTTGGGCCATATCTCACCGGAGATATAGGGGTCGCCCATTGCTGTCCAGTCCCCCCTTTTCACCACCTCATTCAACTGGACGATCCTCCTGGTGCACGCCAGGATCAGGCCCATCGCATGATCCGCCACCTCTCTCGTGCTGGCATCCGGTACGTTGGCAGTCAGAATGCCAAGTTCAGTGGCTGCATCCACGTCCAGGTAGTCATAGCCAACTCCGATACTCGTGATCAGTTTGACGTTACTCAGGCTGGCCAACACCCTTCTGGGAAAAGCCTGGAACGTAGTCTGCGTGATTACGGCGTCAGCATCCCCCACCGCGGCAATGATCTCATCCTCAGTGGCTCCTCTGATCGGGCAGGGGTTCACCACCAGCTCCACCTCGACCCCGGCCTGCTTAAACATCTCCCCGTAGTCAATCAATAATGAGATTCCAAGAATGTCAACCGCTTTAAAGGGCATCACTCCTCCTTTCGCTTTGATTGGTCACTATCTTGTCCACGCCCCAGGGACGCGGGAGTATCATCAGATCAGGCCAAACTGGGCAGACCGTAGCCGACATCCCTGGGATCCACAGCAAGGTCGAGGAGCACGGGCTTCCCCGCCCCGATGGCTCCTTCTAAGGCAGGACCGATCTGTTCTGGGTCCTCGATGCGCTGGGCGCTGATGCCGAAAGACTGGGCCAGTTGAGGGAAATCGACCTCGCCCAGGTCGTAGCCCAGGTCAGCCCCGTTGGGCGATGCCCTCTCGGGATACATGGCGAAGGCCCACTTGATGGCGGCGTAACCCTGGTTGTTGAGCACCACTATGATGACCGGGATCTGGTATTTGGCCGCCGTCCACAGGGCCTGGAGGCCGAAGAGGGCGCTCCCGTCCCCCACCAGGGCCACCACCGGCCTTCTGGAAGTGGCCAAGGAGACCCCAAGGGAGGCGGGCAGGCCCCATCCCAGAGAGGCATTGGAGCTGAAATAACTCCCGGGCTCGGAGAACTCCATAATATATTCAATATAGGTGGTGAGCATCACCGCCTCATCGACCACTATGCTGCCTGGGGGCAGGGCGCCAGCGACTTCCTTGATGGCGCGCGACGGTCGAATGGGCATGGCATCCCAGTCCTTCTTGAAATCCGTTTCGCGGGCTGCCCTGGCTTGCGCACGAGCGCTCTTTAGCTTCTCGAATCTTCGTCGGCTCGCCTCGCGCTGACCGGGTGACATCAGCCGCCTGACCTCCGTCGTCAGCTCAGCAAGGGCCATTTTGGGACTGGCCACCAGGGCCACCTCCGCCGGGCAGTCCCTGGCCAATCCCCGCGGGTCGAGGTCTATCTGTATCAGTTTGGTGGTGGGCGGTAGCAGGGGCCCTTCAATATAAAATAGCTGCTTGAATAGCTGACTCCCTACTGCCAGCAGCACGTCAGCGGGTCCGTCCAGCCCCGGCAGCGAGAATCCTAGCGGCGGCACTCTACTATAATAGAGGGGGTGATTGGTAGGGAAAATCAGCTTGGGGACTTGCGCGGTGGCGTATACAGGGGCGCCGAGGATTTCGGCCAGCTCGACGAGCTCGGCGACGGCGCCGGCGTCGGGCACCTGGTGACCGGCCAGGATAGCCGGTTGTTCCGCGGCAGCCAGGAGCTGCGCCGCCCTTGCCAGAGACTCCCGGTCGGCCCTGATGGCCATGGGCACCTGGCGGCCTTGGGCTGGGGGGGCGTCAGAAACTACCGTCTGAGCCTGCAAGTCCCGGGGGATAGCCACAAATACCGGCCCAGTTGGTGGAGTGGTAGCCTCTTTGAAGGCGCGGTTCAGCGCCTTCGCTATGTCCTGGCCATGTCCCACCCACCAGCGGTCTTTGGTAAACTGGCTCACCATGGGCAGGAGATCGGAGTCCAGGAAAGGGTCGCTCCACTGGAGGCGGGAGTCCTGTTGACCGGCCAGCACCACAATAGGCGTGCCAGCGTTATATGCGTTGTACAGGTTGCCTATAATGTAGGATGTGCCCGGCGTGGTGTGCACCAAGACCACCCCTACGCTTCCCGAAGCCCGGGCATAACCATCGGCCATCGCCATGGAGACGGACTCGTGGATCGCACTGAAATACGTTATCTCTGGTGTTTGGGCTAGTGCGTCTAGGAGGGGTATCTCGGTGTTGCCGGGAACGCCGAAAACATACTTCACACCCTCGTCCTTGAGCATATGGCAGACAACCTCAGCTCCTCTTGATTCCATCTGTTATCTCCATCCATGCCAGAGTGTCATTGTCAGCGCCTAGGGGCGACCCGGCAGGTCGCTCCTCATACTATACGCCACGCCGAGATTGCTTCGTCATTGCACTCCTCACAATGACATGCAAAGTCCCTGACGTGTCCATCATACTAACACCCTTTTTGAGGTTTTGCCAGCAGTCAGTTGGCATGATCGCCTATTTAGCCCCTGGGCAGACCCAATCCAGCGATGGCTATAATCATCCTTTGAACTTCGTTGGGGCCACCGCCAATAGGACCCATGATAGAGTATCTATATGCGTCCTCTATCCTCCCCATCAGGGGTGCCCACTTGGAGCCCTTCTTCAGCTGACCATAGAGCCCCAGCATCTGCATCCCAGCGTTAGCCAAGCGCCGCTCCAGTTCAGTGACGAACACCTTTGCCATCGATGACTCTTGATAAGGTACCACCCCCTTTCCCAGCATCCAGACTAGCCGGGCGGCAAGCAGTCGCGCCACCTCGAGTTCGATTGCCAGCTGGGCCAGCTTGTGTTGCACTGTGGGATCCTTGCACAATGGCTCGCCTTTGCGGCGCGTCTCCTTGGCATGTTCCATCAGCTCATCGAAGGTATGCTTGAGAACAGCCACCAGCACACCGAAACCAAGCCTCTCATGGCTTAGAGCTTGAGTGATATATGTCCAGCCCTGGTTTATCTCACCTACCAAGTTCTTTTCTGGAACTCTTACATCGTTAAAAAACACATCGTTTACCTTGAATCTACTCATTGTGGGTACCCCGCGCACCGTGATACCGAGGCTTTTCATGTCAACTATGAACAAGCTGATACCCTGGCTCCTTTTGATTGCCTCAGGGTCGGTCCTCGCACTTAGCCAGCAATAGTGGGCACATTCAGCTGCACTGGTGAATGCCTTTTGTCCATTGATAACATACTCATTCCCATCGGCAACAGCACTGGTCTGAAGCCCGATCAAATCGGTCCCAGCTGTAGGTTCGGTGTATCCAAGGCAAAAGGTTGCTTCCCCTTTCAGAATCTTGGGCAGAAACTCCTTCTTGAGCTCCTCACTGCCAAACTTCATGATGACAGGCGCGACCAAGGCTGTAGCTACCCCTACGGGATTGATCACCCTCTGCGGCAGTCGAAGGTACATCTCAATATAATAAAGGAGTTGCTCTGTCATAGAGCACTCCATGCCACCATACTCATTAGGCCATCCGATCCCCAACCATCCTTTGCTCGCTAGCCTGCGAATGCTCTCATCATAGAGTCTACGTTCCTCAGGAAGCTCTGCTTCAAGCTGCTGGAGGAACTCCGGAGGGAACTCGGCATCGAAGAAGGCTTGCACCTTCCGCCTGAAAACCTCTTCCTTTTCAGTGATGCGGAAATCCATACTGTCCTCTTCGGTAATTACTAGTCTCTAGCCTTCTACTATGACCTCAGATGGGAGCCTCTCTTTCAAAATCCTTATGGCTTCTTGTACCATCTCGTCAATGATCCGCTTGGCACTCTTCCTTTCCTTGAGCATCCCCACTATCTGCCCACCGAACTCGCTGATATAGTCGGTCATCCGCCCTTTCCTCAAGCCCAGCTCAGCCTCGCAGATGAGCAGAGTTTGTAATGGCATAGGGAGCGGCTTTCTCCCTGTGCTCTCCCATGCTTCGATAAACCTATTGTTGATAAACCGAGCTGTCTTGCCGGTATATATTCTGGTAACACGTGTGTCCTCCTCCGTGGCCTCGATGATCCTATCTTTCCAGTGATCAATCTCCCATTGTTCCAGATCATACGGGTCCACTCCTACATTAGTAACCCAATCTTTAGGAGAATCAATGCACGCCTCATGGGCAAGCAGGAAGGCGGTACCCACCCACACCCCGCAGGCCCCCATCGCCAAGGAAGCGACAAGCCCTCTGCCGTCCGCCACTCCACCAGCCGCCACCACGGGGAGAGGATGAACAGCATCCACCACTTGGGGAACCAGGGCTAGAGTGCCGATGCGACCAGTGTGGCCTCCAGCTTCGTGTCCCTGGGCCACAATGATATCCGCGCCTGCATTGGCGACCCGCCGAGCGTTTCTAACGTTGCCCACGAGTCCGACAACCTTCATCCCCTGAGCGTGTGCTCGGGGTATTATAGATTCCGGATTCCCCAGCCCCGATGCGAAGACCGGCACTCGCTCCTCTAATATCACATCTATCAGACTCTTTCCGCCTGAGAGGAAGTCCGACTCCACCTCGAGCGGGGGAATCTCCACATCCGGTATCCCGATCTCCCCCTTCAGCTTATCCACGAAAGCTAACTCCTCCGCGGGCAAAAAGGCCTTCAAGTCGGAAATAGAAAACTTCCCTGAGATGGGTGGGAGATCTATCTTCGGAAGCAGGAGGTCCACACCGAAGGGCTTGTTAGTGAGTGCCCGCGTCTTCTGGATCCAGTCACGTAGCTGCACAGCGTTCAATCCGGCTGCGCCCAGAACGCCCAACCCACCTGCGTTGGATACCACAGCAACAAGGGTAGGGCCACAGACCCCACCCATGCCAGCCAAGATAATAGGATATTCGATATCGAGCATGTCGCATAACTTAGTCCGAAGAGCCTTCTTTGCCATTTCCTTCTCCTCAACCGCCCCAGAAGGGCTGGCCGTTAATACCCGGGTCACGGACAAATCCTGTCAAGGGAAGTGCAACCCAGCCTCCGTTGAAATGAGATGGTTCAGATCCCTGCACCCTCAAGCCCCGATCACACCCTCCTTACGACCCCTCCGTTCGGGACTCAGATCTTTTGAAGAAACCCCTCAACCTCTTTTCCAGAATCCGACTCTGTTCTAGTAAGTCGAACTCCTTCTTATCCCATTATCATGAGCACGGCCGAAACGGGATAAAGGACAAGCTATGTTACGCGCAATTGCTCGTTTGCTAAAGATGGGCATGGCGCGTCATAGTGGCAGCCCTGCCCTCTTGGCGGGAGCAGAGCAAACGGTAGGAGCAAAACTACCGCGAATCGCGCGCTGATTCCAAATGTCATTGTGCGCAGGATTATAGCAGTTTTGGCAACAACTTCCAACAAGTGATAGCGTCCAGAAAGAAATCCGCAGTTTGTCAAATTGGCTACCCTGTGCTACACTACATCCAACTTGAATGGAGACTGCTTCAGGCAAAGGAAAACCGGCAATGAATCAGCAGCCATCAGCCCCCGAACGACTCCACCGCAAGCCAAAGATCGTCGCCGCTATCCCGTGCTTCAATGAGGCATGGTGTATTGGAAGTGTGGTGATCAAGGCAAAGAAGTTTGTCGACAGCATCATAGTTGTCGACGATGGCTCGACTGATGCTACTGCCGAGATTGCTGCCGAAGCTGGAGCGGTGGTTCACCAGCACGACCAAAATCGAGGTTACGGAGCCGCGATTCATAGCGCATTTGCGAAGGGGAGAGAGCTTAAAGCGGATGTCCTGGTTATCCTTGATGGAGATGGACAACACGATCCGGAGGATATCCCTAACCTCGTTAGGCCCGTGGTTGATGGAGAGGCAGATGTCGTAGTGGGCTCTCGCTTCCTGGGAGAAGGCAGGAGGCCACCTTTTTATCGCCGCCTGGGCCAGCGAGTTTTGACCACCGTCACCAACCTGGGATCGGGGCAGGTGCTTAGCGACTCGCAGAGCGGATTCAGAGCCTACTCCTCAAAAGCGCTCAAAGAGCTGCATTTGGCCGAAAGGGGGATGTCGGTAAGCTCTGAGATACAGTTTGCCATAGGCAAAAGTGGGCTCAGGGTAGCTGAGGTACCCATAGATGTCTCCTATATGGATAAGGCAAAGAGGAGCCCGCTGGGACACGGGCTAAGCGTTCTGAGCAGGTTACTGGTTTTGATGAGCCTGAAGCAGCCACTGCTACTCTTTGGGGTGCCGGGGCTTGCGCTCCTGGCAGGCGGTCTGGTACTGGGCGCACGTGTATTGGCGATATATGGCGACACTCGAGAGCTGGCTGTGGGCAATGCCCTAGGTACAATTCTGCTTTGCCTGGCTGGCCTGCTGGCACTGTTTGCCGCGCTGATGCTGCAGGCAATGAAAGAGTTGCTGCGTGGAGAGGCTGCCCACCTACAAAGGGAAATGAGGGAACATGCGCCCGGTGAGGAATACAGTAAAGGGAAAGGTGGCTCGCAATAGAGCCAGCGGTATTCCCGGTGCCCTCCCTTGACTCGCGGAAGTAATGCTTCTCAGATTCTTTGCGCTATATCCGCTAGCTATGCCTCGAGGTGACCACGTTCAATGTCTGCATCACCCACCAATGATCATCTCAAATGACACCGGCAGGGAGTAGCTCGCAATTGAAGAGGGTTCTCATCATAACCTACTACTTCCCACCCCGTCCCGCTGTAGGCGGCCTGCGCCCCCTAGGACTCGCCAAATACCTACCAGAATTTGGCTGGGAGGCCGTGATTCTGACAGCGAGGTTGCCGGGGCGGCCTGCGACGGAGTTTCAGGTGATCCAGACGGATTACAAAGCTTCACTGGCGTTCTTGAAAGGATTTCTCGGCCTTGATTCCGAGCAGAACTTGATGACCCAAATAGCCCAACTCAAGAAAAGGTTGCACATCAGGTCGGAGAAATCTGCGTTGGACTTCCTGTTAACAGCCTGGGGAGAGGTAACCGCTTATCCCGATCCGCAAAAAGGCTGGAGGGCTTTCGCCGTTAGAGCAGGCAATGACTTTTTGCAGCAGGAATCAGTAAACGCTATGGTCAGCACTTCGTCCCCCGTAACCAGCCACATCGTTGCCAAAGAACTAAGAGATAAACATGAGATCCCCTGGGTCGCTGATTTTCGCGACCTCTGGACACAGAATCATTATTATCCGTATAGTCCGGCACGTAGAGCGATTGAGACGAGATTGGAGAGAAGGACTTTGCAGAAAGCCGATGCGCTGGTAACAGTATGTGAACCCGCCGCCGTCAAACTGGGCAAGCTTCACAAAGGAAAACCAATACATATAATCCCCAACGGATTCGACCCGGATGAAGTAAATACCCCGAAGTCTGACCTCACGGGCAAATTTACGATTACCTATACCGGAAATCTCTATCCGGGCAAACAAAGTCCGGAACCCCTCTTTGTAGCTGTGAGAGACTCAATTGCACAGGGAGATATGGATGCCAAGGACGTTGAAGTCAGGTTCTATGGTGCTGAGGCGGGGTGGATAGACAAACAGGCCGAACGTTATGGCTTGAAGGATATAGTCAAGCAGTTCGGCATTGTCCCCAGAGAAATCGCCCTGAATAAGCAGCGAGAGTCCCAATTACTTCTGGTACTAAAGTGGAACGATCCTGAAGAGCGAGGGTACTACTCTGCTAAGATCTTCGAATACCTCGCTGCCAAGAGACCGATTCTCGCCATCGGCGGGTACGACGATGTCGCCAGCCAGCTACTAGATGAGACTAAAGCAGGCATGGACTGTTCAACAGTGGAGGAGATAAAGCGCTCTCTCGCCGAACTCTATCACGAATATCAAGAGGCGGGGCGCGTGGGATACAAAGGCGATGAGGCCAATATCAACAAATACAGCCAAAGGGAGATGGCACGCCAATTTGCCGAGGTTCTGGATGGCGTTTCTCGCTAGCGATCAAGCGCGACTTATCTCCTGTGCCGATCAGGCTTCGAAGTGGTAAGCTATAAGGAGCCTTCATCCCGCCTGTGCCACCGCATCATCTAGGTGCAAATAGAGGCCTTCGTTCAAACGGAAATCCTAGCTTGACCGTTCCTGGGGGAGGCGCAAATGTCTGGAACTGAAAATCAGCGATAGTGTATCCGCCGACCTCCTCGTGATTGTAGAACCCCAACCGGATTCTCCTCGTCTGTGCAGCCAACTTACCGTCAAGCACGAAATTGACTCCTTCCCCCGTTAACTTGAGACGCCCAATCGCCGTCTTCTTGAAGAAGCCACGATCACCATACTCACACAAGAAAACTTTCAGTTTGGTCAAGCTCGGGCTTGTAGGTTCCACGCTAAACGAGCAAAGGAATTCCCGATTCGTCTCCGGGACAAGCGAATCATCATCAGCAGGTGGGAATAATCGCAGCAGGGGTAGAGGACTCCCGGTGACTATGCTTGACTTGGGTTTTTCAATATCTGCATGTATCGCTCCCTCGCTCCCCGTGATGCGAGCATTTCGCGCATACCAGCCAATCTTGCCACCTGGCTTCGACCGAAAAGCTTCACCAAAATGTGAAGTGCCCTTTTTTAGACCCTGTGCCTTTCCTAGCACAAACTCCTCATAGAGCTGGTCCCAACCTTCCTCTTTCCGCCACACGGACGGCGGTGGATTGTTGATCGTAGCCTCGACAGCAAGCCTCACCTTCTCCAGTTCCGCCGTTTCCGAGTATCCTTCCATCAGGCCCCTTACTTTCCTGCTATTCTCAAGATGCTCGGCGAGCACCCCTTTTAGCTTGGCATCCCATTCGTCAAGCCGGGTGTGCTCCGACACCAAGTGCTCTTCGGGGATCACCTCGGATATGCCGCCGCTGTTCACAGACAAAACAGGGATGCCCAAGTAGTAGGCCTCGAATACCACCCGGCCCGTGCCGCAAGGATCCTCATCGAAAGGGAAAAGGAGAACCTTGGTGTCTTTGAAGATCACGTCGTAAGTCTCAGCCATATAGGGACGCGTTGTCACATTGGGCGGATAGGAACTGCCGGCCACATCATCGATGACCAGGAAATCGGCGTCGGGATTCTTCTCAGCGAGACGTGTTACGAGTTGCTGCCCTCCTGCCTTCCTTGCATTGACCAAAGTAACATACCGCCTCTGCTCAACCGGCAGCAGTTCGTCCCGCTTTTCTACCGCAACATACGAGACAATACTGTCAACGCCGAAGAACCGCCTGACCACGTCCCTGACATACTTTGCTATGGTGATCACGGTCGCCGCACTCGTGTGGATGGGAGCGTGTGCCTGACGGTGCCTCTCGTCAATCTCATCCGTCATGAGGCAGCGGTATGGTGGCAGGTTGATCAGGTGCCAGTAGCGCACAAAAAGGATGTACGGAATGCCTTTGCCCGTACAGACAGGAGCAGCATCCCTTGCCGGCAACGACCACATCAGTGCGACGTCAGGTCGCCACCACTCCAGAATGTCTATGAGGGCCTGCGAAAACTTCTGATGAGGTACCACGATAAAAGGGAGGCCCTTTACGTACTCGCGTTCAAACCGTTTGTTCTTTCTGTTACATACAACGACCAAACATTCGTAGTCATTGTCACGCAGGTATTCCATTGCTCTGGCCATAGACAGCTCGCCGCCATGGGGATTCCATTTGTATAGATGATGGTGTGCAAACAGAATCACCCGTTTCTTGGCCTGTGGACGACTTTCCCGCAACTGTGGGAAGACCTCCGCGAACCGCCTGCGGCAAGCGGCCAAGCCGTGGTTATCGATAGCATACTGCCTCGCCCTTTGGCTTTCTCGCTCTTTCTCCTCAACCGATAGCCTCCCCCAGGACAGAATCCTCTCTACAATCTCATTGTCATCGTAAGCAACGTACGGCCCCCAGAGGTTCTCGGGTTGACCCCATTCCCATTTGGCTACCACCGGATAGAGGCCGCACAACATGCCCTCCCCGACTATGAAGTGGAATGCTTCATGCTCGCTAACCGAAAGAATGATGTCGCCGTTCTTGTAGATGTGTAGCAGGTCGGATTTCGACGTCAGAGACGCCTTGGACAGCCGAGCGTCTTCTTTCGGAGAGAAAATGAAATGTACATGCTCCCGCAGGTTTAGTCTCAAGACTTCCTCAAAACATTGCCTGGCAAAGGTAGGATCGGGGTCGGGGTCGGCTTTTATGTACAGGTGAAACCCTGGGTCCCTGTCAACAACCCGCCTTAGCAACCTGACGGCCCGAGTGTAGTTCTTCCTCTCAACGAACGACTCGCTGCACATGAGGATGTTCTTGCCAAACTGCGTCTTGAGTTTGGGGAACTGCTTCTCGTTGACGGCATTTGGCATAAGGTGGATCTTGTCCGCGTACTTGCCAGGATGCTGCTCCTGGAAGTCCCGGATCGCATCTGGGTTGACAAAGATCAGTTTGTCGGCCACATCCCAGTCGACGAAGCTCATGGTGTCGCTATCAGTCATTTCCCAGTCGTGGATGCGGGCGAAGATCTGGCAGTTCCCCCGAGGCACGTCCCTGAGAAGATTCAGCAGATGGCCCGCGGTCCCCCACTCGAGCCACAAAATATCGAACTCAGGGAGCTGGGCGAAGAGCTCAGGATCGTCCTGGTAGAACCGGTAGATCTCAAAATCTCCCCTGATCGCCTCCAAAGTGGGGTCCAAGAAGTGGGCGGTCTCTTTTCTGGCAACGACGGCAATCCTAAAAGGTTTGCTATCGCTCTCTGGAGCGTCACTCAGAGACCTTTTGGTCGCCAGATATAGCTCGGGCTCTTGTGTCCGATAGCGGGCAAAATACAGCCGCAGTTTCTGCATGTAGGCTCCAGGTTTGTCCCTTGCCGGATACTTGGTTGCCAAGTACTTAAGTGCCAGATACTTGGGCCTAAAGCCACGCGCAGACAGCACAAAGGAGACCTTCCCTCCTGGCAGACGTCGCAACTTCAGGTTGACAAGCGACCAAATGCGTCTAAGTCTCATCATCGCACTCTTTGCCACCTTCCACGGAATGTCTGCCATAAAGACAGATTGCGTTGAAATGTATCGGCATCTCAAAATCCTCCGGGACAACCGGCCGGATGTGAGGTCGTGGTCTCTTGTGTACTCTACAAACCGTGTAATCCATTGAATCCATAAACTCGTGTATTTCCCTTACATTTTGGTCTGTTCCCGTTTTCAGCATGGCCAAGTATTCAATCATAATAGTTGGTCTGAAACGTTGAATCGTCGCTCGTGCGCCTTTCAACACTTGCAACTCGAACCCTTCTACGTCTATTTTCAGGAACTGTATGTTCTGTATGGCTCTTTGCCGCACAAAATCATCCAGAGTCATGCTTTCCACAACGATGTTACCATCGTCTGATTCAGTGCCGACCATGCTCCAACCGCCTAGGTTGGGTATATCTATATTTGTACTTGGATTGAATCGATATTTGCTTACCTTAGGTGCGTCGCCAAGAGCCATATTATACGCCGTAACATTGTCCACATTTATCTCGATATTAACCTTCAGACGGTCAAAGTTAGCCGGCAGTGGCTCGAAGGCGTAAACATGCCCCTTGGGCCCAACAAGCCTAGATAATAATAAGCTGTAGTATCCGATATTAGCCCCCACATCAATAGCAACGCTTCCGCGTTTGACAAAGTTAGGAAGCAAAGCTGTCTCAGCCCACTCGTAAGCACCGTCCTTGATTATGGTGGACTGAACGTGCTCCTTTGCTGTGAGGTACATGTGAAAACCCTGGACTTTATATAATTTTCCCTCCAGATGTTTGGGGTAGCGACCCAATTTAGTTGCCAGGAATAGTACCAGTTTCATAGCGAATGACTTTTTCGTTAGACTCCAAGATACTTTCCGATGACGTCCTCCGGATCACCCTGTGCCATAATCTGCCCTTTGTCAAGCCAGATCGCCTTGGTGGCAAATTCCTTGATGGAGTCCATATTGTGGCTGACCAACACTACCGTCCGCTCACCCATGAGTTGGCTCAACCGTTCGTCGCATTTCTTCTTGAACTCCGCATCCCCGACGCCCATAATTTCATCAATCAGCACAATGTCCTTGTGAACGTTGATGGCTACGGCGAAGCCCAGGCGAGCGTGCATTCCCGTCGAGTAAGTCTTGACAGGCATATCGATGAACTCTCCGATATCGGCGAACTCGATGATATCATCAAGCAAATCATCAACTTGCCTCTTCGACAGACCCATGAGGACGCCGTTGAGGTAGATATTGTCCACTCCTGAAAGCTCGGGTTGAAACCCGGCACCCAGTGAAAACTGCGTGGAGACCGACCCCTGGACTGACACTTCTCCCTCGTCGGGAGCGTAGATCCCACCGATGACGCGGAGAAGCGTGCTCTTGCCCGAGCCGTTCCTGCCAATCACGCCAACCGAATCCCCCTCATTGACTGCGAAACTTACATGCCGCAATGCCCAGAATTCTCCAGACTCATTGCGCTGTTTTCTGAACCCGCCCACAACAAAACTCCGTGCAGAAGTCCGCAGACGCTTGCCCACCTTGAACCTTATCCCCACATCCGTGGCCCTAATAACCTCCATTAGATCGCCTTCACCAGCTTGTATTCGTCACGTGCGAAGTACCAGGAGCCTATCAAGAACACCAGGACAGCCATCGCCGCTGCGACCAGCATGTACCCGCTCGGAGGAACACCCCTGACCAAGATATTCTTGTAGGACTCGAACAGGGCGGCAAAGGGATTGAGCGTCATGTAGATGGGCTGCAATCTCTCAGGAAGCGTGCCGGCGACGGAGTAGAGAGCAGGCGACAGATAGAACCACAGCCTCAACCCGAACTGTAGAATATTGCTCAAATCAGAGAGATAGGTCCCCAGAACAGCACAGATAAGGGCGGCCCCGATGGTGCCCACCAACTGAACGAGCAACAGGAGCGGCAGCCACAGCATGTTTACGCTGAAGGTGGCCTCAAAGATGAACAGGAGCGGGATGAGCATCACGAGACCCGCAAGATAGTCAACCAGCCCATTGATGACGTTGGCAAGGGGCAGAACCGCCAGTGGGAAACGGGTCGTCTGGACAATCCTGACCTTCGACGTAATCGCGGTAACCGAGCTGCTCAAAGAAGTGATGAACCATCTCCAGGACAGTATGGCGCAGAAAACGAGTACAGGAAACTGCGGCTCATCCCTCTTGAAGATGAACACTACCAACACCGTGTAGACGCCCATCAGCAACAGTGGGTCGAGGAAGCTCCACAAGAAGCCGAGAGCCTTGTTCTTTTGTTTAGCCTTGATGTCGAACACGACCAGATACCGAAGCAGGTCACGCCGCTCCCAGATACGCTTGTACTGCTCAATCATTCGTTATGTCACTCAACTCATGATATATCGCCAGAAGCTTCTTCGATTCATTCTGTTAGCTCAATATCTTCGCTGCCTCTAGTTCGCTCCCAGGCCATCGCCCATGCAGCCAGGAAAGAGTTGGGAATTGCAAACGGGGCAAACGGTTGTTGGGGTTCGAGTCCATATCACCTGAGGGTGACCGCCATGCCTGCTGGCGCCAAGATGGTAGACTCCTTCAGAATTCTTCTGTCCCTATCTACCGTTCTCTCCGTAACGAGGCAGCAATGCTTCCCGAAAGTACCATTGGTTTGCGATGGATGTGTGATAGTCGTCCGAAATACCCTTCGGGCGTTCATAGCTATCAAGGCAACTCCACCGCACAACCTGTCCGGGCCGACCTCAGTGCGGCCTCGGCCATCACCACGGACCGCAGGCCGACGGGGCCGTCGGTTAGTGGATTCTGCCTTGAGACCACGCACGATATGAAGTGCTTGAGTTCCTCCTTCAAAGGTTCCGCATCGGGAAGGGATATGGTGCGCTTCCCGTCATTCTCAACCCCGACAGGGATGCCCTCTTCGGTAATGATTCTGCTGTCAAATATGTGCAACTCTTGTGGCGTTAGATAATCCACACGCGCACTTCCCTTGCTACCTACGACTATCAGGTCTCGCATCTTGCTATATGCCGCTACCAGCCAGCTCTCGAAAGCATATCCCTTGGCATGGCCAAAGTCCATGAAGATCATGGCGGTCTCTTCGGTGTTCTGGCCATAAGACCTGCTTTCGGCGGCAGTCAGGCTCTTGGGGTAGTCAGCACCCATGAGATAGCAGAACAAGTCCAGTTCGTGTATCCCCAGAGCATATATTACACCCATATCCGTTCTCGGTAGACGAAAAAGCGAGCGGTTGCCGATAAGATTTTGAATTTCACCAAGTTCGCCGGCATCTATCCTGCGCTTTAGCTCGGACACCGCAGGGTGGTATCTGAATATGTGCCCCACCATGAGAATGCGATTGTTGCTGGCAGCAACCTCAACAAGCCCCCTGGCTTCGTCGATGTCCATAGTCATAGGTTTCTCCACCAACACTTCCTTGCCAGCCTCCATGAATTCCTTCCCGAGCTGGTAATGTGTCTTGGAGGGGGTGACAATACTGACTGCCTGGATATCATCATCTTCGATCAAATCCCGGTAGCTAGTTACGTATTCAACCTCTAGAGTCTCACCCCACTGCCGGGCACGATGTTCATCCAGGTCACATACCTTCAGACTATCAATCACGCCTTCAGACAGAAGCTCTTTGTACACACGGGCATGGTTCTTGCCCCAGTGACCTGTTCCGACTACTGCCACACCTAGCATGCGGAGCGCTCCACAAACTCCCTTATACTGGAAGCAACATATTCGACTTCCACATCGGTTAACTGCGGATGCATGGGGAGGGAGAGTATATCATCAACGTACTCCTCGGTAACGGGCAAGTAACTATCCGACTGAACGCAGGGCTGTCGGTGAAGAGGTACGGGATAATGAATCCCGGTTTGAATGCCCTTCTCCCTGAGATAAGATGCCAGCCTATCCCGATCTTTGAGTCTTATCACGTACATATAGTACACATGTTTCGCCCAGTCCTTTTCAACAGGTGTTACCAATTCCAAGTCGCGCAACAAACGATTGTATTTACTGGCGATTTGGCGCCTCCTATCATTCCACCCGGCAACATGCTTGAGTTGCTCTACCCCAATCGCAGCGTGTATTTCGCTCATCCTAAAGTTAAGTCCAAGAAGCTCGTGAACATATTTCTCCGCGCGGCCATGGTCCGCCAACATTCTGATCTTTCGTGCAAGTTCTTCATCGTTGGTAGTAGCCATGCCTCCGTCGCCAAGAACAGTCATGTTCTTGGCGGGGTAGAAGCTAAAACAGGCAACATCCGCTAAGGAACCTGCTCTTCGGCCTTGGTAGGTAGCGCCATGTGCCTGGCAGGCATCCTCGATGACAAAAAGACCGTGTTCCTTGGCTATTTTGTTAATGAGGTCCATATCACAAGGATGTCCATACAAGTGAACTGGAATAATAGCTTTGGTTTTGGGCGAGAGCTTGCTTCGTATCTCGGCAGGATCGATGGTATAGGTCTCAGGATCGATATCGGCATAGACGGGTCTTGCCCCCAAGAAAACCGACGGGCTGGCGGTAGCAATGAAGGTATGAGAGGGCACTATTACCTCATCTCCCGCGCCCACCCCCAGAGCCATCAACGATAGCAAGATAGCACTTGTTCCCGAGCTTACCCCTATTGCATAGTCGGTATTGCAAAAATCTGCGAATTCCCGCTCAAATGTCCTGAGGGTTTGCCCCTTAATATATTGACCACTATTCAGCACTTGGACGACTGCCTGCCGTATCTGGTCGTCGACATACATGTTGCTCAAGCTGATCTTCACTACACCTGTGTCTCCCATTCGTATGGCACTTGGAAGTATCCTAGCTCGCAGGTTAGCTCACGGATGAGCTTTATCACCCTAGCTGGATTGCCAAAAGCCAAAACGTCATCTGGTATATCAGTGGTGACGACCGAGCCCATGCCAATGAGTGAGTTTCGCCCGATGGTAAGCCGAGGCCCAATAGTAACATTACCGCCGATCTTGGCATTTCTCTTGATATGCACACTCTTAGCGCAGTCGGCAAATCGCGGACAGGGGGGATGAGGAACATTCAATACAGTAACACTGGGCCCTATCCAGGCGCCATCCTCTATGATGACGAACTCCGGGATAAAGCAGTTGGAATGAATGCGCACATTACTGCCGATTCGGTTTTCAATCTCGAGCACGGAATGACTGCCAATGCTAACATTATCCCCGATAGTGTTATTCTCCCTGATCAGAACGCCGTGTCCCGTTTGGAATTCATTCCCAATATTGCAGCCAGCATAGATTACCGTGTGAGAGCGGATAATGGCATTATCTCCAATAATCAGCTTACCTGCTTCCCCTTTCGCAGGAGAGACACCAAGCAGAACGTGTTCCCCTACGTCTGGATTCTTGCCCAGCATCACAGAATCACTAAAGTCCAATTTCATACCACGCACTTCTCCAGTGTAATACTTGACTCACCGCCCGCTCTTATCCTCTGCCACCCAGGCAAAACTCGAAACGGAAATGGCAATGCCTAGCTTAACCTCACCAGCAGACACCCTGGTAGTCACAGAGTGCCTTCGCTTTTCGTGGATCCAAGGCCCTTCTACCATCAATTACAATTCTGCCCTTGTAAAGACTTTCGTCTCTAAACTCATCCCATTCAGTCATGATGAGAACACAATCGCTCTCGGCAATCGCCTCCCCTGCACTATTGCAGAACTCCACACCTGGAGGAAGAACGGCCTTTGCGTTCTCCATCGCCTCTGGATCATATGCCTTTACCGAAGCTCCCTTCTCGAGAAGCACCCTTACCACGCGCAGGGCAGGAGCATCCCGCACATCATCGGTATTTGGTTTGAACGCCAATCCCAAGACAGCAAACTTCTTGCCGTCCAAGTCCCCGAGTTTTCTTTCCGCTATCTCAACTATCTTCAGGCCTTGAGTTTCGTTCACATCCAGAACAGCTCTCAAAAGCGGTGCGGGGTAGCCAAGTTTGGTTGAACTGGCGGATACCAATGCCCTCAGGTCCTTAGGCAAGCAGGAGCCACCGAAGCCTATGCCAGCGCTAAGGAACTTATCGCCTATCCTGTAATCGAAGCTTAATCCTTTCACAACCTGGTAGACATCTACTCCCAGCTTGTGACATATGTTGGCAATCTCATTGATAAATGAGATCTTGGTAGCCAGGAACGCATTGGAGGCATATTTTATCATTTCAGCGGTCGTTACATCCGTCCTGAAAGTAGGTGCTGATATGCCCTGGTAAATACCTGCCAGAATGTCGCCAGCTTTCTTGTCAAACTCTCCAATAACAATCCTATCCGGGTTAAAGAAGGCCTTTAAAGCCCTTCCCTCTTGCAAAAACTCAGGGTTGTAAGCAACACCAATATGCTCACCCACCCTCTTGCCTGAATACTTCTCTAAAAGGGGAATAATGACATCCGTTGTGGTGCCGGGAATGACTGTACTCCTTGTGACTACTACATGATAATCTTTCTTTCGACCCAGCACATGTCCAATTCTCCTCGCCGCCTCCCTGACGTCCCCCAAATTGATGCTTCCGTCTGAGTTAGACGGAGTGCCTACGCATATGAGACTTATGTCAGTGCCTAGAATATCCTGGTGTTCCAGGGAAGCCTTCAGATTCCCAGCAACTCCTACACAATGGGAAAGTAGTTCGTCCAGTCCTTCCTCATACAGAGGTGATGTGCCCTGATTGATCGAATCCACCTTGCTTTTGTCCGTATCGATACAGACTACGCTGTGGCCATCGTGGGCACACCCGGCGGCGGTGACAAGGCCAATATAACCGGCACCAATAACCGAAACCCTCATCAGCTCACCCCATGTTTACCAGCATTCACACTCAACCTTGTTTCTAGTCTGCCACCGTGCTCCGCACAGGCTACCAATATCTTACCAGCATTGTCCCCAGTCTCTTCCTTCAGCCTGCGTTGTAGTTTCGGCAAGCTATTCCCCCTTAATGCAGAGACAATGCTGCGCGTATGAAAAAGTATATCACAAACAAGCAACGCCAGCCAAAATTGTTTGATCAGACGCCTTGACCTGCAGTCGAGGCCAAAAGCTACAAAGAAAGCAATTCGGCAATGGACATCGTCAAGATCTTGCCCCACTTCCGCTTTGAATGAAAGGGTCGTCGCCAGACTATGACTCATGGTTCGGTAGGTACACCAGCAAGCCACCCGGCTGGCAGTCAAAACACCAGCAGAGCTTATCCAGCGTCTTCGTAGAAATAAGCCCGGCCCCATGAAAACTAGTACGACGCTTGACAGTACTCAGGTATAGTGATATAAAGTAATCGGCCACGCTGGTCCTCAGGGCCTAAATCCTGACCTATGTTTGGCTCGGCCCACTCGCACGAAGATGGCCTCTACTGCCCCCTCTTGTTGAGGGCTCGTCGTTGCCGGAGTCTCGCCAGCTTCAGCATCCCTGATGACACGTCTCACCAAGTACGTGCTGATTGCTCTCCTTGGTGATGCGATGTTTCTTGAGGCTCTGGTACGACTTCTTGGCGCATGCAATCACAGGGAAGCAGGGTCACAACAGGTAGAAACCTAGTCTGGCGGCAAGGGGAGGAGCAATGAGCAAGTGGTGGTGTTTCGCAATAGCAGCGATGTTGTTGGTAGCTGTAATCGCCTCGGGGCTGGCGTGTGAAGATACGGAAACCGTAACGCCCACCTACACGCCTCGTCAGACACCAGGAGCGCCATCTGATACCGAACAGACAACGTCTGGGTTCCAAATCCAGGGATGGAGTGTGATAGACGACAATGGGGTTGCGAAACTGACGATTGCTTGCTCGGCCTCGCAGAGCATCGAGCTGCATCTGCTTGGTCCTGACAATCAAGAGTTGGATTGGGACTTTGTGCAAGCGGGTGAAAGCGAATCACGACTGTGGCTTGCACGCTACAAGGAGACGCCTCAGCCGGGGGAATACACGGTACAGGTTCGGGATCCTTTCGGTGTCGTTCTACAGTCGATCGTGCTCGAGTTTCAAGGGGCTGACCTAGTGGTGACCGATATGGACCTCAAATGGCACCACTATGAGTACCTCGAGGAATACGCGATCGAGTGGTTTGACATTGCCGTCGTAAACCAAGGTGACCTTCCTGCCTACGTCTGTTCGATCGATTTCGCCCTGGGTGATCTGTTCTATGAGGACTTCGTCCTGGAACAGGGCATAGTGCCCGGAGAACAGCGGACCATAAGTGACTCCACCTTCATTTCGGACCATATAACCAGCCCAACAACACCATTGATCACGCTGAGGGACTTCGATGGCAATATAGTCGCAACATATACGCCTGATTACACACCTTATCAGACACCAGAGCCGTCGCATCCTACCGAAACGGCAACCGTAACGCCCACTTACACGCCTCGTCGGACGCCAGAGCGGCCCTCGTATCCTATCGATGAGGCGCTAGCGCTCGGATTGGTCGAGGTGGACATAGAGGGTGAGTCGGGCTTGAGCATTGGGGGGGTCTCTTCTGGTGACGTTATAGACATGGGGATTCGCAGGAAACGGCCCGAGGAAATGGAAATAGTTGTTCCAATGGGAACCCTTCTCATCAACACAGACTCCAGCGAGCAGAACATGGTCATCCGTAGGTTGAAGGGCCGGGACCCCTCCATTCTTGGATACTATCCGGCCGACCAGATTGTTCTTGACGAGGATGAGTGGCAGCGTTTCTTGTTTGAGGCGTACTGCCTGGATATGTCCAAAGATAACATCTATAGCTCAAGTAGTTTTAACGTTCGAGAGAAGGCTTCCACCGAGGTGTTGTCGATGTTGGAAGCTGCAGATGAAGTCGGCTCTCAGGTAGCCACCATGAGGTCGATACAGGTCGCGCTGTGGGTGCTAACCGAGGACCCAACCAGAGAGGAGCTTCTGGACAGGTATAGTGCCGATGATCAAGATATCAACAACGCTCGCACTATTCTCGACGTTGCTGGCCTTGCTCCAGAGTCCAAGAGGTTGTTTGCTGGGGCGTCGTGACTCCTGCAGTTAGTGCCCACTGACCTACAGGCCCAGGAACACGGAGACTGAGAGAGCCGTCATCCTCCCTGACGGTAGACAACGTGCCGCCGTTGTGCTTCGACTGGTGGTCGACTATCGCGCGTTCAAGCCGCTTCCTGTTCGCGACCATCTCCTATTTCGCCTTGCTCACCAACCCCTCGATATCGAGAGGCTCGCCTTTGGATAGATCCCTCTCAAGGGTGACAGCTCCAACTGGGCAGATGTCCTCGCAGACACCACAGCCCATACACTTCACTGCGTCGATAACCGCTTTCTGCTCATCCTCATCCAGGCTGATGGCCTTGAACTGACAGTATTCCAGGCATTCTCCGCATCCGTTGCAATTGTCGCCTACGTGGGAGAGATAGCCTGAAGGGGCCATGATGGGGACTGTGCCCTCGAGTAGATTCCACATCTTCACACCCATACAACAGCAAGCGCAGCAATTGCAGATGGCGCGAAAATGTTGCTGCGGTTAATGGTGATTTAAAGGAAAAAAGCAAGGTAACCTTACTGTCACGCTTAAATGCCAGACCCCGATGGGATTCGAGGCAGCATGCAATATGTTTCTAGCGGGTTCTTTCCGATCGACGCTCCAGCCAATCCTTCGATTGTATCGACTGGTATTGCCCTAGTCAGCGGTGTGTAGTATAAATATCGCAGTAGAATATCGCAAGAAATATGGAGCGTCTCTTGGCGCTGAAGGGAGGAGACCATGGATAAGAAAGAGCTTGAGCAGACGATAATCCAACACCTCAAGAAGCACAACGGCGGTACGTTGTCTACCGTTAGGGAAGACGGCACCCCCCAGGCTAGCGGCATCACCTACGTCAACGATGGCCTTATCATCTACTTCGCCATGGATCCGGAGAGCTACAAGAAGAGAAACGTAGACCGCAATCCCAACGTAGGGCTGGCCATCTTCAAAGACTACTATCGTTGGGATAGAGCTAGGGCAGTGCAGCTAGCGGGGAAGTGCGAAATAGTAACCGACAAGGATGAAATTGCCAAGATTGAAACACTAATAGTGGAGAAATTCCCCTGGGTAGTAGGCTGCGCCGCTGCAATCGAATGGGCCGCCAGGGTGGGACCCGTGCCCTACTATAAGATAATCCCCAAGGTAATTGCCTACCTGGACTATCACAAGTTCGGGTTCAACCAGTATAGGGTTTTGGAACTCTAGGGAACACAGCTTCTCCTCCCACAGAACGAGGAATATATGATAATTGTCCCAGCCAGGCAGGATTGGCCGAAGGCGTTCGCCCATCTTAGATAAATGGGCTGGGTATCGTGAGCGAACCCTAGGGTTCCATACTTCGTATGCGCTACCATTCAATAAGCCTGTATTGTCCATCCCGGTTTGTCAGCTAGCTCTAGTGTCTATGTTTTTACCTTCTGGGTCCTTTTGCAGAGCAAATCGAACATCTCCGCCCCGAATCTGTCGCAGCTTTGTTTCAGTGTATGTTCCTCGATTATGAACTGATGATCGCGGGCATCGAATGCCGCACCATCCGCTGCCACAACCTTTTGCACTAAGGTATAGGCGTCCAGCTGTTCGGGCTACCCAGCCCTCCCATATGTCGGCAACTCTAACATTATAGGTGGTACAATAATCGGGGGTAGGTCATGCGCCGCAGCAGCGTGAGCACGACCTTACTGAGGTACGTTCTTCGCCTGATCCATCAACATCTGTATTGCTGGGTTTGCGAACTCCACGTACTCCTTCGGGGAGATTATCTCCCGTGCGGCGGTCTGCAGGGTTTGGGGCGACATCTTGCCCTGGACCACAACCTCATACCCCGCCTTCCTAATTGCTTCATAGATCGACTCAATCTTCTCCGGCTGGGACTGAGCGACGGTGTCCAAAACCATCCCAGCGGGTCGAAGCAGCGCACCGATGTACTCCATGTCCAGCTGCTTTGCCACTGCGTGGAAGTGCACCAGCAGGGGATCGAAGTTATCCATCTCGCTGAGGCCGCAGGTGGAAACGACCACCATCTTGCTCCGCTTGTGGTCCCATGTTGGGTGCCTCAAGTGTCCATCGCGTATCTCAAGGAAGCCCTGCAACGTAGCCACAGATCGGTCTATCAGGGTTTTCATCTGGGCCGTCATCCCGTCGATATACACCGGCGTCGCGTACACCACCATGTCCGCTTCCCTCAGCTTGATGAGGATGTCGGCCATGTCGTCCTTTTGACTGCACACGCCAGGCGTCTGCATCAGGCAGATCTCCAGGCAACCTCTGCAGTAGTCGATCTTCTTGTCGGCAAGACAGATTAGCTCCACATCAGCCCCTCCCTGTCGCACCCCCTCCAGGAAGTAGGTCAGAACCCTATGGGTGATGCCACCGTCCTTCCTCGGACTTCCGTTGAACGCTAGAACCCTCATGTCTCCCTCATCCTTCGCTTGGTCGCGGAGGCCTGACTACCTCGCGGCGCAAGTGCTATTGGCGATGTCGCACCTGACACAGGGCCTGCTCACCGGTTCGAAGAGGTGGCGGGTGCCGCTTTCCCGCTCGGTTCATGTCAACCTGCCGGGGGCTTCGAGCGAGTCCTTCACTCAAAGGACCCGCAGGCGAAGCGGCTACTCCAGGTAGGTCTTGATGTACTTCTCCATCTCCTTTGTGGGTTTCCACCACTTTGTAACGCCTAGGTCGTCCGCCACCCTGTTGGCTGCGAGATAGCCTGGCCCTCCGAGCACCAAGCCTCCCGGATAGGTGGAGGCACCGCACACGTATAGACCCTTGATTGGAGTGTTGTGGTTAGAGCAATCCTGGTTGGGGCGGAAACAACCCAACTGAACCGGCATGTAGTCGCCGTGCTTGATTGAGCCGCGGCGCATATTCGGGAAACGTATTTCAATATCCAGCGGGGTCTCCTGGCTGGTCATTATGATGTTCTCCCGCCTCATGTTAGGCGCTGCCTTCTGCCATTTGGCCAGGATTGCCTCCTCGAGTTCAGGGCCCTGCTTGTCCCAGCCACCCTCGATGTCATAGGGGGCGTGCATTTGAAAGAAGGAGACATGCCTGCCTGGCTTACGAATGAGGTGTGAATCGAAGAAGCTCTCGCAGGTGGTATGTCCGCCGAAGCTCTTGTCGTCGACCCTGCCCGCCACAACGTTATCCCAATGGGCAAGGAGCTGGTCGGTGCTCTCGAAGCCGAAGATGGTCATGAAGGACTCATCGACCCAGGCGTCGCCACAGGCATAGTGGGGGGCTTCCTCCGATACGACATGCAGGGTGTTGTAGCTCCACTTATCATACTTCCAGCCTTCGACGGAATCCTTGAGGTCTGCCGGCAGCTTATCAGCGCCGACGAGGTCAAGGAAGGTGGTATGAGGGTCGAGACTGGATATTACGACGTCGCTGTTGAGGGTGCGGCCTTCCCCGAGTTCGACGCCGGAGACGGAGCCGTTCTGCATCTTGATCTTGGTGACGTCGGAAGACTCCAGGATGGTGCCGCCAGCCCGGACGATCTCGCGCGACAGGGCGCCGGCCAACTTGTGTGAACCGCCATGGCAGTAGCACTTGTTCATGCCCCGGTCGAGAAGGAGCGGGACGTAGAAACCTACCCCCGTCTCCCTGGGGTCCAGCCCCCACATGCAGCTGACGTAGAGCAAGAGAGCCCTTATCCGGTCGTTCTCGAAGTTATTGTTGATGATCTCCAGCGGGCTTTGCTCTACAAGGTCCAGCATCTCCTTGCCGATGTCGGTGCGCTGCATAGCAACACTCAAATCCACGGGAGCCATAGCAGGTACATAGGTGGCTGGAGCCAGTATCTCGTTCACTATGCGGCGCCAGCTCCTCATCAACTTACCGAAGGCGACAGCGTCCTTGTGGGAGAACTTGTGGAAGGAATCGGCGGTGTCTTCGATCATGCGTGTCAGCAGCAGCGAGCCGCCGTCCTCGAAGACCATGGCGGTCTGGAGGTTGGGCTTGATCCAGACCAGACCATGGCGGTTCATGTCGAAGTCCTTGACGGCGGGCATATAGTCGACCATCAGGTGATAGATGGCATGTATGTTGGAGTAGTAGCCCGGGAACAGGATCTCCTCAGTAGCGAGGCCGCCGCCGACCTCGTAGCGCCGCTCGACCAGCGCGACCTTGAGGCCGGCCCTGGCGAGATAGGCTGCTGTCATTAGACCATTGGGGCCGGCCCCGATAATAACGGCATCCCAGTCGCTCTCAGCGGGGAACTCAGAGAAGGAGCACTGTGGGTGTGGCTCGCCAACCAGTTCTCTCTTTTGCATTTCTCTCCTCCCTCGGTAGCGTCATGACTCCTGTCATGACGGAGAATTCGTTGCCACAGGAGTGGCAACGCTACGCTTCTACACAAAGGCTCCTTGATGGCCTCAGCGAGTCGCCACTGATTCCGGGCGCCGCGGTATCGCCGATATCTTCCCCTCTTCCGGAATGTACCACGGGGAAGCGTACCACCAGTCGCCGGGCTCGGCGATGCCGTCCTCGATGAGGATGTGCATCAGGTTGTAGCCCACGGCCATCAGGCACAGACCTCCGGGGTGGGCTGACGACTGGTGAGAAAGGTAAAGCCCTTCGATGTCAGGCACCCGGTAACGTGCTAGTTCGGGCAGCGGACGCTCGTTCCACCATTCGTCCCGATCACAGCGGAGGCCGTACCACGAGCCGCCGAGCATCCCGGTGTTGCGAAACTCCTGGTCCCACGGACCGTCTGAGAAGATGCGGACAAGGTTGTCCGAGTCGAGGTTCTCGACCACCTGGCTGAGCGCGACTCTCATGTACTCGTCCCACTTGGCCTTGTCCTCCATGGCCTCGACGCCATCCACATTGTACTGCGGTGTGGGAACCAGCATGAACAAAGGCCCGTTGATATAGAGGCCGGGGCGCGTACACTGGGGATGACACTCAGCGTAGGTCTCGCTGGCAACCATGCCGTACATCGCCCTCTCCGGCGGGATGGTGAGGCTGCGCTGGTGCCCAAGCACCTCCGTCACGTGTTCAAAGTACAGCTCTCGCGAGTCCATGGGGTAGAACGGACCCACAAAAGACCCGTAGTCTTCATACCTGTAGTCGTCCTTCTGGAACTTGGGACGGACGCGAAGCCGTTCACGGGTGAGGAAATGGGCCATGTACAGGCTTCCACCCTTGAGGCTAAGGTCCTTAATCCTCTGCAGGAAACCGTTGTCCAGGTGCCGCGGCCCGATCATTTCGAGGAAGGTTGGTTTGATGTGAACGGCGCTGATTACCGCCTTGTCCGCCCAGATCTTCTTTGCGCCCCAGGTGGCATCGTCCCTCAGCCGCACCCCGACTGCTCGCCCATGCTCGATAATGATCTCTTCAACGGGGCAACAGGTGCGCACGATGGCGCCGTGCGCTATGGCGCAGCGCAAGAGGGCGTGATAGTAGCCGTGGATGTTGCCGCGCGGGGCCACAGGCATGGCGATGGCAGGCGGCAGGACGGTTGCCACGCTGCACAGGGCCGGGATAGCTCCCCCCTCCATGTGGCCGTGGGCTCCGGACACCAGGGCTATGTACGCCTGGTTTACCTTGAAGGGCTCCGTCTCCAAGTACTCGTCCATGAGATCGAACATCGTTATCTCGAGCAGTTCTCTGGTCCACATGTCCGGTTGGTGCTGCTTGTACACCTGCATAAAGGGGATGGTATCCTCGTTCAGCTCAACCCCAGGGGGATGAGGCGGACACCAGAAAGTGGCCCGCATCAGATCCTTGAAAAACGGGGGATCGGTGAGCATGCCGCAGATCTTGGCCCACCCCATCTTATCATTATCGGTTACCACCGACAGCCCATCGGTGGTAAGCATTCTCCTGTGCACATCTAACGGCACGTACGCACCGGCTTTCCAGTCCATGCGGAAGCCATACTTCCACATCTCCAACTGCTCCCAGCCCGGAGCCGAGCCCCCGTAGTTGGCAATGGCATGGGGCTGAATGCGCACGCCCGCGATGGGCTCTGTGGTCTCCTGCGCCCCGCCACACTCCGGCCTCTCCTCCAGCAGGCAGACACTCAGTCCACACTTGGACAGGTACGCAGCCGTCGTTGTGCCGTTGTGGCCCGCACCTATGATTACGATATCGTACCTTTCTTCTTCGCTCATGGTTCTCTCCTTTCTGGTTACACTTCAAAAAAGGTCCTGAGCAGGACTCACCATGTCAATCACCATCCAACACTGGACTCCTCGCCACAAACCAGCTACGCATTCATATGGGCAGTTCGTGGTGGACTACCTTTTACCACCTTTTGCCAGAAATGTCAACGCTAGGAATTGTTGTTGCCGCAAATGGTATCGTTGCCTCAGAAGAAGTGTTCCCCAAAGGAGGGAGGCATGACAAGAGGCAGCATCTGAGAGTACAGCGAGGCAGTGC
>Ga0209979_1001123_pt1 | contig 30939 bp, 32 predicted proteins | sample AnhtaG_FD_183114 | JGI IMG/M metagenome (GOLD analysis project Ga0209979, IMG submission 183114) | Deep subsurface microbial communities from Anholt, Denmark to uncover new lineages of life (NeLLi) - Anholt_01485 metaG (SPAdes) (version 2) | ecosystem: Environmental > Aquatic > Marine > Oceanic... | reverse complement strand
CCTCGGCCAACAACTCAGCTTTCATCTGATCGCGGGTGCATTTCATGGTCAACCTCCAAAAGCTTGGTATGGGTTTATGGGGATGACGTGATTATGCCACAATCTGCCCCAAAACTGAAATGCACCCCGTTCGTGCTTGACGATTTCAGCCTATCAAGGTATAATCAGAAAATGATGTGAGTTGTTGGCTCATCCAGCCCGGTTGGTTGGGCTTTTCACATGACCATCAGCTTCTCTGTTGAGATGCTGCACTTCCTGGATGAGCCAAGGTGGTGTATGGAAGGTAAGTTCGATTGCCGCCGCAGACTGTGGCCGACCATCTCTCGGCTCACATCTGCGGCGTTTTGATTAGAGGAGGGGAAGCCCATTTGTGAAAGCAGCCGAGCAGAACCTGAGGCAACTTATCACCGGACCATATGACTACTACCCTCCGCAACGAGGGGACATCCGACAGGGTATCCTTCTCTCGCTGGAGGATGATCAAGCCATAGTTGATATTGGCGGGAAGCGTGAGGGCATTGTGCCCAAAAGGGATCTAGAGCTACTGGGCGAGGAGGCTGTGTCTCAGTTGGCTGTCGGTGGCGAGGTGGCGGTCTACATTATGAGACTGGAGGACCGTGATGGAAACCTGTTGGTTTCCATCAACCTGGCGCAGCAGGAGGCGGATTGGAAACGAGCAGAAGAACTGTTAGAGAATGAGGAAATTGGGGAGGGGGAGGTAGAGGGCTACAACCGTGGTGGTCTACTGGTACCTTTTGGGCGGCTCCAGGGCTTCGTGCCCATGTCCCACATCGCGGAGTTGCCTCGGGGCCTCAGCCGGGAGGAGAAGAAGGAGCGCCTGGCCGAGTTGGTGGGGGAGAAGCTGCCGTTGAAAGTGATCGAAGTCAATCGTCGTCGGCGGCGGTTGGTCCTCTCCAACCGAGCCGCTGTTCGAGCCTGGCGGCGAAAACAGAGGGAGCGTCTTTTGGAGGAGTTATGTGAGGGCGATGTAGTCCATGGTACGGTGCGCAGCCTCTGTGACTTTGGTGCTTTTGTGGACCTGGGCGGTGCCGACGGGTTGGTTCACATCTCGGAGTTGGCCTGGCACCGGGTGAAACATCCTTCCGGGGTGCTGGAGGAGGGGCAAGAGATTGATGTCTATGTGCTGCGGCTCGACTACGAGCGCAAGCGAATCGGCCTCAGTCTCAAGCGGCTCCAGCCCGATCCCTGGTCGCTGGTGGATGTCAAGTACGCTCCCGACGATCTGGTGGAGGGGATAGTGACCAACGTAATGGACTTTGGAGCTTTCGTCCGCGTGGAGGAAGGAGTAGAAGGGCTGGTGCATGTCTCGGAGATGCCCAATGGGATACCCCCTCAAGAGGTGGTCAGCTCCGGCCAACGGGTGTTGGTTCGTGTGCTGAGTGTCCAGCCCGACCGCCGCCGGATGGGACTCAGCCTACAACAGGTTGCTTCCTGGGAGCGGGAGGAATGGCTGGCTCAACAGGAGGAAAGAGTCGAGGCCCAATCATCTGAGCAGGCCGATGAGCCAGCTACTCAGGGCAAGGAGGACGAAGGAAGAGGGAAATCTGAAAACGGCGAGGAAGGACCTAGGCCTGATCTTGTCGTCTCAGAGGATAAATGAAAGGGGGTGCATATCTTGTGACAGTGAAACTTCGGCCCGGCGAATCGCAGGAGGGGCTCTTGCGGCGCTTTCGCAAAGCGGTGATGCGCAGTCGGATTCGGAGCAAGCTTCGCCGCAAGCGTTACTTTGTCTCCAAGGGAGAGAAGAGGCGGCTGAAGCGTAAGAGGGCGATTCGTCGAGCTCGACGCCGTCAGCGACAGCGGCGCTGATCATTCTGATCTGAGAGGAGAGCAACTACTCAAGGGAACCAGGGAGAAGGCCTATGTTTCAGCAGGGAGACCAGGTGGTTCACCACATTCATGGGGCAGGGACTGTGGTGGCCATTGTTCAGCCGGATTTTGCCCCCAAGGAGTGCAAGTACTACGAGTTGGACTTGGTGGCTTCGGACATGCGGCTGATGGTGCCGATGGAGGGTGCCGAGAAAATCCTACGGCCTGTCTCCTCCGCGAGCACAGCGGACAAGGCTGTGAGAGCCATTCAACAGCCGCTCATGGTGGATGTAGAGCGGGGCACGTGGCAGAGGCGGCGCTTGCAGGACAGTCTGCGGACAGGACAGGCGCTCGCGGTGGCAGAGGTGATCCGTCGGCTGAGAGCCCGCAGTCAGAGGAGGGACCTGACCTTCACCGACCGCCGGATATTGAAGCGAGCCACCGCTTTCCTGGCCGGCGAACTCGCCCTGGCCAAGGGCATCCCCTTTGAACAGGCACAATACCAATTGGAGAGATTGGCCACGAGCTGAGCCAGCGCGTCCTTTGATTGTGCTCACTCCAACCCAGTTTCGAGGAGTCGAAATGAGGAGAGTGAACCAAATGGATCGGTTGGCTTTGCATCTGTTGGGCGGAGGTGGCTGTTGACCTTGGACTGCGAACTTAGGACCGGGGGACGCTATGGACATTGGAACGGTCAAACCCATCAGCATTGAGCAGGAGATGCGGGGCTCCTATCTCGACTACGCCATGAGCGTGATTGTGGCCCGTGCCCTGCCCGACGTGTGCGATGGGCTCAAGCCGGTGCAAAGGCGCATACTCTACGCCATGCACGACATGGGATTTCGGCACAACCGGCCCCACCGCAAGAGCGCCCGCATCGTGGGCGAGGTGCTGGGAAAGTATCACCCCCATGGCGATGCCGCCGTCTACGACGCTATGGCCCGCATGGCCCAGGACTTCTCGCTGCGCTCCCCCCTGGTGGATGGACAGGGGAATTTCGGCTCCGTTGACGGCGACAGCCCGGCGGCCATGCGCTATACCGAGGCCCGGATGAGCGCCCTGGCCGAGGAGATGTTGGTAGATATTGACAAAGAGACGGTGGATTTCAGCGACAACTTCGACGGCACCCTGCAGGAACCTATTGTACTACCCGCCCGGCTGCCCAACTTGCTGCTCAATGGCTCCTCAGGCATCGCGGTGGGCATGGCCACCAACATTCCACCCCATAACCTGGGCGAGGTATGCGATGCGCTCACCTATCTCATTGACCATTACCACGAAGCGGATGAGGTTTCCGTGGACAACTTGATGCGGTTCCTCCCGGGCCCCGATTTCCCCACCGGAGGGTTAATCCTGGGACAGGAGGGCATCAAAAGTGCCTACGCCACCGGCCGCGGCAGGGTGATAATGCGCGCTGTGACCCGGATCGAGGAAATGGGGCATGGGCGGCATCGCATCGTGGTGACCGAGATCCCCTATCAGGTGAACAAGTCGAGTCTCATCGAACGCGTCGCCTACCTGGTGCGCGGGGGCCGGATTCCGGACATCACTGACCTGCGCGACGAGTCGGACCGCCGCGGGATGAGCGTCATCATCGAACTCAAGCGAAGTGCCCAGCCACGTAAGGTGCTCAACCAGCTCTTCAAGTACACCACCCTACAATCCACCTTCGGAGTCAACCTCTTGGCCCTGGTTAACGGTGAGCCCCGACTCCTCTCCCTGAAGCGGGCCCTGCTGCACTACATTGACCATCGGCGGGAGGTTCTCAACCGACGCACCCGCTATGAGCTGGATCAGGCCCAGCGGAGGGTGCACATCCTGCAAGGGCTGCTGATCGCCCTGGCCAATATGGACGCGGTCATCGCTACCATCCGTCAGTCGCCGGATGGGGATGCCGCCCGTACCCGCCTCGTGGAGCGTTTCGATCTCAGCCGAGAGCAGGCCCAAGCCATCCTGGACATGCAACTGCGGCGGCTGGCCGCACTGGAGCGACAGCGGATCCAGGCGGAGTACGAGGAGTTGCAGCAACGGATCACCTACCTGCAGGAGCTACTGGCCGCCCCCGACAAGATCCTACTGCTCGTCAAAGAGGACCTGGCCCAGCTCAAGGCGCGGTACAAGGATCCCCGGCGGACACGCATCGCACCGGAGGCCAGCGCAGAACTGGAAGAGGAGGACCTGATAGCTGAGGAAGAGGTGCTGGTCTCCCTCACCCGCCTGGGATACATCAAACGGTTGCCGGCGCAGACCTATCGGACGCAGGGTCGCGGTGGGCGAGGGGTTATAGGGATGGCCACCCGAGAGCAGGACGCAGTTCAGCATATCTTTGCCGCCAGCACACTGGACACGCTGCTTTTCTTCACCAACCAAGGTAAAGTCTATAGCGTCCGCGCCTTTGAGGTACCCGATGCTGGCCGACAGGCCAGGGGATTGCCCCTCGTCAACCTGCTGAACCTTGATTCCCACGAAAGGGTGACCGCTGTGATGGCCGTACCTGACTTCGATCAGGTCGAGCATCTGACCATGGCCACCCAACTGGGCCGCATCAAGCGCACGCCGCTGGAGGAATTCGCTTCTGTTCGGCCCAGCGGCCTTATCGCCATCTCATTGGAGGAGGGAGACGAACTGGGCTGGGTGAGCCTCACCAATGGGGATGAGGAGTTGGTCCTGGTAACAGCCCAAGGGCAGGCTATCCGTTTCCCTGAATCGGAGGTATCGGTGGTGGGGCGGATGGCCCTGGGCGTGATGGCCATTCGCCTGGAGGAGGGGGATCATGTAGCGGCCATGGATGTCATCCGGCCAGGAAGTGACCTGCTGGTGGTCACCTCCAAGGGCTACGGGAAGCGCACGCCGCTGACTCAATATTCCACTCAGAGACGCTATGGCAAGGGCGTGCGCACCCTGGATGCCCGCAAGCTGGATCAGACGGGGCCCATCGCCGATGCGTGGGTCGTGCAGCCGGGAGATGCGGTGACCCTCATCTCAGCCGAGGGAATGGTGATCCGCGTGAGGGTGGAGGAAATCTCGCAGACAGGACGCAACACCCGAGGGGTGAGGCTGATGGAGCTTCAGCAGGGCGATGAAGTGGCCTCTATTGCCCGCCTGCAACAATAGAGCGTTAAGCAGCGTCGCGGCCACGACGGCGCCGAGGAGAGGGTAGGGGCGTAACCTTGCGAGCGCCCCATCGGTAGGGGCAACCCTCGCGGTTGCCCTTTACGTAAGGCGGCAAAGTTGTCGGAATGTGCGGAGTTGTAGCGCCCCTGGAGGGATTCGAACCCCCGGCCCACTGCTTAGAAGGCAGTTGCTCTGTCCACTGAGCTACAGGGGCAAACATTACGAGTTACAAGTTTTGGGTTACGAGTTTGGGGTCAAAAAGCCATTGCAACCCGAAACTCCCATTGGTGATTCTCCCCCAACTTTCAACAACTCCACCGTCGCCATCTCCGCGTCTATGAAAAGCAATTGGTGGCGCAGGAGCTTTCCCTGGCCCGTCAGGAGCTTCACCACCTCCTGCACCTGCCAGGCGGCGACCATCATGGGCATCGCCGCCGGGCAGCCCAGCTCCACTTCGGCCCCCTGCTCAGGCACCTCTTCGCCGTAGAGGGCCCGCAGCCCGGTGTCGCCGGGGAACACCGTCATCACCTGGCCCGTCCAGCCAGCGATGGCCCCATGTACCAGGGGAATTCCCACCTCTGAGGCTACATCCTGAAGGCTGAGTCGAGTGGGCAGCCGGTCCAGCGCATCCACCACCACATCCACTTCCCTCAGGATCTCCCGCAGTCGCTCAGCCCCGGCCATCTCTGGGTAGGCTATCACCTCCACCGCGCTGTTGATGGCCGCCACCCTGGCTTGAGCTGCCTCCGTCTTGGACTGCCCCAGCCGTGCCTCTTCTGAGAGGAGCTGGCGGTTGAGGTTGTGGTCCACAAACACGTCGCCATCCACCACCACCAGGCATCCGATCCCGGCGCGCGCCAACCCCTCCACCACATTGCCCCCCAGCCCCCCCAGGCCGATCACCGCCACCGTGCCCTCCAGGAGAGCCAGTTGCCCCTCCCACCCCAGGGTCCCGAAGTTGCGCAGATAGCGACGGGGTAGTATCCGCTTTTGCAGAGCCTGGCGGTGCACAATGCGAGGGGAAAGTTCAAATTCCTGGGCCAACCTTTGCACTGCCTCGAAGGTCAGAACCCGGATGTCGTTTTCAGGCTCGGCCAGGGCCTCCATCCGGGCCTCAAGCTGCTGGGAGGGCTGTGCATCAGCCATCGTTGCCGCCTCCAATCAGAGAATGGGTTTGATGCCGTTATAGATCCGAGCCCCGGTCAGCATACGAAGGATGGTCTCGGGGGGGCGACGATTGAGGATCTGGTGTATTTCAAGGGGGGTGAGGGGGATGTTGCCGTTGGCCAGAAAGACACGAAAGATGGCCTCGGTGAAGGGTGTCTCTTCGGTGATGTAATCGGGCTTGGTGCTGCAACAGGTGCGCAAGGTGTGCCACAGGGCATCCACCCGCGTCACCTCCGCCGTCTGGTCATCCACCCAATCCACATCCTCCACATCCTCGTAGGAGGAGTAGAGCGCTTTACAATCGGAGCACAGGCGGCCATATACGTGAAGGCGCAGGTCGCGATTCTGCTCTTCCCACCAATCCATGTCGATGTGAAACTTGGTCTCTATCGTAGGGCGCAGTATATTCATGATCCGTATTCCCCGTTTCTTCTCACCCCTTTTTGCTACCTCCGCCTTTCATCGTAGCTCCAATAGCCGTCACCCACGGACAGGAAGCAGGCCCGCGTGGATAGCTCAGCCAAAATGGGGCCCGGCGGGCAACGGCGCACCACATTCACCGTCGCGTAGAGCATTTTGACGTGCACCGTGCCCTGCGGATTGAGCTTGGACAGCTCAGGGAATATCTCGCAGAGGATGGTGAAGATGGGCCTGCGTTCTCCCTCTGCCTGCTGCCACACGCGATCCAGTTCCGCAGGATGGTCTTCAGCTATGAGCATCAGGTCGTCATATTCGCAGGAGACGACGCGGGTCTGCATTTCAAAAGTTAACTTCCCATCCCGAGCCTGGGCCAACCGGACCCACTCCCTCCGTCGCCGCCTTTGACATTCGATCAGCACTTCCAACGGATCGGCCCCGCGTCTCAAGGTGATGTATGCTCCGGCGGGAATGGAGACCTCCTCGTACCATTGCCCCAGGCCATAGACGTAGCCCCCCTGGGCCACAACCCACCCCGGCCAGTGCCTTCTGCCCCGCGGATCGCGAAAGTTGATGCGCACTACGCCATCTTCCTTTTGGGGGAAGAAAGGAGCGGTCTGGAGCGTCAGGGGAAGGGTGCCCGCCCTGCGGTGGGGGTAAGTGAGCACCAGCGTGGTCTCCGTCGGCTCCGACTCCCAGGTTGGTTGCAGGTCTGGCCCGATCAACTCGTCAGCGAACTCGCGCACCCAGGGAAACAGGTCAGCCCGGATGACAATAGGATCGTAGGGCTCCGCCTGGCAGCGAAGCCGAAGGGGTTTCTCATGAACCTCCTCCGGCTCCATACGCCGCAGGAACCAGCGGACCCGGCCTGCCGGCCCCACATCCTCGAAACGTGGATCGTGGGCTAGGGCGTAGTTGAGGGAGAAGATCGGGGCCCGGGGTTTAAGCTCGGCCGGGAGGTCCAACTGGGGCAGGAGCCTCTCCGCTTCCATGGGCCCGCCCTCCACGTCAATGACCGCCTCCACAATATTCCGGTGTCCCTCGTGTATGTTGGGTATGAGCTCCCGGAGATACCATTCCATGCCCAGGTGCACGAAATCCTCATTTCTGGCCAGCGCCTCCTCCAGGACCGGAAACACTGTAGCGCCATGAGCGGTGTACAGCTCCTCAGGCGAAAGCAGGTCCCCACTGGCCAGGACATCCTCCTCCGCCTCCAGATTGAGGATATGGGGAGCCTCAAGTTCCGAGGCGAACTCGCGCACCGGGCCTCCCTCTGCGAACTGCACCTGGATCACCGTGAAATCGCCGTGCGGCACACTGTGACCCGGCCGCTTGCCGACGACGGTGGCCAGTGCGTAGTCGAAGGCAGCGAAAACGAGCTGTGCCCTCTCGCGGTATGAGCCCCGGGGCTGAAACACCTCGCCGCGCGCCAGTTTCTGGCGCAGGCAATCTTCCTCCTCGCTGCAGCGGCTTCGAATGAGGGCCAGAGCTAACTCTCCACTGGTGCGCGGTTCCTCCGCCTCCAGGATCAGCTCATACAGATACTCCAGATCATGCTCCGTGACCGAGAATTTCTCCGTCCAAAAATCAGGCTGTTGCGTCTGGCGCTGAATCACCTCTCCTCCTCAGACCTTCGACCTCCACTGTAGAACACGGTAGATTATTATACCCCCCCTGCCGCCGATTGCCAAATGTCAGGGTCCTCCTTTTGCGCCAGGGCCGCGTTGGGGCATAATCTCAGTTACATCTTACCTTGCTTATGCCTGCCATTACGAGGAGTGACGGTCGAGCGAGGGGGCCTTCTACCACCACTTCCCCAGCAAGCAGGACCTCTTCCTGGAACTGCTGGACCACTGGCTGACGGGACTGGATGAGCAACTGGAGGCGGCCCGCGCCGGAGCGGTGACCGTCCCGGAGGGGCTTCTCCGCATGGCCGGCATGGCGCAGCAGATGGCGAACGTCCTGCGGGCGGCGGCGGAGGCTGGGGTGGATCGCTTGGTCATGATGAGCAGCCTGGCGGTCTATGGGGCCTGGCCCGACAACCCGGTGCCGAGGCCCACCCGGAGGTGGCAGTGACGATCATGCGGCCCTGTGGCATCGCAGGTCCCCACCTGAACACCCCTTCCTTCGTGCGCTGCAGAGGGCTCCCCTTCTACCGCTGCCCAGGAAGGGGCGTGGACTGGCCCATCGTGGCCCTGCCCCGGCGGCTGCTGGAGGGGGCGTTGCACCTGCTGTGGTGGGTGAGCATGTTGCCCGTCCTGCCGGTGCAGATGGCCCTGCTGGCCTATCCAGTGGTGCTCAGCACAGAGTGGGCACGGCGGGAACTGGATTTTCGGCCCCGGTACACCACCCGCGCCACACTGGAGTCGGCCCTGATCAGAGGTTGAAGATGGGGAAGCCCGACACAAGCTTCTAGCGAAACGCTCCCTCAGACAGACCCTGTAGGGCAAGATGCTATCTTGCCCTACAGGGCTTATATGGGGGCTTTCAAAATGTCTGTCGGCCGCGCCTACCTCCTTGCCAAAAGGTGAGAAAGAGCGTAAAATAGGCATGGCTCGCCCCGCCGTGTACCGGACATTGGCCAGGCAACGCGAGAGGGAGGGGAGATGGAAGAGGCACGCCAGTACGCTGAGCGGATCATCGAAAATGTAGAGCGGGTCATTGTGGGCAAGAGAAGAGCCATCGAGCTGACGGTTGTGGCCCTCCTGTGCGAGGGCCATGTGCTCATTGAGGACGTGCCCGGCGTGGGCAAGACCATGCTGGCCCGGGCCATCGCCATCTCGCTGGGCAGCACCTTCAAGCGGCTGCAATGCACGCCCGATCTCCTGCCCAACGATGTGACAGGCGTGTCCATCTTCAACCAGAAGACGGGCGATTTCGAGTTCCGCCCCGGCCCCGCCTTCGCTAACATCCTCCTGGCCGACGAGATCAACCGGGCCACCCCTCGTACCCAGTCGGCGCTGTTGGAGTGCATGGGCGAGCACCAGGTGACTGTTGATGGGCTCACCCACCGCCTTCCCCACCCCTTCCTGGTGCTGGCCACCCAGAACCCCATCGAGTACGAGGGCACCTTCCCTCTGCCGGAGGCGCAACTGGACCGCTTCCTAATCCGCCTGCGCATCGGCTATCCTGGCTTCGAGGATGAGGGGCAGATGCTGCTCAACCTGCAACGGGTCCATCCCATCGAGACCATCGGCCAGATAGTGGATGGGAGCCGATTGCCCCACCTGCAGCGCCGGGTCTGGGAGGTGCACATTGACGACACGGTGCGCAACTACATCGTACGGCTGGTACAGGGCACGCGCACCCACCCTGACCTGGCCCTGGGAGCCAGCCCGCGGGGCAGCATCGCCCTCTTCAAAAGCGCCCAGGCCTGGGCCGCGCTGCGTGGCCGATCCTTCGTCCTGCCCGATGACGTGAAGGCCCTGGCTGTGACCGCCCTGGCCCACCGGCTCATCATACGGCCTGAGAGCGCGCTGCGCAATCGCACCACTGAACAGGTGATGGAGGAACTTTTGGAGCGGGTGGAGCTGGATATTGGAGAGATGTGAGTCGACAAGGTAAGGAGTCAATGAGGAACGAGTGGGGGGTATCTTCACTCGGAACTCGTTGACTCATTACCTCCGGTAGGAAGAAACATGCCCGGACTGTTTCTGTTCATATTTGCCCTGTTCCTGGCTGCGGCGTTCATGAACCTGGATTTCATCTTCTACATTCTCTACATCTTCTTCGGAATCTATCTGCTGGGGAAGCTGTGGACTCGCCAGGCCATGCGTGCCGTCCGCCATCGGCGTATCCTGTCCTCTGACCGGGCCTTCCTGGGCGAGGTGCTGCAGGCGGAGCTGGAGATTGTGAACACCAGTTGGTTCCCCTTGCCCTGGCTTCGTCTGCGGGATACCCTTCCGGTGCGGTTGCATGTCCCTGGTTCCTTCCACCAGGTGATCTCCCTACTCTCTCACGAGCGTGTCGCCTTTACCTATCAGCTCCACTGTCGCCGTCGAGGCTACTACCGGCTGGGCCCCCTATTCCTGTGGGCTGGTGACCTCTTCGGCGTGGCGCGGGAGGTGCAACAGCGAGACGAGCTGCAATCCCTCACCGTGTACCCCAAGATTGTCCCCCTGCGCTACGTCACCCTTCCCTCCCAGTCCCCCTTTGGAGAGCTCCCCAGCCGGCAGCACATTTTTGAAGACCCCACCCGGGTGATCGGCGTGCGGGACTACACCAGCAGCGATAGCCTGCGTCACATCAACTGGAAGACCAGCGCCAACGTGGGCCGCCTGCAGGTCAAGAAGTACGAGCCGGCCATCTCCCTGGAGACGGCCCTCTTCCTCAACCTCAACAGCGAGGAATACGACCCCCGATCCAGAACCGATGCGAGCGAATTGGCTATCGTCATCGCTGCCTCCATCGCCAACCACCTGGTGGAGAAGCGGCAGGCAGTGGGACTGGCCACCAATGGGTTGGACCCGCTGGCTGGGGAGGTGCGGGCTGTGACCCTGCCTCCGCGCAAGGGCCGCAGCCATCTCATGAAGGTACTGGAGGTATTGGCCCGCGTGGAGGCCAGCCCCACCTTTCCCTTCACCGAGCTCCTGCGCCGGGAGAGCGTGATTCTCTCCTGGGGCACGACGGCCATCGTCATCACTCCCCAGGAGGCGCAGGAGTTGTTCGCCGGGCTGTTGCAGCTCCGACGACGGGGGTTCCACGTGGTGCTCATCATCGTGGAGATGGGGGGGAACTTCAGCCAGACTCGCCAGCGCGCGGCTCAGATCGGCATCCCCGCCTATCACATCTGGCGGGAGTCGGAGCTGGATATATGGCGGTAGCGCCTGACCTAAGGCCTCATGCCTGGACCTGATCAGGCACAGGTGAAATCAGCAAAGGAGGAACAGGTGAAAGCGGAAGTCGTTTTAACCGTAGCTGAGTCAAAGCGGCTGATTGCCAAAGGCGTGGCCCAACTGGAGATGGTGCGAGATCGCCTCCAGAAGGGGGTGATCATGATCTCCAGCGGCACCACCAATGCTTACATCGTCGAGGAGCTGCTGGGGGAGCGGATGGACAAGCGCAGCTATGTGACGGGGCGCATCAAGCCTGCGGGCAAGCAGCTCCGCTGGCCCAAGCTGCGACACGATGTGGTCCTGCGCGATGGCCAACTCGATCCCTCGCTGGACCGCTTCAGTGCTATCAAGGTGATGGGGGCCGGGGACATCTTCGTCAAGGGGGCCAATGCCCTCAATTATCAGACGGGAGTGGCTGGGGTTCTGGTCGGGGATCGCAGGGGCGGCACTATCGGCGGGGTGATCGGCCCCATCATCGCTCGTAAGATCCATCTGCTGATCCCGCTGGGGTTGGAGAAAGAGGTGGCCTTCGACATCGAGGAGGTGACGCGCCGCATCCAGGAGCCCGAGGAGGGCGTGGGGGAGGTCACATCGCTCTTTCCCATGCGGGGTTTCATCTTCACCGAGATCGAGGCGCTGCGCACGCTCTCTGGCGTAGAGGCAGTGCAAGTAGCCGCGGGAGGCATCTCCGGCGCCGAGGGGGGCGTTTGGCTGCTGCTGCAGGGTACAGAGGAACAGGTAAAGCGGGCGTTGGAGGTGGTCGAGGGAGTGCAGGGAGAGCCGCCCTTCGATCCTGAGTGAGCGTTCAGCGGTCGGGAATCAGCTATCAGCCGACGCCGACTTGGCCCATCGCGTTGCGGGTTTCGAGTTGCGGGGTTCGCGTTTCGCGTTGGTGAAGCGAATGCTCACATCATTTATCCAGAAGCTGAAAGTTGATACCTGATGTCAGTGGGTTGATGCCCAGGCCCGCACAAAGGCCAGCGCGTCTTGGGGGGTGTCCACCTCACCTGCCGCCTGGGCCTCTCGCAGTGCAGCCAGGAGTTCGCCAACCTTCGGCCCCGGCTCCATTCCCAGCTCGCTCATCACGGTGTGGCCATCGAGTAGGGGCGGTGGGGCTATGACCTCTTGATAGCGGTGGAAGTAGGCCCCCAGCAGCCCGGCTGCACCCTCCCCCAGTTGCCCGCGCCTCTGGCCTTCACCCTCCTGGGCCAGGGCCAGCAGCAGCGCCTCGATCCCCGCGTCACCTGCTTCGTGGAAGAAACGATAGATGATCCGTCGGGAGATCTCCAGGCCCCGGAGCTGGTGGAGCTTCCGCCGATGAACGACGATGTTCCGTCCGCAGCGGGCCTCGTAGCCACTGAAGCGCAGCTCTAGGAGAGCCTCCCTCACTTCTTCGGGCGGGAGGGATGAGAGCAGAGCCACCATCCGAAGTACGTCCTCCCGGAAGCGCTGTTCATTCGTCGGTTGGGAGAGGTGCTTCAACAAGTCTTCTCGGAAGGGAGCAAGGGCCTGGAGGCTCAGGAGGCCCAGTTTTTCCCCTTTGAGGGCAGTGATGAGCTGATGCACCCCTTCGAATGCCGCCATGGCTGGGCCCATGTGGGGCTCCAGTTGGGGCACGATGGAGACCAAGAGGCTTGTGTCCACCAGAAAGCGCGTCCAGCGGGGGGCCTGAGGGGTGCGCAGCACCTTGACCAGCTCATAGCGTACCCGCTCCGCCGCCGACAGGTCAATTAGCGGGGCGTCGCGCCGCAGGAGGGCTTCGGTCTGGGACTCGATCGCAAACTCCAGCTCCGCCGCCAGCCGCACCGCCCGCAGGAGGCGCAGGGGATCGTCGGCAAAGATGTAGGGGGTCACCCCCCGGATCAGCCGCCGCCTGAGGTCCTCCTGGCCGTTGTGGGGATCAATCAGGCGGGGTTCCTCTTCCCCCAGCCGGAGGGCGATAGCGTTGACCGTGAAATCGCGGCGCATCAGGTCCTGGCCCAGGGTCTGGCCCTGAAGGAGGGTCAGATCCACGTAGATGATCTCTTCCCCTTCGTAACAGACCACCCGGGCGATGCCGCGCCTGCGATCCAGGGGTACGAAGTAGCCCCCCAGGTGGTCGGCCAGTCCACGGGCCAGTGCCAGGCTGTCCTGAGCCACGGCGAAGTCCACGTCGTGGCTCTCCTGGCCCAGCAGCCAGTCGCGGATGTAGCCCCCTGCGAGGTAGACCTCGGGGGTATGCGCTGTGAGCCAGGCTGCGGCGCGGTCGGCCAGTGATCCCTCCGGCAGCAGCGGACAGGTTATTTTATCGCTTTCCACCTGCTTCTTGACAATCTCCATACTTTCCTTCCCCAATTTGCCGCTTTTGTCACGGGCCTTTGATCCGGGGCTATTATATCACATTTTTGCACGGCAGGGGAGCGCAATTGCTGTGGGCCGTTGCGCATTGGGGACAAGCCCCCGGAGGGCTTCGACGGGTCACCCCAGCAACTAGCCTCGGCGGACTTGCGCCGGGGGTATCTTGTGCACCTCGTATCGAGCCAACTCCAGGGGGCATTTTCCCCGGCCCCCCCTGGGGCCTAATTTAGCCTGCTTCTCGTGCCGCGAAACATAGACCTCTGGCACGAGGAGGCCCAGGTTGCGATGGAGCAGGGCCGCTGCGACGAAGGCATCTCCCTGGAGCAGCGGGTCCTGGCCCTGGTGCCCACCTTTGCCAGTGCTTTCAACGATATCGGCCTCATGCAATTCATTAAGGCCAACTGGAAGAGACCATCGCCACTGCCCAGCAAGTCTTGACCGACTGCGATCCCGACAACTTTCACGCCCTTTCCAACCTGGTGCACTTCCTGTGCGCCGCTGGCCGACCCGAGGGAGCCTGCCCCTTCGCCGAGCGGCTGAAAGCCCTTCGCTCCGAAGGGGTGGATGTATGGGTGAAGAAGGCGGAGGGGGTGAGCTACTTAGGGGACGATGAGGGGGTGCTGGATACCTTCGCCCAGGCCAAAGCGGCGGGGATGCTTCGCCGACCCTACGTGGAGCCACTGATCTATCACCTGGCCGGCGTGGCCGCCGCCCGTCTGGGCCAGGAGCGGGAGGCACATCGCTACTTCCGGCAGGCCCTCAGGTTCCAGCCCAGCCTCTCCCGCGCGGCTGACAACCTGGCTGACCTGAGGAAGCCAGTCGGCCAGCGCGACGGACCCTGGGCTCTTGGCCTCCATGAATGGGTGCTCCCTAAGACCGTGGAGGACATGGTGGCCCTCCTGGAACCGGCGACGCGGGGCAAGCAACCGGATGAAAGGCTCGAGGGGGCCCCCGTCGCTTCCTGGCCCAGCGCCCGGAGATGGTGGGCCTGATCCCCATCCTGCTGGAACGAGGGGACCCCCAGGGGCGCGATATCGCCCAACGCCTGGCCCGCATCGCCGGGGCGCCAGAAACACTCGACGCCCTGGCCGACTTTGCGCTGAGCCCACACGGGCCGGATGAGCTGCGCCGGGAGGTGGCCTATGCCTTGGTGGACGCCGGCCGGCTGCCCCGGGGTCAGATGGTGCAGATGTGGGTCGAGGGTGAGCAGCATGAATTGATGCTCTTTGGCTACGCCATATCCGCCGAGCCTATGGATCAACTGCCCCGCCGGGCGCAGAAGCTCATGGAACGGGCAATGTCAGCCCTCAACGACCAGCGCCTGGACGAGGCAGCGCGGCGGCTACAAGAAGCACTGGAGATCTTACCCGACCATCCCTCACTGCTGCAGAACCTGGCCGTCATATGCGGCCTGCGTGGAGATGAGGAGCGGAGCCGAGCCCTGGTGCAGCGGGCGGTGGAGGTAGATCCCGACTACGTCATTGGGCGCTGTCAGATGGCCCGCTACGCTGTGGACAAGGGCGAGCTGGAAGAGGCGGAGCAGTGGCTGGAGCCGGTCATAAAGCGAGAGGCCTTCCATATTCCAGAGTTCATAGCCTTCTGTGAGGCCCGCATTGACCTGGAATTGGCCTACGGCAGGCCGTAGGCTGCCCGCTCCTGGCTGCAAGTGTGGGAGCAGATAGAGCCCGACCACCCGCACCTGTCCATCTGGCGGCGCAAACTGGGGCCGGTGGGCCGCCAGTTAAGACGGAAGGCCCGGCGGGGAAGGCGTTGACAGGGAACAGGCCCCTCCCATCACTTTCGCCTATTTCTTGTTCCGTATTATGGCAAAAGTGACACGCCGCCGATTACTGGTCTGGGATCTGTCATTCTGAGCAACCAAAGGGAGCGAAGAATCTCGTTTTTGGGAGAATGAGACCTGTCGCTTCGCTCAGGGTGACAAATGTAAGTGCGACTTTTGCCTCAAATCCTTCTTCCATTTATCGCGGCCGCTCCAACACCCGCCCCGGCAAAGCAGTGCTGTGCTTCCCCCGCTCGATCACTACCTCACCATTCACCAGCACGTACTCGATTCCCGTAGGGTATTGGTAGGGCTCGGTGAAAGTGGCCTGGTCGGCCACACAGTCCGGGTCGAAGAGCACTATGTCCGCCTTGCGGCCGACTTCCAGTAGGCCCCGGTCGATCAGCCCCAGTTTCTGGGCTGGCAGGGCAGCCATCTTCCGCACTGCCTCCTCCCAACTGAGCAGCGCCTCCTGGCGCACATACTTCCCCAGCACCCGCGTGAAGGTGCCGTAGGAGCGGGGATGGCGCTTGCCCTTGCCCATCTCCCCGTAGGGGGCCAGCGAGGAGCCGTCGGAGCCGATCATCACCCAGGGCTGGCGCAGCACCTGCCGCAGGTTCTCCTCGCTCATGGAGAACTGGATCATCGAGACCTGCGCCTCGGCCTCCTGCAGCAGGTCCAGCACGACATCCACCGGCTCAACACCCCGCTCCTGAGCCAGTTGATCCAGGGTCAGCCCCTCGCAGGCTGGCTGGGCCGGACAATGGGAGATCATCACCTGCCGCCATTCCATCCCCTTCCGTCGGGCGATCACCTCGTTCCGGATGCGGGCCCGCGTCGTGTCATCAGCCAGCCGGGTCAGCAGTGCGTCCCGTCCGCCCTCGTGTGCCCAGTGGGGCAATAGTGCGGTCAGCCCCGTGCTGGAGGCGGTGTATGGATAGCGGTCGGCGGTGATGTCCAGGCCACGGCTCCGCGCCTCGTCCACCAGCCGGATCACCTCCTGCAGTTGGCCCCAATAGGGACGTCCGGCGACCTTGAAATGGGCGATCTGCGCCGGCACCCCGGCCCCCTCGACGATTTCAATCACCTCGCGGATGGCTTCCAGGTGTGTGGCCCCCTCTCCGCGGATGTGGCTGAAGTAGAATCCACCGTGCTGAGCGACGATGCGCGCCAGGGCGATGAGCTCTTCGGTCCGGGCGTAGCAACTGGGCGGGTAGATGAGCCCTGTGGAGTAGCCCCAGGCCCCCTCCTCCATGGCCTGGGCCACCAGCCCCTCCATCGTCGCCACCTCCTCCTCTGTGGGCCGCCGATCCTCCCAGCCCATGGCTGCCACCCGCAGCGCCCCGTGGCCCACGAAGGGCGCCACGTTGAGGGCGATCCCCTTCCGCAGGTGATCCAGGTACTGGCCGAAGCTCTCCCACTCCCAGGTAAGCCAGGGCCGGTTGGCCCCCGCCTGGGCGATCCATCGCTCCCGTCGCTCTGGATCGGCCGGCAGGGGTGCGGGGCTGCTGCCGCACATGCCGATCACCTCGGTGGTCACCCCCTGGCGGATTTTGCTCTCCGCTCTCCGGTTGCCGGGCAGAGTCCAGTCCGAGTGGGTGTGCATATCAATGAAGCCCGGGGCAGCCATAAGGCCAGAGGCCTCGATTACCATCCTTGCCTCCGCTGCCTGTACCTGATCAATCGCAGGTGCTCCCAGGTCACCCAGGGCCACGATGGTGTCGCCCTGGATGCCGATGTCACCACTAAAGGGTGGATTCCCAGTGCCATCCACCACCCGTGCCCCTCGGATCAACAGGTCGAACATGGATCACCTCCCAGAAAAGTTGCCGGAAAATGCCTTGCGCTGACGCGGGGCAAGCCCCGCTACAGAAAAGGGCACCCCCGTCTTTTCATCACGGTTCCACCTTTGCAGACAATGGGGCAGGTCGCGTCGCCCCTTCACGCAGGAAGAGTGTGGTCACAGAAGCCAGCAGTGCCGTGGCCATCACCGTCACGCTCAAGGCCGTGGCCAGGCCAACCCGATCCCCCCACCAGCCCACGCCAGTGACCGCCAGCCCGCCCAGTCCCCAGGCGAAGCCGATCATCAGGCCCGAGGCCATGCTGGGGCTTTCGGGCGCTGCCTCCTGAGCGATGAGGATATTCACCGGCGTGGAGGAGGTAATGATTGCCCCCGCCACAGCCAAGAGTCCCAGGGCCAGCCACCCCTCCGCGCGAAAGAAACCCCACAGAAAGGGTACGGCCAGGGCGAAGGACAGAAAGAGGACCTGTTTTCGACCGATGTGGTCAGAAAGGGGGCCGCCAACCAGCCCTCCCAGGGCTCCAGCGACCCGGAAAAGGGAAACAGCCAGCCCACACAGGAGCAGGGGGAGGCCCCGCTGTGCCAGGTACAGGGGCAGGAAGGTCCCCAAGGTGACGGCCAGGGCAGCGCGCAGCATGACCAGCAGGGTCAGCAGCAGGAGAGGGAGGAACTGCTTCAGCAGAAGGGGGCTCAGCGACGGTCGCGCGGCGGGAATCGCGTAAGGGGGCAGACGTCGGGTGAAATGGTAGAGAAGGATTGCGGTGAAGACGCCCGGCAGGCCTGCCAGGGCGATGGCTGGCGGCCCCCATCGGGAGGCCAGCGCTACGGCGACAAGCGGCCCGAGGCCATAGCCCACCGTGCCCCCGGTCACGAAGAGCGACATCCCCAGCCCCTTCTGATCGCGTGTGACCTGCCCAACCAGCGCGCCGGCTACAGGGTGAAAGAGAGCCACACCCAAGCCCGCCAGGGCGACCAGAAGGGTGAGGAGAACGCCATTGGTTGCCAACCCCCACAGGCTGGTGAATGCAGCAGAGGCCAAGATCCCCCAGGCCATCAGCGTGGGGCGCTGGAAGCGGTCGGCGAAGTAGCCAAAGAGGGGCTGGACGAGGGAGGTGGTGAAGCCCTGCAGGGTAGCCAGCGCGCCCGCCAGGGCCAGCGACAGCCCCAGCTTCTCCATGAAAAAGGGCAGCAGGGGGGCCAGGAAGGAGGGATAGAAGTCATCAACGGCGTGGCCCAGGGCCAGCAGTACGGGCCAGGCATTCGCCACAGATGTCGCATTCTCATCCGGGCCGCCTTGCCCCGAGTGCCTTGCCCCTACTCCCCTCACCACTTACGCTCCCCCGCGGCCGGCGGCGGGCAGATAGCTCAAGACCTGCCGTCGCTTGGCCTGGGACTTGGCCTCCAATTCCTGAGCAGCGGCCTTGATGGAGATCAGCCTCTCCACCGCTGAGGTCCAGGCGGCGGATTTGATGGGGGTGTGGAGGATACGCCGCCGCTCAACCAGGATGGCCCCCTCCGCCGGGCAGACCTGCTGGCAGGCCCCGCAGTAGAGGCAGAAACGCTCGTCCAAGACGAGGGTTCCATACTTTATCTGCAGAGCATCGGTGGGGCAGATGTCCACACAGGCCCGACAGCCCTCGGGGCAGCGGGCGACGTCGAGGATCACACGGCCCTGCCAGGGCTTGGTGACGGTGAAGACGCCGGGGCAGGCGGCCTGGCATTGCTGGCAGTAGATGCAATTGGACTCCTCCACCTGGACGCCCAGCACCCTGGTTACACGTCCAGCACCGTTGCGCTCGACCTGGACGCTGATCACCTCGGTGGGGCAACTGGCTTCGCAGGCGGCCACAGCCTCCGCAGGCAACCGAGCTCCATTGATGGATATCTTCTTGATCAGCTCGGGGAAGGCCTGGAACTGGAGCACGGGCACCTCCGGCTGGCCGTTGATAGTCAGGCGCAGAGCGTTCACCGGGCACAGTACCACGCACTCCCCGCAGAAGTTGCAGTTGGCGGGGTCAATCTCAATGGTGGGCCTATGGCTCAGGCTGCCATTCTCTATCAACCCCGGTTGACGCTCAATGGCCTCCTGGGGACAGGCCAGAAGGCACACCTCGCAGCCGATGCACCGGCCGCGGATCAGCTCCAGGAGGTAACGCCTGGTGATCATCCTTCGTTCGAGGGTCAATCCTTCCCTGGTCTCTCGTTTGATGGTTGAACCGCGCTTCATTCTCCCTCCAGAGGGTCGGATAAGAGTGTATACTGTGACGATCTGGTAGTGGTGGCTCTAGCCGTCACAACTGACTGAAGTCGCCATTACCTTCTCCACCTGCCTCACGCTGGGCCTCGTCGCGGACTGCCTGCGCTTGCCTTTCGATATCCAGTATCTGGCGGATGTTTTCCTTGTTCAAGGCGTTCTCCCTGACTGAATCGCTTCAGTACTCTGCTGGCACTCCTTCCAACTGGGCGTAGCTGAAAATTGGGCCATCCTTGCAGACGTAATAGGCGCCGATGTTGCAGCGCCCACACTTACCAATCCCGCATTTCATCCTTCGCTCCAGGGAGGAGTAGATCCTCTCTGGAGGGAAGCCCAAGGCAATGAGCTTGGGCAGGGTGAAGTGGATCATGACCGGCGGACCGCAGATCACAGCGTAGGTCTCCTCGGCGCTGGGGGCCACCTCCTCCACCACAGTGGGCACGAACCCCACTCGCTTGGTCCAGCCTGGCACGGCGCGGTCAATGGTCAGGTACACCCGCACATCGTCCCGTGCTTCCCAGGCGGCCAGTTCGTCCTTGTAGAGAAACAGGCCCGGCTGGCGGACGCCGTAGATGATGCTGATCTCCCTAAACTGCGAGCGGTGGGCCTCATCCAGCATGTAGACCACCAGGCTGCGCAGGGTAGTGAAGGCAAAGCCCCCACCGATGACGACCACGTTGTGGCCCTCGAAGAGGTCCAGGGGATAGCCATTGCCCAGCGGGCCCCGCAGGCCCACGATGTCCCCCTCCTGAAGGCGGTGCAGCGCCGTGGTGAGCACGCCGGCCTTGTTCACGGTGAACTTCAGCGGCCCCTCCTCCGTGGGCGAGGAGAGAATGCCAAAGGGGGCCTCACCTTTGCCGAAGACGGAGAGCTCGCAGAACTGGCCGGGGACGAAGCTTAGCCCTGCTCCATCGGCTTCGTTGACGAAGGCCAGGTCGAAGGTCTTCAGCATTTCGTCGTCGGTCTCGACGAAGGTGCGTTGAATGCGCATAGGAATAGGCAGATAGGGATTCTCCATAGAAGCCTCACAATGAATGAACTTAGGCAGCCTGGATTTCGACCAGGAGCTTACGGATGTCCAGGTTGACGGGGCAGAGACGCACGCAGCGCCCACAGCCCACGCAACCCAGCACTCCCTCGTTGACCAGGTAGTAATCGAACTTGTGCATCACTCGCTGGCGCATTCGCTCGCGGATGGAGGGGCGGGGGTTATGGCCCGAGGCCTCCAGGGTGTAGATACAGAACTGGCACGTATCCCAGTTGCGCACCCGCACCCCGCAGGACATTGTGCCCTCGTCCACGATGTCGAAGCAACTGCACAGCGGACACAGCAGAGTACACACCCCACAGCCCAGGCAGGTGGCCTGCACCTCATCCCAGAAGGGGGAATCAATCATTGCCTCCAGCCGCTTCTCAATGCCCTCGACCTCCACAACCGAGGCCAGTCGGGCCAGCGCCACTTCCTCTATCCTGCGAGCAGCCGCCACGTCGCTCTCATCCTCTTGGGCCAGGTCTGCGTCGGCCAGCAGCCTCTCGCCTCTGGAGGTCAGGGCTTCCACCAGGTAGGCCTCGCCGATGTCAGTGAGGAAGACGTCGCTTCTCTCTTTATGGAAAGGGCCACCCCCCACTGAGGTGCAGAAGCAGGTGCTCAGCGGCCGGTTGCAGCCCAGGCCGACGATGGTTGTCCTCTCCCGCCGATTGACGTAGTAGACGTCGGGGTTCTCAGGAGTATCGAACACCAGGTCCAGCACTCCGATGGCCTGCAGGTCGCAGGGGCGCACGGCAAGGAGCACCTGTTTTCCCACCATGTCTTGCCTTGAGTGCAGGATCAACCGATCATGGTCTCTCTCATACTCGAAGAGCACCTCCGTCTGGGGGAGAAGGGCGACCTTGGGCGGCTGGCGCGTATCCAGCCGATCCCACACCGCCTCCTCGGGCGCCCTGATCTGGCGAAAAGTGACGTATTCCGCGACGTGGGCCGGGGCGTAGATGGTGTAATCCTTCAGCAACCTGCTGATAAAGGCGTCAATGTGTCGTTTGGCGATTTTCTTCATGGGCATTTGTCCACTTCATCGCATCGTGGCCTCAACGGACGAGGACGGAATCACGCCCTTCCGCGTCCTCCGGGCGGAAGGTGGCCAAAGGCGGCAACTCCTCAGCGCTCATCCCCGCCTCGAAGCCGTACAGCTCCCACACATCCTTGTTCAGCTTGCCCGTCAGGTAGACCAGGTCAATCTCCATAGGGCAAGCCCGCTGGCAGGCCCCGCAACTCACACAGCGCCCCACCAGGTGGTAGGCGCGTCCGATGTGCCAGCCCTGCAGGCCCCCCGGTGTAACCCCCGACTCGATCCAGCGCGGCGTGGTATGGTCCACGAAGCACTCCTCACAGTAGCATAGGGGGCAGGCTTCGCGGCAGGCGTAGCAGCGAATGCAGCGGCTCACCTCGGCCTCGAAGTACGCCCAGCGCTCGGTGGGTGGTTTCTCCTCGAAGGCGACAATCTGGGCATAGGCATCATCCGACCACACGGTGACGGGCTCGCCAACCAGGGCATCGTGGATCACCGGGTTGGGATAGATGCAGGCTGCGCAGGAGGGATAAAGCACCTCCTGGCGGCGCAGGCGTCTGGTGAACCCCTCGCCCTCGACGGTGATAGTCTCCTCCGACCAGCGGATGGCCAGCACCTCCCCCGGGACACAGCGGGCGACGACACGCCGATCCACCATCCCCCGGCAGGGCACGCCGACGATCACTACCTGGTCCCGCTCCACCTGGTGCTCGACCATCAGGGCGAGGATGGCCCGCGTGTCGCAGCCTTTGGCCACGATGGCCACCTTCCGCCCCTGCAGCCCCACCAGGTAGCGGGCTAGATTGTTCTCACAGAAGGGACCCCAAATGAGCCCTTCGGCATCAGAGGCCGCGTGGATGAAGGCCGGCGCGGCCCGCAGGGGCAATGTCCCCTGTCGGAAGCCAATGACCAGCTCTACTTCTCCGCTCTCCAGCAGCCGCCGCGCCTCCTCTCGGATCTGCTTCTGAATACGTTGGTCTGTGCTTACCGCCATAGAAACTCCATTAGTCCAAGAGGCTTTTTTCGCCCTCTGTCTTTTGAATGTCCGTGATATCCTGAGTCACCTCAAGGCAGCCGAGGTAGTTTCCAGAACGATCTCTGACGGGAAAGTACCGGATGTATATCTTTCGCCCATTGAGGTTGATCCAGAACTCGGCGACATCTCTCCTGCCCGCTCGAAAATCTTCCAGGATTTGATTCACCACATGGACGCTCTTCTTTGGATGGCAGACCTGGACTTTCCGACCGATGACGGCCGGACTCCGCTTGAATATCCTGTCATCCCCTTTGCTGTAGTACACCACCGTGTCATCGCTGTCCACGAAGGATACCTCAACGGGCAGAGCGTCCAACATCGCTTCGATAGTCTCAATGGGGAGTTTTTCGAGCATGATGCACCTCCTGTACGGGTTTCGTCTATTAGCGGCCCAAACTCGAAAGAGGCGGAACTGGAGCCAGCTTCTTGGCTGGTCCCAACGTGGACACATCCTCTACTATGCGGTCCACCAGTTGTTGGAACCTCCCTCGGTCGGCGTCGCCGATCCAGGCGAACTGCAACCGTTCCTCTTCGAGGCCGACGTATTCCAGAAAGCCCTTCAGGGTGGTGAGCTTGCGCCGCGCCAGGTAGTTGCCCTCCTTGTAATGACAATCCCCTGGCTCGCATCCCACCACCAGCACCCCGTCGGCCCCCTTCTGCAGGGCTGATAGGAGAAAAAAGGGGTTCAGCCGCCCCGAGCAGGGCACCTCCACCACCTGGACGTTGGTCGGAAGTCGGGTTCGCGCCCTCCAGTCCGCCTCGGCCTGGAGGCACCACCGGCAAAGAAAGACGAGAACTCTGGGTTGGTCTTCACTCATCACGCTGCCTCCGCCATTAGCCCCTCCCGCACCGCTTCAAACACTGCCTCGTCGCTGAAGTCCACCAGGTCAATGGACCCTGAGCGGCAGGACGCGGCGCACACCCCGCAGCTCATGCACTTCGTAGGGTCCACCTGGGAGACGGTTTTCTCGCGGCCCAGTACCCGCTTCTGCACCAACTCCACGGCATCGTAGGGGCAGACTTCAACGCATAACCCGCAGCCCACGCAGGTCCGCTCATTGATCTGTGCCACTGGACCTGGTGGGGTGTACCCCTCCTGCAGGGCAATATTCCGGAACGCGGCGAATATGTTCGAGATGTGGATGTCCTGAGGGCACCGTTTGTAACAAGCATCACAGGCCGAACACATCCAGATAAGGGGGCTGCCCAGCACATCCTCCCGCAGGCCCACCGCCGCCATGTACAGGATGCGGCGGGGGTTGTACTCAGGCTCCACTCGGCGGATGAGACAGGCGGCCACGCAGGTACCGCAGGAGAGACATCGCAGCAAGTATTCCCCGCCGGGTTCGGCCGTGATCTCTTCTTTGAACTTGCGATCGAGCTTAGCAAGTTGCAGCATTCCCTGACTCCCCATTCTCTTTCGCCTGTTCCTTCTTTCAGCTTTCGATGCTCAGCACCTCAGCCACGCCGGGGACCTCGCGCATGCGGTGCAGACGCCTCTCAAGCTGAGGACGGGCCTCCTCGTTCTCTACCCTTATCCTCTCCAAATCCAGTGAATGCAAGGTCCCATCCATCTCCCGGATCACACGGGCGTATTTGTCCCCTTCGGCGGCGGAGATCCACTCAATCCGGAAGCGCTGAGGAGAGATGCCCATCCGCTCCAACATCTTAGCCAGAGCGTCAAATCGTTTGGCGGCGTGCTGTTGGCCGGTGATGTAGTGGCAGTCCTGGGGGTGACAGCCGGAGACCAGCACCATCCCCGCCGCCAGCCGGAAGGCCTCGAGGACGAAATCCCTATCCATTCGTGCCGAACACATAACCCGGATTCCCCGCGAGCTAGCCGGGTATTCGAAGTGACTGGTGCCCGCATTGTCTGCCCCGCCAAAGCTGCACCAGTGGCACATGAAGGCCAGGATCTTCTCCTCCGCCTTTTCGGCCAACAGGGCGTGTATCTGGGCGATGATCTGGGCATCGGTGAAGTGCATCTGGGTGATGGCATTGTGAGGGCACTCAGCCACGCAGGCCCCGCAGCCGTGGCAGATGGCGGGGATGACGTGCGCCGCCTGATCGGGCTCGACGATGATGGCGTTATAGGGACACTTAGTCGCGCAGATGCCGCATTTCCTTGTAGTGTTGATGCAGCGATCCTCCCACACCAGGGCCACGATGGGCTCGATCTCCCACTTGTCAACGGCCATGATCCGCCCCGCCCGGCCAGCAGCACCGCTGCCCTGAGCTACACTGGCCGGGATATCCTTGGGCCCCTGGGCCGCCCCGGCTAGAAAGACCCCCTCAGTGGGAGTGTCAATGGGCCTCAGCTTGGGATGGTACTCCATGTAGAAGCCACTGGGATCGTTGGGGATAGTCAACGCCTGGCCCAGCGCCTCGGCCCCCTGGCGGGGCACAGCAGCCGTGGAGAGGACGACCATCTCCGCCTCCAGCTCTATCACCTCCCCTAGCTCCCTGTCCTCGGCCTCGATGAAGAGGTTCTTGGTTTCCGGATCCTCGGTGATCTGGGCCGGGCGTCCCTGGATAAAGCGGATACCCTCGTTGCGGGCCCGCTGGTAGAACTCCTCGTAGCTCTTGGCCGGGGTGCGGATGTCAATGTAGAAGATGGATATCTCCATGTCGGGGTACAAGCCCTTCAGGACCAGGGCGTTCTTGATGGTGTGCATGCAGCAGAAGCCTGAGCAGTACTCATGGTAGCGGCTGTCCCGCGAGCCCACGCACTGGACGAAGGCCACGCGTCGGGGGATCTGGCCATCGGAGGGGCGGGTAAGCCTTCCCACGGTGGGGCCGCTGGAATTGTGCAGCCTCTCCAGCTCGAGGGCGGTGAGGACATTGTCATAGCGGCTGTAGCCGTATTCCTCGATGGGGGTGGGGTCGAAGGTGTCGAAGCCGGTGGCCACGATGATCGTCCCCACCTCCAGATCCAGCTCCTTCGGCTGCATGGAGAAGTCAATGGCCTCCAGCTTGCCACAGGCATCCACACACTTGTAGCATTCGATGCAGTTGTCAATGTCAATGGTGTAGACTAGGGGCACGGCCTGTGGTTGAGGGACGTAGATCGCCCTACGGGGGGCGATGCCCTCCTCGAACTCATTGGGCACCTCGATAGGGCACACTGGAGCGCAAAGGCCGCAGCCATTGCACCGATCCTCCAGCACGTAGCGGGGCTTCTGGAGCACCTTGACCTTGAAGTTGCCGATGTATCCTCCTACCCGCTGAACCTCGGCGTAGGAGAGGATTCTAATTCTGGGGTGACGCGCCGCGTCAACCATCTTGGGGGCCAGAATTCATATGGAACAGTCCATAGTGGGAAAGGTCTTGTTCAGTTGGGCCATCCTCCCCCCGATGGAGGGCTCTTTCTCCACGATGTGGGTCTCGACCCCCATGTCCGCCAGGTCGAGGGCGGCACTGATGCCCGCTATCCCTCCGCCGATGACCAGGGCCCTTTTGGTGACCGGCACCTCGATCCTGGTCAGAGGAGTGAGGTATCGGGCCTTAGCCACGTGGCTGGCCACCATATCCTTGGCCTTCTGCAGGGCTGCCTCCGGCTCATGGGAATGGACCCAGGTATCCTGCTCCCGGATGTTGGCCATTTCGAAGAGGAAGGGATTCAGCCGCGCTTCGGCTAAGCAGGCCCGGAAGGTGGGCTCATGGAGGCGGGGACTGCAGGCAGCCACCACCACTCGATTCAAGTTGTGTTCTTTGATGTCCTGCCGGATAAGGGCCTGACCGGAGTCGGCACAGGCGTAGTGGGTGTTCTTGGCTATCACCACTCCGGGCAGAGTAGCTGCGTACTCCGCTACCTCTGCGGGGTCAATCACTCCCGCGATATTCGTCCCGCAGTGGCAGATGTAGACGCCGATTCTCAAATCGCCATTGTCGCTCATCCGTTTCTCCTAGAGAAGCAAAAAGGGACAGATCAAACGGACCAAAGGTCTGAACCTCCGATCCGTTTCATCCCTTTATTCTATTCCATTGCTACCATATCTGCCAGCTAACTGGCTATCAGTTCGTGCAAAAGCTGGGCGACGGCCTTCCTTCTCGCCTTCTGAGCCACCATCTCTGTTGTAGCCAGGGTCAGGGCATCCTTGGGGCACCACTTCACGCACTGTGGACCATCCTCCAAATCCTCACACAGGTCGCAGATCTCCACCAGCTTGGTCTCAGGATTGAGAGAGATAGCCCCGAAATCACAGGCCTCGATGCACCACCCGCACCCGTCGCACGCATCTTCGTCTATGTAGATGATGCCTGTCTCCGGGCTCTGGCTTAGGGCCTTGCGTGGACAGGAGATCACACAGGGCGCGTCCTCACACGTGCGGCAGGCAATGGATATCGTCACGATAGGCACGATACGCACAGTCCGGATAAGTGAGCGGTAACTGTTAAACTCACCGGTCTTGACGTATGAGCAAATGTACTCGCACAACTGACATCCCATACACTCATCTGGATCACACACAATGTTCTGGTATGTGGAAGTTGATGTAGGCATGGCTCTCCTCTATACTCCGATCTCTTCGGCAACGTCATCCATTCCCAAGGCGATCAGTTTTTCCTTGGGGATCAACCCCTCTTTGGTCCATCCTTTGGCCTCGTAGTAAAGGCCCTTCAGGTACGCCAGTTCCTCCTCGCTCACCACGTGCCCGGCCGAGGGACCCTCTTTCATCGGCTCATGCATCCAGCGATAGGGCAAGGTATCGTCCTTGCTAGTCCACCCTTCGCGGATGTTGAAGGCCTTTTTGATCGTATGTGTCCGTACGCCGATCAAATCCACATCGTCGTAGCCAAAGTCCCAGCCTGTGGTGGCGTTGATCAGGTTGGCGATGGCTGGCCACGCGCCAGCCCGATCGGCCTTGCCCGTGAAGCAGCGACGGATGAACTTGCACAGTGGCAACGTGTCATAAACCGCGGCATATTCCTCAGTGCTACTAGCCAGCTTACCGCGAGTCTCGTCAACGCTAAAGCGGTCCACCGCTCCGCTAATATCAGGATCATAGGCTGCCGACCGGTTGTGGCAAGCGCCACGCGTGCCCACTGCCAGACCCAGGGCAAAGGTCTTGAGACCGCGCACATCGTATCCGGGACACTCCAACCCCTTGATATGCATGGCCCACTTGTAGGTCTCTGTCCCCCGTTCGGCATCAACCTGGGCGCTGGCTCGCTTGGTCCCTTGAGATAACAGATCGCCGATACCCTCACGGTCACGGATCATCTCGGCCAGCGTCACTGCCGCCTCGCCGTTTCCGAAATAGGGTTCAAAGCCCTCGGGATACTTGGCGCACTTGAAACCCTCTTTGGTGAAAATGCCCCGCTCAAAGGTCTCCATCGCCCAGGAGATCGTCACACCGGTGCTCATCGTGTCCATGCCGCCCTGGTCGCAGATTTCGATGGCCTTGATCACCGCCTTCATATCGTTCAAGCCGCAGTTGGGGCCAATCGCGTACAGTGACTCGTATTCGACACCCGCTATCGCGCCGGCATACAGGCCATCTTGCACACGGGACATTTGCTCGCAGGCAATGGGGCACCCGGCACAGGCAAGAGTCTTGACTTTGTGATGCTCGCTCATGTACTCGCCGCTCACGAGCTCGGCATCCTCAAACACCCCCTGTTGATAGTTGCGCGTGGGGAGCAGGCCCAAACGGTTCATACTGAGCACGTTGGCGACAGTGCCCAAAATGCGATACTTTTCGGTGTGCGGCCCCTGGGCGGCCTCGGTAATGTCGAAGGACAATCTCAACAGCTCATCTGGATCGGCCACGCGAACACCGTGCGTCCCGCGCACCGAGAGGGTCTTGAGCTTCTTGGACCCCCACACCGCGCCATGTCCGGTGCGCCCAGCTTGCCGACCGTCGTTGGTCACGTTAGCCAGAAGCACCAGGTTTTCCCCGGCCGGGCCAATGGTCGCGGAGCGAACCTGGTCATCGCCCAGTTCCTCACGGATCGCCTCCTCGGTTTCAAGCGCTCCCAGACCCACTAAATGAGACGCGTCGCGGAACTCGACCCGGTCATCGTCAATGAAGACTTGAACCCAGTCGTCGCTGGCGCCATGGATGACAATGCCATCCCACCTGGCACGCTTGAGCGCGACCGTGAACCAGCTTCCCGACAGGCTATCGCCAATGAATCCCGTCAGCGGCGACTTAGAGGCCAGACCATATTTACCTCCGACTGGCACCAGCGTCCCGGCGAAGAGGCCGTTGGCAATGCAGATGGGATTGCCCGGAGAAAGTGGATCACAGCCTACTTCGATGTTCTCCCAGCAGAGTCGGGCCGCCATCCCAATGCCGCCAATGTACGTGCGATACCAATCCTCCGGCTTGCGCTCTGTTCGCACCGTTCTGGTGGTCAAATCCACATGTAGGATCCTACCGCTGTACGAATACATAGTTTACCCTCCTAATGTCACGAAGAATAACAAGAGTCGGTCGTTCTCTTTGGGCTTTTCTTCCAGGCTGCGGGCGGCACGGCGTCCATCGTAGTTGAAGAAATAGGGCTCGACCAGATCGTACGTTCCAGGGACAACCAACGGGCCCAGGAAAGCAGGAAACCGCGCCGCCAGAGCGACGACAACGTCGCGTAGAGTAGCTTCATCGCTTACCTCAACTGCCACCTCCTTTTCCCCGCTCAGACGGCGGGCTAGACCAAACAGTTCGACCGTGAGCTGCATACAGCAAACCCTCTCAGAGCTACACCTTCTTCAACAGATAACTCAACAGTATGGAAACCATTCCCGCAGTGATCATCTTCAGGCCGGACACAACCAGATTTCCCTTGGACACTCTCCCTAAGAAGGCCCCCAGGCCGAAAAGAGCCGCCAGTGCCATCCCCAGGGAGAGATAGTAGCTGACGGCGATTTCAGGCAGAAAAGCAGTGAAAAAAAAGGGCACAAGGACTACCAAGGCCGAGAGGAAGGGAGCCAACCCGTCAATCAAGGCCACGATGACCACCGCTGCCCGTGAGGCCCGTCCAATCTTCGTCTGGCTCAGGTCCGTCAGAGTATGAGTCTCCAGGTTATCCAGGTCCCGCTTGCGCTCGGCGGACTCCGTCAGGTAGGCTCCCCACAGCCCCGAGATGCCCATGGCGATGCAGGTGGACAGGCCAGTGGAGATCACGATGGCTGGCTGGCGCACTTGAGCCATGTAGTTGCCCATGAGAACGCCGATGATGGTCAACACACCATCGAAAGCATTCATGGCAAAATAGCGACGGGCGATCTCCCCTATCTCAGCGATGTCGCTATATTCTCTTAACTCCTGCACCCGACGTCCTATAAGACGTCGTATAGGTGTCACTTAGGCCAACGCCTCATCCCGGATAGGGGTCTTGGAGTGTAGCAGCGTCGTCAATGATGATCTTACCAGCCACCACCTCATCAATGGAATGTATCGCCCCCCCATTCTCTTCGATTACCTTCTCCACGATTTGGAAGGAGATATCACTTCCCTCAATGGTGATCTTGGCATTCTCGACCCTGCGGTCTATCTCGTAGATACTGATATTGACCGCTTCGACCCCCTCAAGATCGCTCAATAGTTGAGCCAACTCCACAATGGTGGGCTCATAGGGCTTCAAAACGTCGAGCACCAAACGTCTGAGTTTGCCCATGCGTTGTATCATGCTCCGTTCTAGGTGGGCACCGATCTCTGTCGGCGCGCCACATTGCGGCTTCCTCCACCCACCAGCGGCCGTAATTATACCTCTTAATCCCTTTCAAGTCAAGAGTAGTAATTCAGAATCGTGGGGACATTCTCTCCTGTGGGAGGTGCAGGGGAGGTCCTCGCCCCGTCGAACCACTGACATGGCCTCGGCAGGGATGCCTCGGGCTCCATGGTGGTCTTTGTCCTTATGCTCATTCACCTCGGGCTTGATCGAGTTGCGGTTCCACCGATGACTGGGCGACGATACTGCGCACCCTTGCGGTGCTGATAACCTCCACTACAGCGATGGTCTCGCGGATTCCCTGATCACTTGCTCCCAGTCTGCGCGCACGGGCAGTGTGGTTCTCAAATCAAGCCCCACACCCCGCAGCCAGAGACACGCTCAGCGCGATCAACTCTTTCGTCTTGCGGTCTAGTACTACAACGTGGCTTTTTGAGCTATGATCCTCTCCAACCGTAGAGCAGGGGGAGAGGAATGGACATAAACAACCTTGGGATCATCGAGATCGAGACCACACCCCCGCGGCTGGAGCTGACGCCGGAAGAGATCGAGGCCCTGGCGGATGAACTGGTGGCTTACCACGCCGAGTTTGCCGATCTGTACTACCGCGTGGAGCAGGCGCATTGGA
>Ga0209979_1001122_pt1 | contig 30939 bp, 32 predicted proteins | sample AnhtaG_FD_183114 | JGI IMG/M metagenome (GOLD analysis project Ga0209979, IMG submission 183114) | Deep subsurface microbial communities from Anholt, Denmark to uncover new lineages of life (NeLLi) - Anholt_01485 metaG (SPAdes) (version 2) | ecosystem: Environmental > Aquatic > Marine > Oceanic... | reverse complement strand
CCGCTCGGAACTGTGCCCGTCTATGAGACGGTGTGTAATTTAGCTAAACAGGGGAAAAGTTTAGAGGAGATGAAAAAGGAGGAGCTTTTTTCGGTTATCCAGGACCATTTAGAGACCGGGGTGGATTTCATCACTGTGCATTGCGGGCTGACTAAAAGGGCTCTGCAGATAATGGAGAGAAAGAAAAGGTTAATCGGAATCGTCAGCCGGGGTGGCTCTTTTTTAGTTCGCTGGATGAAGGTAAATCAAAAAGAAAATCCCTTGTATGAATATTATGATGAGCTTTTGGATCTGGCTAAAGCTTATAATGCCACCTTGAGCTTAGGAGATGGCTTAAGGCCTGGCTCGATTGCTGATTCTACTGATAGGATACAGATGGATGAGCTTTTAGTCTTGGGAGAACTGGTTCAGAGAGCCAGAGAAAAGGGGGTTTTTGCTATGGTAGAGGGTCCTGGCCATATCCCTGTTCAGGAGATAGAGACTAATGTCCTTTTGGAGAAAAAGGTGTGTGAGGAGGCTCCCTTTTATGTCTTAGGACCTTTGGTTATCGATTGCGCCCCAGGGTATGATCATATCGTCTCCGCTATTGGCGGCGCCATTGCAGGTGCCTATGGTGCTGATTATCTCTGCTATGTGACTCCAGCAGAACATCTGACCCTGCCGGGTTTAGAGGATGTAAGGGAAGGTGTTATTGCCTCCAGGATCGCAGCTCATGCGGCTGATATTGCCAAGGGGGTAAAAGGTGCCAAAAATATAGATGAGGAGATGTCAAAGGCTCGCAAAGCCTTTGACTGGGATAAGATGATAGCTTTAAGCTTAGATCCTGAAAAGACCAGGGAGAAAAGGGGTAGAATCCCGGATGATTACCGGAAGTGCGGGATGTGTGGGGAGTTCTGTGCGATGAGGGAAAATTTGTAAATAGAAAGGAAGAAGGGAGAAGCGAGATGTAGCGTCGGGCTTTATGCCCGACGAGAGTTTCTGTTGGTCAAGCGACCAACAGAGAGCAAGACTTATAAAATCTCACCCTTGCCCTCTCCTTGAAAAGAAGAGGGGATGTCGGAGTAAATAAATTGAAAATCCGAAGGGATCCATACTGGAGAAAAAAAGTTATCCCGAAGGTCTGTTCTCAAAAGTTTCTCTATTTTATAATTATCCTTTTTGTTAGCGGACTTTTCTTTGCACCTGCCTGTTCGAATCAAAAGAACCTAACCCTGCGTTATAAGATGGAGAAGGGGTTCTATAAGTCCGAGAAGATGAGGAAGGTTTTGTTTATAAATCTTAAAGCGGCTGTTCCAGACGATTTTAAAAGGGTTATCCATTCCTACCAGGAGGTGGTGGATTTAGCTTCTTCTCAAGTTGAAACTTTTTCAGAAAAGGATATATCTGATATCGCGGCTTCAGCTCAACTGCGCATAGCTGAGCTTCATATCCGGCAAAAGGAGTTTGACTTAGCCCTGGAATCTTTCGAGAAGATTCTAAGAGACTACCCTAAAAGCACTTCTCAGAATAAAAATGCTCTCCTGGGTTTAGCCAAAATTTACGAGAGAAGAAATGAGAAAGAAAAAGCAGTCAAGACCTATCATCAGCTCTTGGATAATTACCCTCCGCTGATGAAGAAAAACCTGCCTGACCCTAATCTTTTTTCTGTTCCCAATCATCTGATCCAGCTTTTTTCACCCAAGGAGGAGAAACCGAAAAGGGAAAAAGAATTTGAGTATGCTAAAAAATATTTCCAGAATTTGATCCGATCTTACCCTAATACCCAGGTCTCTTTTGCGGCCAGTTTGAGCTTAGCCCGGGCTTATCAGATCCAGAACCGCTGGAAAGAGTCGATTGCCATTTTGGAAACTGCTCAGGATTCGAGTGGGCAAATCCCCGCTTCTGTCCTTTTGCAGATGGGTAATATATATTACGATGAGCTGAAGGATGAAAAGAATGCCTTAGTGACTTTTAGACGGGTGATAGATTCTTCAGCTGATTCTTCCTCTAAGGCTGAGGCTCAGATGAAAATCGGGATGATCTATTTCCAGAAAAAAGATTATTCTAAGGCTAAGGAAGAGCTTTCCAGGGTGAAAAAATTCTATCCTTATGAAACTGCCTTTATTGCCACCTCCCAATACCTGATTGCCCAGAGCTATGAGAAGAGAGGAGAGTGGGAGAGGGCTTTAAATGAGTACAACTGGTTAATGATAAATAACCCCCTGAACCCGGAGGGGCTGGAGGCTCCTTTGGGAATAGTGGCTTATTACCAGAGGGAAAATCCAGCCTTAACTTCAGAGTCTTTTGAAAAAGGGGTTGAGCATTATGATAAACTTCTGAATAAATATAAGGATAAACCTTTTGCCTCTTTGATAGAGACCCAGAAAGCCAGGCTTTACATCCTGCAAAAGGACTGGGATAAGGCGATTGTCTCTTTACAGAAGGTATCAGAAAAATATCCGGGAACTGATGCCGGGCTAAATGCCCTTTTAAATCTTTTGAGGATCTATCGGTTAGAGTTGAAGGATGAAAGAAAGTTAAAAGAGGTTTTTACCCGGATAGAAACTGAATATCCAGGAATAATCCTGGATACCTTAGGCAGGAGATGAGAATTGTAGGGGCGTATTGCAATACGCCCCTACAGTACTTATAAGATTTTTGACGAAAAATACATAAGATATTTGCGAATAGATCTTGAGATCAGATAAGAAAAAGATAAAATTCAAAAGTAACTTAAAACAAGGAGGTGTATCCAGAAGGGTCAATTCAGTTGAAGAGGAGTCCTATAGTGGACTCGTAGAAGGGAAAGACCAGCTTTTTCCGAGATTGGATCCGTAGGACAGGGGCAGGGAAGCCCCGCAGATTTTTTAGAGTTATCTGGCGAGCTTCCGGAGCTGGGTAAAATTTAAACTTAAGGTATAAACTCTAAAGTATAAAGGAGGGAAGGGATGAAAAAAACATATTTAATCCTTTATCTTGCAGTTCTTTTGCTTTTTCTCTTTTTCTCAATGGTCAGGTCTGAAAAGGCTAGGGACCCCTATGGGAAACTGGACGTGGTGAGTGTGGTGGTGGACCAGAAACCTAATAGCGACAAGGTGGTGGCTAAGGTGAACCTTTTGAATGATGAGAAGCTTACCGCCATTATAGTCCCTTTAGTATATGGCACCGGTAAGACCCCCATTACCTTAGATTCGGTCAGTTTTGTCAACACCCGGGTAGAGAAATTCGTCTTCAAGTATCCTAATATCGACAAGAAAAATCAGAAGGTGAATATCGCTTTAATCAGCTCACTTTCTGGCGCCAATGTTTATCTGTCCAAAGGGGAGGGAGAGATCACCCGGCTCTATTTTACCCTGAAAGAGGGAGCAAAAGAGACAAGCGTAACTCTGGACACCACTTTCTTCCCCCCATCTAACATCCTGCAGATGGTAGAGGCTGAAGTCCCTGAGGTTAAGTCGATTCTTCCGGGATTTGATAATTCAAAGGGGAAGATAATGCTTTTGAAGTAGCTCCGAGTTAAAGCCAGAGGATAAAAAGGGTTTTATCCTCTAAAAAACTTAAAAGACCCTGCTTTTTAAAAGCAGGGTCTTTTATTTTCAAGTGAAGCAGGGACGGGGTTACCCCGCCCCTACAAAAGACAAAAAATGAATTTTTTTTTAACCCTTGATCTTTTTAACTCTTAACCCTTTGAACCTTTATTTTACGTTCCCATCTCCCAGGATGCTAAATACTTCTTTTGCTCCGGGGTTAATTTATCGATCTTTATTCCCATAGAGTCAAGCTTCAATCGTGCGATCTCAGAATCGATCTTCTCAGGCACTACATATACTTTCTTCTGCAGATTTCTTCCGGATTTAACCAGATACTCAACTGCAAGAGCCTGATTGGCAAAACTCATATCCATAACCACAGCGGGATGACCTTCAGCCGCAGATAGATTAATCAATCGCCCTTCTGCTAATAGATTTATCCTTTTACCATTTTTGAGAGTATATTCATCCACGAACTCTCTTACCCTTCTTTTCTTTTTTGACATCCTCTCCAAGCCCGGGATATCTATCTCCACGTTGAAATGCCCGGAGTTGCAGACCACAGCATTATCCTTCATAACTTTGAAATGCTCAGGACGGATAACATTTATATCTCCGGTCAAAGTACAGAAAACATCCCCGATTTTAGCCGCCTCTGCCATAGGCATAACCCTGAACCCATCCATAGTGGCTTCTATGGCTTTTAAATAGTCAACTTCAGTTACAATCACATCCGCCCCCATCCCCTTAGCTTTAAAGGCAAACCCTCTTCCACACCAGCCATAACCTGCTACCACAACTTTAGAGCCAGCTAAAAGGAAGTTAGTCGCCCTTAAGATTCCATCGATAGTGGATTGTCCGGTGCCGTAACGGTTATCAAAAAAATATTTGGTCTTGGAGTCGTTAACTGCGATAATAGGGTATCTCAAAACTCCATCCCTCTGCATACTCCTGAGGCGAATCACACCAGTGGTGGTCTCCTCGGTTCCGCCGAGGAGATTTTTCATAAGTTCTGTCCTTTTAGAATGCAGGGTGGAGACCAGGTCTGCACCATCATCCATAGTGATATAAGGCTTCAGGTCTAAGGCAGAGTTGATATGCTGATAATAGAGCTTATTGCTTTCACCTTTGATGGAAAAAGTCGGTATTTTGAAATCTTTAACCAAAGAGGCTGCCACCTCATCCTGAGTGGATAAGGGGTTAGAGGCACAAAGATACACCTCAGCTCCGCCTGCTTTCAAAGTATCCATCAAATTGGCAGTCTCAGAGGTAACATGCAGACAGGCTGAGATTCGAATACCTTTTAGGGGCTTTTCTTTTCTGAATCTTTCCCGGATTAGCCTCAAAACCGGCATATTTTTCTCCGCCCACTCAATCCTCAGTCTTCCCTGTTTAGCTAATTTCAAATCCTTAACATCATATTTCATCTTTTCTCCTTTGTTTTAATAAGTAGACAGTAGAGAGTAGATAGTATACAGGGCACACCACCCAGCCATGTCCTTTTTTCTTTCCCTGTCTACTGTATGCTGTCTACTGTTTACTATTTATTTTATGCTTTTTATAAGTCCATAAAGCATCTTTCCTATTTCTTCAGCTGAATCAATTAATTCATTACTATCCTCTATGTAGTTTAAATCTTTTGCTAGAATAAGATAGTAACGTAGCTCTTCAAGAGATCCCTGTGCAATATTGTAGAAATTGGATTTATCTTTTAGTGTCCGTTTCTTGAAACCTTCAGCTAGGTTAGCCGGTATCGAAACCGCTGTTCGTCGCATTTGAGAAACCAATCCAAATTTTTCTTCTTTTGGAAAACTTCTTGTAAGACTATAGACTTTTAACACCAGTCTATGAGCCCTTTTCCAAACCTCCAGATCCTCAAATCTCTCTGCTCTCCCCTGTTTACTCATAACTATTCTCTTTTCTTTATCTACTGTATGCTGTCTACTGTATGCTGTCTACTGTCTACTTATTTTCCCCTTGGACCTTTAAGCGTCTCTTTTTAAATCCTCTACCTTATCCAGTCTTTCCCAGGTGAACTCCGGCTCTTCTCTGCCAAAGTGCCCGTAGGCAGCGGTCTTAAGATAGATGGGTCTTCTTAAATCCAACCTCTCGATCATCCCTTTAGGGGTAAGTTGAAAATGCCTCTGGATCAATTTTATCAAGCTGGAATCAGATATTTTTCCAGTTCCATAGGTATCCACCATTACCGAGACTGGGTCAACCACCCCGATGGCATAAGCTATCTGCACAGCGCATTTTTGAGCTAACCCGGCACCCACGATATTCTTGGCAATATATCTTGCCATATAGGAAGCTGACCTATCCACCTTGGTCGGGTCCTTCCCGGAAAAAGCACCACCACCGTGAGGAGCCATCCCTCCATAAGTATCCACGATGATTTTACGACCGGTCATACCGGTATCTGATTGGGGACCACCGATGACAAATTTACCCGTGGGATTGACAAAATACCTGGTCTTCTCATCCGCCAACTCCCCTATAACCGGCTTTATGATATTCTCGATTATCTCGTCCCTGGTTTTATCTGTGATCTTTTTGCCACTCTCATCCAATATCTCCTCGGTATGCTGAGAGGATAAGACCACACAGTCAACCCGGTGTGGTTTGCCATCTCGGTATTCCACAGTTACCTGAGATTTACCATCCGGACCCAGGTAATCCAAAATCTTCTTTTTCCTTACCTCCGCCTGCTTTTGGCAGAGCTTGTGAGCTAAGGTAATCGGCATGGGCATAAGCTCTGGAGTCTCATCACAGGCATAGCCCACCATCAATCCTTGATCCCCGGCACCACCTATATCCACACCTAAAGCGATATCTGGAGATTGGGAACCGATGGCATTAAGCACCGCACAGGTCTCATAATTAAAACCGTATTTAACATGGGTATACCCGATCTCCTTGATCAGACCTCTGGTCAGTCCGGATATGTCCACATACCCTGAGGTGGTGATCTCTCCTCCCACTATAACCAGTCCTACAGTGATAAAAGTTTCGCAAGCTACCCTTCCAAAAAGATCCTGTTTTATCACCTCATCTAAAACCGCATCCGAGATCTGGTCACAGACTTTATCCGGATGACCCTCGTTGACCGATTCTGAGGTAAAGAAAAAGTTTTTCTCTTCCATCTTTTATCCTTTCCTTGGGCTATCTTTTATCCCTATCTATTATCTACTACCCACCACCTACTAATAAAGCCCCACCTCAGATGAATCTCCTACATTCAACTTCTGAAATTTTCCCAGCACCTGAGAGTTGTTCCCCACTAAAGAAGAATCCAATAAACAGAAATTCACCTCAGATTTCTCACCTAAGATAGAGTTTTTTATAACCGAATGGCGGATAACTGCAGACTCTCCAACTGAGACATTAGGGCCGATGATTGAATTTTCAACCTGACAGCTTTTAGGTATGAAAACCGGAGGAATAATCACGCTTCCTTTTATCTGTCTGGTCTTCTTAATCCTGGAGAGAAGATGGCGATTAGTTTCTAAAAGGGTTTCCGGCTTTCCACAGTCATACCACCCTTCCACATCAAAGGTAGAAAATTTAACACCCTCATTTATCATCAATTGTAGGGCATCGGTGAGCTGATATTCCCCCCGGGTTCGGATATCCTTATCAATAATCTCCCAAAGCGTTTTTTTTAGAAGCTGTGAACTCTTGATATAATAAACTCCTACTAAGGCTTTTTTACTGATTGGCTTATCTGGTTTTTCGATCAGCTTGCTGGCAAACCCGTCCTTAAGCTTAACCACTCCGAATCTTCTCGGATCCTCAACTTCTTTTATCCCTAAGCTATCATAATTTTTCCTGATCACTGGTTTAAGGTTCATCTCAAACACCGTATCCCCTAAGATGATCAAGAGCGGTTCTCCTTTTTTTATCCTTCTGGTAGCTGAGTATACTGCATACCCTACCCCCTTCAACTCCTTCTGTTTTATAAAGGTAGATTTGAATTTATAGTTTTTCCTCACATACTCTATGATCTTTTCCCCCATAAACCCGATCACGAAGATCACCTCATCTATCCTTAATCCCTTCAAGCCATCCAGAACATGCGCCAAGATCGGCTTACCCGCTACGTGCAACAAAACCTTAGGCGCAGTATGAGTCAAAGGCCTTAATCTTGTGCCAATCCCTGCAACCGGAATTATCGCCTTCATAATTTTTTAAAATAATCTTTATTTGATAATATGCAACCAATTTGTTAAAAGAAATTGTGCCCTGCCGATTAAAAGGGATACCCGGGCCATAACCGTATATCCAAAGGAGGCACCAAAGGAGATCATTATAAACCAGATCCCGATTTGAGCCACAAAGCCCAGGGCTCCTTTGTGCTCTTTGGAAAAGTAAAAATATATCAGGGTGGAGATAACCCCAAGCACCATAACTATCCCGGAGAAAGTGGCTAGATTTAAAAATGTGCTTCTCACCTGAGGCAAGACCATCCCGTGAAGCTGTTGGATCAAAGTTATCCCTGCGGTGTTGCTTACCACAAAGGCTAAAGAAAACCTGGAAAGCCAGGATAATTTGGAGATAAAACGGGTAAACATCAATATTCCGAAGATGACGGGGATAATCAGAAGATACTCACCCTCTTTGAACAAAGGTACCCAGAGCTGCTGCTTAATGACTGAATGCCAGACCAAGCCCACATAATAGCCCGCTGAGATTCCGGCGAAGATATGTTCGGCTAATTTATAAAAGGGGTTATCCTTATACAGGAAACTGTAAAGGGATAAAGTCAGAAGAGCAGCCACAGTTATCCCCAAAAACTCCCAGCTCATTTTAGACCCTCTTTTCTCTTAGTAATAAAATAGCCTAAGTTACCTAAGATCACAAAAAATATGATCAACAAATGGATGATCGATTGAGGGTCCATTCCATGCATAGCCTGGCCATAATTAGAAGAGAGCTTCTCGTATTCAGCCGCACCTTTCATCCCTCCTAAAAGGCCCACCATCTGTTTGGTCTGTAAATAAGAATAACATTTGGGAGCCATAACCGCAGTCACCCCTGCACCCATAGGGGTTCCGAATTGAGCATTAACTAAGGAAACCCAGTAATCCACAGTAGCGTTATCCGAGACGATAAAGATGAAATCTATATCCTTATAATTTTTCACTCTTTGCATCAAAGGCAGGGTCTGCAACTTATTATTATAAGCATCCATAGGGAAGATATCCTCGATCTTCCTGCCCATACCCAACATCACTGCTTGATACCCGTATTTATAACCCAAATTAACATACTCCACTCCATATTCTCTATCATATTCCCGGGCAACATTTTTCACCACACCCTCCATCACCGAAAGTGCTCCTAAGGGGATGGTGGTAACAGTGATGACTTTGATATTTTTTCTGAAGAGATGTCTCAGAGCCGCATAGGACATCGGCTCAGTCTCAGGCAGGGTAGAAGGATAGTAATCGAAAGTTAAAAGGACCACTGAATCCTCTTTTAAGCTCTCAACTTTGTCATATAAATTTTGGGAGGTCTGGGTGATCCCCAAAGGCAAACCCAAGGGGAAAATAAGAGGTAAGATCACCGCAACCCCGATCAAAAGGAAGATATATCTTCTATCTATCTCCTTAAGCTGAGAGAATATTTTAAAAAAAGAGTTCATCTTCCCGCTTTGAAACTATTCAACGCCTCATCTAAACTTGGGTAGGTCTCAAAAATCTGGAACAAACGTGTTACCTCCATTATCTTTTGCACCTCCGGGCCCAGATTGGCTAACTTTATAGAACCGCCCCTCAGTTTGAATCTCTGGTTATATGCTAAAAGAACCGATATGAAGGCAGAATATATAAGCTCAGTCTTAGAGAAATCAATTATCACCCTAGAAATATTTGATGAAAGTGCCTCGGCTAATTTATTCTCCAGCACCTTTACCTCATCCCCGGTGAGAAATTTCTCCAGTGGCTCAACTACCACTATACCTTCGATCTTATAACTTCTGACTTTCAAATGTTCTCCACCTTTTCTAAATTAACTATCTAGTCCTTTCGATATTGGTGTAAAAGAAGCTCTGCGGAACGAGAGCTTGGACGAAGTTAAGCGTCGTCTTTTACACCGTGTAGGCAGTGTGGTGCGTCATTCTTGCTTCAACCTTTCAATCTCCCCTCTGATTTCTTCGATAACCTCAGAATTATAGATAACTTTCTTTTTTCCTTCCTTTACAGAGATAACATAGAATATTTTACCGCCATATTTAGCAGTGAACTTTTCATGTGTCTTTTTCTGAAATTCTAATTCATTAATTATTTGTGTAATGTAGGCGTATCCTGCAGGTTTAATTTGTAGCCCAATATATTTATCCTTTACTTTGATGAAGAAATCAACATTATATCCCCTATCCCATTCGTCTGGAGCTGGTTCCACTTTAATACTCAATGCCTCTTGTAACTGTCCATAAATAGTTTGTATTTCTGACTGATACCCATCATAAGTTCTGTTAATTACCAAATTAATAACAAAATCAATGCAGTCTTGTTCAGTGATGCTTTCAATTTCGGCCTGACATACTTCGCTAATTTTTATGTAGAGTTTCTGTCCTAATTGCTCTAAATGTTCTTCAGGATAGACTTTTTGATAATAATACCCTTCCCAATCCTTCAAGGATTTTGGTGCACATTTTCTTATCAATTCTGAAACCTTCCCAACATTTTTGGGTCTATTAAACTGCCAACGCATGTTTGCTTGATTCACTATCCATTCTTTTGGCATAAATATAGAAATTAGGAAATTATTTTTTAACGCCCGGAGGAATATGAGCAAAGTCTAGGCAATCCATAACACTCTCTCCATTTTTTTTCAATATATTCTAAATACAACCAACTCAATCCTGTTATAAAATAGACTTTAAACTTAAATTTGTTATGTTTTTTTTCAAAAATATTGATACCATTTCTAAAATACCAGACTTTTTTATTACTATTTTTGACAAGTTTTTTCTCTTCATTTGATAAAAATAGTTTAAGAAGAAGTTCCTTAGATTTAATGGGTGTAAAATCAGCGTTTTTCTCACTATTAGCTTCGTCTATAAACGGTACTTTTCCAGAAGTGGACATAGCTTTTTTCCTATGAGATTTTGATTTTGTAGAATAGATGTCCATACTTATCCCTGACCATTTTGCATTTTTTTCTCCAGATAAATGATGTTTTACTCTTTGTCTGACATTATCTTTTGTAATACCATTATATATAATTTCCCCACCTTTAATTTTTTTGGGTATTTTATTTCTATGTAATCGATGATGAACAGGCTCGTTAGTCCAAATCCAATAACAACCACCACTTTGAGGTATTTTTTCAAAAATTTCTTTGTCTTTTATTGTTAGAATTATCGAATCAACTTTAGATAATTTTTCATTTGGAATTTTCACCTTTTTTTCTAAATCCCTGAATTTTTTTTCTTCTTTTTTCCAAATTGATTTTGAAAATTTGTCAATTATTTTTTTCATAATTTTTAAATCTTTCCTTATAACTATAATCGTAACTTTGATCAACTAATACCAGATCATTCTTTATTAAATGTGCATTCAAAAAAGTCTTATTTTCTAAATAAAGATAGCAAAGCAAGTTATTTTTTTCATCATATTTTATGTTGTCAAATTTCATGAATACCTTATGTCCCTTTGTTTTTTCTCTCAAAAATTCAATCGCCTCACCATCTTTTTCCTGCCTCTCTTTTACACCTAATAGTCTAATTTTCAGCCCATTATTTAAAATCAACATCTCCGGAGAAATTATTTCTTTAACTGTATAATAGGATTCTTTTTCTGAATGAGAATTATCTATTTTCGAGCCAAATCTTAATTTTCTTGGATCAATTTTTTTGTCAAACTTTATGGGGTCTTTGAAAACATAAGGAAGCTTTTTAATTTTTTCCTTAAAATCCACCTCTGGTTCTTTCTGCCTGATTATTTTATAGGATGCATCTTGAAAAATGGTCTTCTGTTTTATCTTAAGCTTTTCTTTAATTATTGGCAGAAAATCCTCATTTATTTCATAACCTATAGAATTTCTATTAAGAATTTTAGCGGTTAAAGAAGTAGTTCCGCTCCCAAGAAATGGGTCAAGCACTGTATCCCCTACAAAACTGAACATTTTAATGAGACGTCTCGGTAGTTCTTCGGGAAACATCGCCAGATGTTTATCCTGTTTTTCGCCAGGAAAATTCCAGTGCCCGGTGAAATACTGATTCCATTCTTGCTGGGTTAATTTTGATTTCTCTTTAATCTCCTTACTAACTTTTGGCGGAACTCCGTATTTTTTAAAAATTAAAATAAATTCATAATCCAGTTTAAGGATCCCGCTTCTGGGATAAGGGAAGGAACCCATTACTGTTGCTCCACCGGTTGTATGGCAAGTAGTTACTTTCTGCCAGATGATGGCACCCATATAGTCAAAACCAACGCTTTCACAAAACTTGATTATCTCTGTCCTTATTGGAATAACCTTATATCTTCCATAATAGACAGAGCGAGCAAATTGATCCCCGATATTAATACATAGACGACAGCCATCATGTAAAACCCTACGACATTCATTCCAGACCAGATTAAGATTATTGATATACTCTTCGTAACTGTCATTGAAACCTATCTGCTTTCCATTTCCATAATCTTTCAATTGCCAGTAGGGAGGGGATGTGATGATAAGGTGCACCGACTCATTTGTAACCTCTTTCATCCACCTTGAATCACCTATTATTATCCTATGGCTGGTTTTCAAACAATCACCTCTAAGGTTTTGAGACATTGAAAGTTAATGTTTTGCATAAACTTTTCATTTATATCATTTGACATTCACATCTCTTATCTTAAACCATCAATCTTTTAGTTAACCTCTCTTCTTCTTACCCCATATAAGTTCTCTCAATCCCTAAGATAATTCTCAAGGACATCGCAGCCGCACCTAAGGCCGCTCCGATTATAATCCCCCTCTGAACCGCTAAATTGGGATAAGCCATTATCCAGTCCGCATAATCTGGCAGTTTATCCCAGAGGTACTGTCCTAAAGGTATCCTTCCCAGCATAATTATAACTGAGGTAATAAGTAAGATAGTAGCCTCCTTGGTTCTGGCTCTGAAAGCCCGGTAAGCTGCAGAGGCGACGAAAAAAGCCAAGATGGAAAACATGGTTGACATCATCGGCGACTGGATATTCTGAAAAAGCCAGTCAAAGGGGGTATTCTCCTTAGTCCCCCAGATTATCCCGCAGATAGACATCCCCAGAACAAATAAAACCAGAATGAGCTTAAACCCCCAGTCCTTCCCTCTTTCTGAGATAACCCTCAAATTGACCTTTAAGATACTGACTATTCCCAAAAGCAAGCTGATCCCTCCCACAATGGTAACCCAGGTCAAAAGGTTCTGGCTAAAATTTACCATCCCCGGATTAGCGCTGAAAAAAGCTAAAATCATAATAAACCCGGACAGAAAAGCTATGGCAATGGGAAGCTGTGTTTTCATAACCTTTAGTGTTCTATGAAAAGTTTATAAAAAAATCCACCTCCGATCTGCAGGGTCTCAAATAGAACCCCTAAGAGAATACAGATAACCAGCAGCACCTTCATCCAATCCTGTCCTTTTAAACTGCCTAACATCAGAGGCTCTTTGGAAAGATATGAACTTGCCGCATAAAGCTCCTCTCCCATCAAGGTATAATCACAGGCGGCAATGAAAAAAGGGAGCTGTTCTGGGTTTGCTGTTCCTGCTATCTGAATGGCTCCACTTTCATGCCCCTCCTCTGCCAGGAGCAAAGACTCAGCATAAAAAGCTCCCATAGACACATTGGTAGCTGGCCTATCTCGGCGCATAACCCCATAAACTGCAGCCACAAAGGCAAACTGTTCTCCAGCTACATATCTTGCCATCTCTGGATCATAGTCTTCACCTTTGCCCATATCTAAATAGGCTCCTCTGATCGATTCCTGAGCCGCGGCTAAAACTAAAGGATAACGCACCGGAACTAAAAGGGGAGTGTTATACTGGGCAGTTATCTTAGCCACTTTACTTAAGATCGAAAGTCCGGCAATGGTCTGAATCTCATCCAACTCATGAATTCCGGGTATAAAAAGGACCGAACGGCCCATCTCAGTTGCCCTGCCCACTCCCTCCTCCACTGCCTCCAATCCTGAGATCTTGCGAATGAAAAACTCTTTTCCCTTTTTGGCACTGCGGATATATAAAAGAATAACTGTGGAGAAGAGGATAAGTAATATCAAGATATTTAGCCTATCTATCCTGAACCAAGATGACTTCTCAGAAGTGTTGGCAAAGGCAGTCTCAAAATTGAAAAGGTAAAATATTATGATAAATAAGAGCAGGCAGATAACTCTTTTTTTCATCTTTTAGGTAGCTAATTTCTTTTTAAGATAATCTATAACCTTAACCGGGCTGGGATCGACTTGGTTGAGAATGGCTAAATAAAAGCTGGTAAAATCCCCTAATTGAATCAAAGAGAAGATCCGGGATAAAAGATCTTCACCTTGGCTTTTTATCTCTATCACCTTCACCTTCTCCTTCTGAATTATCTCCTTGACTATTTGCATTCTCCTCTGAATCCGGGGATGATCCTCTTTATCTTTTAGCACAACCACTACCAACTTATCCCTGAATTGGCCTAAAACCCTCCAGCCCACTAACTCATTATGGTTGAACTCTGGAAAATAATTATTAAAAGATAGATTCTTGGAGTTCTCACAGAACTGTCCCTTCCATCTATACCCTACCGCATCGAAATAATCGGCTGAGGAGTAAATTATGGGGATTTTTCTGTATAAGCTTAAGGCTAAGCTTTTGGCTTGGTTCTGACTGCTCTTTCTATCTAAGGCATATTCAATTCTTCTCTCCTCAAGAAATTTAGAAGTTTTTTCAAGCTCTCCCATCTTATCTGATATAATCCCTAATCGAGAAAGAGTAACCAGAATAGGGGTGAAAGAATACCCTAAGGCGGCCCGGGGTTGGAAACCTTTGGGGATGATGATAAAAGGGAACCCATCCTTTTTACATTTTTCTAAGAGCTTACCCCCGGAGGAAATAGAGATAATCCTAGCTTTTCTTCTTTTTGCTTCCTGGTAAGCTGAAAGGGTCTCCTCAGTGTTGCCTGAATAGCTTGAGACCAAGACTAAGCTTCTATTATTAATGAACTTCGGCAGAAGGTAATTTCTGCAGACCAAAAAAGGAACCTTGAGCTCGAAAGCCAAATAAGACCTTACCAGATCTCCTCCGATGGCTGAACCTCCCATTCCAGCAAGAATTATATTATCCGGCGTAAATTTAGCCGATTTTAGATCAGCAATAAGCCCAAGATGTATACCTTCTGCTAACTGCTGAGGAAAATTATAGATTAAATCGTACATCCCCTGTTTATCTATTTTTCTTACATCTCTAATATTATCTAAATTTGGTTTTGTGCCCATCATATCAAATCTTTGAAAAATTTTCACTGCCAAATCTTCGGTAATAGTCTTCTTCTAATAGTTTTTCGATCTTTTTCGAATCGTTCAGCCTCATCACCTCTTCTGCAAACTTCTGAGCTTCTTTGAATTCTATGGAGCGGATTACCTTTTTAACCTGGGGTATAGCTAAAGGTGAGGTGGAGAGCTCATTTATCCCTAACCCTACCAGCAAAACTATAGCCTTAGGGTCTGCTGCCATCTCTCCACACAAACCCACCCAGATATTATTCTTATGACCCTCATCTATGGTCTTTTTTATCAACTTCAAAACCGAAGGATGAAAACTCTGATAAAGATGAGCGATTCTCTCATTGGTCCGGTCAACCGCTAAGGTATACTGGATCAAATCATTGGTCCCGATACTGAAGAAATCACAATGTTTGGCTAAGGAATCTGCCTCTAAGGCGGCTGAGGGGATCTCGATCATAATCCCGATTTTGAGTTTTTCATCAAAAGGGACCTTCTTAGCTCTTAGTTCAACTTTGACCTCCTCTAAGACCTCTTTTGTTTTCAAAAGTTCTTCTAAACTGGAGATCATAGGAAGCATAAGGTTAAGATTTCCCAAAGAGCTTGCTTTCAGAATAGCGCGGAGCTGAATTTTGAAAACCTGGGGTAGGTCCAGACAGGCCCGGATAGCTCTCCAGCCCAGAAAAGGGTTAGGCTCATAAGGCCTTTCCGGATCATGAATGAACTTATCCCCACCCATATCAAAAGTTCGAATGATGACATTTTGAGGGTAGACCCTCTGAGCAATAGATGAATATATCTGATACTGCTCCTCCTCACTTGGCAGATCAGAACTGGCTAAATAAAGATATTCGGTTCGGAAAAGCCCTATCCCTTCTGCTCCGTTCTCTACGGCAGATTCCACATCTGAGGGAAGCTCGATATTAGCAGAGAGCTCTATTCTCCTTTTATCCTGGGTCTCGGCTAGAAGAGCAGTCAGTTCCAAAAGGCTTCGACTTCTTTCCAAAAGCTTTTCTCTTTTAAGCTCATAACTTTTCAAGGTAACATCATCCGGAGAAAGGATCACCTCTCCTTTGTCTCCATCCAGAATCAACTTTCCTCCAGATCTAACCTTAGAGAAAAAACCTTTTAAACCCACCACCGCGGGAAAACCTAAAGACTTGGCTAAAAGTGCCACGTGTGAGGTTTTCCCACCTGTATCAGTTGCAAAACCCAAGACGCTTTCCTTCTTCATCTGGACCACATCCCCGGGAGAGAGCGAATGGGCAACTATAATCCCTGGAGTTCTCAGAGGTTCTATGGTATGTTGCTTCAAGCCTAAAAGTCTGTTTATCACCCGGGTTGAGACCGCAGAAATATCAGCAACTCTTTCTTTCAGGTATTCATATTTGGTTGAAGATATAGCCTGGATAGTCTTTTGAATTATTCGACTATAGATGAACTCCGCATTTTTTTTCTCTTCTTTGATGCCATTAAAAACCTGTTGGTTGACAACTTCATCCTCTAAGATTAGAAGATGGGCATCAAAAATTTTAGCTTGCTCTGTACCCAATTTCTTGGCGATATTTTCTTTTAACTTTACAATTTCTTTTTTAGCTTCATGTAGGGCTTTTTTAAAACGCAAAATCTCCTTTTGAATCTGCCCCGGAGGAAGCTTTTCCTCTTTAATCTTTATCTCCTCCCTATCTAAAAGATAGGCTTTGCCAATAGCTACGCCCGGGGAGGCTGGTATGCCCTGCCAGACCTTATTTTTTTTCAGCTTCTCCATCTTGAAAATTTACCTAAGATCTCTAATCAATTACTCCTCTCCGAACTTCTCCTCGAAAAGCTTAGCAATCTCCTCCACCGCTATGGCTTCATCTTCACCCCAGGCTTTGATACTTATAAAGCTTCCCATCTCCGCGGCTAACATCATCACGCTCATAATGCTTTTAGCATTCACCTCATCCTCATCCTTTATCAATCTTATCTCCGATTTGAATTTACTGGCTTTTTGCACCACCAGAGCAGCTGGGCGGGCATGCAAGCCTAAACGATTTATAACCTGGATCTTTTTTTCTATCAACTTAAAATCCTTAAACCCGGATGAAGTTCTTCCCTGAAAGCTGCCTGACAATCCCTTTTAATTCTAAATTCAGTAAAAGCGAAAGAGTTTGTGGAGTAGAAAGCTCGCTCTCTTTAGCAATTCGGTCGATATGAGCTGGTTCTGTAGAGAGAAGCTGGTAGATTTTTTGTTCCTTTTCTGAAAGGGTAAAACTCTTTTCTCTTTTGAGTTCTTTTTCATCCTCAGATAGAAAACCTTTAAGCTCCTCTAAGATATCCTCCGACCGGGCAACCAGAACGGCTCCCTTTTTAATCAACCAGTTAGTGCCTTCACTTTTTTTGGAGCTGATATTTCCAGGAATTGCGAAGACCTCCCTTCCCTGTTCCAAAGCCAATTTGGCAGTTATAAGTGCTCCACTTTTATTTCCTGCCTCAATAATTATCACCCCTAAGGATAAGCCACTTATCAATCTATTCCTCTTAGGGAAATTGGTCCCTTCTGGCTGGGTGCCTAAGAGAAACTCAGAGATTAAAGCTCCATTCTTCTCCATTCTCTGCGCAAGCTTCTTATTTTCCGCTGGATAGATCACATCTAAGCCGGAGCCTAAAACTCCAATCGTCCTCCCTTCTGTCTCTAAGGCATAATGATGGGAGATCGAGTCAATCCCTCGAGCAAAACCACTGATTATGGTTATCCCCCTCTCAGCTAAATCTCTGCTAATCTTTTCTGCGATAAGTTTTCCATAGGAGGATGGCGTTCTGGTTCCTACAATGGCTAAAGCCTTCTGATCCTCTTTTTTTATCTCCCCTTTTAAGAAAAGATAAGGAGGAGGATCATAAATATTCTTTAGATTAAGAGGATATTCCGGAGATTTTAAAGTAATAAATCTAATCCCCTCTTTTCCCACCCTTAAACTCTGTTTCTCAACTTCATCCCATAATTTGAAATTTTTGATATTCTGAGCAACGGCCCTGCCTATATCCGGAATTTTCTCAAGCTCCTTCAAACTGGAGGAAAAAACCTCTTTGGGTGAGCCAAAATGATTCAAAAGCAAAACAAATCTCTTAGGTCCTACATCTGGGACCAAAGATAATCCGATCCAATCCCTGATCTCAGAAAGTTCCAATTTTTATCTCCTCTTTCTCCTTCAATTTTACCTTTTCCAATTCCAGACTTATCACCTCTAAAAGCTCCTTTATCCCCTCTCCGCTTAAGGCTGAGACCTTTACTATGGGAGTATCCAGATTAAGTTTTAGTTTCTTTTTATCTTCTTCCGTTAATAAATCTACCTTGTTCAGGGCCAGAATAGATGGTTTTTTCAAGAGAGAAAGATCATAGAGCTTGAGTTCCTTTTTAAGGTTATTATACTCAGAGATTAGGTCAGAAGATGTCACATCTAAGAGAAAAAGTAAAAGTTTAGTCCTCTGGATATGTCTCAAGAAATCCAGTCCCAACCCTTTGCCCTGATGGGCACCCTCTATTAAACCAGGTATATCGGCCAGGATAAAGCTTTTGTGGTCTTCTAACCTCACCACTCCTAAATTCGGCTTAAGAGTGGTGAAAGGATATGAGGCTATCTTGGGCTTGGCATCTGAAACCCTGGCTAAAAGAGTCGATTTGCCCGCATTGGGTGGTCCCACAATTCCCACATCTGCCAAGAGCTTCAACTCTAAGATTATCTTTTTGACCTCCCCTTTCTCCCCGGGCTGTGCGAAGCGAGGAGCTTGATGAGTTGAGGATTTAAAATGTGCATTCCCCTTCCCTCCTCTTCCCCCCTTAGCGGCTACAAAGGAATCTCCTTCAGAGACTAAATCTGCCAGGATTAAACCGCTTACTTTATTCTTCACTACTGTGCCTGGTGGTACCTTTACTATAAGGTCTTCTCCACCTTCGCCCTTACAATTCTTACCTCTTCCGTGTTTACCCTTTAAAGCCTGGTAAACTCTTTTATAATGGAAATCCAGAAGGGTGGAGAGGTCTGCATCCACCTTCAGGATCACATCTCCTCCTTTTCCTCCATCCCCACCATCCGGTCCACCTTTGGGCACATATTTTTCCCTTCTGAAACTGATACATCCCCTTCCCCCCTCACCTCCCCTTACCTCTATCCCCGCATAATCTACAAACATAAATTCGCTATTTTTCTGCCTCAATCATATCAATCAAAATCTCTCTTAACTTATCTTTTTCAATATCTCTTCTCAAGATACCGTTGAAAGCTATGGAGATCTCACCGCTCTCTTCAGAGACGATAAGAGAGATCGCATCAGAATCCTCGGTTACCCCGATTCCGGCCTTGTGTCTCATCCCGTATAAATCCGCATACTCTCTTTTCTGAGTCAAGGGGAGAGTACAGGCGGCTGCCACCATCATCTCCCCTCTGACGATCACTGCTCCATCATGCAGTGGGGTATAAGGGGTGAACAAGGTCAAGAGCAGCTCACTGGAGAGCTGGGCATTTAAAGGCTTTCCGGTCTCGATGAAATTCTTTAGCCCGATTTCCCTTTCTAAGACAATCAAAGCCCCATACCTCAGCTCAGAAAGCTTTATCAATCCTTTGATCAATTCATCCAAAATCTTCTGCTTCTCATAACGGATAAAAAGCCGAAAAAGCTTATTATGCCCAAACTGAGCTAAAGCCTTTCTTAGCTCCGGCTGGAAGACAATCACTAAGACTATGACTCCAACTGTAGCTATATTGGTTATTAACCATTTCAACCCTTCTAACTGAAACCAGAAAGCCACAAAGGAGATAAGGATCAAGACAAAAACCCCAAACAGAATCTGGATAGACCTGGTCCCTTTAACCAGGATCAGAAAACGATAAAAGAGGAAGGCCACAATAGCCACATCGATTAAGTCTATAATTCCGAATTTCAAAAATCCTATCTGAAAAAGTGTCATCCTTTACTACCACTGTTTTAAGATCGCATCCACTAATCTTGCAATCCTTTTGCTTTCCTTGACATCATGCACCCTTAAAATATTTGCCCCATTCATTACACTCACCACCAGGGCGGCTAAGCTCCCCTCCAATCTTTCTTCCACTGTTAGGTCCAGTATTTTTCCAATGAAGGATTTACGAGAAACCCCTATCAAAAGAGGCCTGCCTAAGGGAAGGAACTCCTTCAGATCCTTCAATATTTTTAAGTTATCCTCCAAAGTTTTGCCAAATCCTATCCCGGGATCAACTATTAATTTACCCTCATCAATACCAGCTTCTTTTGCCATTCTTATAGATTCTTTAAGATACGTTTTGATCTCCTCAACCACGTCCTGGTAATGAGGATTATCCTGCATATTTTTAGGTGTTCCCTGGATATGCATTAAGACCAGCGGAACCTTGTATTCAGCCAAAAGTTTTTTCATCTGCGCATCAAATCTCAAACTACTTATGTCATTTACCATGCTAGCTCCAGAATCTAAAGCCGCTTTAGCCACCCTGGATTTATAGGTGTCAATAGAAATTGGAACCTTAGTCCTTTTAGCTAACTCTTCGATAACCGGTATAACCCTGCCTAGCTCCTCCTCTAATGGAACCGGCTCTGAGCCTGGACGGGTAGATTCCCCCCCGATGTCGATTATATCCGCACCTTCATCTGCCAGTTTAAGCCCTTGTTTAATTGCCTGCTCCAATTTAAAAAATTTACCTCCATCCGAAAAAGAATCCGGGGTCACGTTCAGAACTCCCATCAGATGGGTGCGGGAGGAAAGATCCAGTCTTCTATTTCGAAATTCTAGAAAATATGGGGAAGCTTTTTCTTCCTTAAGCTGGTTTAGTCCTTTTTCTTTAAAATTCATACCCTTTTTATCAGGGCAAATGCTTCTGCCCTGAGGGAATCTTTTCTCAGATCGCCCCTTATGGCTGAGGTAACTGTAAGAGAGCCCGGTCTTTTTATCCCCCGCATCGAAAGGCAAAGATGTTCTGCCTCGATTACCACCAATACCCCTTTAGGTTTTAAACCCTGCATCAAGATATCGGCGATCTCTCCGGTAAATCTTTCCTGCAGCTGAGGCCGGGAAGCTAACACCTCCACTACCCGAGCTAATCTGGAAAAACCGGTGATCTTATTTTTGCTGGGAATATAAGCTAGATGAGCCTGTCCAAAAAAGGGTAAAAGATGGTGTTCACACAGAGAATAGAAGGGGATCTGTTTAGCGATGATCATCTCATCCTGGTTAGGAGCAGAATATAATTTTAGCTTCTCTTTGGGGTCTTCAAAGATGCCACAGAAGATCTCCGCATAGAAATCAGCTACCCTTTTAGGAGTCTCCTTCAACCCTTCTCTTTTGAGGTCCTCTCCTATCCCCTCTAAAATCATCCTCACCCCTTTTTCGATTCTTTTTTTATCTATCCACCTTGCTTTTCTCATCTTTCTTTTCGTCCTCAAGTTTTTCACCCTTAAGTATCCTGTCGATCTCTTCACCATCCAAGATCTCTTTTTCCAAAAGAGCCTTGGCTAAAAGATGAAGCTTGTCTAGGTTCGTCTTTATAAGCTGAAAAGCTTTTTTTTCTGCCTCTTCCACTACCCTTTTTACCTCCTCATCTATCTCCTGAGCAGTCCTCTCGCTGTAGTCCCGGTGCTGGGCTATTTCCCGTCCTAAGAAGATCGTTTCCTCTTTTTTGCCGAAGGTCAAAGGACCTAACTTTTCGCTCATCCCCCATTCGCAGACCATCTTTCTGGCAAGTTCGGTTGCCCTCTCGATATCATTCCCTGCTCCAGTGGTAAGCTCATTAAAAACTAACTTCTCTGCCACCCTACCACCCAAAAGATGGACCAGCTTAGTCTCAATATAACTTTTGGAATGGGTATGCTTCTCATCTATGGGAAGATAGTGGGTTAAGCCCAGGGACATACCCCTGGGGATTATGGTCATCTTATGAACCGGATCAGAACCAGGGATAAGTTTAGCTACTAAAGCATGCCCGGATTCATGATAGGCGGTAAGCTTCTTTTCCTCTTCAGTAATCACCAAGCTTTTTCTCTCCACCCCCATCATCACCCTATCCTTTGCCTCCTCGAAATCCTGCATCGTTACCTTATCGCGATTTTTCCTGGCGGCTAAAAGGGCGGCTTCATTTACTAAGTTAGCTAAATCTGCTCCTGAGAGCCCGGGGGTTCCTCGAGCTAAAATTAATAAATCCACATCCTCGCCCATCTTTATCTTACAAGTATGGACTCTCAAGATACCCTCTCTACCTTTCACATCCGGGATATCGACCACTATTTGGCGGTCAAATCTACCAGGTCTTAACAGGGCTGGGTCTAAAACATCTGGACGATTAGTCGCGGCTAAAAGGATCACCCCCTCACTCGATTCAAAACCGTCCATTTCCACTAAAAGCTGATTTAAGGTCTGTTCCCTCTCATCGTGACCCCCACCCAGACCCGCGCCCCTGTGGCGGCCTACTGCATCCATCTCATCGATAAAGATTATACAGGGGGCATTCCTTTTTCCTTGATCAAAAAGGTCTCTCACCCTGGAGGCTCCTACTCCCACAAACATCTCCACAAAATCTGAACCGCTAATGCTGAAAAAGGGAACCCCGGCCTCACCAGCCACTGCTCTGGCTAAAAGGGTTTTACCCGTTCCAGGTGCACCTAAGAGTAGTGCTCCTTTAGGGATTTTACCCCCTAATCTTTGAAATTTGGAGGGGTCTTTTAAGAACTCTATTATCTCCTGCAACTCCTGTTTAGCTTCATCTGCGCCTGCCACATCCTTAAAGGTAACCTTGGGCCTATCACCGGTTAAAAGTTTAGCTCGGCTTTTGCCAAAGGAGAAAAGCCCTTTGGTCCCCCCTTGCATCTGTCTTAAGAGAAAAAACCAGAGTAAACCCAAAAGCAAAACATAGGGTAACACCCCTAAAAGAAGTGCTGACCAGTTAAATCTGGGTGGCTCAGCTTTTATCTCCACCTCTTTCTCTTCTAATTTCTGTAGAAGGGAAGGGTCCTCAAAGGGAAGATGCAGTTTAAAGTGCTGGTAGGAACCGATAACTTTTCCTTTGGTCTTTTTAATCTCTTTAACGAACTCACCCTCCACATCTTTTTCCATCAAAAGGACGTTCTTGACATTTTCAGAGTTTAGTTGTTCTAAAAACTCGCTATAGGTTATCTCCACCTCTTTTTTAGAGCCCCGGTTATAATACTGGAAAAGATAGATGGATAAAATGATCAGAATTGCCCAAATGATCAGGGTCCTCCCCGCTTTCCTCCAGGGTAATTCACCTCCGGGCTTTTTCCCCTCTGCTCCTCCTTTTAATCTGTTTTTCCTCTTAGGATCAAACCTATTGCCACGATTTAAACTATCTTTCTTCTCATCCATAAAGCTTTCCTTATCATCTTTTATTTATTTCAAAGTTCAAACCATCTCTGAGTCAATTTAGCTCCCTCCACCTTAGCTATATAAGGTAGATTACGGTATCTTTCTCCTAAGTCTAATCCATAACCCACCACAAATTCGTTCGGAACCGTAAATCCTACATATTTAAGGGGCACCTGAACTTTTCTCCTCTCTTTTCTATCTAAGAGGGCGACTATCTCCAAACTCTTGGGATTACGCAGAAGTAGATTCTTCCTTATGAAGTTTAAGGTCAAACCGGTATCCACGATATCCTCTATGATTATTACGTTTTTTCCTTCGATATTAGCACTCAAATCCTTAATTAATTTAACCACTCCACTCCCCTCTATCTCTTTCCCGTAGCTGGCCACTGCTATGAAGTCAACCTCATGGGGGATTTTAATCTGTCTTATCAGATCTGCCAAAAAGATAAAACTTCCTTTAAGTATTCCAACTAAGACCGGCTCCTTACCTAAATAATCCTTAGAAATTCTATTCCCTAACTCCTTTACTTTTCTCTCCAGTTCCCTTCTGGGGATGATTATCTTAATACCCTTTACCTTCATCTCCTATGTATCCGTTATCGGACATTAATTTCCTTAGCTTTTATTTTTAGTATCTTTTTTGTAGTCTTTGTCACCCTAAATTCATCCCCAATTCTATAGCCCAAGACCCAGACGATTTTACCTTTGGAGGTTAAAACTAAGACTCTTTCTTTTTCATAACGGGGAACCTTAAGATCAGTTAGAAAATCTTTTAAGCTCTTAGTCCCTTTCATCCCCAGGGGTTTGAACCGGTCACCAGATTTAGAAACTCTTAAGAGAAAGGACGGCTTTAACTTATCCCAATCAAGGAAGGCTGTCATCTGGTCATCTGAATAGGGTTTATTAGATAGGTTTTCCCTTTTGATTATCTCTGAATCTAACCTCAAACCGAACCTTTTGCTCCTGGTAATTCCCGGGAAAACGAGGGATAAACCTCTTTTTATCTTCCCTACCTGGTATAAGTTCAAATGGGTAGAGGAAATCTCAACAAAAAGACTCTTATTTAAAAAAATCCTTCTACCGCTCTTCCTTTTCTGGGCTAAATCTAAGATTTTCTCTACTAACTCAAAATTTGCCTTGAAAACACCACCTCCGATCTTTTCAGTTGCTAACCTGATCAGTTCTCTTCTTAAAAAAATATTATAACTAAATAATTCATCTAAATCAAGCGAAATCTTCTTCTCTTCCCTTTTAGAGATTTTATCGAACACTTTTAAAGTTTCTTTTTTAAGATAGTTCTCTTGAGCAGATAAAATCAAGGCAGTTCGATTCAGGGTCTCAACTATCTTTGGATTGTAATCTTTCTTGAGATGGGGGAGAAGTTCTAACCTGATCCTGTTTCTGAGATAATCTTTTCTTAAGTTAGAGGAATCTATCCGAAATAAAAGCTTATTTTCTTCTAAGAACTCTTCGATCTTCTCCCTTCTTAAATCTAAAAGAGGTCTGATCATCTTCCCTGATACCGGAGGGATACCTGATAGTCCCAGACCACCTGCACCCCGAATAAGTCGCATTAGGACCGTCTCTGCCTGGTCATCTGCATTATGCCCCAGGGCGATTTTTGCTGCCTTTAATCTTCTGACCAATTTATTCAGATAATCAAACCTTATCTTTCTGGCACATTCCTCAATCGACAACTTCTCCCCTTTAGCTATCTTTTTAACATCAAAGGACTTAGAATAATATGCCAATTTCAATTTCCTTGCCAATCTTTCGACAAATTTTTCATCCTCATCTGATTCCTTTCCCCTGAGCTTATGATTTATATGCGCAACAAAAAGTTTCAAGTTATATTTTTCCTTTATTTGATTGAAAAGGTAAAGCAAAGCCACAGAATCCGGACCACCAGAACAAGCCACAATCACCCTATCACCTTTTTTCAGCATATTCCAGCGACTAATCGTTTCTTCGAATTTCCTTAAAATTTCCATAAGCTCTAAGCCTCTCTTCACTCAAAAGATAAAGTTTTTAAAGGAATTGTCAAATCAAAAGGGGTCTCTTTTTTACACAGAGACCTATGAAAAAGTGGATTTGGGTGGAGACAAGCTCCACCCCTACGCGATTATAAGAGATTTCCCTAGCCTTTTAAAAAAATCTTGATAAATTTCTGCCAACTTTTTTATTATATAAACGTATAGATAATTGTCTATATATAGGAGAAACTCGTGAACGATAAATGCCAGCTTATTTTCAAAGCCCTTTCGGATAAGACCCGACAGAAAATTCTAGAGATGCTCAAGGACAAAGAGCTCTGCGTTATGGCTATCTGCAAGCCCTTTGATATGCGTCAGCCCTCCATCTCTCATCACCTGGACATCTTAAAAAGGGCTGGATTGGTCAAGTGCTGCAAAAAGGGAAAGGAGGTCTATTATTCGTTAAAACGCTGCACCCTGGAGAACTGCTGTTGCACTATTTTAACAAAATTTGATTTAAAGGCTAAAAGGAGGAAATAATTTTTTTAATATTATATATAGACATATATAAATCTATTTATATAAGAAAGGAGGTGATAAAAGATGTTCTATGCCTGTTGTTGTGACCCCAAGAAGTTCTCCCAGTTCTTCGAAAAGGAGATCGAGGAGACCAAGGATGGGATCATAATCAAATTAAAAGCCAGGGATAAGGAGAAAGCTGAGGCATTGAAGAAGCTTATCTCTGCCTCCAAGACCCTCTTCGGCGAAGAATGCTGCTGCTAAAGAGGGCTCTTTACTCCCTTATCCCCGGCAACCTCAGGGCTGGGAGGAAGTAGGGGCGAGGTAACCTCGTCCCTACAGTGAATTTGTATTCCCGCCTTGCCCTCAAGGCGGGAGATTTTGCCCAACTTTGTAGGACAATCTGGGCTACATGTTAGATAATGGCTTTTTAAGTTATAAGCCTTTGTGAAGTTCTCATTTTCCGCCAGAGCTCCTCTGTTATTTTCATCTCCTCAAATTGAACCAGGATTTCATCCTTCTCTTTTTTAAAATATTTCCTTATATCATTATAGCGCTCATCTCCGAAAATATCTATTTTGCTCCTAGGGTCGTGTTTATTGAATTTGGATCCGGCAAATTCAAACCCACATTTGAGATAACATCTTATAGCCCGCTGGTTCAAAGCGGCAACATCTAAACCCAACTCCTTAAATATCATCTTCTCAAAATAATAGAGCAGAAGGGTTTTAATCGCCTCAGTCCCATAACCTTTATCTGTATATTCATACCCTAAATAAATCCCCAATTTTGCCTTTTTATCTTCCCAGTTGATCTCAAGCAAGCTGAGAAACCCTAAAAGCTCCCCCTGAAGATTGTCTATGGCTAAATAAAGCATTTGAGGATCATTTTTCCTCTTCTGGTACCATGCTTTTTCCTGAGCCTCAGTCATTTTCTCTAAATTGTAATGGTAATATAAAGGGTCAGGATATTTTTTCCACTTTAGCCTTTTATCGATGTCATCTCTTCTCAGCGGCCGTATTATTATCCTTTCTCCCTTTAGCTTTAACCTTACTATTTTTATTGATAAGTCCGAAATCATTATCCAAAAAATTTGTAGGGCAAGGCCATCAAGGTCTTGAGACTTCAACCTTGCTTCATTTCGCGTAGCAGAGGTTTTAAACCTCTGCTCAGCCGAGCTCTGAAAGCTCGGCTACGCGAGTAAATTCATTATTGTCAAGCAGCCTACGCCATGCTTGACTTACTTGGTATTTATTCTAACTGCTTAGACATAATCAGAAAATCCAACTTGTGCCAGTGTTTGCGCAGATAAGCTTCTGGCACAAAGCCTGTGGATAGATAAAGGCTCACTGCTGGAATAAGATAGGGTGTGGTATAGGAGAAAAGCTTATGACACCCTTTTTCTTTAGAGTAGTTTGCGACTTTATTAATCAGCTCTTTACCGATTCCTTTACCCTGTTCTTCTATTTCTGTGCAGATCCAGGAAAGGTCTGCAAGTCCACCCGGATCGAGCTTCCCGATGGCTAAACCTACTATCTTCTCATTTTCTATAGCTACAAAACCATATTTTCTTTCATCCCCGATAAACCTTAAAAAAGTATCATAAGAATAGAGTTTAAGCTCTTCCTCTAAAAACTTTCTATGATAGACCTCTTTTTCATACTTTTCCCAGGTTTTTTCTCTAACTGTTCTGGAAAGCTCAATTGCGCTTTCAATGTCTTCTTTTTTCATCTCCCGGATTATCACTTAACCTCCAGACAGATTCCCCTCCCTTGATGGGAGGGGTAAGGGGAGGGTGACCCTCTCCCTAACCCTCTCCCGCAAGGGGAGAGGGAACTGGATTACATAGTTCGGGCGACCACAGAGGGTCGCCCCTACATCAATTTAATTTTTGTTCTGTCAGGTCCTAGACCTGTCCGAATTTGGATCCAGAGGAACAGAGAATCATGGTGTCAGGAGTAGCTCCTGACACAACTATCTAAACTCGGTAAACCTAAAGGCTTACACTCCAGAGTTAATCCATTATCTATTTAGTCAAGCAGGTTCCACTATGCTTGACCTACTAAATTTTCGTAGGTCAACCATGTCCGAAGGACTGGTTGACATTCTATTCCAGTTTCATCTCTTCCAATTCTTTCTCAAAAGTATGTCCCCAACCAATCTGATAAACTCCTTTCTTAAGCCAATAAGAAAAACTGGATTGAGAAAAATTTTCAGGTTGGGAAACGATACGATGCTTCACTGGATTGTAATGAATGTAATCGAAATGCCTTTTAAAATCTTCCTCGTCTCTAATGATGTGATCCCAAAATCTATATTGCCAGACCCGGATATTGTTTTTAAAACCTTGTAGTTTTTTATACTGCCGAGAAAAATTATCTTTTAGCGACTTTATAAGAATAGATATATTCTCCTGTTTTGGCATAATCAAGAAATGAAAGTGATCATAGATCAGAACGTGAGCATAAAGCTTATATGGATGGATCAATTTAAGATTTTTAACTATCTTCCAAAACAAAGAAATATTTTCTCGAGCAGAAAATAGATTTTCTCTTTGACATGTTACACAGGTGATAAAATAAATGGCATTCGGTATATAATATCTTCGAATATTTGTCATGTAGAAATCACCTCGTGTAAGCTATGCTTTCATTCCTTTGGCGGAATGTTCAACAATTTTCCCTTTTGTCAAGCAACCCTATGGGCATGCTTGACCTACATAGCTACATTATTTCCCCCTGTCTACTACCTACTATCTAAATCCCCCAGATCTTCTTATTCAAAACTCCCACCAAATCATCTATCTTTACCCTTATCTGTTCCATCGAATCTCTTTCCCTTAAAGTCACGGTCTCATCCTCCAAGGTCTGGGAATCAACTGTTATGCCAAATGGTGTTCCCACCTCATCCTGTCTTCTGTATCTTCTGCCAATAGCACCTCCTTCATCATAGAAAACCTTAAAATGAGGTCTTAATAAATCTTCGATCTTCTTTGCCACCTCTGGCATATTATCCCTTTTAACTAAAGGATAAATCCCGGCTTTGATGGGAGCGATCTTGGGGTCTAACCTCAAAACTGTCCTTTCCTCACCTTTGACCACCTCTTCATAGTAACCATCGATCAAGCAGACCAGCATAGTGCGGTCAACCCCGGCTGAGGTTTCGATGATGTAGGGTATGAACCTATCTTTAGTCTGGTCATCAAAATAGGTTAGGTCTTTAGCGGTTGCCTGGGTGTGTCTGGACAGGTCATAATCTGTGCGGTTATGAATTCCCTCGATCTCCTTCCAGCTGAAGGGGAAATTATATTCTACATCATAAGCTATCTTGGCATAAAAAGCCAATTCCTTTTTATCATGCAGATGAAACCTTAGATTCTCTTTTCTTATTCCCAGATTATGATACCACCTTATCCTCTCCTCTTTCCAGTATTCGATCCATTTCTCATCCTCTCTGGGATGGATAAAATACTGCATCTCCATCTGTTCAAATTCCCGGGAGCGGAAGATGAAATTGCCCGGGGAGATCTCATTTCTAAAAGCTTTTCCGATCTGGGCTATCCCAAAGGGGAGCTTCTGCCGGGAAGGACCTAATACATTTAAAAAATTAACATATATACCTTGAGCAGTCTCCGGACGAAGATAGACCACTGAAGCCTCATCCTCCACTGCTCCCATATGGGTCTTGAACATCAGATTGAACTGCCGGGTTTCGGTCAACTCTCCACCACAGTCAGGACATTTTTCTCCTTCAACCTCCTCTGCCCTGAACCTCATCTTACAGCTTTTGCAGTCCACCATGGGGTCAGCAAAAGATTCCACATGGCCTGAGGTTACCCAGACCAAAGGATGCATTAAAATCGAGGCATCGATCCCTTCGATATCATCCCGGAACTGGGTCATACTTTTCCACCAGTAGGATTTGATGTTATTTTTCAGCTCTACACCTAAGGGTCCATAATCCCAGCAGCTATTTATCCCTCCATAGATTTCGCTGGACTGAAAGATGAAACCCCTTCTTTTACACAGGGAGACCAATTTTTCCATCAAGTCTTGAGTCTTCTTATTTGTCACCTTACCTCCTGTCCTATGGATCCGCTTTCACGGAAAAAATACTTATCAACCTAACAGGACACCTTTCTTAAAAATTCTAAGGACTTCAAATCCTTAGCCCCGGTATGATAATGGATAAAACTTTTTACTAAATCCTCAAGCTCATCTAAGCTCTCCTTATCCACTGACAACTTATCCAGCCTGCTAATATCTAAGGAGAGAAGTTTTCTGGCTGAAAGAAATGTTTTTCGTTTGAGCTTAAGATAATATTCATCCTCCCGGGTACAGCTTTTGCAAATCACTCCACCCCTTTCCGGACTTAAAAAAACCTCTTTTTCTTTTATTTCCTTTCCGCAGTTAACACAGGTGTCTAATTTAGGCTTATAACCTAAATGGGAAAAGAGCTTCAGGGCAAAGCCCCAGAAGATTTTCTCTAAATTAGATTCATCCACAATCTCCATCCGGGATAAGGTCTTCAAGCTTAAATTGAAAATCCTCTGGTTAGGCTCTTCACCACTTATCAATTGATCTAAGAGCTCAGATACAGCCGAAGCCCAGGAAAAACGATTAAGGGATTTACTTAAGCCTGAAAAACTCTTCAAACTCTCGGCAGAAGAAAGAAGATGAAGTTCACTTTTCTCCCTTTTATAAAAAACCACCTCAGCCAATGAAAAAAATCCTAAAGGAGCGGTTCTGCTTTTTGCCCTTTTTATCCCTAAAGCTTTGAGCTTTAGTTTTCCGAAATCCTTAGTGTAAAGGGAAAAGATCACTGAGGAATCACCATACTTTAAGCTCTTCAAAACTATCCCTTCAGTTTTGACTAAACTCATTTATCTTCTTCTGGGAGGGGTGTAGAGGAGTTGTTTTCAGGCTGGACGAATTTATAGATGGTCTCATCTTCCTTAGCCATCCCGTATCTCTCTCTGGCAACCTTCTCGATATAGAAAAGGTCTTTTTTGAGTTTTTCTTTTTCCATTTCCAAATCCATATTCTGTGTCTGAAGCCTTTTAGTCTCCAAGATTATGCTCTCTTTCTCTTTTTTAAGTGAGAAAAGCCGAA
>Ga0209979_1001121_pt1 | contig 30960 bp, 35 predicted proteins | sample AnhtaG_FD_183114 | JGI IMG/M metagenome (GOLD analysis project Ga0209979, IMG submission 183114) | Deep subsurface microbial communities from Anholt, Denmark to uncover new lineages of life (NeLLi) - Anholt_01485 metaG (SPAdes) (version 2) | ecosystem: Environmental > Aquatic > Marine > Oceanic... | reverse complement strand
TTCCGACCTGCACGAATGGTGTAACGATCTGGGCGCTGTCTCAACGAGGGACTCGGTGAAATTGCAATGGGGGTGAAGATGCCCTCTACCCGCGACAGGACAAAAAGACCCTAGCAGCTTTACTATAGCTTGGCACTGAGCTTAGGCCAGGCATGTGTAGGATAGGTGGGAGGCTGAGAAACTGGGGCGTCAGCTTCGGTGGAGCCATCGGTGAAATACCACTCTTGTTTGGTTTTGGTTCTAACCCCGATGTAATCGGGGGACAGTGTCTGGTGGGTAGTTTAACTGGGGCGGTTGCCTCCTAAAAGGTAACGGAGGTGTCCAAAGGTTCCCTCAGCACGAATGGCAACCGTGTGTAGAGTGCATTGGCATAAGGGAGCTTGACTGTGAGACACACAAGTCGAGCAGGGACGAAAGTCGGGCAAAGTGATCCTACGGTACTGTATGGAAAGGCCGTAGCTTATCGGATAAAAGCTACGCTAGGGAAAACAGGCTTATCTTGCCCAAGAGTTCACATCGACGGCAAGGTTTGGCACCTCGATGTCGGCTCGTCGCATCCTGGGGCTGAAGAAGGTCCCAAGGGTTGGGCTGTTCGCCCATTAAAGCGGCACGCGAGCTGGGTTCAGACCGTCGTGAGACAGGTCGGTCTCTATCCGTCGTGGGCGCCGGAGATTTGAGGGAAGCTCTCCTTAGTACGAGAGGATTAGGAGGGACAGACCTCTGGTGTGCCAGTTGTTCCGCCAGGAGCAGTGCTGGGTAGCTATGTCTGGATGGGATAAGTGCTGAAAGCATCTAAGCGCGAAGCCCACCCCAAGATGAGATCTCCCACTGGGTTAACCAGGTAAGGCCGCAAGTAGACTACTTGCTTGATAGGCGGCATGTGTAAGCGGAGTAATCCGTTTAGCTAAGCCGTACTAATGGCCGAGGCCTTGACCTACGCCAGGCTGAGTACAAAACCTCATAATATAGGTGTTCGACGCGGGGTAGAGCAGTGGTAGCTCGTCGGGCTCATAACCCGGAGGTCGTCGGTTCAAATCCGACCCCCGCCACCAAGAAACTAAGCAGGCAGGATGACTTTCAGGATCGTCCTGTCTTTTTTATTTTTTTGCCGCCCGGCTTATATATGCCACTATTAAAATAATTTGTGTTATGGTATTATCGTTAAAACTATATTGAAAAGAGCACAAAAAGGAGCGTAAGGTGAAAATACTTTTAGTTTATCCCCAATATCCAGATACGTTCTGGAGTTTTAAGTATGCTTTAAAATTTATTTTTAAAAAGGCAACGTTTCCTCCTCTGGGCTTGTTGACTGTAGCAGCAATGCTTCCCAAGGAATGGGAAAAGAAGCTCGTCGATCTGAATACAACAAACCTGACAGACAAAGACATCAAGTGGGCTGATTACGTGTTTATCAGCGCCATGGTAGTGCAGGATGCCTCGGCGAGAGAGGCCATCGACAGGTGCAAAAAGTTGGGAACTAAGACTGTTGGCGGGGGCCCTGTTTTTTCCGTTGGGTACGAAGAATTTGGTCATGCTGATATAGACCATCTGATATCTAACGAAGCTGAAGACCTACTGCCGCTCTTTTTGGAAGATTTGGAGAATGGATGTGCCAAACATAGCTACTCGTCTGAAGAATTCCCCGACATAAAGAAAACTCCAGTACCTTTGTGGTCGCTAATCAACAAGAGAAAATACCAGGCAATGACTATTCAGTATTCTCGAGGCTGCCCTTTCAATTGTGAATTCTGCGACATCGTCATAATGAATGGACATATTCCGCGAACCAAAGACGCAACCCAGATAATAGCCGAACTAGACGCATTATACGATGTGGGATGGAGAGCCAGTGTATTCTTCGTTGATGATAACTTCATCGGCAACAAACGGAAACTGAAATCAGAAACCCTGCCAGCAATAACCAAATGGATGGACGAGAAGAATCATCCCTTTACATTCTTTACGGAAGCATCTATCAATCTTGCCGATGACGAAGAGCTAATGCGACTAATGGTCAAGGCAGGATTTGACACGGTATTTGTGGGCATCGAAAGCCCCAATGAAGAAAGTTTAGTCGAATGTAATAAACTGCCGAACAAAAATCGTGATTTGTTGGCCTCGGTTAAGAAGATACAGAACCACGGCATGCAAGTGCAGGGAGGATTTATCCTCGGCTTTGATAGTGACCCGCTTTCCATCTTCAGGAGCCAAATCGATTTCATTCAAAAGAGTGGAATCGTTACCGCTATGGTTGGTGTGCTGATGGCTCCGCCAGGGACAAGGCTATACAAACGCCTGAAACAGGAGAACAGGTTGCTGCCAGGTGGTACCGGAGACAATACAGATGGTTCAACCAACTTCATCCCCAGAATGGGCTACGAAGCGCTTGCCAGGGGCTATAAGCATGTTGTAGATACAATCTATTCACCCAAGTCATACTATGAGCGTATCATAACCTTTCTCAAGGAATACGAGCCTGGCACCAAGACGAAACTCAAGTTCTCTCTTCTTCATCTCATAGCGTTGGTAAGGTCCACATGGGTGCTGGGGGTTAAGGAAAAAGGGAGGATGTATTATTGGAAGTTGGTTGCCTGGACTTTGCTGAAAAAACCAAAAACCTTCCCTTTGTCCATGACGCTTGCTGTTCAAGGATTCCATTTCCGCAAGGTCGCCCAGAAAATACGTGCACCCTTCACCAGTGGTGTCCCTGACTGGAGCAAGCAACAAAGCTAGCAGGCAAACAGAACTAGTCCCGGCCTAAGTACACTCTGTCACATGTTCTCCCCTTGAAAGATACCTTGATAGCCCTGGGTTACCTCTCGGCTCAAGAGGAAGAAGACCATCTGAACAATTCGAGCATTCCTGTATATCCGAAATCCCCGTGGATTGTAGACCACCATGAGAGATTGAGACCTGCCCGAATAGCCAGCGTCCCAAACTGCACTATGAATGCTGACACCGCAGCGCAGAAGGCTTGAACGGGGGGTTGCCAGAGCTATTATGTTCCTGGGAATATTAACCACCTCGTTGTACGTAACTAGATAACAACCGGGCAACAGGTCTATACGGCCCAGACCATCGAAAACGAGTGGGGAAGTACTGGACAGAGCTCTGCTTTTATTGCTGAGACCCAGGCTGCCTGACGAAGAAAGCAAAGCTACTTCCTTGAGGGTCAGATCTATGCCGTTGGGTTGAACCTGCTGTTGAATATCAACTAAGTTGTCCACCAGGGGAGGACTTGCCTTTAACATCTTCAGGATATCTTCTCTGGAAAGGATACCAAACACTTATTCACCGCCAGCTTACACAGATGTAACCCGACTTGCCAAAATTTAGTATAATTCATGCTGCGCTACCAGGCAAGATAGTGCGATATTTATCATTATCAGTGACAAGGTTTTCTTCCTCGCCAAGGCAAGCCAAATTTCTTCTCTCTTGACAGAAGAGTATCAAGAGCCTGTCTTGAGTTTATCGAAGGATAAGGATGGTCAACTTTTTGCTGAGGTCCGAGATTTTCTCTATGATAGTTGCGTAAATCTTGTTAATATAGCACTGCGGCAATTCGCCGACTCTTGTCGGGTTTAATTACGTGTAAACCGTGAAAGTGATAGCAATCGTTGGCATGGCAGGTGCAGGCAAGTCAGAAGTAGCCAAGGTGTTTGAAGAGCATGGCTTTAAGAAAGTGCGGTTTGGAGATATCACAGACGAAGAACTCAAGAACAAAGGTCTGGAGCAGAATGAGGAAAACGAGCATTATGTCAGGCAGCAATTAAGAAAAAAACACGGGATGGCTGCTTACGCCAAATTGAACTTGCCCAGGATTGATAGCTCACTGAAATCATCGGGTGTCGTGGTAGACGGGCTTTACTCTTGGGAAGAGTATATTTTATTGAAGAAACGTTATGGCAGGAGGTTCATTACGGTGGCGGTCTGGGCTTCGCCTGCTACCAGGTATGCCCGACTTGCTCATAGAGCAGAACGAACCTTAACGCCTGAGGAGGCAGCCAGGCGAGATAAATCTGAGATAGAAAATATCAACAAGGGCGGGCCAATTGCCATGGCCGACTTTGCCATAGTAAACCAGGATTCCCTGGAGGAGCTGAGAAGGGAGACGGAACGAGTTTTATCCGCTTTGAAATGAAAAGAAAAACCAGGCCGTATATCGATGAATATTTCCTCAAGATAGCTGCTGTAGTGGCGGAACGCTCCACTTGTCGGCGTCACCATGTGGGCGCTGTGGCGGTGAAGGACAAGCACATATTAGCCACCGGCTACAATGGAGCTCCTTCTGGGCTTAAGGACTGTCTTGAGCTTGGCTGCCTCAGGGATGAGCTGGGCATAGAATCTGGAACCAGGCAAGAAATATGCCGCGGTATTCATGCCGAGCAGAATGTAATCATACAGGCATCACTTCATGGGGTGAGCCTTGAAGGCGCCACAGTCTATGTTACCCATTCGCCGTGCGTACTCTGCGCCAAGATGCTGGTTAATGCCAAAATAAAGCGCTTCGTAACCTTTGGCAGCTATAAAGATGACTCCTTCGTAGACATGTTCCGGGAAGCCGGAATAGAGTTTGAGCTACACAAAAAACCGCCCACCCAGATAACTCACCTGCCCTGAAACAAGATCCTGATTCCTCGTCGTTGCTAATGGCATCTCTTCTCCCGAGCCTCTATCCATGTCATTACGAGGAGTGCCAGCGACGAAGCAATCTCTCGTCATTTGCCTCTTGACTGTTATCATATGATAATATATAATTGTTATAAGATAATACATGCGTCATAAACAGCCATGGCAAATAACACTCTTTTTATTGCTTTTTAAGGAGCTTAGCCAAGATGCTTTTACCTTTGCTGAAAGAAAGAAAAGTTTGGACACTATGGCTCGACTCGGTATTACAGTTCAGCAAGCAAAAAAGGAAATACTAGAGCTGACATATCATGATTATTATAGAGGGCCGATACCAGACAAAGGTCCTAAAGGGGGCCAATTTTGGGAATTTGGCAAGACTATATGTGGAGAGCAAGTATTCATTAAGTTGAAAGCTGACTTAGAACATAGCGTGGCGATTTGTTTTTCATTTCATATACCGGAAGAAGCAATTGAATACCCATACAAGAAAGGAGGAAAAAGATGAAAGGCGATTTTTGCCCTAATTGTGGAGAATATACGAAGATAAAACTAGAGAAGGAAAAAGAGGTCTACGAGGTTAGGGGAGAGCCTATCGAGATTGAGGCGGAAGTTGCTATTTGCCAAGAATGTGGATCGGAAATCTTTGATGAGGAACGTGATTCACGGAACCTTGAAATAGCTTATAGCCGCTACCGGGAAAAGCATAGTCTGTTGTCACCTGATGAAATCCGCACAACTAGGGAGAAATATGGCTTAAGCCAAAGAGCACTATCGCGGCTGCTTGGCTGGGGAGAGATAACTATTCATCGATATGAGGGTGGTGCTATCCAAGACAATGCACATGATAGCACACTACGCTTAATAGAAGACCCAAGAAATATGCAAAAAATATTTAAAGCCAACCGGGGTAAACTACCGTCTTATAGAGCAGCGAGGCTTGAGAAGATGATTGCCGACTTTTTGCAAGAAGATGAGGAGCAAAATTTCCACATTTCTTTTGAACGGCTAGTATCACATCCGTTTTCAGATTTGACCTCAGGTTACAAAGATTTTGATTTAGATAAGTTGGAAAACATGATTCTCTATTTGGTAAAGCGTCTAAATGGTGAATTTATAACTAAACTTAACAAATTATTGTGGTATTGTGATTTCCTTTGCTTCAAGGAAACTTCGGTGTCAATTACTGGAGCGCAATATGTTCATCTTCAGTATGGTCCAGTTCCTGATGGTTATGATTTTATTACTGATATGATGCACCGTGAACGACTATTGGATAAAAATGAAATTGTATTTAATACTAGAGAGGATGTATCAGGAGAAATACTTACTGCGTTAGTTGAACCTGATGAAAGTACGTTTTCTGAGAAGGAGATCCAAGTAATGAACTTCGTCGCTGATACATTCCGTAACTATACTGCCACAAAGATCAAAAATAAAGCACACCAAGAAACTGCGTATATAAAAAGTGAAGACGGCGAGATAATCTCATACGAATACGCCAAAGATCTTTCTCTTTCGCTACCTGAAGAGGATGGATGGTGAAATGCGAAGACAATATGTAAATAGTGGATATGTCTGTAGTCATTTCGAGGACAGTGGCTTATGTCCATGTAAAAGTGTTTATGCAAGAACTCCACTGTTAAGCAAGTGCGAGGTCGACCACTCTCGTCATGACAAGTAAATAGGGAGGTAAATATATGGCAAGAAAACCGTTCAATAAGGGCGAAATATCTAAAGTCCGAGCAGATAAGCCTATTGTGTATGAGTTGATAACTGCCAAAGGCAATGTCAATTACATCGGGTCTGCCAAAAAGGGTCGGGTATATGAGCGACTCAATGATCATTTGCCTGGTGGTCTTGCCCCGATACCTGCGAAGACGGTTAAGGTAACGCAGTTTTCATCTATTGCTGGGGCTAAAGTTGCTGAGAAACGAGCCATTAAAGCAAGGCAACCAAAGTACAATATACAACATAAATAGTGGCAAGCCCAATGAGCGAAGTTATTATGAGGGGAAAGAAGACACTAAACGTATTAAACGACTGCCACTCTGTTAAGGTTGTAAAGGGAAGTAGTGATGCTTCTCTTTACGTTAATATGGCGGCTACTTTTTCAGTTCGCTCCTGAATAATCTTTTCTTCTTATGGCCATTAGTTCAAATCCCCCTGCTATCAAGAAATTCAAAAGGTGGGTCGAGTTGGCCTGCCTTTCCTTGCCTGTCTAAGGCGAGACTTGGTTCTGCTCATGGAGAGTTCAGAAGCCGACAGAGAGTGACTACCGCACCTTCCCCCTGGCGAGCGAGGCAAATATGCCGCCGAAGCAGAGAACGGCGAAAATTATGAACGCCGTCTTCATGCTTTGCTGGAAAAGCGGATAGTATTCAGGCGTAATTTGAACCCTCCCCATGTATAGAGTAAACATCAACATGGCGACTCCCATGCTGAGAACCATGCCAACCTGACGCATTGTTGCCAGCGTCGCTGAGGCCACCCCGTAAGCCGTCTTTGGTGCAGAACTCATAACCGCGTTGGTATTAGGAGACGAGAAAAGAGCAAAGCCCAAACCCATCAGGACCAAATTGCCTATAATGAGCCCCAGAGGGGTCGCTTCATTTAGAAAAATGAAGATGACAAGTCCTACGGTGGTCAACGCCATTCCTGCTGAGGCAATTAGCCTCGGTTCAATCCTGTCCGATAGCCTGCCGGCAAGCGGTGAAAAAATAGCCTGCATAGCGGGCATAGCGACCAGAATCAAGCCGGCACTTTCAGGGTTGAATCCCTTCACATACTGCAAATAAAGACTTATGAGGAAAGCTACAGCGAATGTGGCACTGTAATTGATCAATGCTGCCAGGTTGGAAAAGGTAAAGGCTTTGCTGTTTTTGAAGAGGCTTATATCCAGGACCGGGCTTTTTGTCCTCATCTCCCATCTGGTGAACGCCGAAAGCCCTATGGCGCCTCCGACAATCAACCCCACTCCCAACATCGCTGGCAGGAGAGTAAAACCGTAGACCAGTGCTACAAGCCCAAGGATGTAGATTACGGAGCCGGCAAAATCAAATCTCTCGCCCTTTGCCCCAGTCCACTCACCTTTTAGCTTCCATAAAACGACGCCGCTAACTGCCAATCCCAGGAGCGCACTTAGGAAAAAGATGCTCCTCCAACCAAGATGGTGCGTCAGGACCCCACCCAAAACCGGGCCTACGGAAAGGCCAATATATGTTGCTGCGACGTTTATCCCCAGGACTTTCCCCCTCTCGTTGGCGGGAAATACCGTAGTAAGCAATGCTACTGCGGTCCCGGCAAGCATGGCACCGCCGATTCCCTGCAAAACACGAAAAAAGATGAGCATAGTGGCGGAGTTTGCCATCCCTGAAAAGAGGGATGAGAGCGTGAGGACAACTATGCCACAGGTGAAAATCTTCCTCCTGCCATATATGTCTGCTATTCTGCCCAAGGGAACAAGAAGAGTTGCCGAAGACAGGAGGTAGGCGGTAGCAATCCAGCCTAACGTGATTGCATCCAATGATAGCTCTTTCCCGATTGAAGGGAGAGCAATATTCACAGCGGAGCCCATAAAGGGAAAAAGAAACGAAGCCATCGTGGCGACAAGAAGCACCACTCCTTTACTGGTACCATTGCCCGCGGGATCGTCCATAGTCAGCCATTCTAACCTATTTAGTGAGAATTCTTCTAGTTCTGGTCGGCACTCTTTAAGCAATTGTTTTGCTTCACAGCTTTATTGCATTACATGGTAACGAAGTCGAGAAATATCAGATAACAGTTGCCTTAGTCGAAATATCGCTGTAAACTTCTAGTTCTCTGTAATTTTGGCATCTGAGAACATGGGGAACTGAGCAAAATGTTTTCGACAAAGGCCGGGGCTACCAAGCTACTGATTGGTGCAGTCGTCGGTCTAATAGTATTTAAGGTGGTCGTCAGCTGGCTGACCGGCAGCATCAGCATACTGGCTCAGGCAGCCGACAGCTTATTGGATTTGTTTGCCGGAATAATTACCTTCTCTGCTATTCGCATTGCGGCTAAGCCAGCCGATGCTGAACATCCGTATGGTCATGGTAAGGTAGAAGACATTGCTGGCGTTGTGCAGGGGGTTCTCATCTTTATCGCTGGCGGACTGATAATCTATTCAGCAATAGGCCGGATAATAGAAGGCTCTACCATTGAACTAGCCGAAGCTGGGATAGCTGTGATGGCGGTTTCCATAGTGGTCAGTATCTTCCTAGCCCGGCATCTACTAAGTGTATCCCGGACCACCGGCTCTGTAGCCCTGGAGGCTAATGCCCGCAATATTGCCACTGATGTTTACTCCGCCTCAGCGGTGTTAGTGGGACTGGCAATAGTGAGATTCACCGGGCTCAATATTCTGGACCCTGTGATTGCCATCGGAGTTGCTACCTACATCCTGAAAGTTGCTCTTGATATTATGCGTAAGCCGATATCTGGACTGATTGATGAAAAACTACCTCCTTCACAACAGGCAGTTATCGAAGACTGTTTAAGGAAACACAGCCGCGAGGTGTTCGGCTTCCACGCACTACGGACACGCCGGGCTGGAAGCCAGAGCTATATAGACCTTCATCTGGTAATGGCCAGGGACATTAGTTTGGAGCAGGCTCATCAAATATGCGACCGGATTGAGGTCGAAATACAGAGTGCGCTCCACGAGGCCAGTGTAACCATTCATGCCGAGCCGTGCAACAATGAATGTGAGCAGTGCTCTGCAATCTGCTCAAAACGCCGGTTATGAATGTTTCTCACCCTCCCCCTATGCACCCCAATTGCTGGAGCAGCCACCCGCCACCATAAACTATGGCAAATCCAATGGCCAGGCAAATCAGGACGATTATTGGACCTCTGAGAAGGAAGTTCCTTATCATAACAACCACCAGGCTCTAGCTCGACTGCTTGGGGGCTTTCGTGGCCTTGGCTCTCCTAGATACAGCGTTCTTATATGCCCTTGCCAGGCTCTTGCCATGCTGGGGCATCCTGGCTTTTTCCTTTGCTCGCCGCCTTTCTCTTCGTTCCTGCTTGGTTTTCCTGGCAAGCTGGTTCTGCTCTGGAAGCTGCTCGTCTACCACTTAATTTCGTATGAGCCGAGGATAAAATCGAGGTCATTTTGAAAAGCGGAGAGCTTTTCCTGGGAGAAGAGTGTTCCATCTACGTCAAGGAGCATTTTTGTTTCGCCCTGTGGTGAGCCCAGAATATGTACGCTGCCACATTCTTTCTGGTCTTTCTCTTGCTCGGCTGGTGTTTTTAATGCCAGCGTGGTACGCGATTGAGTGGCGCCACTGGAAAGACCATATGTTTGCGACTCAGTCTCAACAGCCATAATCCCTTGTTTCTGCAACAAGCCTTGTACCTCATCGCAGAGCATCCCGGGATTTAATCCCCTATAAGTCTTCTTAATCTGAATTGTCATTTTATTCTCCTCTCAAATATTATAACACTTTCTTAAGTGCCGCTGCTCATATGATATAATGGGAATCTGAAATGAAAAGAGAATTGATGCAAATCTTAGCCTGTCCCTTATGCAAGGGGGATTTGGAGCTTAAAGTGGATGAGGAAAAGGAGGAAGAAATAGTCAGGGGCTCTCTTTATTGCTCTAATTGCGACTATTCCTACCCCATTGTGGACACAATTCCCAATTTACTGCCGCCAAGCGAGCAACCTTAGCTTAAGGACTGTACACCACTCCACTTGTGGGCGATTCCCAGACTTCTACGTTCACCAACTTTGCCGGAGAGTTGGAAAAATGGGCCTGGAGCGCATCATATATGGTGGCAGCAATATTCTCGCTGGAGGGTCCAATCTTATCAAGTGGGGGTATGTCGTTCAGGCAGGTATGGTCGAATCGAGCCAGGAGTTCCCTCAGGTGCTGCTTTAGCTGGGCGAAATCGTAAGCCATGCCGGACTCGTCGAGCTCGGCTGCTTCTAAACGAGCTACTACCTTGAAGCGGTGCCCATGTAGCTTTTCACACTTACCATGATAGTTAGGGAGATAATGGGCAGCATCAAAATGCTCTTCCACAAATAGCTGATACATTAACGCCTCTTGTGTATATCTCGTCCTAAACAATATCTAAAATTCAAGTTCTAAACAGTTTAGTTCCTTTGGATTTTGGGCTTTTTAACGTTCTTTCTGCCTTTGCCTTTAGCGCCCATTCCTTGAACCTGCCCTAATAAATTTCCGTATATCCATAAGTATCCTCTCATCAAATCCAGTTAGATTTAGACGGTCAAGCAATTCTGGATAGAATTCGGCTGTGTAAGCTGCCACAATTTGAAGAATCTCCTTCTCCCACTCCTCAGAGGGTATAATATCCGGTTCCTCGCCACGTGACCTAGCCTCAGTCCACTCACTTATTCGCAACGGATCAGCACCTGTTTTCAGTCTTATCTCCTCATAAATCTGAAAATCTGGGTCTCTGGTAATTTTCTCCCTCATATTAATTTCATGAGAATTTTTATACATTCTTACCGTCAATTCTGGAAAGCTACTACCAAATCCTAATCCATGCAGACCACAACTGAGAATATTTCTATAAACGTCATCTAATACGAACTCATGACCATACAATTTCCTAAAGTCTTTAGATGACACCATAGATAACCCCGTAACCTTTGACGCCTTTTCTAACTCCTTGTGGCCAATAAAATCATAGAATGTATCAGGTTCTTTTCCTTCCTCTTCTATAAACTTTTTGAGCCGGTCTTTCGCTTCACTCTGGATAAACGCAATACTCCTATTAATATCTGTCCCAGGCTTTACAAGCATTCTGTGGAATATATCCAGCTTATCACGCATAGCACGTCCTAATAATGCTCCTGTCTCGTACTGAAAAGCGAGAGCCGCAGCATAGTGGAACATTGTTATATGGCGTTTGCCAAAAAGCTTTTTCTGAACTGCTTGTCCGAGTGGTATCCCCGCAAAAAATTCCATCAATAGTGGCTTTCCCTCTTTGTATGGCATCAGGCCACCTCCCTTGGTGAGCTATCTGTTACTTAAACGGCGCCATATTTTTCTAATCCCTTTTAGATTCTCCAATCGGGACGCACAACTTTTCTAATTTCACTCATTTGATATTGTTTAGAGTTTAGGAATTGATATTTACCTTATCCCTTCCTATTTCTTCTTTTCTTTGTCCTGCTTGGCCTTCTTAACATTCTTTCTTCCCTTAGTTCCCATTGTTAGCCTCCTGTTTTTGATATCCTTTGCCAGCCGCAGGTATTTATGTCATTTCATATAATACCATTTTCTCACCGCTTTTTGTCCTTTAACATCTCTGGCTAATTGGGCAATGCTCTTGCCCAGCTTGGGGTGAACTAAGTCCGGGGCGATTTCCGCTAATGGTATAAGAACGAAAGCCCGGTCTTGCAGGCGGGGGTGCGGGATGGTTAAGTTCTGGGTTTCCATAATCTTATTGTCATAGAAAAGGATATCTATATCTATAGGGCGAGGTGAATTTATTTGCCCGCTGGGAACTCTGCCCAGTCTGGTTTCAATTTCTTTAGCCAGACAGAGAAGCTCCTCGGGAGGCAAGTTGGTGGCGATTCGGCAAACCAGATTGAGGAACAACGGCTGCCTCTTATCTCCATTTTGAATTGGGATTGGCTCGGTTTCACAGACGGGTGAGACCTCCTCAAGATTTACTCTTTGAGAAAGCAATTTTAGAGCCTGGCTGAGGTTTTCTTCCCTCTTTCCCAGGTTGGAGCCCAGACAAAGATAGGCAATGACCAATTCACTCACACGCCTCTCACAATAGCATCACTCATCCTACACACGCGCGCCATCTCCTTAACATCATGTACCCGAACGATATCAACGCCCTTGGCGATGCCGATGGCTATGGTAGCCGCCGTTCCTTCTAGCCGCTGGTCGCCGGGTGGAACAAATGCCACTTCACTCGACCTTTGTTCAGGGGTCAAATCGAGCACCCAGCCTATAAAAGACTTGCGCGAACTACCCAGAAGGATAGGCCTGTCCAGCGCCTGAAGTTCCTCCAGGCGTCGCAAAACCTCCAGATTTTGCTCCTGTGTCTTGCCAAAACCTATGCCCGGGTCAATGATGATATTCTCCCAGGGCACTCCTGCGTCCAACGCTTGCTCTATGGCTCTTTTTAAATCAGAGATAATCGCAGACATAATGTCGTGGCAAGGAGAGTCACGCTGATTACTCATTAAAGCAATTGGCACGCCTTTTTGAGCCGCCAACTCAGCCAGTCTGGGCTCCTTCCTCAGACCCCAGATGTCGTTTATCACGTTAGCTCCGGCATCTAAAGCCCGACGGGCTACCTCCAGCTTATAGGTATCCACACTTAGCGGCACCGATATCTCCCGTGCCAGCTTTTCCACAACAGGAAGCACCCGCCGTAATTCCTCGTTGATTGAAATCGGACCTGAGCCGGGACGAGTGGATTCACCGCCGATATCAATTATATCTGCCCCGTCGAAGGCTAACCGTTTCGCCCTGGCTAAAGCTCCTTCAACACCAGCCAGTCCATCGCCGGAGAAGGAATCCGGGGAAACATTTATCACGCCCATGACATAAGTTCGCTTGCCCCAGTAAAAGATGCTCCTGCCGCACCGGGTGGAACCTGGCTTGCTCGATTCATAATCAGGCATGCTATTGATTATAGCAGAAGAAAGCGATTAAAATAGTGAGCGTGGGCAAGACCTTAGCCGAGAAGATTCTAAGCCTCAAATCGCATGGCGAGGCTAAAGCTGGGGAGGTCGTGATTGCTGATGTGGATTTGGCTTTCGTCCAGGATACTACTGGCCCCCTGACCGTAAGACAGTTTAAGGAAAGCGGTTTTGAAGCTCTGGCTAAGCCGCAACAAACAATAATATTCCTGGACCATGCTGCTCCTAGTCCCGCTCAGCAGCTTTCTAACGACCATATTCTTCTGCGCCGCTTCGCTGAGGAAACAGGCTGTCGCATCTACGAGGTGGGTGATGGTATATGTCATCAGTTAGTGGCGGAAAATTTCGCCAATCCCGGGGATATCATTGTTGGTGCAGACTCCCATACTGTTACCGCTGGTGCTTTAGGAGCTTTTGCAACTGGCATGGGTTCCAGCGACGTTGCCGTAGCCTTGGCCCTGGGTAAAACCTGGTTTCGGGTGCCGGAAAGTTTTCTCATTGAGCTCAATGGCGTCTTCCCTCGGGGAGTTTATGCCAAGGACTTAATTCTGTATCTCATTGGCCAGATTGGCGCTGATGGTGCTAATTATAAGGCTCTGGAATTTGGTGGCGCGGCCTTGGCTCAGATGACTATGTCGCAGCGTCTCACTATCGCCAATATGGCTGTGGAAGCCGGGGCCAAGGTTGGCCTGTTTCCCGGCGATAAAATCACCCGGGACTTCCTCATAGAGCATGGACGGGGCGACAATTACAAGCCGCTATATCCCGATGCTGAGGCAAATTACGAGCAAGTCATACCTGTGAATCTCGGCCAGCTTGAGCCAATGCTCTCTCTTCCTCACGCTGTGGATAACGTCCGTTCAGTGGCTCGAGTAAAAGGGGTCAAAATCCAGCAGGCATTTATTGGCACTTGTACCAATGGACGTCTAGAGGATTTAGCTGTGGTTGCAGAGATTCTTAAAGGCAAGAAGAGGCATCCCGCTACCAGATTGCTCATAGCGCCGGCTTCGAGGCAGGTGCTCATTCGAGCTATGAAGGAAGGCTATATCCAGAGCTTAGTTAAAGCTGGAGCCACTATTTTACCGCCGGGTTGCGCTGCTTGCCTCGGTCTTCACCAGGGGGTATTGGGAGATAGCGAGGTTTGCATTTCCACCGCCAATCGTAATTTTAAGGGAAGGATGGGCAACCCAGAGGCTATGATATACTTGGCTAGTCCGGCAACAGCCGCCGCCTCAGCCATAAGGGGCGAGATCACTGACCCCAGGGAAGTTACATAAAAAATAAAAATGCAAAGGGCAAAAATACAGAGCAAAGATTAAAAATGGAGTTTTTTCACTTCAGTTTGTCATTTTGATTTTTTATGACTTGTATTTTAATTTTCTTCCTTTTTCTTTAATTTCCAAGAAGGGTGACAATGCCTGATTTGGTGCTTAAAGGTAAAGTCATTAAACTGGGGGATAATATCTCCACAGACGATATCATTCCCGGCAGATTTGCTCATTTAAGGAGCAATTTGCCTGAACTCGCCAAACATGTCCTGGAGGATACTGCGCCTGAATTCGCCTCACGTGTAAAGGACATATCATCACAAGACGAAGGTAAAGCAATCTTAGTAGCTGGCAAAAATCTCGGTCTGGGTTCCAGCCGGGAACACGCCCCATTGGTAATAAAAATGTCGGGGGTAGGCGCTATTTTAGCCAAATCGGCAGCCCGCATCTTTTTCCGCAACGCCATAAACCAGGGTCTGCCTGTCCTGCTCTGCGACACCGACAAAATCGGCGACAGCGATGAGCTGGAGATAAATTTGACAGGTGGTATGATTGCTAATTTGACTTCTGGTGTTGCATTAAGCTGTGGCAAGATACCGCCCATAATGTCCGCCATCCTTGAAGAAGGTGGGCTTATCCCGTACATACAGAAGCATAGGGACTTTAAGCTACATTGATAAGAATAGAATAAGACAATTGGTGTAGCAACTTGAAATCTCATGTGAACCTATTATAAACTTGTTCAAAAAGATATAATAACCTTTACGAAGGTAGTTTGCGCCATGAACTTGTTGCAAGTCACAGTCGAATTAAGACATAGCGCGCCTCTTAAGCTCTTTAGCCCTTATGAGGAGCTATTCCGTTCGCTTGCTGGAAAGGAACTGCCTGAGAAACAGGTGCCATTACCTGGTTTTGAATTGACCATCTCTGAAAAGCAGATGCGGATTGTAGTTGACCCTAGGCGGATCGCTATTGTCTTAGGAGATGTCCAAAATATAGGTTACTGTACAGATAATGTGATGGCAGTGTTCCGAAAGATAAGCGATTTAGTTAAGTTGCCTCCACTTTCACGCCTTGGCGAAAGAAGTTACTGGGTTGAAGAGTCTAAGCTGAACTTTGATGAGCTTGTTGCTGTCTATAAGAAGATGTATAGACCAACAAATATGATTAAGGAGTCTATAGACGTTGGCTTTAGCTTTATTCTTACTTGTGGTGAGTGCAAGGCAAACATAGCATTCGGCCCTATGGAGCTAACCCAGTTGGAATCAATGTTCGTCTTCAAGCCGCCTAAGTTACCCCAAGTGGCTAATTTCTTGGATGTGGACTATTATTTAAAGATAGAGCAGAAAGAAATAACCGAAAGAATGCTTCGTGATTTTGTTATTTCTGGGTTAAACTATGCCAAGGAACAAAGTGCAAAATTGATGGGTCTACTTAAGGAGGGGTGATGATACTTTCTCCATTAACTTTACCTGAAGAAATGAATATCCCAGCAGTACCAGATAGCATTTTCTCTTCACCATACCTTACACTTGGTTTACAAGCTTGGATGCCTGAACTTTACCAATGGCGACCTATTGGACGGTTGGAGGCGACAAGTCTGGATGGCCAACAGCCTGTAATGTTTGAGATTGATACTATAGATTTACCCACAGCAACGCGGAGATGGAAAGTAAGTTCTCCTGAGCATCCTGAGATAACGTTTGATGACTTGCGCACCGGTAAATGGCCCGAGCCAACTGAAGAGGAAATAAAAGCACGAAGTAGAGCTTTAGAATTAGCACAGTGTGTACACGACAAACTTGATATAAGGCCACTTACGACTACTACCATAGTTCGACAGCTTCGCGAGGGAAAAGAAGATCGTGACTGAGCAACTGGTTGTTGATGCGAATGTGGTAGCCAAGCTATACTTGAAAGACGAGCAATATATAGACAAGGCAGATTTGCTATTCTCAAGATTCAATCGAGGCGAGATTCATCTGGCTGCTCCTCGTGTAATTACCTATGAGGTTCCAGCAGTCATTAAACGAGGAGCTGTAAAAGCGAAAGCTGGCGAAGAAACATGGCGGGCGGCGCTTCATTCCTTCGAGTCACTCGAATCGGGTGGACTACTTATTATCGACGATTCTGACGCCAAGTATGAAGCTATAAGACTAGCTATCAATTACAGATGTTTCTATTTTGATGCTTTGTACTTACTTTTGGCTGAGGATTTGGGGTGTCCTTTTATCACAGCAGATGATAAGCTCTTTAGGGCGTTACATACGCAGTTATCATACATCATTTCATTGGCAACTTATAGATAGGGAATTTTGGGGTTAATTCCAGTAGATCATGGCTCTGCTTGAAGCTGCGTAGAATAACGAATGTCAGAGCAGACTTTCTATTAGAACAATAGGCTTTTATTAAAAGCTACATGCACAGAGTAACTTTTATCCCTGGTGATGGCATAGGGCCCGAAGTGGCTGAAGCGACACGGCGGGTGCTGGAAGCTACGGGGGTCAAGTTCCAGTGGGATACTGTTATCATAGGTAGTCAGGCTCAAGAGAAGTTTGGCACACCTCTCCCTGCCCAAGCTCTCCAGTCCATAAGGAAAAACAAAGTCGCCATTAAGGGACCGGTGACCACACCCATAGGCACTGGCTTCAGGAGCGTCAATGTCGCTTTGAGGAAGATCTTAGACCTTTATGCCTGTCTTCGTCCCTGCAAGATTTACCCCGGTATAAACACGCCGTTCAAAGACTTGGACATAGTAGTGGTCAGGGAAAATACCGAAGACCTCTATGCCGGTATCGAATTTGCCAGAGGTGATTCAGAGACAAAGCAGTTGCTGGATCTCGTGCATGATGTTACTAGAGAAGAGATAAGAAAGGATTCCGCTGTGAGCCTGAAGATTATATCTCAAACAGCGAGTCGGCGGATTGTCAAATTTGCTTTTGAATATGCCAGACAGAACGGCAGGAAAAAGGTTACTGCGGTTCACAAGGCTAACATACTCAAATTCTCCGATGGACTTTTCCTGGATACTGCCCGTGAAGTTGCCAAAGAGTACAACGACCTAGAATTCAGCGATACGCTGGTGGACGCGACCTGCATGGAGCTGGTCAGGAAGCCTCACATATTTGACGTCCTCGTGCTGCCCAATTTGTACGGAGACATAATTTCCGACCTCTGTGCCGGGCTGGTCGGTGGCATGGGTGTGGCGCCGGGAGCCAACATCGGAGATGAGGTAGCTATCTTTGAACCTACCCACGGAAGCGCCCCCAAATACGCCGGGCAGAATAAAACGAATCCCATGGCCACAATGCTCTCCGGCGCGATGATGCTGCGTCATCTGGGAGAGAAGGATAGCGCCGATAAGTTGGAAAGCGCTATAGCTGAGGTCATAGCTGAAGGCAGGAACGTCACCTATGATTTAAAGCTCGACCCTGCCGCGGCAGTAGGCACCAGCCAGGTCGCCGACGCCGTAATAGAGATGCTAAAGCGCTAATCCGAACCAGGCGATTGTGGTAAAATTTCGTGTGGCAAGTGCATGATGGGAGGCACTAACATAGTGGCGGGTAAATCGGGTTAGGGAAACCTACGTTTCGAATATACCGGTGTTAGGCGCAATTGCTACGGGCGCATTAAATAAAACTTTCATGTAAACTCTTTAAATGATTATTGGCATCATGGGGAAAATACACCATCATTTTTCAAGAATTGCACATAGATATAGAGACCTGAGAACAACTGATTTAGAACCGATTTTATTTATTCAAAAGAAATTACAGAGAAAATCAAAAATAATGGCAGCAAATGTTGGCTGTGGTGCTGGAAGATATGACCTAAAGTTGTTCCGCCATCTCGACAAAAAATTATTTCTCTACTGCATCGACGCAAATGAAGAAATGCTAAAACATTTGAAAGACTTTCTGGCTAAACACGAAATTGGAGATTTTAAAACAATAAAAGCAAACGCGGAAAAAATACCGCTTGCAGACAATTCCCTCGATTGCATATTCACATTTAATGCGATTCACCATTTCAAACCTTTGGACTTTTTAAAAGAATCTTCACGTATTCTAGAAGACAATGGATATCTGTTTATTTACACCCGATTAAGAAGCCAGAATCGCAGAAATATCTGGGGGAGATATTTCCCTTTGTTTAAGGAGAAGGAAACTAGGCTCTACGAATTAAATGAATTAAGGAGTTTATTAACAGAAATCCCTCAATTAGAAATTGGAGCCATAGAATATTTCAAATACTCCCGGCTTGCTTCATTGTATTGGCTCGTAAATCAGGCACAACACCACCATTATTCAACATTTTATTTGTACACCCCAAAAGAGCTTGAACAATCATTAGAGAAATTTAAACAAAATATCCAGAAAGATTTTGAGGACTTGGAAAAAATAAGTTGGTTTGATGAGAATGTTTTATTAGTTATAAGGAAAACAAACTAATATTTAAGAATCCGCCCGTAGCAATTCTCCTCGCTAACGCCCGTCGAGGTGCTGCACTTTCGGGCTTCGCCCTCACCACGCCCAACAGCGACTATGTGGTAATCACAAGGCGCCTCTCCCTTGACGATTACCAAAAGCATAGAGAGTATAATTAAGGGCAATAGCTAAGAGTAGATAGGCGATTGTGGTAAAATTTCTTATGGTAAGGGCAACACAGGAAAGGCCATCATAGCGGTAGGCACCAGCCAGGTAGCCGATGCTGTGATAGAGAAACTAAAGCGTTAATCTGAATTAGGTGGGTATGGTGAAATTTCGTATGATGAAGGGAAAATAGAGAGTTCGACTACTGTTGTACGGCATGCAAAAATAGAGGGAATGGAGAGGTAGAGATATGGAGCTGTTTTCTCAAAGAAAAGGGCTCAAGCTAGTCAAAAGCGTTATGCAAGTGGACGGAATGGATAATGATTTGCGCAATGGTCTATGGAATGCATTAGATATTTTTTACTGGGATCGCGTAGAGCATATATTGGGACGGCATATTCTCTCCGCAGAAAGGAACAGGCATATAGCTGTCCTGGTTAGGCTATTATGGCATATCTATTTTAAAAAGCCCATTGACACTTTGGACGATGATTGGACTATGGCTCGTCGTGTGATAAGGGAATATTTTTTCAACTGCCACTGGTATGAAGTTTATGACTTTATAGAATTTGTTGCTAATAGCTATCCTGATGATTCAGTAAATTTGGAATTTATGGACTTTTGTAATTCTGTCTTGGAACGCGAATTATCCGCATACCGTTTCGTGGGAGGTAAGATTGCACAGATAACCTCGGAAGAGGAAGTTTCGGAAATTGAAAAGGCTTTAGAAATCTCCGGGCCTTATAAAGCTGTTAAGACTCATTTAAAAAGAGCTTTGGATTTATTAGCAGATAGGAAGTCTCCCGATTACAGGAATTCAACTAAAGAGTCCATAAGTGCGGTGGAGTCTATTTGTAACCTCATAACGAAAGACAAAAAGGCAACATTAGGACAAGCACTGAAGAAAATAGAGGAGAGGGGGATTAGCTTACACCCTGCTTTAGAAAGTGCATTCAGCAATTTATATGGATATACAAGTAACGCTGAGGGCATACGCCACGCTTTACTTGATGAACCTAATCTTAGTTTTGAGGATGCAAAATTTATGTTAGTTTCGTGCTCTGCTTTCGTTAATTATCTTATCACCAAAGCATCAAAGGCAGGAGTTAAAATATGACTTGCACGGCAAATAGCACAGCATATACGCTACAGGCTAACAGCTTTGACCTTTGGGACACTATCCTATCGGCGAATACCGTATACGCTGGAAAAGTTATGCGCCACTGCGGCGCTAATTGTTAAAGGTGATGGTATATGAATCTTACTTTAGTTGAGACACAAACTGTATCGGAATTGGCAGATTTTGTGTACCCTTTCCTACCGGGGAAGCCACATCCATTTGCTGACCAATCTATTTCATTCGCTGGAATTGCTATTGATTTAGGTTTAAAAAGATTTTGGACTGGCGGGAGCAAACGGCCTGCGATTGCAGCACTTCTTGAAGGAACTCTTTCGCAAGCAAGGAGTAAGTTTTGCCCTTTAATGATCCAGATTGTAACCCGTGGACTGAAATATCGAGGCACATCAAATCCTATTACAAAGGAGGAGATTGAACAGCTAAACGAACTCATTAAAAAATTGGGATTTAAAATACCTGAGTTATGGGATCCGCAGTTCCTGCAGGGTTTACCATCAATAAAACCGGAAAAAGACAAGGTTGCTGCAGCCAAAATGGAGACTCTGAAAAATACTTTGCCACTACTTTTAAACGATCTTCTGAATCTAGAGAAGTTGGCGCCACAAGAAAGAGGCTACGCTTTTGAGAAGTTCCTTACCACTCTTTTTAATGCTTTCGGTATGCAAGCTCGCTCACCTTTCCGCTTGGTTGGTGAGCAAATTGATGGCAGTATTGAATTTGAAGGAAATACATATTTGATTGAGGCGAAATGGCAAAACGCTCTTGTTGGAAATACAGAATTACTTGCATTACACGGTAAAGTTGGGGGTAAAGCCACTTGGTCCAGAGGTATTTTCATTAGCTATTCAGGTTTCAGTCAGGAAGGGTTAGAGGCATTTTCCAAAGGTCGTCCTACAAATCTAATTGCTGTTACAGGTCAAGACCTGTACTTCATTCTTGAGGGTGGGATGCCACTTGATCAAATGATACACTTAAAGGCAAGACTTGCTGCCGAAGAAGGAAAGGCTTATGTTCCTGTTCAAGAGTTGTTGCTTATCAGTTATAAGTAAAGGTCACCGCGGCAGTGTATTGACGGTTCTCTATATCACCTAAATATCTTCAGCACCTCGCAAACACGCAAGACGTTATCAGAAATTTTGGGCATAGATTCATTGTGGAATTCATTATAACCTTTGAGTTAAACGGAGGTGGAATCCCAGGGGAGCATTGGGCTTTCTAACCAGCCGTCGAGAATTCATTCAGGAACTTTGACTTACCTGACATTACAAGCTACCATATCAGCATGAACGCAAAGACAGTACCTAAGCTAACTCTTTTTCCCCTTACTGCTGAGGTAAATAAGCAAGGCCATCTCGTTATCGGCGGCTGCGATGTTGTTGACCTGGCTGAGGAATTCGGCACGCCGCTCTATCTTTTCGATGAGTCCACCCTCCGCCATAAGTGCCGTGAATTTAAAGACGAGTTCTGCAAGTATTATCCTGATACCCTGGTCATTTATGCCTCTAAAGCCTTCCTGAACAGAGCTTTAGCTCTTATATTTAAAAAAGAAGGACTGGGACTCGGTGTCGTCTCTGGGGGGGAACTTAGCATCGCCCATTCCGTGGATTTTCCTCTGGACAAGGTCTATTTCCACGGCAACAACAAGACGCTGGAAGAATTAAACCTTGCCCTGGACCTAATTTAACATGTGGCAAGTTATAGGACAGGATAAAATTTTATCTATGCTGGATTACAGCCTTAAAACCAATGCGATAGCCCACGCTTATCTTCTGGTAGGGCCGCGGCATGTGGGCAAAGGGACTTTGGCCATCAATCTGGCTCAAGCTCTAAACTGCGATAGCCCCGAGCCGCCTTGTGGTCAATGCCGTTCTTGCCAGCGAATCCTGGAGGGCAAGCACGCTGATGTTACCCCTGTTGGCTTGGATTCTAGAACAGAGATTGGCATTGATAACATTCGAGGGCTTCAACGCTTAGCCAACCTGCCACCGTATGAGGGTAAGTGCAAAGTGTTTATCATTGATGGCGCTGAATATCTATCTACTGAGGCGGCTAATTCTTTGCTCAAGATATTGGAAGAGCCACCGCAAAGGGTAGTTTGGCTTTTACTAGCTGCTGAGGAAGAGCGTCTTTTGCCGACAATTATTTCACGCTGTCAGCGGCTGGAATTAAAGCCTGTGCCATCAGAGCGAGTACAAGAGACACTTGTCAATTCATATAACGTTGATGCCGATAAAGCGAAGCTTTTGAGTCAATTGTGCCATGGCCGCTTCGGCTGGGCATTGTCCGCTCTGGCAAATGACGCTATATTAGAGCAGCGAGCCCAAAGGATGGCTACGTTATTCTCCCTATTAACTCCGACAGGTCGAAGCTTAGGACAAAGGTTTGCCTATGCCCAGGAGCTAGCAAGCCAATTCGGCCAGAACCGGAGAACAGGGGCAGAAATAATAGAGATTTGGCTCGACTGGTGGCGTGATTTGATGCTCATTAAAAGTGGTTGCCAGGGGGCCATCATCAATGTGGATTATGAGAAGGCTCTGGAAGAACAAGCCGGAGGGTTAAGTCTGAGCGAGATTAAAGAATTTCTTGCTCATCTTTGCTTGCTACAGGAGGAAATCTCTAAGAATGTCAACCCCCGTCTAGCATTGGAATGGCTGATGCTCAATTTACCCAGAAAAACCTGAGTGTAAAATCCTGAACGAGCCTGATGACATCGGGGGCGTTGCGGAGTTTAGAAATTCGAGTCCGGGATTTATAATATATCTCGATGGCTAACATAATTGAAATTAAATTTCGTCCCAGAGGAAAAGTAGTTTACGGTGATGCTGGTGAGATACCTCTGCAAGTAAACGACTATGTAGTGGTGGATACTGACCATGGTCCAGATGTGGCTAAAGTCGTTAACCTCGCAGCTTCGCCTCACCCACGCAAGCAGTTAGTGGGGATATTACGCAAGGCTGAGACGGAGGACTTAGAGCAAGCTCGGCGGAACCTGGAACAAGAAGGCTTAAGCAGATGCCAAGAAATGGCAGCCACGCTCGGTTTAAAGATTAAGCCGCTAGCAGCCCGTTATGATTCCAAAGACGAGCACCTGACCGTATTCTTCAGCGCGCCGGAGAGGGTGGACTTTCGAAGCTTGCTTTGGAAATTGAGCGGTGCTCTGGAAACACGGGTGCAATTAAGGCAGGCGGGGGCGAGAGACGAGGCTAAGCTGTTGGGTAGCATAGGCAGGTGCGGCTATCCCTTATGTTGCCAAAATTTCCTCACCAGCTTTGCCTCAGTATCTATTAAGATGGCTAAGGAACAGAGCTTACCCTTGAACCCGGTGAAGATATCGGGCATCTGTGGAAGGCTCCTCTGCTGCCTGTCATATGAAAGCAAGGAATACGCAGCTATAAAAAAGAAGATGCCTCATCCGAAACAGGAAATATTAACACCCTGGGGTAAAGCCACAGTAATCAGCACCAACTTCTTAAAGGAAACAGTCACAGTACAATTGGAGAACGAAATAGCTAAAGAGCTACCTCTGGACCAATTGATTCATCCCAAAGAGAAGTAGTAGTGTTCTCAGGAAAGCAATCAACCCTGGAGCAAATTCAGGGGGTAACAGGTGAGTTTTCAATTTTCCCCTCTTAAGATAAGAGGGGTTAGGTCCCGATCTGGTCGAGGATGCTCGACATAGTCGGCAGGAGTTATGAAGAAAGCAAGCAACAATATGGTGCCTGTCGAGATAACCCCCCTTTATTCCCCTTATCTCAAGGGGGATGTTGGAGTAGGGAGACCTTATCTCGAGGGAGGATGTTGAAGGAAGGAGCCCTAATTTTAAGATGGAACTTGTAGAAAAACTAAACTATTACTTCGTTGGGTCAGGTTAATTCAAAGAGGGTAGATATTTTTGCCATTCACCATGGTTATTGAGAAGGTGATAGGGAACATAGAAGCCATCATTGCGGGGAGAACGCGGCTGACGCAGCAATTTCATCCTTGCTTCCTCCGGCGTACGTCCGCCTTTGCGCCTGTTGCAAGGAATGCAGGCACTGACCACATTATCCCAGGTGTGCTGCCCACCCCACCGCCGCGGAATAACATGGTCTAAAGTAAGCTCCTTGGTCTGCCGGCCACAATACTGGCAGGTGTATTGGTCACGGTTAAATACCTCGAGCCTGCTCAATTTTTTCTTATGGCGAGGACGCTTGACCATATAGACGAGTCGGATTACCGAAGGTATCTGAAATACCTCGGTAACGGAGTGAATCTCACCTCTGCTGTTTTCCAGCACTTCAGCTTTGCCACGAAATATCAGCACCACGGCCCGGCGCGTGCGACATAAGTTAAGGGGCTCATAACTTTGATTAAGCACCAAGACCGGAGACTCTATCGTAGTTATGACCCGCTTATCGAGTTCGCCCTGCAAATTCGGTCCACTATTTTTCATGGGTAATTAGTTGGCTATTTTAGCAAGCCTTTCTGGCCAGTGCAACAGTTCGAAGATTGCGTTTGCTATACGTTATCTATGCCCTAATCTTCTCCCTTATCCACTCCCAATCAGGCTCACCATGCTCGAAGAAAGACTTGAAATTATCCTTCAGCCACTCGTAGTAATCATCCTCAACATACTGACAAAAGGCTTTAAGAAGCTTCTCCTTTAATTCAAATCACAAATTTAGCTTTGACCTAAGGGCTTCTATCTTTTCTTCAGAGTAACCGAACTTCTCGGTCATGACTTCATTGAGGGCAAAAGGAGGACTGAGGCGAAGCCTTCTGCTTCTTAGGATTTCCCCTTCCGTGCTAACTAACTCAATACTTTGATCGAAAAAGGTAACGGAAACAAAATTCATTTTGCGAAACAAGCTTCGATACATTGACCTTAGCCATAACAATTTCTTATAACGGACTACAATATAAAGGCCATAAAGACACCAGTTTGCAATCAGAATCCAATTATCGTTCGCCCTCTTTTTGTAGTATAGGTATCCATCATTCCCCCCTCTAGTCCGATAGACATATTTACCCTGGGTGAGAATACATTCTGTGTCTCGCTCACCAAGAAGAATAGCGGAAGCAAGCTCGTGAATAAAATCATCAAAAACGTCGAAATTGCAATTTTCGGCGATAGCTTTGTCCAGCAAGGCGTCAAACCTCCTACCCAAAATCGATTTCCGTCAATGTGTTCCTAGCTCTAAACCTTCAAATTGGCAATCGAGGGATTCTTCGTTAACCGCTCTATTAAGCATCTTTCGGCTCCAAATTCTCTAGCGGCTAGCGACTCAATCGAATCCAATTTCGGTCAGTATAATATTATCTTGACCTTCAGAGACCCGATACCAGATCAACCGTACTGTTTTCTCCTCTATCAGTCTCCTTCTTTGCACATATTCTAGTACTTCGCCTTGAAAATCAAGTGCAACGAGTACGCTTTGAACCATGTCATTATCGCCAGCAGCAAGCTTTCTAACCAGCCAATTCTCATATTTTATGATTTGGTTCAAGTCTTTTTCAGTACTCAACCCTGTCTTTAGCTCGATACAGGTAAACTTATGTAAAATGTCGATTGAATCAAGTGTTGTAACATGGGTAAGAAAGATATCCATGACCGTGTTAAATGATGTAGGGACAAAATTCAGAAAGTCATGATACTCCCCAATGATATCTTTTAAGTTACCTCTGCTGAACTGACGCATAAACCAAGCATTTAGGTAACCTTCTATCTTTATTTGTCCTCTTCTGTCGGTGTCTAATCTCAGTGGGAGTGCAACCCCATTACTCATGTAGGGCTCTGGAATGAGGTCAGTTGGCTGAGAAATGGGATTGTTTCTCAACAGAAGGCGTATCAGCTCCTTTCCTTCGTCTGTCGTTATAGGATGGTGGCTCTTCTTGCCAATAGTCCCCAAATCAAATGTCCACAATTTCCCTTTATCACGAAGGTCTAAAATATCGCTCAAAGAGATTGGCTTAGAAAATTGTCGGAGAACGGATTCAAAACAAACCCTATAGGGAAAATCTTGCTCTTTGTCTTTCCATATATCACGCTCATCGAAGAACGGCTGGGTTGTTGCTCTCCATAGACCATAGACTCCAACATTTTTAACATAGAAAAAGATGAAATCTCCTGGTCTTATAGCCTCAAAACCAGCTATGACCTCCGAGTTAATCCGTTCCAATGGATGGGAAATGCCTCCGTATATTCCGTGCTTAAGACACATAGGAAAACGATCCTGAGTAACAAGAAATATATGACTAGACATACATGATCACCTTTATTCCCTGGCCTTCTTAACAATATTCATATTTCTTGCGAGGCCCCACTCACTCCCAGACTTCGTCTTCGGCGAAGTCTTCGTCCAAGCCTAATTCGTCGGCCTCGTCCTCCATATAATTCAAGGGGCCTTCATGGCTGAAGGATTCTTTTCGGCATAAGAAGGGGCGAGAAAAGAGCCTACTTATCTCAGCGCCGCATTCGGGGCATCTTTTCAGCGGTTCGTCATTTATCCCCTGTCTGACCTCGAACTTATTCTTACACGACTTGCAATGAGCACCGTTTTTTGATTTATACTCATAAATTGGCATCGCGCCCTCCTCCTTCGATAAATTCAAGATATGTCCTTAATCCTCTCCTTTCGAGGGAGAGGAGACCGAGGCTGTTTAATTTTGATCTTTCGGGCATTTTTGAAGCCCTTCACCTCTAGATTTTTGTAGCTGCTGCGATTTCATCCGAGCACAGTCCCTCTTTCATAACTCTCCTAGCCCCTCTTATCTTAAGAGGGGGATTTTTGAACACTAATTATTTGCCGCAGCAATGCTTGTATTTCTTGCCTGAGCCGCACGGGCAGGGGTCATTCCGCCCAACCTTTTTGCCAACCGGAACCGCCTCCTGCTTCTTTTGTGGAGTTTCTTTGGCAATACCTACGTGGTAAATGCTATGGGCAACGTCATGCTGAATGCCAGCTAAGAGGGCTTCAAAAGAGGCATGACCTTCCCTCTTATACACTATCAGTGGCTGTTCGTGACCGACAGCCCGCAGACCTATCCCCTGACGCAAATGCTCCATTTCAGTAAGGTGGTTCATCCATAACCGGTCAATAACTCTCAGCATTACCAGTCGCTCGGCTATGCGCATATTATCAGGGCCCAGCTCCTGCTCCCGCTGGTTGTAAAGCTCAATGGCATAATCAGTCAACTTTTTTGCGATTTGCTCGTCGTTGAGTTCGGAGAGCCCATCGCTTCTGAACTGTGGGGGCAGGGGGAAGATAGTGGATACATCCTCAAGTAAACTGGATAGGTTAGATTGCTCTTCACCCTCTCCTTCTTCCTCTCCCTTCAAGGGAGAGGAAAGGTGAGGGCTGCTGAGATGTCTGGCTACCAGGCTTTGGATTTCGTCCTGAACCATAGATGTTATATTTGCCTTAAGGTCAGCGCCGCTGAGGATTTTTCTCCTCTCGGCGTAAATTACCTCGCGGTGCTTGTTAATAACATCGTCATATTCCACCAGGTGTTTACGGATACTGAAATTGTGTCCTTCGGTCTGGACCTGGGCATTGGTCATAGCCTTATTGACTATGGGATGCTCAATCGGCGTGTCTTCTCCCATACCCGCCCACTGCATAAGTCCCTTAACACGGTCACCGCCAAAGCGGCGAACAATCTCGTCCTCTAAGGAAGCATAAAAACGAGAACCGCCCGGGTCTCCTTGTCTTCCTGCCCGTCCCCGAAGCTGATTATCAATGCGCCTGGCTTCGTGGTGCTCGGTACCTACGATGTGAAGTCCGCCCAGCTCAACCACCTCATTATGCTCCTCCCGCCATTCTACTTCACCACGCTCCTCAGGGTTGCCCCCCAGGATAATATCTACACCCCGCCCGGCCATGTTTGTGGCCACGGTTACCGCTCCGAGCCGCCCGGCTTGAGCAATGATGGCAGCCTCCTTTTCATGATGCTTGGCATTCAACACTTGATGGGAAACTCCATTTCTCTTCAGGAGGTCAGACAAATACTCTGATTTCTCAATGGAGGTTGTGCCGATAAGAATTGGCCTTCCCTGGTCGTGCAATTGCTTGATTTCTTTGGATACGGCAGCAAACTTGGTTTTCTCGTCCTTGTAAATCTGGTCAGGGTGCTCCGTGCGCTTCAAGGGCTTATTTGTGGGTATGACCACCACTTCCAACTTATAAATCTCGTGAAATTCCTCAGCTTCAGTGGCCGCAGTTCCAGTCATGCCCGCCAGCTTATGATACATACGGAAGTAGTTTTGAAAGGTAATGGTAGCCAGGGTAATTGATTCTCGCTGGATTTTTACCCTCTCTTTAGCCTCAATGGCCTGATGCAATCCCTCAGAATACCTCCTGCCAAACATCAACCTACCCGTAAATTCATCCACGATGATGACCTGTCCGTCCTTAACCACATAGTCCCGGTCTCTTTTGAACAATGCGCGAGCCTTAAGGGCACTTTCCAGATATTGAGTAAGAAAGTAATTAGAGGGGTCATAAAGGTCGGGTGCTTTAAGCAGACCTTCCCGCTTTAGCATCCTCTCAATCCTGGTCATGCCAATTTCAGTGAGGGTAGCAGTACGCGTACGCTCATCAATAGAGTAATCCTCATCCTTTTTGAGATGTTCAACCAAATGGGCAAAGGCGTAATACCTCTTGGTTGCTTCCTCGGCAGCACCGCTAATGATGAGTGGCGTGCGGGCTTCATCAATCAGGATGTTATCAACCTCATCAACAATGGCATAGTTCAAGGGACGTTGGACACATTGAGACAAATCCCAGACCATATTACCTCTGAGGTAATCGAAGCCAAACTCGTTATTGGTGCCGTAAGTTATATCTGCCTCATAGGCCTGGTGGCGAGCTTTCTGGGGTTGGTTAGGAGGGTAGGGAATAGGATGCAAATTTTTCCACTTCGGGTCTCCTGAATCAAGATCAGGATTATAAATATAAGATGGGAAGGGGTTATCGGGCGTTTGCATTGCAGTAATAGCTGCCACGCCTACACCCAGGGCATGGTAAACAGGGCCCATCCAGTGGCAGTCCCGCCTGGCAAGATAGTCATTGACGGTAACCAGATGGCTGCCTTGTCCGGTAAGTGCATTGAGGTAGAGGGGCAAGGTTGCGACCAGGGTTTTCCCCTCACCAGTTTTCATCTCGGCTATCTTCCCCTGGTGAAGGACGATTCCCCCCATTAACTGGACATCAAAATGACGCTGTCTTATGGTTCGCTTGGCCGCTTCTCTGACAGCAGCGTAAGCCTCCGGCAAAATCTCATCCAGGTCTTCCCCATCGGTTAGGCAGGCCTTAAATTCGTCGGTTTTCGCCCGAAGCTCGTCGTCGGTGAGCTTTTCGAACTCAGGCTCTAACGAGTTTATTTGAGACACCAGAGGCTGAAGGCGTTTCAGTTCTTTCTCGTTGGAATCAATTAGATTGCTAAGCCACTTAAGCATTTTCGGCTATCAGCCCTCAGCTTTCAGTTAGCTGCTGACTACTCCATTATCACTCAAACATCGCCCCCACTGATAAGCCGGTGTGAATGCGATGAATGGCTTCGCCGATAAGCGAATCTATAGGAAGGACGGTGATTTTGTCCAGTTTCTTATCGCCATTAACAGGTATGGTATCGGTAACGACTACCTCTTTCACCGGGCTGGCGGCTATCCTCTGGATAGCGGGGCCAGAGAAAACGGGGTGGGTGCAGCAGGCATAAACCTCAGTAACTCCATGTTCCAAAAGGGTATTCACCACCCCGACCAGAGACCCGGCGGTATCAATCTCATCATCAACCGTCAGGGCACGCATGCCCTCAACCTCGCCAATTATGTTGAGGGTTTCAGTGGCATCGACATTTCCCAAGCGCCTCTTTTCAATGATAGCCAAGGGGCCTCCAAGTTTGGCAGCCATGTCACGGGCTACCTTAGTAATACCAATATCAGTAGCAACCACTACCAGGTTATCCAGAGCCTTTTTCTTGAAATACTGAGCCAGGATGGGTCGAGTGGTGAGCTCATCCACAGGTATGGTGAAGAATCCTTGAATTTGTGGAGCGTGGAGGTCTACGGTGAGCAACCTATTAGCTCCAGCAGTAGTAATCAGGTCGGCAATCAAGCGAGCAGTGATAGGAACCCTGGGTTGGTCTTTTTTGTCAGTTCGGCTATAGCCATAATAGGGAACGACAGCGGTAATCCGCCCCGCTGAAGCTCGCCTGAAGGCATCGAGCATGATAAGCAACTCGACCAGGCTTTTGTTAACTGGAGAGCAGATGGGCTGGATGATAAAGACATCTCGCTCCCGGACATTCTCGAGGATGCGCACAAAAATATTTTCATTACTAAACTCAAAGACCTCGACCTCCCCCAGTGGTATGCCTAAATAATCACAAACAGCTCCTGCTAAGGACGGGTGAGCAGTGCCACTAAATACCTTCAACTCATCCATTAACTATTTACTCCCTTTAACTCGTATTGCCCTTGACTTACACTTGATAAATTGATTATACCACTATATTACGATTTAGCGAAAAATTTTAGAAAAAGGACTTGACTGATCTAGTTCAGATAGATGGGTGACACATACATGAGTCATGAAAGGACGTTATAATAGCTGTGCTATGAATGCTTATTGCTCAATGCCAGGATATAAACGCCTGGCAAACATCCCCAGGTTATCAAAGGAAGCCACACGAA
>Ga0209979_1001119_pt1 | contig 30970 bp, 35 predicted proteins | sample AnhtaG_FD_183114 | JGI IMG/M metagenome (GOLD analysis project Ga0209979, IMG submission 183114) | Deep subsurface microbial communities from Anholt, Denmark to uncover new lineages of life (NeLLi) - Anholt_01485 metaG (SPAdes) (version 2) | ecosystem: Environmental > Aquatic > Marine > Oceanic... | reverse complement strand
CTATACGAGGTAGCCATATTTTCCATCTCTTTCGCTAAGCATTATACAAGTTGGACTACAACAAAGATACCCGATGAGCTAAAATTATAATCTCCCACATAACGTCTTATAAAACTCCTCTCATGTAATGAATTTTTTCTTCCTTACAAGAGAGGTTAGATGAGGGTGACTTTCCCCCTCCCTCTAACTCCGAGGCTGTTTAATTTTGCCTCATCCAGTTTTAATACCCGTTCACCCCAAGATCCTCGTAGTGCGACCCTTTAGGGTCGTGCACGAGGCTAAAGCCTCGCACTACACTCTTAAACACCCTCGCTCCTCCCACCAGGGGAGGGAGAATTGTAAGGAATTTCGCAATTGATTATAGTATTAAGCGATTTACTATGTGGCTTCAAGGCATAGGCAAGATTCTAATTCTAGTTGGGGCTTTCCTCGCCTTCTTTGGCCTGCTACTGGTCTTCTGGCAGAAGATTCCCCTCCTGGGAAAGCTCCCCGGTGACATTATTGGTGCAAAAGGAAACCTTCAATTTTTCTTTCCTATAGTGACCTGTCTCATAATTAGCATCTCGCTTACCATCGTTTTGAACTTCGTTATTCACTTATTCAGATAAAACTAAGTGAGCCTCCGTCTGGAGGCTCACCTGTGAATATTCATTATTCAATTCTTAACCCCTACTCCTCCCTTTAGTTTCGGACTAAATATCCTTTGCCCCTAATTACTTAGGGCCCACTATAACAAACGAGGAGCTCGGGGCTTCCCAATGCTCCCCGCCAGTGCATCTCAGTTAGTATCAGCTACCCCCCCTTGCACTAGCGGGGAGCTATTATCTGGAAAGATCCAGGTGCAGAATAGCGCTTGCCGCATCATGCCCACCTCCTCGCTAAGCAGAATCAAGCTTTTGCCTAGCATTAATATATTAACAAATATGGGCGGATAAGTCAAATTATCATAGCGAGAGTGTTTATTAATTGGCAAAGAATGTCACTCTGAGCCCTTCGCTTCCTGTCATTCTGAGAGGGAGAGCCGAAGCCTTGAGCATAGCGAAAGGGTCAGTGACCGAAGAATCTCGCTCAGGACAGGCTCCGCGAAGAGCCTAAAAGAGATTCTTCGCCCGTAGGGCTCAGAATGACAAATAGGATTACTAAACAGTCTCCTCCCCTTTTCTGGCACCCCCAAGCTAACGCTAAAATGCTAAAATGAACTATTAAGAGCGATTAGTCTACTATGGATATCTGCAAAGAATTAAAGAGCAAGCTTAAAGAAGCTACCAAGAAGAACAGGGCCGATGCTATTCTCCTTTCAGGAGGACTTGATACCAGCATTTTGGCCTTCATAGCCAAGCCAGCCATAGCCTTCACAGCAGCTTTAAAAGATTCCCAAGCATCCGACCTAATCTACTCGGAAAAAGTGTCGAGACTTCTGGGAATAGCGCACAAAAAAATGGAGTTCAGTGTGGAAGAGGCACTAAATGCACTCCCTGAGGTTATCAGAATATTGAAAACCTTCGACCTCGCTTTACCCAATGACCTTTCCTTATATTTTGCCCTCAAACTTGCCCAGGAAAACAATGTTTGCTCCATCATGACAGGCGATGGAGCCGATGAGCTTTTTGCCGGCTACTCTTACATGACATCGCTCCCACCCAAAGCTCTTAAAAAGTATATAAGCCAACTTTCAAAAAGCTGGCACTTCTCAGCCAACGAGCTCGGCGAGGCTTTGGGCATTGAAGTAAAGCAACCTTTCCTCGATAAGGATTTCGTCAGCTTCGCTCTGGAAATAAGCTCAGAACTCAAGGCTAAAGAGGGCATCGGTAAGTATATCTTGAGAAAGAGCTTTAAGGACTTAATTCCACCAGAGATAGTGTGGCGGGAAAAAGAGGCTATAGAATATGGCTCAGGTTCTAATAGGCTTCGCAAAATAATAGAGAATATGGTCTCTGAGGAAGAGTTCCGGGCAGTAAAGGAGAAAACTGGCATAAAATTCATCAATAAGGAACATTCCTTTTATTACCGTATCTATAGCGAAGTCGTTGGGGAAATACCTCAAGCCTCACCCTCGGCTCCTTCTCCATTTACTGAAGAGGGACGGGGTGAGGTAGAAAGATGTCCTTGCTGCGGAGCCGGCATGGGCGTATACCATTGCCGAACTTGCGGCTTTTCACGACCCCTGAAGGAATACCTAACCAGTCCTTAACTCAGGTCAGAGACGACCCTAGTACCTACGCCAACCATAATGACCTAGCAGTCAGTCTGAGTAACGTATGCCGTAGCCTTGGAACAGATGAAATGCAGCCATCAGCCAGCTTCAAAAAACTTGATCCTGGATTACTCAGACGAGCCCCTACGGTTCAGCCTTTTCATGTTATAATGTAGTCATCACGGAGGAGGTTCGTAATATGGAGGATTGGAAAGGACGCATCTCTATAGACCCGAATGTCTGTCATGGCAAGCCCTGCATCAAGGGCACACGAATCATGGTATGGATTATTGTAAGCTGCTTGGCTAACGGCGATTCTGTTGAAGATATCCTGGAGGCCTACCCAGGACTCAAGCGAGAAGATATCCACGCTGCCTTGGCTTACGCCGCAGAGATGACGCGCGAGAAGGTGCTGCCAGTAGAGGTAGCAAATGCCTGATGAAGCTCAAACTGGATGAAAACATTGATCCACGAGCCAAAGACATCCTAACGCAGGCAGGCCATGATGTTCTTACTGCGCAAGAGGAGGCACTCGGTGGGGTTCTGGATGACGCCGTTGCGGCAGCCGCGAGTCGTGAAGGACGTTGTTTGCTCACTTTAGACCTGGATTTCGCTAACATTTTCGCTTACCCCCCAGAAAGGTATGCGGGGCTAGTGGTGCTGCGCCATCCTCATCCGACAGTAAAAGGTTTACTGGATCTTGTTCACCAGTTCACTATTTCCCTATGTTCCCATAACCCGCACCGACATCTCTGGATTGTGGAACCAGGTCGCCTTCGCATTCACGAGGAGACAGAGAGTGAATAATCACTCATAGCGGGAGAAATATATGGCAAAGATTAAAATCACCAAGACCGAGCTCGTCTGGCCAGGCAAGTATGACGAGAATGGTCAGCGTAAGGAGGTGGAGAGGGCTGGGGTGAGGTAGAAAGGTGCCCTTGCTGCGGAGCAGGCATGGGTAAATGGCATTGCAGTGTTTGCGGCTTTTCACGACTTGTAATATAAAGTTTCTTTGCTTACTTCTTTTTCAAGCAGGGTAAGCTTACGCCTTTATCTTTACTGGAATGCCGGAAGCCATGAAGTAAACCTCATCGGCATGTTGGGCTAGAAGCTGATTGGCTTTGCCCAGGAGGTCTCGATAAACTCGACCCAGCTTGTTCTCCGGCACCAAGCCCAAACCTACTTCGTTGGAAACCACGATAAAAGTACCTTTATGTTTATTGATGCACTCAATGAGCCCTTTTACCTCAGCCATGACTTGTTTTTCTGCCTCAGAGATTGCTTCGCCGAGCCTGTCCCAAGCGAGATTCTTCGGTCGCTTCTCTCCCTCAGAATGACAGGAGACGAAGGGCTCGCAATGACAAGAGGACTCTTCACCTGCCTTGGTTAGGATATTAGAGACGAGCAAAGTCAAGCAATCGAGGAGCACCACATCGGCATCTTCAATCCGCTCTTTTAGTCTCTGACCTACCTTGACATCGATTTCTAAAGTCCGCCAATTCTTGGGGCGGATTCTTTTATGCTCTTCAATCCGTGAAGCCATTTCCTCGTCAAGAGGCTGTCCCGTGCCGACAAAGAGAACTTTCTCCCCGAGTTTTGTTGCCATGCTCTGAGCAAAGCTGCTCTTGCCACTGCGTGCCCCACCCAGAATGAGAATGAACTTTCTAGCCAATCTACCCCCAAATATTATTGTAGCGAGTGTCAGCGGTTGCGAGGCGCAGCCGAAGCGAACCAGAGCAAGATTCCTCGCTTGACTCGGAACAAGCTCCGCAATCCCAAAAATGACCAGGAGCTTGCTTCGCGGAGTTTATCCTGGTGAGCCGAACCCCTGAATCCTGACGATAGGAAGGAACTGAAGAGGAGATTCTTCGGTCGCTTCTCTCCCTCAGAATGACAAGAAGCGAAGGGCTCGCAATGACAAAAAGAATCTGCTGGCTCAAACCTAACTTAGCCAACTAGCTCCTCCCAATTCACCAATCAGCAACATTAGAATGAGCACGACCACTTCAGCAAATTCATTTATAGCGCCATAAGTATCCCCGCTAAGCCCTCCAAATCTGGAGCAAAGATATTTTGAAAAGCCAAGGAGAATAAGGCCAAGTGCTGCCATGAGGGCTGCCCCCCACCACTTGAGCAGAACCAATGCTACAATCAAGGAAAATACGGTTGCTACAACCATTCCCTTCCAATTCGCCTTCTGCTTGATAGCCCACCCCATACCTTCCTTTTTAGCCAGAGGGAAGAAGGAAATAGCATAGACCATCCCCCAGCGGCTCAAGATAGGCATAAGTATCAGGGCACTTGCCCTCAATTGTTGCGGCAAGGCAACCAAAGAGGCAAACTTGGCGAGAATTAGACAACATCCCCCGACCACCCCAAACCCACCGACTCGACTATCAGACATAACTTTCAACCTATCTAAAGTTGAGCTTTTTATGGCGAAACCATCACAGGTATCAATAAAGCCATCGAGGTGCAAAGCTCCGGTGAGAATAACAAGAGCAATAACGAGCAAGACATTAATTAAAATCGAGGGTAGAAATAACCCCAGCAGGAGGTCAAGCCCGAATAGCACCAGGCCCAAGAACAACCCTACTACAGGGAAAAAACTTATTGATTTCCCTAAGTCCTCACTTCTATACTCCTGACGACTAGGAGAAGGTATTATGGTAAGAAATTGCCAGGCAATCCAGAATCTCATTTAAGTTAAATCCCAAATTCTAATCTCTAAACACTAAACAAATCCATTTGAAATGCAAAAGGCAAAAATAAAAATGCAAAATGACAGAGCAAACGTTAAAAAGTTTGCATTTTGAATTGTCACTTTGACTTTTGACCTTTGATTTTTAATTTTCTATATTGCTTAGGATTTCGCATTTCCATGTTGGCTATAATATTTAATGCCTCTCCTTGGTGATACCAGCTTCAGCGAAGGTTGCCATCTCAGCTAGGGTCTTTACTGCTGCCTCGACGAGCGCTATGCCCAGTGCCGCACCTGTCCCCTCGCCAAGGCGCATGTTTAGATCCAGGAGCGGCGTCAATCCCAAGTATTGCAGCAACGCCTTATGCCCACTCTCAGCCGAGAGGTGAGCAGCGATAAGGTAATCCTTTAATCTGGGCGAGAGTTTGGCAGCGATGAGTGCAGCAGCCCCTGAGATAAAGCCATCAACGACTACAGGGACACGATGTGCTGCCGCTCCAAGCATGACCCCAGCCAGCCCACCAATTTCAAAACCACCAACTTTGGCCAGCACATCAATAGGGTCTCGAGGGTCAGGCTTATTAAGCTCTAAAGCCTTTTGAATCACCTCGACTTTGTGAGCGAGTTGCTTATTGGCCAAGCCTGTGCCTCGTCCGGTGAGCTCTTTTACCGGTTCGCCTGTAATAGCAGCACATATAGCACTACTGGCAGTGGTATTGCCAATGCCCATGTCTCCAGTACCTACAATGTCAAGCCCTTTAGCTATCTCATCTTCTACAATTTCAATCCCCGCTTCTATTGATTTCATAGCTTCGCTGTGGCTCATCGCTGCCTCCCGAGCCATATTCTTCGTTCCATAAGCCATTTTCTTACAAATGAGGTTAGGATGTGGTGGGAGATCACTCACTATTCCCATATCAACTACGACAACACGGGCACCAATAAAGCCGGCAAGAATATTTATGCCAGCACCGCCACTGAGGAAGTTGCATACCATCTGTCCTGTGACTCCTTGAGGGTAAGCGCTCACTCCCTCACTTACCACGCCATGGTCAGCAGCCATAGTTATAATGGCTTTGTGCTCAAGGCTATGAATTACCTTGCCCTTAATACCAGCTACTTGTATGGATAGCTCCTCCAGCCGTCCTAGACTCCCCTTAGGTTTGGTCAATTTATCCTGACGAACCTTAGCTGCCTCTATGGCCTTCCTATCCAGAGGCTTTATTTCTGTTAGTATTCGGGATAGAAAATCACTCATTAATGCCCTCCCCACCCTCTTAGCGGGGGACAAGCCCCCGCGCTCCTTACCTCCTTTATGGCAGCCACCAAGCTCTGGCACTCGAGCAAGGTACGCGGTGCAACACGGATATATTGGGGAAGACCAAAGGAGCTACAGTCACGCACCAGCATTTTGCGTTTAAGCAGCTCATGGCGAAATCGTGAGGCGTCACCAACCTTGACTAGAAAGAAATTTGCCTCCGAAGGGAGCGGTGGCAAACCAAGACGAGAAAGCTCAGCTATAAGATATTTTTTCGCCTCTCTAAGCTCAATTTGACAGCGCTTCAAATACCCTTCCTCCTTTATGGCAACAACACTTGCTTTTTGGGCCAGAGCATTAACATTCCATGGTGGGCAGATACGACGTAAGGTGACAATAATCTCCTCCCTGGCTACTCCATAGCCTAAGCGAAGTCCGGCCAGGGCATAGTCCTTGGTCATGGAGCGCAAAACAAGGAGATTGTTTCGCTCCGCTCGCAATGACGAATGTAACGCCAAATTCAGTGAGGACCAGTGGCTATCAACAAAGCTAATATAAGCCTCATCCAGGACCACCAAAGCATCCTTACTAGCATCCAGAATCTCCTCGAAATCTGCTTGTGAAAGATACCTTCCTGTAGGGTTATTAGGATTGCAAATAAAGATGCCTTTAGGGCGATGCTGCTTAATTAGGCCAATAGTCTCATCTATGTTTAACAGGAAGGCATTTTCTGCTGATAGCTGCTGTTTTATAAGAGATGCCCCAACAATTTGGCAGGCAACTTGATATTCACCAAAGGTGGGCTCAATGATGAGAACTTTATCGCCTCGACCAAAGTAGGCCAGAGCAGTAAGGCGTATAAGCTCAGTGGAGCCGTTACCAACCAATATATTCTCTGCCTTTATTCCTAGCTTCTCAGCTAAAGCGTATCTTAGATGACAAGCCTCGGAATCAGGATAATGGGAAATTGCTTCGCTTAACTCATAACTAACACAGCTTAGCGCTTCCATCACTCCAGGCGGTGGGCCAAGGGGGTTTAGATTAGCACTAAAATCAAGGACCTCCTGAGGAGCAATGCCTAGCGTTTCCAACTCAGCGTAGTCGATACCCCCGTGTGGACAGACTGTTACGCCTTGTATTTCTGGCCTAGGTAACAAAGACAAGATACGTCACCTCCATGGTTAAACAAAATAAAACCCAAAGTAGAGCAGCCACCTCAAGTAGCTTTATCCCAGAGGCAATGAGGTCGGGAGACAGGGGGTTATTAGGATTGCCCAAGTTATAGCAACCCGCCTTTTCCAACCGGACCTTGAGTGCTCCTGCTGCGGCACTCATTGGCCAGCCAGCGTTGGGACTTTCAGTCCTGTCATGGTGGCGAAGCATAATCTGCCAGGCACTCCTGCTATCCCTACGGCATAAAGGTGCAGCTATCACCAGCAGCAGCCCTGAGATTCGTGCCGGGATAAAGTTTAAGATGTCATCCAATTTAGCGGCGAATCTGCCTAAATGTTCGTATTTCCCATGATAGCCAATCATGGCATCCAGAGTGTTTACCACTCGATAGGCCACAGCGCCGGGGACACCGAAAAGCAAGAAATAGAATAGCGGGGCAACAAAGCTATCACCCACATTCTCCGCCACAGACTCTACTGTTGCTGAGACCAACTCTGGCTTTCCCAGACTCTGGGTGTCACGGCTAACCAGACAGGGCATCTTGGCTCGGGCTTTCTCTAGATTACCCTTGGCTAAAAGCACTTTAATCTCAAGAGCAGTCTGGCGCAATTCCCTAAAGGCAAAGGTTGGTTTTAGCAGCAAAGCGCCAGCGACTATATAAGCTATAAGGCTAATCTCATTCACATAGAGTAAAAGAAAATAAACAGGTGAAGTGAAAATGAAAGTAGTAAGTAAAACCATGCCAGCGCCATAAACCAACTGCGCCCGTGTTCCCTGAGTAGGAGCGAACCTCTCCAAAAAGGAGATTACCTTCCCCATCCACACCACGGGATGCATAAATCGAGGTGGCTCCCCAAGTAGCACATCAATGACCAAAGCCAGCAGCAGAATGAATAAACCTTCCATCGCTTCCCCTACCGCTGAATATGAATTCTTTCTTTTTTACCTTCACCTGCTATGATAAGGGTGGTGGGCAGCTTATTAACCGGGTGAGGATAAACGCATACTTCAGCACCATAGACCTCCTTAATATTCTGGACTGTAAGTACTTCTTGTGGTATCCCCTTAGTATAAATCTGCCCTCCATCTAGCATGACCAGCCAATCGCAATACTGAGCGGCTAAATTCAGGTCATGGAGAGCAATAATGACGGTTAAGCTCTGCTCGAGGCAAAGGTTCTTAACCAAATCTAGAATCTCCACCTGATGATTTATATCCAGCTGTGCCGTTGGCTCATCAAGGAGGAGCACCTTTGGCTGCTGGGTTAAGGCTCGAGCGATAACAACCCCCTGCCTTTCCCCTCCAGAAAGCTCCCCTACCCTACGCTCAGCAAAGAGTTCGGTCTTCGTCGCTTCCATTGCTTGCCAAGCAATAGCCATATCCCTTTCTCCTTCGTAACGAAGAAACCCAAGATGGGGTGTCCGTCCCATAAGCACCACTTCAAAGGCTGTAAAGGCTTCAGGTAAAACAGGATTTTGTGGCACCACGGCAATAAGGCGAGCCAGTTCTTCTCTTTTGATATTTTTTATATCCCGACCATCAACGAAGATATGCCCCGAAAAGATGCTGATTAGCCGAGTCATTCCCCTGATCAATGTAGATTTCCCTGAGCCATTAGGTCCAATGAGCCCCAACATCTCACCTGGCACCGCCTTCAGATTTATGTTACTCAAGATTGCTCGGTGGTCGTAGCCTAAACTAACGTCCTTTAGCTCAACCATGTCACTTTATCCCGTTTTGCTTAAATATAGCCTCCTTCACTGCTGAAGTTACTGCCCTGGCCATAAGCTCTCCCATCTTACTATGTCCACCTAGATAATCTATCCTCGCTCCTTGCCCAGATACTATTATGGCATTATCGGTTCCTGTGCCTGTGGCTCGAATTTCAGGATTGTAAGAGCTTCTGATATCCAAATCTTCAAGGGCTATTACCTTTGCCTCAGTTAAGGTAATCATCCCTCGAACCATCGCCCCTTCCGAAAGCAAAGCGTTGGTTAAAATTATCACATTGATAGTGCCCAAAGTCTCAAACCTTCCATCTCTTTCCAAGCTTCCTGCCTTATCCACCCCTATCCTCTGGGCATTGGATTTTGTTCCTGCGGTAACCAAAGCGAAGACCTTAAACTCCAGGTATTCTTCCTTTTTGAGGGCAAAATTATCCATGTCCGCTCCAGTGAGTAACATGGCTGTCTTGGCTGAAGAAAGGTTTAAATCGCTGAGAATTTTGTTCACATAAGCATTGTAATTTTGATGCACAAATTCCCATAAAGGAGGAGGATTATAGTTATTAGCCACTACTTTTACCTTCTTGAATCCTTCCCTGGTGGATAAACATCTTCTTCCTTTGGCAAAGGAGGCTAAGAAGGTCTTCACCTCTATCCCTTGAAATTGGTGATAAATTATTTGGGCTCTTGTCCCTTCTAAATCGATTTCGATTTCTTTTTCTCTCATTGGGCAAGCCTTTTAGAAGAAAGCAAGCCCTTTCTTCCTTCGCAATAGATAAAGAAAGAAAGGAGCCCCACAAAAAGCAGTGATTACCCCTACTGGAATCTCTGTGGGAGGAAGTAGAGTGTGGGCAAGGGTGTCAGCTAAGATGAGGAATATGGCGCCGACCAAGGTAGATAAAGGAAGCAAGAAACGATGGTCTGGACCCCAGATAAGTCTCACCGCATGGGGAACTAGGATGCCCACAAAACCGATAAGGCCGGTAAAACAAACTGCCACAGAGGTAATCAAGGTGGCAGCACCCAGCAATATAAGCTTAACCCTTTCCACATTGATGCCTAATTGCTGTGCCTGCTCCTCATCAAGCTGCATCACATTAAGGGGTCGAGCATGAAGCCAGATAATTATAACTCCTACCATCACGCAAGGAAGGACTGTCCCTACTTCAGCCCAATTGGTTAAGGAAAGCCCACCCATCAGCCAGAATACAATCCCATGTAATTCCTCACCGCAAATGGTCATAAGATAAGACGTAATAGAAGATAAGAAAGCACCCAAAGCCACCCCAGCTAGGATGAGGGTAGTCGCCGGTAAGGTCTTGCCCACACGAGCCACTGAATAGACCACGGCGACAGCACCTAGACCACCAGCAAAGGCAAATATAGGGATGGCTCCAAAATTCATCCATTGCAAGGGGAAAGGGATTAGAAAACCAACAGTAGCTCCCAAACCAGCTCCTGAGGCAATACCGAGGAGATAAGGGTCAGCCAGGGGATTGCGGAACAACCCTTGATAAGTGGCTCCAGCCACCGCTAAGGCTGCCCCCACTAAACCTGCCAGAAGAATGCGAGGAAGCCTTATATCCAGGATTATAATGTTAAAAGTTTCAGGCCAGGATGGGGCGATATGGAGAAAGGGCAATTTGGAAGCCAGAACTTCAAAGCATGTAGAAAAGGATATATGAACACTTCCTAGAGTAGTGGCAAATATAATTGCCGCTAAAAGCAGCCCAGCAAGCCCCACTAAAGCATAAACCTTGCTCTGCCAGCGAAGGGAGCAAGGTACGATAGAGTCAATAGCAGCTTTGTTAATTGACTGATAGATATTAGTATTCAATGCCTTCCCTGCCTCCTATTCCTTGCTCATAGGGATGCTTTAGCTTTTTAACTTCGCTGACCAAATCTGCCTTCCCTATAATCCTCTCTGTTGCTCCGCGACCAGTTAGAATGAGTTCCAGCTTTTGCGGCTTTAACTCTAAAAGGGAGAGGACTTCCTCCTCCTTCAAAAAGCCATCACGCATAGCAATGTTTATCTCGTCCAAAACCAGCATATCCCAAGTTTCATCGGCAAAAAGCCCCTTGATAAACTCTACGCCCCTTAAACATTCCCTCCTCAGCTCATCAAGGCTTAAATCCTTATAGAAATGGGGGTGTCTTCTAGCAAAAAAGGAGGTTTTTATCCCTAGCTTTTGCAAAGGTTCATATTCCCCACATCCAAATGTCTCGGGATCCTTAAAGAAGGAGACGAAGCCTACCTTAAAACCATGACCAGCAGCTCGAACTGCCTGACCGATAGCAGCAGTGGACTTTCCCTTGCCATCTCCAGTATACACTTGAATCAATCCTCTTTCCTTCATCTTAGCCCTCCTTTACGCTGAATATTTATTTGTCACCCTGAACGAAGTGAAGGGTCTCTAGATTCTTCGGTCGCTTCGCTCCCTCAGAATGACAAGAGGTGAAGGGCTCAGAATGACAAACTGAATTGCTAAGCACTCTACCTTTATACTATCGGATAGAAATCTCCAGAAACCAAACATTGTCTCTCTTCTCCTTCTTGCCTGGGATAACCTCGAGCGGCGTCTTAAAAATGGGACCATCGAAGACAAAAGTATGATATTCTCCAGATTCCCCACAGGGATGACAACCAAATTTCTTAATTTCATTCAAAGAAGACTTATCCAAATTTCTGCCAAGCAAGCTTTGGTCTAATTTAGTCGCTACTACTATTGCCTTAAATCCAAGGCTCCAAAAATCAGCAAGGAGTTCCTCAGATCCAATCCCCCAAAGAGGCAAAATAGGCTTTATTCCAAGTTCCCCACAAACCCTCTCTACCCACTCCCTATGCTCCTCTAAATCCATATCGCCAAACACTCCGCCAGATATCCCTTTCTCTTTAAGTTCCGTCACCACCTTTTTAAAATTCTCCTCATAATTTTCCCAGGATGTTTTCACTTGCACCATTGGAATCCCAATGGCTTTTGCTTGCAAATCCAAGACCTTGGCCAGGATGCCGTGAGACCTCGACCTCTCCCCATCCTCAGAAATAAAGTTAAGCAGATACGAGACCTGGTGACCTTGCAAAATTGCCTTATAGGTTGCCAGGGCACATTCTTTACCCCCACTCCAAGAAGCAAAAACTCTCACTTGCCCGCCTTTATGACGATTATTGATAAATCTGAAAATTTTCCTCCTAGTTCTCCAATTGTAGTTTTGATTTTTCTCTCGTCCTTAAAAGTTAAATTCTCAAATATCGTTACCTTAAGAGAGGCATCGACCCCATGCTCAATCAGAAAATTGGCAATGTCCTGTGGCATGAAATCATAAGGCCTGGGAAGAAGAATCGAATTCTTACCCTTTTGAATTCCCTCCAATAACTCCTCTTTCTCCCCTTCTATTGATCCGCTTTTATGGAAGGTTATAAAGTAAGTATGTTCCAAGCTAACCTGGGCTAAGCTTGCCGCCACTTGAACTGAGCTTATCCCTGGCACAATCTCTATCTCGTCGTATTTCCTAGTCTTCTCCAAAAGCTGATAGTCGGAAAAGTTGGGGTCACCCACCGTGCATATGATGCACTTCTTACCCTTCCTCGCTTCCTGAGCTAAATAAGCTATAGTTTCCTCCTCCTTTTCATGGGAAGTAAACTGGATTTTCTCTCCTTGAATAACCCCTTCAATAACTTTGAGAGCATGATTCCACCCAGCTACAATATCGGCTTTTTGAACTATGAAGGCTACCTTTTCAGTTAAATATTCCTTACCCCCGGGACCTACCCCTGCTACTGTTATCATCTTTCTACCTCCTTATATAACAACCATTACCGATCGCCAAGAAAACTGTTTAGCAGCCATATCCTGTAGTGTTCCCCGCGATATCTTCTCATCTGAAAGTGCTAAATTCTCGCATACGATTGCTGGAGTAATTTCACTGATGCCATTATTAGTTAGGTAAATTGCAGCTTCTTTTGGCCCTAGGTCCGGTCCGGTGAGGATTATTAAGTGTCTATTTTGGTTAAGCCCATCGAGCATGAATCTGCGCTTCTTTTCGAAATCATCCCCACCATCGTGAAAAGATATGAGCACTGATTCATCTATATTTATTTGGGCGGCGGCTGCAGCAAGCTGGATTGAGCTTATACCAGAGACGATCCTAACCTCAAAATCAGGGAAAACCTTTAGAAGGCCATCGAGGCCAGATGAAATACATGGGTCACCAATCCTTAGAACTGCAACCGTTTCATTACTCTTCCTCGCTTCTTTAGCTGCTGTTTCGGCAACTTGAACATAGTTCTTTACATTCTGAAGATAAATTTTTTTACCATCAATCAAATGCCTTGCAGGTAGCAAGTCAAACTCCCAGCCAACAATTATGCTTGCCTCCCTAATTGCCTCCTCGGCCTCCCTAGTCAAGTATTTCGGGGAACCAGGCCCTACACCAACAAAATATACGTTATTCCTAAACATACATTCCTCCTTGCACTAATTTTCAATTGTCCCAAAAATCTCAGGATGAATGAATTTGGCAAACTCCTCCAACGCATCAACTGCTCTGGGACCACATCTGGTTAATCCTGTATCAAGTGGAAATATTCTGCTATTCTTACCAGCCTCGGTAACCTTGAGCCGCGGCTCTTCCTTTGCCCACTCAAATGCTTTGGCTTCACCCGCTGCATGTCCGACCGTAACGATGATTACCTGAGGGTCGCAATAAACAACTGTTTCAAACTCAACTTGGAAGTTCCGTTCTTCAACATCTTGGAAAATATTCACTCCGCCCGCTTTTTCGATTAGTTCATGGGGGAAGGATTTTGAGCCCATGCTCTTCAATGGATCATGCCAGGTAATGAAAAAAACCCTTGGCCTCTCTTGTGGCTTTAACCTTTCCGTTTTATCGGTTATTGCTTCAATCCTTTCTTCCAATTGAGTTATAAGCTTAAACGCTTCCTTTTCCTTACCAGTTATCTTTCCCACCACCTCAATATCTTTAAGTATTCCGTCTAAATTTTCTGGCGCCAAGGCAAATACCGTAAGACCTCCCTCTTCCAGAGCAGGAATAACCTCCTTGGCATGAATGCTGCCAGCTAATATCAAGTCTGGTTGCAGGGTGATTATCTTTTCTATATCAGGTGTGTAAAATCCTCCTACCTTTTCCTTATCCAAAACTTCCGCTGGGTAGTTACAGAATTCCGTCACTCCCACCACCTTGTCTCCCAAATCCAGGGCAAATAGAATCTCAGTATTAGAAGGGGCTAAGGAGATGATTCTTTGAGGTATTTCCTTAATGCTGACTGACCTTCCCAAATCGTCAACTATGGCACCAGGAGATACAGGTTCAACAGGAGTACAGGCTGCCAGGATAAGTACAATGCTCAAAAGGGCAAAAAACTTCAACTGCACTTTCATATACACAAGTAAGCTTGATTAAAATTATAAATGGCTATAGTTAAGATGTCAATGGCTCAAGCAATTTTTGAGGCAATATTGCCCTAATAGGATTTCAGAGGGCTTTCTCTAGCAGTTAAAGAAGATAAAAGGGTAATGGCAGCATTTAGTGAAACTACATGTTGGTAAATTCTCTATCCTTCATTAGATCAACAATTCTATAATCAAGGTTTTCTTCCTCCAATCTCTGCACTAATGTTGAAACTCCATCTTCAGCACAAACCACTAAGAAAGGCAAGCCACAATAAGCTGCTTCTATCGCTGCTTCCCTGACACCATAGAGGTAATCAGGATTCAGACCTATACGCTTCAGTGCTACCAGGGCTTCAGCACCAATTGCCCCGATCAGCACTTCCTCACTTATCTCCTTTCTCAATCGAGCAAGGTCAGTATTCCCTGAACCTCCCTTTTGCACATTGGGCACTTCAGCTATAGTCACCTTGCCTGTCTTTAGCTTTATCACCCCCTCCACCTTGGAAACACCAACATCTTCCCCTTTCTTAGCCTCAGAGACAGTTACCCCCCTGGCTCCTTCATCACTTACAATATCAGAGGCAAACAGCAAGCCGTCCTTCATATAAAGCGAGACTGCCTGCCCTGCAGATAAGTCGCCATCGGCTATGGCAGTGGAAGTTGATATATCGCTTACCACCCGGCTCACAAAGGAAGAGTAGCTTTGCAATTGCCTTGCCATCCTTAGAATCCAATCTACACCCTCTCTAGTCACTTTATACCTGGAACGACCTTGTGAGCTAAGCCAACCATCCTTTATCAATTCCTTGACATACTCGGAGACAGCCTGAGAGGTTATATTTAGCTTTTTGGCAATGTCCTTTTGCTGTATATTCGGTTGATTCGCCGCTATCTCCAGCAATATCTGAAACTTAGTAGCCAGATTTTTACTCTGTAATATTTGTGCCATGTCAAAAACATTATACCATTTACTAGCCAAGGCTACAGCTAATAGTTTAGCAACCTCAACTAGCTAAGACTTGGCAACTTTCTGAAGGGCAAGCGAACTAGGACACCCATTTTTCAATATGCACTCATTGCAGCGGGGCTGCCGAGCATGGCATACTCGCCGGCCATGTTCTATCAGATGAAGATGGAATTGATATACCTTTGAAGGCGGGATTTGCTCTTGCAGCAAGTTAGGCGCCTTTTCTATCGAAACCTTGGGGTCAATTAAACCTAATCGCTTGGCCACCCGAAAAACATGGGTATCCACCGGCAAGGATGGCTTCCCTAACCCAAAGAGGAGCACGCAGCTAGCTGTTTTGGGACCCACCCCAGGCAAGTGCATCAAATAATCCTTAGCTTCAGATATATTCATCGATTTAAGAAAATCGAGGCTAAGAGAACCTTGTTCCTCCTCAATTTTATTGAGTATCTGCCTTATTCTTACCGCCTTAATCCGAGATAATCCCCCGGATTTGATAGCCTGAGCGATATGCTCCACTGGAGCAGAAGCCACACTTTCCCAGCTACCAAAGCTAGACATGAGAGAGTTAAAAGCACGCTTTGAGTTCACATCTGAGGTATTCTGAGAAAGGATAGTTCCTATAAGCACAGCAATAGGTTGTTTGCCTGGCTGCCATACCCTAGAACCGTATTCTCGCTCTAAGAGCTCAATGACTTCTTCCACAATCATTTCCACGCTTTACAAAGCAACTGCTGTCTGCTTACTTACCCTCTGGCGAAATTTATGATAGTGTATCTCACCAAGACCCATGCGGAAAGTCATTTTGGATATGGATCCTGGCATTGATGATGCTCTAGCTTTGCTCCTGGCCTTAAGGTCGCCTGAGATCCAAGTTCTTGGCATCACTACAGTAGCAGGTAATGCCCCAGTAGAGATGACCAGTGCCAATGCCCGCCGAGTATTGGAATACCTAGGTGTAACTGATATTCTGGTGGCAATGGGCGCAGCAAAACCCTTAAAACACACTCTTGTCGATGCCCTAAATTACCATGGCCCGGATGGACTAGGCCAATGTAACTTGCCTCCTCCCAGACTTCCACTGCACCCAGCAAAGGCCTGGGATTTCCTGGCCGAGTTAGTATTAAATGCACCAAGTGAGATCACTTTAGTGGCAACGGGGCCTCTAACCAATGTAGCTCTTGCCTTCCAACACTATCCCGAACTACCCAAACTTCTAGCCGGACTAGTTCTCATGGGAGGGGCATACAGTCTCACACCTTATGGTAAAGGAAACCAAACCCCTTTTGCTGAGTTCAATATTTGGCAGGACCCAGAGGCAGCCCGCATAGTGTTTAGCTCTGAAGTGGATATCGTCGCTATAGGGCTGGACATATCCATGAATCCAGCCACCTGCTTGACTAGCCAGCATTTAGAGCAAATTAAAGCTAGTCACACACCCGTTGCCTGGTTGGCAGCCAAACTAGTGGAATACGCTATAAAACGTCGTGGACGCTGTGAACTTCACGATCCCTTAGCTCTGGCAACACTGCTAGATGCTTCCCTATTTGATTTCATATCAGCGCCCGTGGAAGTGATTTCAGGAAATGGATGGGATCGAGGAATTACTCGTATCTTGCCCTCTGATAGCTGTCAGCTGTCAGCTAATAGCTCTCAGTTAATACATGTAGCCGCTGGCGTAGATGGGCCCCGTTTTCTCAAGCTATTTCTATCACGCATATTAGGGGAGTAAGATGGCTAAACTGGTAGTATGTGGCGCTATAAATTGGGATATCAGCTGCTTCGTGGAGCATTTACCCACGCCTGGAGAGGAAGTTACCGTAAAGCATATTACGCGGGTATCCGGCGGAACAGGGGGCAACGCAGCAGTAGCCGCAGCGCGTATTTTAGGACCTAAACAGGTTGCCTTAATCGGCGCTCTCGGAGAGGATAACATTGCTCAGCAGCAAGTAGCCGCCTTAGCTACTGAAGGAGTCATTACCGAGGGAATCAACTATGTACCAGGAGAGGAGTCAGGACAAGCTTATATCTTAGTTGACCAAGAGGGGCAAAATGTCATTGCCAGTTGCTTGGGAGCGAATGCCAGGCTATGCCCCGAACATTTAAACAACCAACAAGTTAGACGCTTATTACAGGAATGCCGAGGTATAGTCCTCACTGATCCTCCGTTAGATGTAACAGTAAAGCTGCTAGCCCTAACAAAACAGCGCAGAATCCCCTTGTTATGGGACCCTGGAATCCTGATAAGCCAAGGATGGGAGATGCTCGAGCCTCTTGCCAAGCAAACAGACATTCTTTTCCTAAATGAAGCGGAGGCAATTGCCCTTTTCAGAACTGCAGAGGTGGATATGAGCTTGAAGCATCTGCAAGAGCTGGGACTCCACAACCACATAGTGCTCAAACTCGGTGCTCGAGGAGCAGCAATGCTTGAACCAGCTACGGGTATGGTGAGCGAAGTCCCTGCTCTACCCCTTAAAGAACTAGGTTTAAAGGTAATTAACACAGTAGGTTGCGGAGACGTCTTCGTGGGGGCCTTTGCCGCTTACCATGTTCTAGGAACCAGTCTGCAAAAGTCACTCATCATGGCTAGTGTAGCAGCAGGTCTTAACGCCACCCAACCTGAAACTCGAGGCAGTCCAGAACGAGCAACCTTAGAGGCAATAGAACAACGCAGCCGCGATTTTGGCTTCATGGTTCAGGAATATAAGCGCTCTAAAAACTGCTGAGTAACCTCTCTCAACAAGATGTCTGATTTTCGGACTCAATTAAAAAGGGGCCTCTACACGGGAATTAAAAAGGGGGGGAATAGTTTTGTTTGGATATGCAAAATCGTTGTCCCTGTCTCCTTTCTCGCAGCTCTTATTCAGTGGACTGGTTGGCTAAATCAACTAGATTTCCTATTACACCCCTTAATGAACCTGATCAATCTGCCTGCCGCGGCAGCGTTACCAATCATTACCGCAATGGTAGTAAGCTTTTACGCAGCCCTCGCCATCATGGCAGTCCTTCCTTTTAGTATCGGACAGATGACATTGATTGCCCTATTCATAATGATCGCCCACATGCTTATTATGGAAGGAATGATCCAACACAAATCTGGTTTTAACATCATCAAAGCAACCTTGGTTCGTATTACCGCAGCTATTTTAACTGTACTCATTGTCTCCCAATTTCTTGGTGATACCAGCCAGAGTATTGTTTTACCAGCCGCTCTTACAGTTCATACTCCATTTATTGAGGCTCTGAAGAGTTGGACTATTAACATACTAAGCTTGTCCGTCAAAATTTTCGTAATCATCATGATAGTTATGATGCTACTGGAGTCCTTACAATCTCTGGGATGGATCAAATATCTGCACAAGTTTTTCAAGCCTTTCATGAGAATTCTTGGACTTTCAAACCAAGCAGTAACGATGTGGGTAGCCGGCGCTGGTTTTGGCCTGTTATATGGAGGAGCCGTTATTACTGAAGAAGCTAAAAAGGGGGCTTTGACAAAGGAAGAATTGGAGCATCTTCATATTTCTATTGGTATCAACCATGCTATAGTGGAAGAGACTGCCTTATTCCTAGCATTAGGATTAAATGCTTTCTGGTTGTTGATACCCCGGTTTGTCACAGCCGCTATAGCAGTTCACACTTGTCGCGCTATACAATATCTTAAGAGCAAATCACTTCCCACGTGACTCTCCATAGTATGGCCCTCGTGTATAACTTATTTAAGCTCATCTCTTAATAGGAGACATAAGGTAATTGTTAAGAAGGCAAGAGAGAAATGACCCCATGTTGGCAGCACTTAAACCATTAAACTTACCTCAATGTGAAAGCTGAACCTGTCCAACAGAAACGCATTGAGCAGATTGATATAATCTGGGCGCAAGCAGTATATGAAATACCTGGGTCGCTTAATCCTTGGGAGACAGCTTGTCACTAACCTCCTGGAGTGACACTCTGCCAGCAGATACAACCATCTTTAAAGCATCATCAACCGAAATGTTGGTGCGGATAATTTTATCTTCCGTCACTATCTCCAGGAAGCCCGACGTCGGATTAGGAGAGGTTGGTATGAAGACGTTGAGTAATCTTTCACCGGACTTGCTATACGATTCGTTCGTGATAAAGCCTATCGCCCTCATACCCTCTTTAGGGAACTCCACAAGCACTACCTGCATAAAGCCAGTTTTGCCCGGCTTAGAGAAGCCTTCCAGGATTTGTTTAATACCGGCATAGAGTTGTCGCACTACCGGGACTTTCACCAACAATGACTCACCGTAATGAATCACCCTCCTTCCTATAATGTTGCTGGCTATCACCCCAGCCAAATAAATCAATACTATCGTTACGCCAAAGCCTACCCCGGGAACTGTGCGACCCCATATAGACCTGATTATAGGCTGCAGTATATTGTCGAGGGTAATAAAGATCCAGACCAATATTAATATGGTGACACCAATTGGCACGACAATAAGAATGCCCGTGCCGAATTGCGTCCTTAATTTCTTACCTAGCCAACCCCAAGATACCCTTTGAGTGTGCTTCATTTCCCTAGCCTCCTTATTGCGCCAAGTACACTAATACTTTCAAGCAACCAATTGATGGCTATTCTAACATTGTAAATTGCCAGCGAGAAATGAAACACAATGAGTCCGAAACTGACCGAAAGCCAATTAAAAGATGGCACCTCAAATTGGGGGAAATCTATTCTTCACCTTAAATGAACAAACTGGCTTATTGTTCAATTATCAGTGGGACAACATTTGAAGGACAACCCTGTGAGATTACCTGATTCAATAAACGGATCATGCAATATTTGCTAATCATCGCTCTTAGGATTTTGGGATGGGAGTAGAAGAGGGAAGCGAATCAGTTCTAGACAAACCACTTCACTGACTGTTCGTATGTTTGCTTAGAGATAAGAGAACTATCTAGTGCGCTCTGTGCAGTGCTAAGCACTTGTTGGGCCAACGTTCTCAACTCAATGCCTTGTGCCTTGAACACTTGGTAGACTGGACCGTATGCCGCGAGACCATTTAGGAACCAGGTCTCATTCCAACTAAGTCCCAAGCGAGAACCTAAGTAGTCACGCCAGATCCTTACGTTGCCCCTGAAGGTGGTTAGACCCCACATGATAGGATCCGCGTCTGCTGTGGCACTGAGTGGCCCCAAGAGTTCATGCGGCACACCTAAACCTAAACAGATGTCCTTTACCAACATTTGGAACATCTCTTCCGCACCCACTTTGTGCCCCAACAGCTTTACCATGCCATCTAGGTGTTTAGCATTCTGTGTCACTGGCCAAAGAAAGGGATGCCCTAGTTCCTCGAAAGGAATGTTGCTTGGCATTTGAACCGAGACTGTTTGCATCCCACTCTGTCTCTCTATGTTAAAATCCCCCACACCGGTGACCAACATGCTGCGGACTCCGTCCTTGATGGCGTCAACCCCAGTGAGGTCACACCCTTTCCATGAGACCCCCTCTCCATAGAGTTCCACAATGCGTTTCACAAAGTCCCACTTCTCATAGACTTGTTTGCAGTACCTTCGTTCTTCATCGAGGTTCATTTTATGCTCCTTGAGGATTAAACATTTATTCTTATTATACGCCGATATATCACTGAAGAACAGCTGGTATTGAAAGTGTGTAATACCAATAATACCACGTTGACTCGCTTGTTCGCAGGTTATGTCTCACACATTATGACGAAATGTTAAAAATCGTCCTTTCTTGAATACTGGTATGGGCAACAATTCCGCGCTAATTGTCTCCATCCATACCCATGAGTTCTCTCAGCTTACTTGAAGATAACTTTGTAAAGGCGGGTTCTTCGAGAGCTCCGCAATGTAACGGGCAAATATATGATGGCACATTTTCCCAAAAATTGATTGACGGCGATGGCGTTACCACCACATTATTGAAGAGAAATGGAATTAAAGTTGTAAATGAAGAAGATTTCTAGCTTTCTAAGAAACTCGTGCAATTTCCTTAGAGCGATAACTATTTTGCAATCTTTAGTTTCGCCCACATAACATAGGCAACAAAACCCCCATCCATGCAGAAAGCTGCTTATATCTTTCAAAGTACTGCTGCTCTACACTCGAAGCCTGTAGGGCGATCTTCTGACTTCCTCTTTCATCGAGCTTTAAGCTGAACAAAACGATGAATTGTTTGATCAAGGATTTTCCTATTGCGAAACATTGGGCATTTTTAGCCTACCTCTTGTCTTTTTTAGGAGCAATAAAGTTGCTAAAGTGGGTTTGAGGAGCTATATTTACATATACAATGGCCTGAATTGAAAGCTATTTTTTGCTAAGTGCCCGCTACCATGTCTATGAATTCTGGCAAAACACTTAATTCGATGCTTGTAAGAGGAATAGATACCTCCTTGCTAGGGAGCATCTTTCCTTCAAAACGTGACAAAATGGCTCCTTTTGTGCTTTCGTTGGCATATTCTGTTACGATTATGTGTTCAGTTGAATAGGCGCAAGCTCTAAGAATAGTTTTACTACCTCGATGAAACAATATTTCAGCCACACCTGTTTGAGCTTGCTGTGGCCAAAGTTCTAATAATTTTTCTACCTTCGGACGGTTAGCTTCTGAAAACTGTGATAGCAGACTACCAATAGTGGAAGATTCTGGTGGCAGTTTATTACTCTTGTTAGGATAAAGGATAATGCGCTTACGCTCATCCTCTGGTAAACTGAAGAGAATGGGCTTTAGGGCCATTACTTCACCTACGTAGTCTCTAATTTCGGGCGCGTCGTCGCACCAGCAAATGATTAAGTTTACTCGATCCTCCTTCAAACCAGGGTATTTTTCCAAGTCTCTTAGAAAACCACTACTGTGTAGTTTAAACTCAACGGTAATGTTTTCCCACTTTCCGTCTACTAGCCTTTTTCCTCTAGCATCTAGCCATTTGGAGTGTCTGTATCCTTGGCGTTGGGGATCGACTTCAAATTCTTCAAAGACTATCTTGTAGGGCAAATGTTCCCACAGAAATGCGGTAAGCATATAGACTTCATTCTCAGTACTAGGGGCATATGCTAAGCCTGAAAATTCAATGGGAATTTCTTCGTTAGCCACTATGCTCTTATCCCAGTAAAAATCTTAGTCCGCACAGACTAGTTCAGCCCACTTCCCCATAATGGTACATCTCTAGCATGAAATTTACCATTCAAGGAAGGCAAACTCCTAAATTGTGGAGCACATACATATAAGAGGAGATAAGAGTACCTTGTACAATCCGGCTGATTGTTTACTACATACGGAATACCCGCGATCAAAAGACATCGGACAATGTCTTAGCTTGTACAAGTCTCTCCATTGAGGTATAACGAGGTGCTTGAGGTGCTTTGCCCCGTCCGGGCTGATCCAACTTAATAGGGCCAATTTGACGGGCTGGCTCGGCGAATTCCAGACAATACTTCCCTGTATCTTTCCATGGGACGATTTTATTCACAGGCGCCAAATGGGTGATGGCGGAGATAGGAGCAACTCTGTAAGCGGCGATATGTTTTATCTGTGGGATCATGCTGCTGTGGATTCGGACGGCGTACCAGCGATTTTCTCCCAGAAAGGTCTCCTGAAATCCATCTTCTCGAGCCGGTACTACAATGGTGTCCAGCTCGCCAATATCAGCAGTTGCACTGCCAACTTCGGTAACTGGCTCACCTACATCTTGTAGGAAGGGCGTAAATCTGAAGGCCTGTTTGCCGCTGCTGTCTTGGTACGTGACAAATTCTATAATTTCTACAGGGAAACTGAATTGTTTTACCACAGAGTGGAGTTCTTCGGTTTCCTCGTCAATAATCACAACGGCTTGGAATGGGGTCTCAAAGACCAGGTAGTCTAGCAAATTGTCTAGGTTTCTATATCCCTTTTCCTTGGCGTACTCCTCGCAAGCTTTCTGTACATCCGGCGCTTTGGATATTTCTTCGAACAATACTGCCTTAAGCTGCCGACCAGCTTGACGGTAGCTGTAGGAGAATTCCAGCAGTTGCACGCCGAAATGTTTGAAAAGGTCATGCTCAGCAAGTTCGTTTTCTACGACAAATAAGCGTGGATCTTCTCTTCTGAGGTCAAGGAGATAACCATCTGGAATATTGAATTTCTTTCCCTTAGCTCCGATACGACGTTTACAATCGAGATAATATCTCCCTTCACCGAAAATCAATTTGGCATTAGCCTTAATAGATTCCTCGAAGCTGGGCTCGTCATCAGGAGCAACCCAATCAAATATGCCACTTGGCGCCACTATTCGCATTCTCTTACCCCGTTATTCCAGCTAGAGCTTGACCATTCATACCTATATGTCCCCAAAAACGGGCGTGATGCTTCTTAGGTCTAGAATCTCTACTGCGCGCTGATATTTTCGATAGAATTCGCCTACATTCTTGAACTCCGTGCCGTACCTATGTTCGAACATCGCCTTGATTGTATCATTTTTTGACAGAACACTGGAAAGAGCCCGACCGCCGTTAAGGAACGAAATCGCCTCCTCAGTTCTGGTAAGAAATAATTGCCTCCTTTTTCCGCTCTCATCCCAAAGCAGGTTCAAGAAGTCTTTGAACACATTGTTTTGGCGGATTGATTCCGAACCGCCTCGCCATCGGATAAATTTGAATTCGGCGACGCGACGATCCGTGACTAGGTCAAACTTCTTCCCCGTGTTACCAGCACCCAGTGAAACCGACTCTATGGCCTCATCTTCTTCCAAAATGTGAGGTAATGATATAAGAATGCCCAGAGCATGAATCATCACATTTACTTGACCAGCAATTTGCTTCAAATTTAGCGCTACAATGAGAGTGGCAGGGGAGACGGAAATCTGCGCCAGGAAGTCATTTATAGCTTTACGCCCTCCGTTAAGTTGTGGGAGTCTCCATTCAATTTGTCTAATAGCGTCTGTCGGTGAATCACCAAAGACTGTCCTAATGGCCTTAAGCTCTTCAATTAGTTCCGCCACTTGTAACTCCTTATGCCAGCCTTGGCTGTGTCCTTCGTAACGCTTGCAACTCGTCAACCAAGTGTTTTACATTCCCAACGTTCTTGTCTAACACCATCACAATATTAGCAGTCGGCTATGAACAAATCAACAATCTCGTCAGGACACTTGGTCTTAGCTTGTTGGTAACAAGATGGTGTAGGCCGCGATCCCAAACCACTCGGGGCTGCCCTCTCACTGGCTACGCTTGCCTCAGTTTGTAATATCACCCTCTTCTACTGCATCTAGCGCTAAGGATTAGCCAATGAACATTCTGACGGATTGTTAAATCCTCCTTCTTAATACTGGTATGGGCAACGATTCCGCGCTAATCATCCCCATCCATACCCATGGGGCCTCTCAGCTTACTGGAAGATAACTTTGTAAAGGCGGGTTCTTCGAGAGCTCCACAATGTAATGGGCAAATATACGATGGCACATTCTCCCAAACATTGATTGACGGTGATGGTGTTACTACCGCATTATTGAAAAGAAATGGAATCAGAGTTATAAGCGAAGAAGACTTGTAGCTTGCTAAGAAACTCGTGCAATTTCCTTAGAGCGATAACTATTTTGCAACCTTTAGTTTCGCCCACATAAGATGGGCAATGAATCATCATCCATGTAGAAAGCTGCTCACATCTTTAGAAGTACTGCTACCCTACACTTGAGCCTTGTAGGGCAATTTTCTGACTTCCTCCTCCATCAAGCTTCAAACTGTGCGAACCGATGGATTGTTAGATCGTAGGTAAGCAGGTAGGATAATCCTGAGGGGCGCCGTTGTAACTGCACGAATAGGATTCAAGCTAGCCAGCAAAGTTAACTAGATGGAACATGCCTTACCACGGTTTACTAAATCCCCCATGGTCACCTTGAAAACGATCAATATTATTCAGAACCTCTCTCGCAACCTTGCTACCAGGGTCAATCTGCACCGCTGTTTCAGCATATTCGCGCGCTTTATGAAATTGAAGGTCAGACAGGTAAGCGGCTGCCAAGTCAGTAAGAATGTTCACATTGCTTGGCGCGAGATCGATTGCCCTATGAAGATATGCTAAGCCTTTTGCTTTATCACCAGCACAATAGATAGCCCATCCTAATCCACGTAGATATTCACTATTATTCGGTTCTTTATCAACAGCCACCTCAAATTCACCAATTGCCTTGCCCCATTGGCTTTGTATGGAATAGGTGAAGCCAAGAAGGTAGTGGTAACCAGGGTTGTCTGGCCTACAATTAATAGCCTTCTTGATGTGATTCGCTGCCAGGTTAAGCCGCCTTAGCGTGAGGTAAATGTCACCGAGATAAGCATTTGCGTACTCAACGGCAATATCGTTGTCGCTATATCTAATCAGGACGTACTTGTATATTTCGATAGCTTTATCGTAATCGCCCTGTTCAATGTGGGTTTTTGCTTCACTCCATATAGTATAAAGCTCCGGTGCGGTATCGCTATCCATATGGCCTCCCTGTGAACAATCGCGCTTGCTTATACACCAAATGGTACCACATCCGAGAAGAAGAGTTGTGGGTGTAGACATGGAATTACTACTGCAGCATTGTCTTGCTACATTTTCCGGCTGAATGTGCAATTTTTGGCAGTCAATTAAGCATGCTGCTCAGGGGTAAAACAAAGGTAGACTTTAGCTTCTTAGCTGCTGTATACTTGTTTTGGTAACAAGGAGGCCATGGCATGGAGCGGACATTTGAAGCTACCATTGAGAAGCGCGATAAATGGTATATCGCATGGGTGGACGCAGTTCCAGGGGCTTTCAGTCAGGGAAGGACGATTAAAGAAGTCCAAGAAAACCTGAAAGAGGCAGTGCAGCTCATACTAGAAAGTCAGCAGGAACTGAGAGCCAAAGGGATGGCTGGGAAAATACTGAAGAGAAAGATCCAAGTTCAAGTGTAGCCTTGTGAAACGCCGCGAGCTTATCAACCACCTGAGGAAAGAAGGTTGTGTTCTCCATTGGGAGGGTGCTAAGCATTCAGTTTTCCTGAATCCAGAAAATGGGCATACTGCTACTGTTCCGCGTCATCGAGAAGTAGAAGGTCTCCTAGCCAAGAAAATATGTCGTCAGTTGGACATCCCGATCCCTAGAACGGGAGCTTAAGTTTGGCCTCGGTAACGGGTAACAAAAAGCGGTGCTTTACAATATGACAAAAAGTTAAATCCTCCTTTTTCAATACTGCAATGGGCAACGATTCCGCACTAAAGGGGTTTCTTGGAGAGCGCCACAATATGATTTTGCCAGCCTATAAGATGCGCCCTGATCACATCAACCAGCTTCATACAACCTCAACAATTTTATTCCGGCTCCTAAGGCCGCTGAGAATCCTTATCCTCTCATTGTACGATAAGAGCTTCTTTGAAAAGGATAGCCAAAGCGAGCTAGATTGAACTAAAGGAGAAGGTATGCTACATTCAATCCTAAGATTATGGCTAGCTCTGTAACATTAGCGCCGACTACAGTTGAACCAATCCGTCGTGCCTTTCCTGCTGAGAAAGCAAAGGCTTGGCATTACAAGATACACCCCTACTACACCAAGCAGCCTTCCAACGTGGTGGGCGAGTATATCCGCCACTTTTCCCATGAGGGAGAATTAGTTGTTGACCCCTTCTGCGGTAGCGGCGTTACTGCTATTGAAGCACTGACTAATAAGCGACGCACAGTCTGTCTTGACCTAGATCCACTGGCGGTTTTCATCACCAGCATGACCTGCCTTGCCCCTGTTGACCTCAACGCCTACTGGGAAGCCTATCGCCAGGTTGATCAGGAAATGAAACCCATCGTTGAATTTGTGCGTAGAGCCTCGTCTAAGGAGTTGGACGATTATGAGTTGAAAGAATGGTACCCCAAAGGTGTTAAGCTTCCCTCCAACGCTGATAGAGGCTGCGTGGAAGACCTGTTTACCAAAGCCAACCTGGTAGTGTTGAGCCATCTTCGAGGCACCATCATGAGAGTTCAAGACGAACAAGCAAGACAGTTACTACTATTTGCCTTCTCTGGTGCTTTAGATAAGGCGAGTATTCTCTACAGGGTGGCCGAAGCGGGCAAAAAGCATGGAGGCGGTTCGGGGCTATTTATGGTGTATCGCTACTGGATTCCGCCAGTTCTGGCTCCCCGCGATGCTTGGAATGCATTCGCTGACCAAGTGCGGAGAGTGGCCAAGGCCAAACAAAATGGCAACACTCTCTTTGGAGATTTTGTTCGCGAGGGCAAGCCCTTTAATGTTCACTGTGATTCAGCCGAAAACCTACTCAAATATGTAGATGGAGGCACGGTAGATTATATCTATACCGACCCGCCCTACGGTGCTCATATTGCCTATTTGGACTTGGGGACAATGTGGCATGCCTGGCTGAGATTTGATGTCACTAATGAGATACGGCAAAGGGAGGCAATTGAAGGTGGAGAGCAGAATTTTGATGAGAGTCACTATTTGGAGGTGCTCCAGAAATCCTTTGAGCAGATGTTTTATGCCCTGAAGGATGAGGCATGGCTATCCTTGGTTTTCCATCATAAGGAAACCAACCTGTGGTATTCCCTTCGAGATATGCTGCGCTATATTGGCTTTAATTATGTAAATTGTGTTGCCCAACCATTAGCTAAGCAGACATTCCACAAGATTAAGAACCCATTACGAGTTCTTGGTGAGAGCCTGATTGTGAACTTTCAGAAGATTGCTGAAAGAAAAATATCCCAGCCCATGTCTTTGCCAATGGCAAATATAGTTAAGAATGTTGCTGAGAGGGTAATTTACCGTGATGGAGGGGCAACGACAGAGGAAATACTCAGAGAGGTAGTGCCAGACCTTTTTGATAACGACCTTTTCTTCGATGCTGCTTCCCAAAATATAGGTGACATCTTAGCAATACTTGAGAGCGACTTTAAGCTAGGTGAAGATAACCTGTGGCAAATCAAAGCTGGAAGCAAAGTGGGTAACTTCATCCCACCAAGACTTCGCATCAGATATTACGTCATAGGCTATCTACGGAGGATAGGCAAGGCAAATTTTGACAGCATTGTAACCACTATCCTGCCACTACTCATAAACGGGCATCGCCCGACAAAGCAAGATATTGCCGATATCCTGAATGAGGTAGCCATTTCCTATGATGGCGTTAATTGGGAGCTAAAAGACCCAAGTATGCTAGCGGTGCAGGGGATTTTGCCCCTGTTCATTTCTGAGAAAGGTGAAGAATATGAAATCCCTCCCAGCACCGCTCATAATCAGCATATCTATCGCCTTGCCATACTTTGCCAGAAGGCTGGATTTGTGCCTTATATTGGCAAGCAGGAGAGAAACGACCCCATGCTAGCAGGGCTTAAACCACTGACGCGTCTTAATGTAAAAGCCGAGCCAGTTCAGCAAAAGCGCATTGCGCAGATTGATATAATCTGGGCGCAAGCAGATGGCACCCCGATATGGGCCTTTGAAGTAGAGGAGCATACATCGATTCTAAGTGCCTTAGAGCGTTTTGCGGCTTTGCTATCGGCTGTGCCCGAATTAGGCAAAAACAGGCAACTAACTATCGTGGCGCCAAAAGCGAGGCGCAGAAAGCTCCAGCAAGAGCTAACCAGTTCATCATATATTGGGCATCCACTCTTCCTGGAAAACAAAATCACCTACATGTTTTATGACGATTTGGAAGCAGGATTTTCTAGATATAGCCGCCGAGCCAGCCTCCGCCCCGAAGAGCTTCACTCTCTATGCCACCTCCCACCCGTGAGCGAAACAAAGTAAGAATATAAAACCTTAATAAGTCTCAGCTTCCACAGAGAACTGCTCAAAGTGCTTCTTGTTTCTTGTGCAAACTATCTCTCCACGTCGACTAGCTACAGCCCCAATGATTGCATCAGCAAAAAGTTCTTTTCGCGCATTTTCGTCAAGTTTCCCAAGCCATGTGCCAGCCAGTTTTGCATCTTCATTTGAAATAGGTGCTGATTCCATTAGAGCAAAGGCAGCTTCATACTCGATTTCCTCCTTGCGTCTGAGTTCCTCCTCAGAAATCGTAGATATTCCAATCCACAATTCGGCCAATGTTAAAGCGCAATAAGAAGCACTAATACTGCCTTCAATGAGACGTTCAATAAGATGTTTAGCTTCCGGATCACCTCCGTGATAATCTATAAAAACAGTGGTATCAAATAAGTAATCAGCCACTCTTTCCTGATGATTTCCTAAATATTGACTCTCCGAAAGCCAACCTAATATCCCTCACATACTCACGGCCCTCAGGTAGATCAGGGCGACTTCCAAATGAATTCTTTACAATCTCAACTGCCTGCTCTCTAGTTAACTTAACAGGAGCACCAAAAGGCTGGGCTAACATCCTTTTCACCTCAGGGGTTTCCCAAATCTGAGGTTTCTCAAATATTTCAATAGCAGCCTTAGCCTCCCCGCTGGAAGAGAGAAACCAAGTATCCAAAAGGACATTAGCGAAGGTAGGCAACTGCCAAATGCCAAAAAGTTTTGTTCCCTCTCCAGCATCCAGATCGCAATAAGCAACCTTTGGTATTGTGCTAACGCCTATATAACTCATTACATTCATTCCTCTTCACCTTTTATTTTCGTTTTCAAGAACCGTTCATAGTTTTGATTCAGTGCATCTAACATTAACTTCATCGCTTGAGGAGGAACAGCAATGCGAGCTACCGCATGTATAGGTACCTTGATCTCTTTACCTTTAAGTTCTTCAGGGATCTCCCGCCAATATGGTCCATGTGCCTGCCCAAGGGTAATAACAAAATTGTCTTCTTCATGACGCACAAATAGATGGTTAGCATAAACAATAGGCACTGATTCAGCATCAACCCATTCTAATTTAGCACGAACACTAACTTCCTTCTCACTACCTTCTTCTAAATTCCCCATATTCATATGCACATCTCCTTAAGGATCTTTCTTAACTTACAGAAGAATTATATCATTCATGGGCAAACAATTACTATACTATATATTAAACCCGCCGTTCATTGAAATCTATGCTAGCGTTTAAAACACTCTCCAAATAGCCATATTAGCCTTGCACAATCTCAATAACCTTATTCTTGCTTTTGAAGCCGCTTAGAATCCTGACTTGACCCTGGGGGACGCCAAAGTGCTCTGCCAGCAATTTAATGACTGCCTGGTTAGCTTTGCCTTCCTTTAGCGGTTCTTTGACCTTAACTACAAAGTTATCGCCTTCCTGGCTAACTTCCTCAGTCTTTGAATTGGGCTTTACTCTAACTTGAATTTTCACTGACCAACTCTCCCCACATTCCCTGGTTATGAAATCTCACTAGCTTAACCGGCGCTATTTTATTAGTTAAGGGCCTCTGACTCTAAGTAAATACCGGCGCCCGCATCTAGTCTCTGAGTAATCTTAAGAACTCCTCCACTGAGAGGTCAGCCTGTTTTAAAATCCTCTTCAATGTTCTCTTTGGAATATCCTTAGAGTGGATGGGCACTGTTATTTTCAAGTCAGGCTTCGTCTTATGAAATAATCGAGCATGGCTCCCAGTTTGGTGATGAATGTAGAAGCCAGTTTTGAGAAGAGCTTTAAGAGCCTCTTCACCT
>Ga0209979_1001118_pt1 | contig 30972 bp, 25 predicted proteins | sample AnhtaG_FD_183114 | JGI IMG/M metagenome (GOLD analysis project Ga0209979, IMG submission 183114) | Deep subsurface microbial communities from Anholt, Denmark to uncover new lineages of life (NeLLi) - Anholt_01485 metaG (SPAdes) (version 2) | ecosystem: Environmental > Aquatic > Marine > Oceanic... | reverse complement strand
TCGACTTGGTCTTGGGCACCGAGGAGATCTTCTCCCTGCCTGAGATCATCGAATCCGGGGATTCAGGCGAAAGGGTGAAACTCAGGCTTTCCGGAAGGGATTTCGGGGACTTGGCGACAAAGTTAGCTCCGTTTGGCGCAAAAGCACTCGCCAGTTTCGTCGCCATCACCAGGGGTTGCGATAAGTTCTGTTCGTATTGTATCGTCCCCTATTTGCGCGGTCCCCTCAGATGTCGCCCCCACCCTCAAATCCTTGAAGAGGTTGAGGCTTTAGTGACCCGGGGAGCAAAACAGATCACCCTCATAGGGCAGAATGTCAATTCTTACTCCGATGGCAAGATCGATTTACCCGACCTTTTAGAGAGAGTCTGCAGCCTCCCCGGACTTCAAAGAGTCCGTTTCACCACCTCCCATCCCGGAGATTTCGGAGACAGATTGGTGGACAGGATGGCCGATCTGCCCCAGCTCTGCGAGCATCTTCACTTACCTCTACAGTCCGGCTCCAATCAGATCCTGGGGAGAATGAACCGGGGCTACACCGTGGAGGAGTATGTCCAGAAGGTGGAGGGCGCCCGCGAGAGAATTCCAGGCCTCGGTATTACCACGGACCTGATTGTTGGTTTTCCCGGGGAGAGGGAGACAGACTTCGAGAGGACATTGGAGGCGGTCGAGAGGGTCGGCTTCGATGCCTCCTTCACCTTCAGATATTCCCCTCGCGCCGGGACAAAGGCGGCGGGGTTTGACGACGATGTGCCCGAAGAAGTCAAAATAGAGAGACTGAGCCGTCTGATAGCTTTGCAGCGGAAAATTTCCGAGATGAAAAATCGGGAATTGGCGGGGACCGTTCAGGAGGTTTTGGTTGAGGGTCACAGCAGACGCCAGCAGGATAGGTGGAGGGGGAAGAGCCGAGGCGGCAAGACGGTGCTTTTTTCAGCTGACAGAGAGAGCCTTTTGGGCAAACTGTGCCGCGTGAGGATCACCTCCTGCAGCAGCAAAACCCTCTTCGGGGAGCACGTGAGCTAATCCGCTTAGCGAAGCTGAGTTCTGAGGCGCAGACTCCTGGACAAATCGATATGCCCTATGAGATTGTCGTAGAAAAGCGGAAGGAATCGCTTCAGTGCTTGCTCCGATTATGTAGATGAAGATCCCCCCGAAATACCCACAAAAAAACTTGCTTTTCCTCATCTGACAGCATATATTTTGCGCCCGAAATGTCGAGGGCCGAAAAACCTTTGAGCTGAAGAGAACTTCGCCCTTGATGTCGGTGGTGAGGTGACAATTGCCTAAGACCCTTTTTCGGCTACCTGGGTTCAATTGGACGGAAAAACGAGAAGAGAGACTGAAGCGTCAAAACAGAGAGAGGTAAGCTGATGGCGTACACTATCACTGACGACTGCACCATGTGCGATGTCTGTAGGGAGGAGTGTCCGGAGGGAGCCATCTCGGCCGGTGATCCCAAATACATAATCGATTCGGACCTCTGTACCGATTGCAATAGCTGTGCAGAGGTTTGCCCGGTGGAGGCTTGTATCCCCGTGGAATAATGTCGATGGAGAAAACGAAGGCCCGCCTCTTTCGAGACGGGCTTTTTCTTTATGGATAATCAGTAACTACTAACCACTAACCAATAACCGCTACCCGCTTACCAGCTTTCGTCTTCGGAGGGGACCGATTCGGTAATGTCGACCATCCTGCGCCCATTGGTGTAGAGGGTGGCTTTAGGTTCGGCCATCGCCATCAGCTTCTGGGTGACCTTCTGGATGCGGAGACAACTGTGCTCGATCAACTTCAGCTTCTCCAGAAGCTCCGGCTCCAGAGACTCGCTCTTCAGAAGCAGAAGCTGAGTGTTTCCCAATATCGCCATCAGGGGGTTGTTGATTTCGTGGTTGATGGTGACCGCGGTCTCCACGATGCTCTGCATTTTCTCGGACATGACCGCATCCTGGTAGCGTCGTTTCAAGTCCTCGAACTCATCCCGGAGGCTCACGAAAGTCACGACGTTGTCGATGATCTCCCCCACCTCCCGGACGAGATGCTCCAGATGGCCGGCGTCATCTTCAACGAACTCCTCGATGCTCTTGGAACCGACGAAGAGCAACGCAACAACTTCCTCCCGGGAAAATACCGGGACGATGATCCCACTGCTCAATCCCACATCCGCAAAGAGCTTATCATCGATTCTGCTGATGGTTTCCTTCGCGTAAGAGCGCAAAAGCGGCCTGCGGGTGGAGAGCACCTCTCCGAAAGAGGTGTCGGCCGCCGGCAGAGCACTCAAAAGGGGGTTTTCCTGCAGAAGAGTCTGGGGCATCACTAAGGTTCGCAGATATTCCTGGCTGTCAGGCGCAAAAGCTAAGAGTACTAACTCTGGTTTCAGCCTCTCCTTTACCTGCTCCAAAAGACTCAGAAGCAGCTTTCGGGAATCCAGCCCCACGTTCCGGAATTGTTCATACAGAGAGGCTTGGGTCGGTTTCCTCACTTTAGCTCCGTGAATCATCGGCCACAGGAGACCCAGCTGGGAGGACAGAAAGCTGGCGAACTCCTCCAGGGACTTCGCCGGGGCGGTTTCATCTTTGACCAACAGCGAAAGCAGTCCCACTCGCTCCCCTTCTGAGAGTATCTTGAAAACCTTGAGCGCTGTGGGAGGATCCCTTCTGATCGAAAAACTAGCCTTATCAGCCTGAAAGCCGACGGTCTCCCGGAAGAGATCGAAGAGCTTTTGCAGTCTCTCCCCCTTGAGTCTCTTGAGTAATCTCTTAGAGTCGTCGCTGCCGGCCTCGAAGATTTGAGGCTGGGCCCCTTCCGCCCCTCCCGAGACCTCCAGGAGAGCCGCCTCCACCTCGAGGTTTTCGACGATCGCTTCCACCACCGCCGCGAAGATCTTCTCGGAGGCCTCACCTCTTTTGACGGCGGTGTTTAGGACCGCTAAGACTGAAATGGCACTCTTTTCCATCGGGAGCTCAGTTACCATTTTGAAAAAGACAGACTTACCCCTTAGAAACTACTCTCGATGCCAACGCTCTCGTTGACGAAGCTAATCAGAAGAGAAAGAGCAAGAGACAAACTCATTCCGCTTTATCTTAAGTTGCAGCTTTTTTTTCATTTGTCAAGAGAAAACAGCCTTCTTCGTCACGGCTCTGCCCGGGAGGCGAGCCTTCAGCCATCCATGTGTCTCAGGGTTGAACAGCAGACTATCCTTCCGGGCTTCGAGCGGGGTGACAAACAGGGGAAAGCGATATGCAAATCTTCACTCCTGGGGGGTTTTCAGCTCCTGGTTTAGCTCCTGTGCCGTCTCCTCTCTTCTTTTCTGAGAATCGCCCCCGCGGGCGAATACCACCTTGAGAAGTGGCGGCGTGACCAGGGTAGTGACTATCACCATTATCACCACCGCAGCGAAGGTGTTCTGATCTATGACCGGCACCCCGCCCAACACCATCTGACTTCCGATCCCCACGAAGATCAGTCCTACCTCCCCCCGGGGAATCATCCCTACCCCCACCGCCCAGCGATTCAATCCCTTTTCGTATACGCCCAGGGAACAGATCTGTTTTCCCAGGATGGCGGCCAGGGTCAAAAGCCCAGCGAAGCCGATGATGCCAAGATTTCCAAAGCTGGTCAAGTCGACCTTCATTCCCATGTGCACGAAGAAGATAGGCACCAGGAAATTGGAGATCGGTTGAAGGAGTTCCTCTATCCGGTGCTCACCTCGTTCCAGAAACCTGCGGTAGTGAACCTCGTCTAAGATCAGGCCGGCGGCGAAGGCCCCAACAATGGGGGCTAAACCGATGAAGTTGGCGATATAGGCCAGAAGGAAGCAGAAGAGCAGGGCAACGGTTATCAGCAGTCCCCGGGCTTTCGACCTCAGGGCGATGGCGAACATGCCCCGGGAGAGGATTCCCCCCAGGGCTAATGCTCCCATGAGGAAAAACACCGCCTTCCCGATTATTATCAGAATCTGAGAGGGGTGAAGTGAGGGACCTCCGGCGTTGGTGGCGGTGATTATCCCCACCGCCACCGATAGGATTATCAAACCCAGGATGTCGTCAATGACCGCTCCTCCCAGGATTATTCTGGCCTCTTTGGTGTCGATCTTCTGCATATCTTGCAGGACCCTGGCGGTAATTCCGACGGAGGTGGCGGTCAGAGTCGCCCCCACGAAGATATGAACGAATACGGAGGCCTGCGGCATGAAGAGGGACGAAACCCCCCAGCCCAGAAAGAAGGGGGTGATCACCCCGAAGGTCGCCACCAGAAAGGAGCTTAGCCCCACCGACCTCATCTGCTCGACATTGGATTCTAACCCCACCTGGAAAAGCAGAATTATCACCCCGATCTGTGCGAACACCTCGATGGTGATGTGATGCTTTAAAGGCTCAAACCAGTTCAATCCCGTGAGGTAGAAATTGCCAAGGATCACTCCGAAGATCAACTCCCCCAAGACCGCCGGTTGTCCGATCCTCTCGCACAGATCCCCTCCCATCTTGGCGGCCAAAAGTATTATGATCAGCGCCATCAGAATGGGAGCAATGTCTTCCTCTCCGGGGGGGGTGTCTGCTGGAGCTTGAGCCTCCCCTCCTTGGGGGGACGAGAATCCGAGGGGGGACAAATGGAGAAGCAGAACTAAACCCAGCAGGATTAGAAGAGGGATCTTCAGATTGCGCAAGGAAAGCTCCTCTGGCTCACCAGTTCGTTTGGTTGAAGATTATAGCAAATCTCACCTCACTTCGCAAAGCAAAAAATTCCCCAATTCGACCACTGCTGCTTTAAGGTTCATGGTTCATATACAAATCCCGTTCCTTTTGCGTGTTTCCCTGTATGAAGTGGGTCGCTCTCTCCGTTCGGATCCAAATGGATCTGCCTCGGGCAGGCCTCTGGCGACTGTTAGCTGTTTCTAAAAGGGGCGGAGGGGGACAAGCCCCCTCCCCACTGAAATGGGACAATATCCCTGTCCCCGGTTTCCGGTCTCCTGTCCCCCAGGAGTATGGTGAGCTTCCCATACTGCCTCGAGGTCGAGCAATCCTATTTTGAGGTTTTCGGAGTTAGAGTTTCACCTCTCTGAGACCCATCAATTCGCACCGGCATGTTGTTGATTTATAAGGGGATAAGAATGGCTCCGGAAAAGGGGCCATAAAGAGAAGTGGCACATCATTTGCGGACAGCTCTGGCGGAGGACAAAAAAATGAGAGAAATCGTTCGACAGAAAGTTGATGCTGGATTCACCTTGGTGGAGCTTATGGTGGCAATGGTCATGCTGTCAATCGTTTCAACCGCCACCTTCTATTTCTACATCGGCCAGCATCAGGCTTATGTCACCCAATCGGATGTTTCAGATATGCAACAGAACGGGAGGGCCGCCGTCAGGGAGCTTTCTTACCATCTCAGGCAGGCGGGTTTCAACACTCCTGCAGACTCCGCGGCATTCACAATTTTCTTTGTGGGCGGGGGACGGGACAGCATTACCGTTAATCATCACGATACCTCTTACACCTTCTTCATCGATGCTACCGACAGCTTGCATCCACTTTTTATGCGCCGGGTCGATAGCGACTCCGCAGTCGTTTTCGCCGAGAACATCGACAGCCTCGGCTTCAACCTGGTCTCTGCCAACGAGGTTTCCATAGCCATAGTGGCGAGGACCAGCAGAACCGACCATGCCTCCGGGGATTATCGCCGTCGTCGTTTTGCAACCCTGGTGAATATCAGAAACCTGTAGGTGGAGAAATGCAAAAGGTGACAAAAAATAAAAAAGGATTCACAATTCTGGAAGTGATGGTGGCTATTCTAGTCCTCTCCATCGGGATTCTGGGGCTGGCGCCGCTTTTCGTGGTCTCAATGTACGGTAACTCCTTCTCCAACGAGATGACCAGAGCAAACCTTTTGGCCACGGAGCAGATTGAGACCTTAAAGGGCTTTTCCAGCTTTAGCCCTATGCCCTATACCCAGACGGAGGCGGGTCTGGAGGGGATTTTCACGCGCCAGACCAGAGTTGACGATTCCACCACCGATGGCAGCGTCCCGGTGGGGGTTTACGCCATCCAGATTACGGTGAGCTGGATTGACCAGAACGGCGTCGCTCGCGCTATCAATTATCTGACTTACAAGGGGATAGAAGAATGATCAAGCAAATCATGGGGGGCAACCATGCTAACATGTCTACAGAATCAAAAAGGGACAGCACTCCTGATAGCTTTGGGAATGATGGTGATGCTGTCATTCATAGGGATCGCCGCCGTGTTCAATAGTAGTATAGACATAACCATTTCCGGGAGCCAGAAACGCTCCACCCAGGCGCTCTATTTGGCAGAGGCCGGCCTTGAAAGGGCGGTTCATGAATGCCTCTGGAGGGGTTTCAGCGACGAGAGCATTTCTCCGCTCAGCAACCTCTTCGGTTGGTTAGGCTCCCTGGATGGAGACACTCTGTACAACAACACCCACGTTCCCGGACAGGGTGGTTACACTGTCGTACTAACCAGCGTAACCGACCCCGGGACGGTGCCGCCCTACGCCGAGTGTCGGGACGTGACCATTGAGTCCCACGGAGCCTCGGTAGGTGGATCTGAAAACGCCACCGTCGTGGGAGTCCTGAGATTCGGGATCAAACCCTCAAGCGTTTTTGACTATGCCTATTTCATGAACCATTTTGCCTGGTGGCAGGGTTATCCCAATGGGGGGGCGATCATTAATGGCAACAGCGGATGCAACGGACATTACGACCTCATCTCCGGGTGGCTGACCGTGAACGGTAACCCCCGCTACAGTCCCGCCGACGGCGAGGCCGTGGACAACGGGGGAGTCTACGCCGGAGGTTTCGTTTTCCCCCTCGACGGCTTCAAGTATCAGGGGATGGCGCAGTACGCCGAAAATCGCCACAGTTATGCGGGAGCTAATCTTCCCTATGCCGATATGCCCAACCTCAACGACGCCGGGGACGCCGATAATGACGGGGATCTTCAGGAGTTGAACCCTTACTACGTGAGCTTGGCGAGAGGGGAACTGGGGCTTGACGCCGGTAGAGCCGGACAGGACACCAACGGTGACGGCATCCTCCAGGCTAGCGAGCTGGTCATCGACGGATGTTACGGCGATGATGTAGGTGAGACCGGCAACGTTGTCCTGGAGGGCACTGAGACCAACCCCATAATCATAGAGGGGCCGGTGGTGGTGACAGGGGACTTCGTCATAAAAGGGAATATCGGAGGTCAGGGAGCATTCTACGTGGGGCGGAATACATATGTGGCCGGAACCATAGCTTATGAAGATCCCCCCTCGGAGAGGCCCACCTTCGACTACGGCAACGAGACCCCGGAACAGTACAAAGACCGCGTTGACAACTGGCTTGAGGCCAACAGGGACAAGGACATAGTCGGCTTCATGACCCGGGAGACCATCATCACCGGTAACCATCCTGACTCCTGGTGGCAGAAATACATAGTCGGCCAGGGAGGATGGCTGGGGGACTATCGCAACGACGGTCGTGAGGATGTGGGAGTTGACCGCGCCTTCGGTACTCTCACTAGCGAATCGAACCCTTATGGCGCCTCGGAAAAGGAGAGGGACGGGTACTGGACCGTGGAGCTCTATGAGGAATCCACTGGAGAGAGGCAAACGGTTGATCTGCAGATAGTTGGCGGGGCCGTTTCGGTTCCCTCTGGCTGGAGGGTGGTCGCGGGAAGTGGGGAGGACATCGACGGTGATGGTGAATATGACGTCCCCTATACCTACAGTGACGACATAGACTTCAGCGCCACCTTCAATTCCACTAATTTTAGCAACATGCCTGAAGGCGTCAGCGATTACCTCGATTTTGCAGACTTCAGGATCGGTGGCATCGACGGTATCTTGTTTACCAACCACGCCGTAGCCGGTTGGCTCGCCGAAGATTTTGTGTTGAACGGAGGTCTGGCGGGTCGCAACGAGTCCCTCGTTGTCGCCGGTGGGCACATCACACTGAACCACGATCCCAGGCTGAGTCAGACCGGCGGTCTCCTGCCTTTTGGCATCCAGCTTCCGCCGGTCAGGGCTTTCAGCTCCGTGAGCTGGGAGGAGAAATAGGGTTCACAACCAGGCGAAGTCTTAGCGGATGAAGACCAGGAGAAAAGAGAAGAGAGCAACTGTGGCGATGTTTGTCAGCTTGTATCAGCTATTCACTCACAAAGGTATTGAAGAGCAGTCGAGTTACTGGAGGTGAAGAATCATGTTAGCACCAATAAGAAATCAAAATGGGACTGCACTTCTGGTCGCCCTGGGAATTATGGTTATGCTCTCTCTCATCGGGATTGCAGCCATCACCACAACCAGCATCGACATCGACATTTCCGGAAGCGAAAAACGTTCAACCCAGTCCCTCTACCTGGCGGAAGCTGGCCTGCAAAGGGCGGTATACGAATACATCTGGCCCGGCTTCAAAGACGAGAACATCTCTCCCAGGACCAACCTCTTCGGATGGGTAGACTCCCTGGAGGGAGACACCATTTACCAGGATTTCGACGTCACCGGTCAGGGAGGTTACACCGTGATAGTGACCGATGTCAACGATCCAGGATCGATGTCGCCTTTTCTCGAGTGTCGGGAGGTCACGGTGGAGTCCCACGGTGTTTCTCTGGGTGGCTCCGAGAACCGCACCGTCGTGGAGGTGCTGAGGTTCGGGGTTCACGCCTCCAGCGTTTTCGATTATTCCTATTTTATGAACCATTTTGGCTGGTGGGCCGGTTTTCCCAACGGGGGAGTGATAATGAACGGTAATACCAGATGCAACGGACATTACGACCTCATCGCTGGATGGCTCACCGTAAATGGTAATCCTCGCTACAGCCCCATCGACGGCGAAGCCATGGACAACGGCGGAGTTTACGCCGGGGGCATTGTCTTTCCGCTCGATGGTTTCAAGTATCAGGGGATGGCCCAGTATGCCGAGAACCGCCACAGTTACCGGGGAGTTGACAACGGCTTTCTCGACCCCGCCTACGTGGAGATGCCCAACCTCAACGATGCCGGGGACGTCGATAACGACGGCAACATCCAGGAGCTTAACCCCTACTATCTGATGCTGGCCCGAGGGGAGCTGGGGCCTGATGCCGGTCGAGCCGGACAGGACACCAATGGTGACGGCATCCTCCAGGAGAGCGAGGTGGTCATCGGCGGATGTTACGGCGATGATGTAGGTGAGACCGGCAACGTTGTCCTGGTGGGCACCGACGCTAATCCCATAATCATAGAGGGGCCGCTGGCAGTGACCGGCGACCTTGTCATAAGAGGAAATATCGGTGGTCAGGGAGCGTTCTACGTGGGGCGCAACACATACATTGCCGGAGCCGTGGGCTACGAAGATCCCCCCTCGGAGAGGCCCACCTTCGACTACGGCCACGAGACCCCGGAAGAGTATAAGGCCCGGGTCAACAGCTGGCTGGAGGCCAATGAAGATAAGGACCTGGTGGGCTTCATGACCCGGGAGAGTATCATCCTGGGTAATCATCCCGACTCCTGGTGGCAGAAATACATCATCGGCCGCGGGGGATGGCTGGGGGACTATCGTAACGACGGTCGTGAGGACGTCGGGACCGACCGCGTCTTCGGTACCATGGATAATGAAACCGACCCTTACAGTCCTTCTCAAAAGGAGAGGGACAGCTACTGGACGGTGGAGCTCTATGAGGAGTCCAGTGGCCAAAGACGGATGACAGACCTACAGATAGTGGGAGGTGGCGTCTCGGTTCCCTCCGGTTGGAGAGTGGTCCCGGGAAGCGGAGAGGACGTAGACGGTGATGGGGCCTATGACGACCCATATAACTACAGTGACGACATCGCCTTCGACGCCCCCTTCAATTCCACCAATTTCCATAACATGCCTGAGGGTGTCAGCGATTATCGCGACTTGGCGGACTTCACCGTAGACGGCATTGACGGCGCCCTATACAGCAACCACGCAGTAGCCGGCTGGCTCCAAGAAGGCTGTACCGTGGACGGGGCTTTGATAGGTCGCAATGAATCGCTCATCGTCGCCGGCGGACACATTACCTTGAATCACGATGAGCGCCTGACTGGAACCGGCGGCACCTGCCCGCCTTTTGGCATCTACCTGCCCCGAGTCAAGGGCTACGCTTCGGTGAGCTGGGAGGAGGACTAAACCGGGAGGGGGGCTAGATTGAGCTGTGGAGAGAAGAGAAGTGAACTGAACGGGGGGCCAGCGAAGGAGGTTCGCTATGAGGTCCCTGAGAAGAAGTTGTACTCGACGGATTTGGCGTTCGGGATTGTGGAGAAACCTATCGGGGTTGTTTTTGATCGACCAAAAAGGGGCGGCGCTTCTGCTCGCTCTGGGGCTTATGATCATGCTCTCTTTTATCGGGATTGCTAGCATAACGACCACCAGTATCGATATTGACCTCTCCGGAAGCGAGAAGCGCTCCACCCAGTCGCTCTATCTGGCGGAAGCTGGCTTGGAAAGGGCCGTGTATGGATACCTCTGGGGAGGCTTTAAAGACGAGAACATCTCTCCGATGGTCAACCTTTTCGGATGGTTAAGCTCCCTGGAGGGAGACACCCTCTACAACTACATGGACGTTTCCGGGCAGGGGGGTTACCTCGTCAGAATAACCAGCGTCACCAACCCCGGAGCGGTGTCACCGTATATTGAGTGTCGGGACGTCACCGTGGAGTCCCATGGGTTCCCCGGAGGTGGATCGGAAAATAGGACCGTCGCGGCGGTGGTGAGGTTCGGGATTCATCCCTCTGGCGTTTACGACTATTCCTATTTCATGAACCACTTTGGATGGTGGGCGGGCTTCCCCGTCGGGGGGGCAGTCGCCAACGGCAATATGCGAGCCAACGGGCATTTCCATCTCCTCTCTGCATGGCTCACCGGAAACGGCAACCCTCGCTTCAATCCCATTGACGGCGAGGTCATGGACGACGGCGGAATCTACGCCGGAGGCTCCGTCATGGGTTCCGGGTATGAGGGGATGGCCCAGTATCCCGAAAACCGCCACAGTTACCGCGGAGTTGACAACGGCGAGGTCGACCCCGCCGTCGTCCAGATGCCCAACCTCAACGACGCCGGGGATGTCGATAATGACGGCAACGTTCAGGAGTTGAACCCTTATTACCTGAGTCTGGCGAGGGGAGAGGTTGGGCCAGCCGCTGGCCGAGTCGGGCAGGACACCAACGGGGACGGGGTCTTGCAGGCCAGTGAGGTGGTCATCGACGGCGTTTATGGAGACGAGGGTGGAGAAACTGGCAACGTTGTCCTGGTCGGCACCGACAGTAACCCCATAATCATAGAAGGACCGGTGGTGGTGACAGACAACTTGGTAGTAAGGGGGACCATTGCTGGTCAGGGAGCGTTCTACGTGGGACGAAATACCTATGTGGCTGGAAGTGTAACTTACGATGATCCTCCCGGGGAGAGGCCCACCTTCGATTACGGCCACGAAACCCCGGAACAGTACCGGTCTCGACTCGATGACTGGATCGAGGCCAATGAGGATAAGGACATTGTGAGCTTCCAGACCCGGGAAAGTATCCTCATCGGTGACCACACCAGGACCAGCTGGCAGGGCTACATCAACGGTCATAGTGGATGGCTCCGGGACTATCGCAACAATGGGAGTGAGGATGTGGGGGTTGACCGAGTTTTCGGCACACTCGATAGCGAATCTGACCCCTATGGACGCTCGGAGAAGGAGAGGGATGGGTATTGGACTGTGGAGCTTTACAACGAGTCCACCGCGGAGAGACAAACGATGGATTTGCATATAAGCGGGGGAAGCGTTGATGCTCCCTCCGGTTGGAGGGTGGTCCCCGGAAGGGGGGAGGATATCGACGGTGACGGTCAATTTGACGGTCCATATAGCTACAGTGACGACATAGGTTTTGACGTCGACTTTGATGCCTCCAATTTCCACAATATGCCCGATGAGGTTGACGATTACGGCGACCTTGCAGATGCCACCGTTCACAGAATCGACGGCACCCTTTATACCAACCACGCCTTAGCCGGCTGGTTCGATAACGACAGTCAAGTAAACGGGGCCGTGGTAGCTCGTAACGAGTCGCTTATCGTCAACGGTTCGCGCCTGGAATTGAACCACGACGAGAGGCTCACCGGAACCGGTGGCACCGCTGCTCCTTACAGCATCTATCTGCCCCGGATCAGGGGTCTAACCTCGGTAAGCTGGGAGGAGAAGTAGATTATGCACTTACGCAATTTCGAAAGGAAGAATGCCATGAGAGGGAGAATCAAGACAGCATCAGTAGCCGTTGTGATCTTGTCGGTGCTTCTCATCAGTAGCTCTTCCGCTGTAATCTTTTTGCCCAACGGGAGAGGGGACGGTTTTCTCGATAAACTGCCTAGGGAGCTCTCTGAAGGAGTGAACCAGGAGATTGTCAGAGAAGCTCAGACAGTTCTGATACACCTGCCTCCGGAGAGCGGTGAAAGGGGGGAAGACCTCCTCTTGGAGGCGACGGTGAGGGACAGGCCTCCACCGGCCATGGTGGTCATACACTATCGTCACCGGCAGGGGGAGCCTTTCTTCACCAGGGAGATGGAGATCGTTGACGATACCAGTTTCACCTATAAATTGCCGGGATACCTGCTCTCGGATGAAAATGTAGAATACTATCTGGAGGTCATCAGTGCCACCCAGGTTCACGCTCAGTCCGGCACCTATTTCCAGCCGCATCGGGTGGACCTAATCTCCAAAACCGGCAAGCTCAGCTACCTCCTTTTGGGGTCACTCTTGCTGGCCGGGGTTTTCATGTCCCTGAAGATGGGTTTGACCAGAAGAAAAGACTCCGCGAGGAAAAGACCGAAGGTGATAGAGATAGGAAACAAAAGGAAGTCGAGCAAGAAAAGAGTTTCGGCCAAGGTCACGAGATAAAGGTCGAAGAAGGGGCACAATGAACAGAAGGAAAGCAGTATCCGGTTTTACCATGATCGAGATTCTGACGGTGGTGGCGATTGTCGGGATCGTTGCCGCCCTGGCGGCTCCTGATTTCCTTGCGAGCATGCGCTATTTTCGCCTCAGAGCCGACGCCAGAGACCAGGTTTCCTATCTCAGATTAGCCCGCTCAAGCGCGGTGACCGAAAGTGGGAACGTGGGGGCTTATGTCGACACCAGCTCCCAAGCCCTGACGCTCTTCTATGACCTGAACGGGAACAATATCCTGGACGCCGGCGATTCCACCCTCCTGGGTCCGATTTCGGTGAGCTCCGATATCAGATACCGCTCCTGCAGCTTTCCCAACCAGACTTTAGTTTTCAGGCCCAACGGCTCGGCCTCAGCTTCGGGGGCGGTGGAGCTGGGAAGTTGTGCCAACCCCACCAGGAGCTACACCATCGAGGTCTTAGCCTCCACTGGAAGGGTGAAGCTAAGGTGATTAGCTGGTGGCACGTCTTCGTTTTCAGCAGTTAGTAGTGAGTGGTTAGTGGTTAGTGGTGAGTTGTAAACCCTCAGGGGTCACAGATTGCCGGTCGGCAATTCTCGATCAGTAAATGCCAACTTTCCATTCAAGTTTCATCAAACTCTTTCGATAAAGATTATAGTCTCGTTTGGGCCTCGGACCTGGGGGGAGATTTGACCTCCGGGCCGGAGGCGTAAGAGGTTTCGTTATGGGAATAGGAAAGCCATTTGCCAGAAAGGAAAAGCCGGTCTTAGCCTTGGACATCGGGTCCAACACCATCAAGGTGATGAGGCTTCAAGACCGTTCTGGCTCTCTGGTGTTGAGAGCGGTAGGGCTGAAGGAGCTGCCTCCGGAGGCCATAATCGCCCGGGAAATCCAGGACCGCGAGACGGTGATATTCGCCATTCAGGGCCTGGTGGAAGAATCCGACCCCAAGGCCAGAGAGGTGGCCATATCCGTTTCGGGGAGCAGCGTCATCACCGACGAATTGGTGATGGATCGTAAAAGTGGGCTGGAGGCCGAGCAGGCCATCCTTTTCGAGGCCGAGCAAAGGTCTCCCTTCGACGTTGAGGACGTGACTTTAGATTACCACATAATCAACGTCGACCAGGAGACCGAAAAGATGCAGGTACTCCTGGTTGCCGTCAGAAATCAGTTCCTGCAGAGTCAGCTGGATGTGGTAAGCGACGCCGGTCTGGAGCCGGTGTTGGTCGATGCCGACAGCCTGGCGATCCTCAACTGTTACGAGCTCAACTACGAGATCGATCCCACCAAGGTGATAGCTTTAGTCAATCTGGGCTTCGATATCACAAATGTGACCTTCATAAAAGATGGGCTTTACCATTCCACCAGAAACCTTGTCGGAGGCGCACGCTCGATCTACGAAGCCCTCAGGGGCGACTTCCAACTTTCCTCGGAGAAGGCGCTGGAGGTGTTGAGAGGAGGGGTTGAGGGGAACCTCGAGCCGGATACCTATAAAGCCACCCTGGGGGGCGCTGCCGAGGAGATCTGCAAGAATCTGGACATGGCGCTCTTTTACTTCAAGAATTCCACCAAGCTGGAGGATATCGACCAGATAATGCTCTCCGGGGGCGGGGCCTTGATCCAGTTTCTGCCGGAGTTGCTCCAGACCAAATTGTCGGTTCCGATAGAGACTATGAATCCCTTGCGCAACATCGAATGCGACCGGGCGCTTTTCCCCGACCTGGACCTGGAGAAGATCGCCCCCGCCCTGGCGCTGGTGGTGGGCCTGGCGAGCAGGAGGATCAAATAGGATGATAGAAATTAACCTCCTCCCGGAGTCGATGAGGAAAAAGAGGGGGGGACTAAAGTTACCAAGAGAACTGGTACTGCCGGTGGGCTTTTTGGGGGCGATAATCTTAATAGTGCTGGCGGTAACCATAATGCAGAAGATGACGCTGAGGTCTTTAGAGAAGAGGATGGAGGTGGTCCGGGCCGAGAGTCTCCAGTACTCAAAAGAGCTTGAGGAGATAAGAGGATATGAGAGCTTGAAGGGACAACTTCAGAGAAGGGTAGAGATAGCGGCGACGCTCGACTGGCGGCGAAAGCTCTGGGTGCAGATCCTGGAAGATCTGAACCTCAGGCTCCCCAATTATGTCTGGCTCACTCTGGTGGATGCAGGCCAGGCAACGCGACGAGCCCCGCAGGGCGAAGTGGAGACCGTCAGCCCCAAAGCCGTGATCCGCGGATACGCCTTTACCCTGAGCGGTGTGGCTACCTTTCTGGAGCGACTGAAGAGCTCCCCCTTTCTCAAGGAGGTGGAGCTTTCCTACTTCAAAATAGAGGAACTGGAAGGGCGCCGGGATGTTTACTCCTTCGAACTGAAGGGTTCCCTCCCTTCCACTGCAGGGGAGATGCCTCCGACGCATGGTTAACGTAACACCGTGATGTGCTCTGAACTGTTTTCTCGCCGAGAGAGAAGACTGAATCTGCGAGGTGACCTTGAGTCTTGATTTGAAAGATCCCAGAAACCAGAAGATGGTTTTTGCCGGGATAGTCTTCCTTTTCCTGGTCTATTTGTGGTATTCGCACATCTACACCTCCGGCGCGGAGAAGATCAAGGCTCGAAAAGGCGAATATCAAGTGATGGTCAGCGAGTTGGTTGCGGTAAAGGCCAAAGCTGCCCCGCTGCAGAGTATGAGAGAAGAGTACCAGGAGCTCACTGCCAATCTACAGCCCTTAGAGAAGCTCCTCCCAGAGAAGGAATACGTGGTCCATTTTCTCAAGCTCCTGCACCATGCCGCCCAGGTGAGTGATGTCCTTATAACAGAGCTGAAGCCTGTCGGTTCCACTCCCGAGGGGGCCTTCATCGCCAACGACTTTCGCATGGGACTGGAGGGGACCTATCACGACTTCGGACGTTTTCTGGCTCGGGTGGCAGATTTCCCCTTCATCGTGAGAGTCTCGCAGATGAACCTGAAAAGCTACGTTCGCTCTCAAGCTGAGGAGGGAGGCATGGAGAAAACGGTTGTGGCAAGCTTCATAATCACGACCTACAATTCGAACCCAGAGACGGATTAGGATGAAAGTGAACCGTTATAGTTTGAGTAAATTTCACCTCATTATGTTTCTGGTGGCGTCACTGGCGCTCTCGAGTGAGCCGCTTTTCGGGAGCTTCCAGTTGGAGAAGATCTCGGTGGAGTGCGATGGGAATACCACTTTGGCCCTCATACAAACTGATGGGGTTCCCGCGTTCGAGCATTTCAAGTTGGGAGACGAAATGTTTCGGGTGGTTGTCGACCTCAAAGAGACCGTCAACCCCGCAGGAGTCGGAGAATATGGAGAGTTCCCCTGCAGCAACTTGGTATCGATTCGCACCAGCCAGTTCTCATACGAACCCCTGGTTGCTCGAGTTGTCTTTGACTTCGCCCAACAGATAGAATGGCGAGTAGAGCAGCAGGGAGAGAAGCTCAGTTTGTCCTTCTCCACCCCTGAAGAGCAGCGCTTCCCAAGTATTACGGTTTTCCAGGCGGAGGCAAAGATAGAAACTAAGAAACAGCCGGAGCCGACAGAGATCGTTTCTACCGAGAAAGGAAGCCCCAGCGGCAAGGGAACTGGCGAGTTGAAGGGCAACTCTCCTCCTCCAGTGAAGCGAAAGGGAAAGGGAAAGGAGATTTCTCCCGCCAGGGAGAAGGTGCAATATCGTCCCCGGAATCCGCGGGACCCCTTCGCTTCTCTGATCGGGAAAGAGAAGCCCGGAGGGTTCGTGGTGTCGGGTTTGCCGAGGGGAGAGGATCTCAAGCTGGTGGGGATAATCGAGGAGGGTGTGGAGTTCAAGGCTCTCTGCGAAGATGAGTTCGGAACCGGATATATCCTCGGGGAAAAGGACCGTTTGAGGGATGGATACGTTGCCTCCGTCGAGGCCGATCGAGCGGTATTCATAATAGAACAATATGGTTGGAGCCGTCGGCGCCTTCTGGAACTTCCGGCTTCCGGCCAGTGAAGAGGTGAGATCATCATGACAAGAATAAAGAGGAGCATTTCGATCATAGCGCTGTTTTTAGTCCTTTGCTGCATAATCCTTTCCCCCTCCCGGGGAGAGGAGAGCCCGGACAAGGTGATCAAAAACCTCACCCTGGTCAATGCCGACATCCGCTCGGTCCTTTCCTATCTGGCCGACTACGGAGGAGTCAACATCATTCCCGCCCCCAGCGTCAGGGACAGCGTGAGTCTGAGGCTCCGGGATGTGACCTGGCGCCAAGCACTTGACATCATTTTGAACACTCATGGGCTCTCCGGAGTGGAATCGGATGGCTTCATAAAGGTTGTTCCCACCACCCAATATATGGCCAACCAGGCGGTCCAGGAGAAATATCTGCAGGAGCAGAGAAACTTAGCCAGGATGCAAACCAAGGTCATCCCCATCAATAACGCCACCGCCAAGAACCTCATGAAGCCTCTGAAGGCGGTTCTATCTGAGAGAGGCGTGGTGGACACCGACGACCGCACCAACTCCATCATCGTCAAGGACATTCCCGAGAACATCCAGAAGGTGGAGGAGATGATAGGAGTCCTGGACAAGGAGACGGCTCAGATAAGGATTTCCGCTCAGCTTTTGGAGGTGGAGTCCGCCTACCTTTCGGAGCTGGGCATAAACTGGTCCGCGATTTCTCAGAAAGTGGTGCAGCATCCTCCAGCCGACCCCGGCGACAGCATCCTCTATACCCCGGAATATCAAGTCGCCCAGGCGGCGGCCGACCTCGTAACCCACCCCATCGGGATCTTCAAGTACAGTACCGTCGAGAGGGATTTCAACATCAGCGCCGCCATAAGCGCCATCGTCTCCAGCAGCAAGGGGAGAATCATCGGGCACCCGGAGATAACCACCGTGGATAACATGGAGGCCAACATCCAGATGGGACAGGACATCCCCATAAAGCAGTTCGACGAGTCCGGAAACGTGGTCATAACCTTCTACAAGGTGGGGACCAAGTTGCGGGTCACCCCCCACGTCACCTCCGAGAACCGGATCCTGATGCACCTTTTGCCGGAGAGAAGCTCCTATCAGTTCGACGCCAACGGAATTATCATCAACACTCAGAACGCCGAAACCAATGTCGTCGTCAGTAACGGTCAGACCGCGGTGATTGGAGGCTTGACCACTCAGGAGGTGAAAAACTACAGCGCCGGAATCCCTCTTTTGAAGGATATCCCCATCCTGGGACGCGCCTTCAGATATACGAAAAAGGAGGTTATCAATCGAGACCTTCTGATTTTCGTCACCCCCACGATAGTCGAAGAGCAGTAGATAGTGAATAGTGAATAGTGAATAGTGAATAGTGAATAGTAAATAGTAAATAGTAAATAGTAAAACCTGCCCCGGCGTTCTGCCCCAACTACACATAGTCTGCCCGTAAGGGAAGCTAGCTCTCCGAAGTCTCCGAGCTGTCGACCTTGTCCTCTGAAGAGCTTGGAGGTGGTGTTGGCTCCTGAGGCAGTGTCTCTCCCTTGGTAGAAGGCCTGGTGCCGAAGCGGGACAGAAGAACCCCACCGAGGCTGGCAGGCGTCACCAAAGCAAAGAAGATGATTACCCAGGCAGCGGTGAATAGCCCTGCCAAGGAGTTCAGAGGTGGCATCAGTCCCAGAATTGCACCAGCTATCAGGAGGGATTGAATCGCTAACGCCCCCAGAAAAGCGATGTAGAAGGGGGAGGTGGTAGAGATGTTCATCGGAACCTTTACCTTCTCCCCTAAAAACAGGCACATCGCGGTCAGGCCCAGGGCAAAGGTGAAAAGGAGAAAGAAAGGCAAGAGAATGGCTATGGGGATTCCGATTACGGTAATTACAAGAAATATTAGAAGAACAATGACTCCCAGGAATGCCAGGTAACCGAACAGGAAGGATTTTAGAAATTCCTCTCTGATCTTCTGCCTGATGCGCTCCACATTTCCGGGCATGAGGGAGAGCATCACCGTGATGGCTATGAAAATCAGGACCAATACTGCGACCGCAAACAGGAGCCTGCCGGTTGAGACCAGGACCCTTGCATCTGTCAAACCTCTCTCCAGGAACTTGATATGCAGGGGGACTTCCACTTGTTCCCCGTGAATCCTTCCCCCCGGTTCTACCTTTATCTCCCCCCCGACGGAGGTCGCACCTTTGCGGATGTAGCCGGAGGAGGTGACATAGATATCGCCGTCTAAGGCGACGACGCCGCCGGCCACCCTCCCCTTGACGGTGACGTCTCCCCAGAGGGCGACGATGTCTCCGGTGACTTTTTCCTCCTCCCCGATGATGATGTCGCGCCCTACCTTTACGACGTCTTCGCCATCCTCCTCCTCCTGAATGATGAATCCGAAGTCTTTCAACTCCTCCGGAATCTTCAGATCTCCAACGATGACCCCGTCCTTCCCGATCACGATGCGCTGGCTCTCATCGACCCAGGCGGAGTACTCCTCCCCGCTCTCAGTTATCACCTTGATTCCGGATTCATCGATTTTGATCTCCACCACCTCGTCGCCAGCTTTGACGACGGCTTTGACGCTGTCCTCCCCCTCCTCCGGCTTTGGAGGTGTGGCCAGCGACGAGGCTGAAGCTACAATCAAACCGACGAGAAGGGCCAATCCCCAAGATCTGAATTTCAACTTTGCTGAGCGCATGGCATGGACTTCCAGCTAACGTTTGTACAATCCCACATCCCCACTTACAGTATAGATCTCCATATGAGCGGCGCCGGAGCCAAGCCTCCCCCGGAGTTTGTTCTCAGAGACAGAGCTCACCTCCAGAGGAAGTCGGGAGTGGATTTCGCCGGAGGTGGTCTCAACCTGAATCCAGCCGTCGATATCCTCCGGGAGGTAGAGACGAACATCTCCCGAGGAGGTTTTAAGATAATGCTTCTTCCCTTCAACGGAGGTTAGTTCCACCTCCACGTCTCCGGAGGAGCTGCTGATATTCACAGCGCCACGATGCTTGTGGACCGAGATGTCACCGGAAGAGGTGGACACCCGCAGATTCCCGTGGCTTTCCTTCAGCAACAGATCTCCAGAAGAGTTGTCAACCACCAGGTCTCCTTCGAGCTTATAGATCTTTATGTCTCCGGAGGTGTTATCTATGAAAACCTCGCCGCTGAGGTGATCGATGTAGACATCCGAGCTGGAGCCTTCCAGGTTCAAATCTCCCTCAACGTTCACCAGCTCCAAATCCCCGGAGGAGACCTCCACCGAAACCGTTCCCCGATGGTTTTCCAGAGACAAATCCGACGAGCTGCCGTCGAGTCTCAAGTTGTTTCTCAACTCCTCACCGAAAACATCCGCGGAGGAGGTCGAGATCTCGATGTCGATATCCTCGGGCAGGAAGATGCGATACTCAACACGCTGGGAGCAGCTCCAATTCCCTAAAAATCGTTCCCAGAAGTTCCGACCCCTTTGACCATGGCGGGCGTAATCGGTCTGGATCCGGAGGCTTTTGCCCGATTTCTCCACCTCGATCTTTATTCCTTCAACCACCCTATCTGCGCTCCGCTGGTCCTCTTCGTAAACCACCTTTTCGGCCTTAATGCTTATCATGCCCTTTTTCAGCGCAGGTTTGAGCCTCACCTCTCCGGCAGCGTTGTCGATGTAGATTTTCTTGATACCCTTGGCCGAAACCTCCTTCTCATAGGGGAAAGTATACTCCCTATCCGCTCGAGCAGAGCTTGAGATGAGAAAAAGGATTGCCAGGATAACTCCCCCGACGGCTACAATTTTCCCTTTCATTTCCATACCCTCACTAGCGAAGCGATTTGAGCTTCTTTTTCAGGAGCTCCCGAGCCCTGAAGATTCTCGCCTTCACGGTCCCGATCGGGATCGAGAGGATTCTGGAAATCTGCTCGTAAGATCTGTCTTCCTGGTGCCGCAGGACGATCACCTCCCGATACTTGGGGGGGAGGGAATCGATGGCCTCCTTGATGGAGAGCCTTTTCTCCTTTGTGACCAGATCCTTGTCCGGGCTGTAGGTGGAATCGGCGATCTCGATGGTGATGGAGCCCTCCTCGGTCTCCAGAGGCCGGTCCAGGGAGAGGGATTCGATCTTTTTCTTGCGAAGGTAATCGATGGAGTTGTTGGCCGCGATCTTGTAAAGCCAGGTGGTGAAACGATACTCCTTGCGGTAACTCTCCAGAGAATTGAAGGCCTTTATGAAGGTCTCCTGCACCAGATCTCTGACCTCCTCTCGGTTGTGAACCAGCTTGGCGATTATGTGATGAATGGCTCTCTGGTGGGCCTCAAAGAGCTTCCTGTAAGCCTCTTGATCTCCCTCCAAGGCTTCCTGGATGAGCCGTTCTTCTGCTTCCGCCAACGAGCTCTCTCCTTTTTCACTTACGAAAAGGATCTGGAAATGTTACCGCCGCCCCTCAAATAATATGTCAAATCCTTTGAAAAGACAAAAGATTTTTGTGTGCGGAATTCGAACTCTTGAGGGGAGAAAAAAGGGGCCGCTTTCCGCAGCCCAAATTTGGGAAGAGAGGGTGTTTTTGAAAACGCTTCCCAACGAGACTTTAAAGGATTTTCACAGCCACCCGGTGTCTTGCCTTCGCTATCCCTTGTGGGGGTCACGGCGTTGGCGCAACACCTGGGGACGACCTTCATTGGTTAGTTGTTAAAGGTTTTTCAAATTGACCCTCTCTTCACAAAGTAGAATATGCCACTCGAAGCCAAAATATGCAAGCGTTTTTTTTAAATTCTCCGAAACTCATCTCTTGGTGAGTGGTGAGTGGTGAGTAATTGTACATAAAGGTCCATCACCTTTCCTCTTCTGGCTTCCGGAGGAATTCTACTTCAATAGTATCATCCTTCTGGCAGTTGAGAAATCCCCAGCGGTGAGTTTGTAGAAATAAATGCCAGAGGGCTGGTTTGAGCTATCCCAGGTCACTTTCGTGATTCCCGGTTTCTGAATAGTGTTCAACAGAGTAGCCACCTTCTGTCCCAGGGGATTATAAACCTCTAAGGTCACCGGAGAGACTGTGGGCACCCGGAAACTTATGCTGGTGCTGCTGTTGAAGGGGTTGGGATAGTTCTGATGGAGCGCAAATCCGGTCGGGAGATTCTCCACTCCTTCGTCACCAACCCCGGTGGAGACGTCAATTGTCGCGGTGTAAACATCCTGATTCCCCTCCCGGGTGTCGGTCCAGACCGGATGGATGACGTTATCGTGAACCGTCAGACCGATATACTCCCCTATAAGACCGGCGGTGATGGTCCCGGCGGTGGGATCGCAGGACTCGGTGGTTATCCTCATATTGGGGGAGAAGGTCTCGCCTCCGTCGGTCGACTTGGTGTAATAGACATCCATCCAGAGGTTTCTGCCCTCGTCGTTTCTGCGGTCGTAAAAGATGACGTGGATCACTCCCTGCTCGTCGACGTAAAGCCAGGGGTGGAATTGGTCACAGTCGTTGTTGATGTCATCGTCGTTAAGCCTGATGGCGTCAGACCAGGTATCTCCTCGGTCGGTGGAACGGGTGAAGAGGATGTTGGTGTCGTAATAAGGGTGCCGGTCCATATAGGCGCAGTACATGTTGCCGTGATGGGGTCCACCGGTGATGTCGGCATCCATGGCCGGGAAGGCGAAAACCAGAATGCCACCGTTTATTTCGTCCGAGGTCACGGTGGTGTAAGCGAGAACCTGGTCGTCGCCGAAGGTCTGGCCTCCGTCGACGGACTTATCAAACCTTATCATCGGCACGTCGTACCAGAGCCAGGCAACGTAGACCTCCCCGTCGGCACCCACCACTGGCACCGACCACTGCACCCCGGGATCATCGCTGATCAAAATCGGCTCTTCGAAATGCGTTCCGCCGGTGTAGCGTGCGAGCCAGATCTGGGTGTAGTACCCGTACCAGAAGCGGGTCCAGGAGACGTAGAGGTTGCCATCGAAGGCGCCACCAGTACGGTCGCATGCTGCTAACTGTTTGTCCTCGAAAGCATTCTCGACGCTGTCCACGACTGTGATCGGCTCATCCCAGGTCACTCCACCATCGTAGGAAGGATAGATGAAGAGTCCGTTAGGCTCGTCGGTAGACTCGAAGGAGAGAATGCAGGCATAGAAGTTGCCGAAGCGGTCGACGGTTATCCCGGGATCGGAGTGCCTGTAGTAGTGCCAGGGATGCATCAGGGTGTCACTCCAGGTTAAGCCCCCATCGAAGCTGTAGCCGACCCCGATGCGGCGGTATCCGAGGCGGAAATCGCGCCAGACCGCCACTAAGTTGTCTGGATTGGTGCGGTTGTGGGCGACCTGCTCTTCATTCTGGACTTGACCAGAAGCGTCGCTGTTGATTCTGATGTTCACCAGGCTGTCGTGTGGATTTATATATGGCTTGAAGGGGTTTTCCTCTATCCCTTCCTGTTCGAGAAGAACGAGAGGAAAGGGCTTGCTCAAGTCTATTTTACCAGCAACGGCACCGGTGGGGAGAAGCAAAAGCATGAGCAGTGATGCCACTGTCATACCAGTTAGACGAACAGTTAGCTTTTTAAACATCTCTTACCTCAAAAGTTGTATATGACGTGTTTTCATCTCAACATAGATTTCACAACCAGGTCTGGCTGGTTCGAGTATTCTATCTGTGACCACTGTCCTGGGATGGCCCGGATTTGGCACCTCCCAAGTCCAAGCGTGATCCTCTCCATCCTAAATAACGGAGGGACTGGATCCTCGGAACAGACAGACAGTGCTTCCGGGTGTAGACCGACATTACTCTTCCGTCCACCTTGAGTATAGCCCAACTTCGCATTTTGTCAACGAAATTTGTTGGCCAATGTCCTTGACAGAGTTATGTTGCAGCAGACTCACGACGGCGCCAACCTCGGAGATCCAGCAGTAGTTTTTTTCTCTCACCATTCATTTCTCGCGGTTCGGCGAAACATAAACGGCGAAAAGCTTGACACCATCGGGTGGTGGGAGTAAATTGAAACGTTTGTGAGAAGAGAAAGCGCCATCTTTCCGATGTTATTTACGTAGGAAGTCTCGGACGGTTCCACGAATCTATCCGATGGAGCGAACTCGTGAGGGACTTGTCACCCTATGGTTGAGTTTCTAGCAACATTCGTACGAGAGACCTGGTCAATCTTCAAAGAGGCCTCTCTTTTCATCCTGTTCGGTTTTGCAGTTGCGGGAATCTTGAACGCCTTCATCTCTCCCGCCTTCGTCTTCCGGCATTTAGGTAGAAAGGGCTTCAAGTCGATATTCCTGGCTTCTCTTTTCGGGATTCCTCTGCCCTTATGTTCCTGCTCCACTTTACCCACGGCTCTGGCCTTGAGGAGGAAGGGGGCGGGCAAGGGGGCAACGCTGTCGTTTCTGATTTCCACGCCGGAGACCAGCGTCGACTCCATCGCCATAACCTACGGACTGATGGACGTCACTATGACCATCTTTCGACCCTTTGCGGCTTTGATCACAGCCCTAACCGCCGGAGTCGCTACGGAGCGTTTGGTGCCCGACGAGGAGGAACCAGTTAAGGGCACCGGAGAATCCACGGCTCAATCTCCCCAGGAAGAATGGGAAGGCCGAAAGAGCGTCAAGGCGGGTGTTCGGTACGCCTTCGTTAACCTTTTCGACGAGATCTCTTACTGGCTGGTTTTCGGTTTGATACTGTCGGGACTCTTAGGGGCTTTGCTACCTCCTGATTTCGTGACAAAATATCTGGGCGGTGGGCTTTTGCCGATGCTTTTGATGTTGGTCATCGGTATACCTCTATACATCTGCGCCACCGCCTCCACTCCGATTGCAGCGGCGCTGATTCTGAAGGGCTTAAACCCCGGGGCGGCTTTGGTTTTCCTGCTTGTGGGTCCTGCCACCAACATCGCCTCCTTAGGGGTTCTGACCAAGGAGTTCGGAAAGAAGGTGGTGGCAATCTATCTGGCCTCCATAGCCCTGGTAAGCTTGATTCTGGGAGGCTTTGTAAATCTCATCTACGCTCTCGGCGGGGTCGACCCGGTCACCACCATGGGGAAGGCCGCAGAGGTAATTCCGGATTTCATCGAGATAGCGGCTCTGGCAGGCTTTTTGTTCTTGGCATACGTCAGTTTCAAGAGGCAGAAGCCCCCCAAAGAGTTCGTGGTCGTGAATGATTTCATCCAGAAATGCCTGGGATTCAGATTCAACCTCAAGCTCGGCGTTAAGATCGTTGCGGCCCTGTTGGTGATTGCGTTCCTCTCAACGATGTTCTTCACAGTACAGCCGGGGGAGGTGGGGATGGTGGAGAGGTTTGGAAAGGTGGTCACCGCGGAACTCCCTCCGGGCTTACATCTCAAGTTTCCCTACCCCATCGATGTATCCAGAAAGGTTGCGCTGGACCGGGTGCGCACCATCAACCTCGGTTTTCGCGCCGTCAGGGTGGACACCGCCCGAGGCGAAGTCACTACCGGGGTTGCCAGTCCCCGGGGAGACAGAGTTGAGGCCGAATCCTTCTTCATAACCGGCGACGAGAATATCGTCGATATCAATTACGTGGTTCATTACCGCGTCAAAGACCCCCTTGATTTTCTTTACAAGGTTTACGATTGCTCCACCCTGGTGAAGGATCAGGCCATCTCGACTTTGATAGATTTCGTGGCGGAGGAGTCGATCGATATCCTGCTCACCTCCGGTCGAGCCCAAACTGAGATCCTGGCGGCTGAGAACTTGCAGTCTCGCCTGGATGGCTTGAGGTCAGGAGTTGAGATTCTAACCTTTAAGCTCTTGGATGTCCACGCACCTCAGCATGTTCATTACGCCTTCCGCGATGTCGCCAGCGCCACCGAGGACAAAAGCACCAAGATAAATCAGGGCGAGATTTACTACCAGGAGACTGTGAACCTGGCTCGGGGAGATTCCGCCAGATTGATTGAAGAGGCGGAGGCTTTCAAGGTCAGGAAGGTGAAGGTGGCCACCGGTGAGGCCGAAAGTTTTCTGGCACTGAATCGGGAATACCTGAGGGCACCGTGGATAACCGAGAGGAGGCTCTACCTGGAAACGATGGAGTCAGTCCTCCCCGAAGTCAAGAAATACATAAAGCCGGGCCGGGGTACCCCCGGCAATTTAGACCTGTGGATACTGGAGGGTGGGAGGTTGTCCGATGTAGTCGGATCGGCCTCTGGGGGAAAGAAGGCTAGCGAAAAGGAGACAAACCGATCTTCTCCCCCGAAGTAGGGTTTCGAATTCTGAGGAGGTAGATGACGACCATGAAGACTATTTACATGAAAACGATCTTAGGCCTGGTGGTACTGATCTTGCTTTACTCCTGTTTCTTCACGGTGCAGGTGACCGAGTATGCGGTGGTGACCATGTTCGGGAAGCCGATCATGGTGATCTACGAGCCGGGATTGAAGTTGAAGGTTCCGGTCATACAGAGGGTTTACAAGTTCGACAATCGCCTGCAGGTGTTTGACCCTCCCGACACAGAATTCCTGACCCTGGATAAGAAAAACATCATCGCCTCCAGCTTCATGGTCTGGAAGATCGCCGACCCCTTGAAATTCTGGCAGAGCGTCCTCGATCTGAACGGAGCGCAATCGCGTCTTTTAGATGTCGTCTCCGCCGAGCTGGGCGCAGCGTTAGGGGAGGTGCTGTTCTCCTCTCTGATTTCAACCAACCGAGAGGAATCAAGGCTGAGAGAGGTCGAAGAGCGGCTCACCAAAAACTGCAGAGATCTGGCCTCCCGGGATTACGGCATCGAGATCGCTGACGTCAGACTGAGACGACTGAGCTTCCCGGAGCAGAACAAGGAGAGCGTTTTCAACCGCATGCGCGCCGAAAGGGGGAGGATCGCGAAGAAATTCAGAAGTGAGGGGGAGGAGGAGGCGACAAAGATTCGGGCCCGGGCCGACCGCGAGAGGACAGAGATCCTAGCGGCCGCCGAGGAGGAGTCCAAAAAGATCCGGGGAACAGGTGAGGCCGAAGCCACCAAAATCTACGCCCAGGCCTTCAGCAAAAACCCGGAGTTCTACGATTTTCTGCGCACCCTGGAGGCTTACGAGAATTTCATCGACGAGAAGACCACCGTAGTTTTGCCCGCCGACGCAGAGCTCATGAGACTTCTGGGAGAGGGGAGAAAATAAGGTATAATCGGTGCGACCTGACTTTCAAAAAACAGGTATCGGCGTAGTTTTGCTTCTCTACTTTGCGACCGGCATATTCGCGGTCAAGTCGGACGAGACCGCGGTGGTTACCCGCTTCGGTAGAATCGTCAGGGAGAGGGTTCCTCCGGGCATCCAGTATCGTCTCCCCTGGCCCTTCGAGAAGACTTACAAGCTCAAGACCACCACCGTTTACAAGATGGGGGTGGGTTTCAGGATCACCGACGAGGTGCAGGGGATCAAACCCCGCCCGGGAGAGAAGCAGTGGCTCACCGGGGATGTCAACATCATAGAGTTGAAGGTGGTGGCGCATTTCACCATCGATGGTGCCGCCAAGTTCCTTTTTGTGACCGCGGCGCCTCAGTATCTCATAAAAAGATTGGCGGAAGCCTCCCTGACGGAGGTGGTGGGGGTAACACCCGTGGACGAGGTCCTCACCACCGCCAGGTTGCAGATTCAGAAGGAGGTCAAGCGGAGTGTTCAGGAGGGGCTCGATTCGTATGGAGTCGGGATTAGAATCAGTTCTGTAAACCTGAGAACCGCGGAACCGCCGCCGGAGGTGATTCGAGCCTTTCAGGACGTGGTCAACGCCAAAGCCGACCGGGAGAGGCTCATAAACAACGCCAGCGGATATGCAAACGAAGTTCTGCCCAAAGCCCGCGGGGAGGCGGAGCAAATGACTCAGGCGGCTGAAGCCGAACGCCAGAGGAGAGTTGCCAACGCCCGTGGGGAAGCCCAGAGGTTTACAGACATCTTGAGGGAATACAACAAAGCTCCCGAAGTGACCAGAAAAAGGTTGTATTTAGAGACCGCAGAGAAGATCCTGCCGAAGTTGAGCAAATATTTCTTCGACAGCGAAGGGGGCAGATTCGACCTGAAGATAATTCAAGAAGGAAGATAATATAACAGGAAACAGGGGACAGGAGACAGGAGATAGGGAACAGGGAATCATCCGTGAACTGTTAACTATGAACAGTCGCCGGAGGCGACCCGCCTCCGGTGGGTGAACCAAACGGGGTAGCCCCCTGGCCTCCGCCAGGGGGGATTATTCCCATAAAAGTAAAGCCGTAGAGGAAACCTTCAGGTTTCCAAAAATCCAACTGAAGCCTCAGGGTGGGGTCTTATCACGGCCATTAAACTGGTGGGATGAATTCCGACCGTTGGGTCTGTCTTTTGCCTGTTCGGATCCACTGGAAAAGGAATAGCAAATAGTATTAGTCTCCTCGGAAGTTCTTTTTGTGACCTGGCCTCAGATTTTCTGCCCCCTTCACAGTCCTGTCAAGACTAAGACGTAGCGAGACCCGGCAGTCAGTCCAAAACATAACTCTCTGTTTTTCAGGCGAAGAACTTTCTCCGTTTCGCTTTCCCTCTTTTCAACTCGAAGATTACGGTGTTCTCCGGGTCAGGACAGGCGATTTCAATGGAGTCTTTATTCTCTCCCCAGGGGATTTCGCCACCGAATCTCAGAGCGGTGGCAAAAGGCAAAATCGTATGTTCCGCCCAGACGCAGAGCTTTCCCTCTCCCACCCTGAAGACCTCCCCGATCTTATGACCTGCAGGACAGACCCCACTACCTCTGATCTCTTTAAGAGTGATTCTGACCTCAAAATCGCCCACTCACACCTCCGCGAAACTCGATTCATTTCCTCAAGAAGTATATCGCCACCACCCCTCCCCAGAAGTTGGAATAGCTTACCGAAGGGAATCCAGTTCTGTCAAACAGGTTCAACAACTCCTTTTGCCTGGGGAAACTTTTTAAGGAGGCCGGTAGATAATTGTAGGCATATTTTCTGGAGGTGAGGTATTTCGAGATTATCGGCACCAGCTTGTAGAAATAGAGGTGGAAGAGAACCTCAAGGATTTTGTTTTCAGGGTGGGCAATCTCCAGAAAAACCGCAAGCCCCTCCTTTTTCATCGCCCGCATAATCTCACTTGAAAGCTTCTCCAGGTTTGGGAGGTTGCGCAGGGCGAAACCGATGGTGACCCCGTCGAAGGAGCCCTCTTTGAAGGGCAATAATTCAGCATCCGCCACGACCAGCATGATTCTATCCACAAACTGGCCTCCGTCTTGCCTGGAACATTTCCTCTTGCCAAGATGCAGCATATCTCTGTTGAAATCGCAAAGGACGACCTCGCCGGCGAAATCGTTTTGCTCCAAGAGGGCGACGGACATATCCCCGCTGCCGGCGCAGAGGTCCAGGACCCTACGCGCCTTAGCTAATGGCTTCACCGCCCTTCGCCTCCAGCTATTGTCGAGGCCGAGGCTGATTAGTCTATTCATGCGATCGTAGATCGGAGCGATCTCCGAAAACATCTTGTGAATGAAGGCCTTCTTTCCCTGCATATTTACGATCTGAGTTAGACTCGAGAGAAGATGAACAGGGGAGGATTATAGCTCCCTTGAGACCACAAAATCGACCAGCTGTTGGAGCATCTCCCGGTAGAGGGGGTCGCCGTCGAAGGGCAGCTCGCCGAGCATCTCTTTGGCTTCGGCAGATAAGCGGTGGGCAAAGTCCGAAGCGTAGTTGATGGAACCGTACTTTTGCATCAGGGAGAGAATTTCTTTTACATCTTGTGGGGTTTTGTCCTGGCGGGGCTTGTTCATGATGTCCGTAATCTGCGAACGCTCTCCCTCGTCGGCGTGGTTATAAAGGTGAATGGCAATCAGGGTCCGTTTCCCCTCCTGAATGTCTCCGCCGATCTCCTTGCCGTATTTCTCCTCGGAGCCGACCAGGTTCAAAACGTCATCCTGAATCTGAAACGCCACCCCCAGCTTGAGACCCAAATCGACCATCATCGTCAGCGTCTTTTCTGGAGCATCGGCGATGATGGCGCCCAGCCGCATCGGCGCCACTGCGGTATACCAGGCGGTTTTGTTCCGGCACATCAGGAAGTAATCCTCCTCGCTCAAGTCCCACCTGTTCTTGTCTACCCACGAGAGCTCGATGTGCTGTCCGGAGGTGGTCTTATTCAGCATCACCGCGAACTCCCTCAGGATGGCAAAACCTTTCTGGGGTCCCAAGATGTCGCGGTTTCCGAGGAGAACCTCCCACATCTTGCCGGCCAGGGCATCTCCGGCGTTGATCGCCAGGGGGGAGTTGTATTGAAGGTGAAGGACGGGTAAGCCGCGACGCAACTCGGAGCCATCCTCGATGTCGTCGTGAATCACAATCCAGTTCTGAAAGAGTTCTAAGGCAGCGGCGGTGGTTAAGGCTCTCTCAGAATCGCCCCCGAAGGCGTTGCACGTGAGGAGGCAGAGTGCGGGTCGCAGCCCCTTTCCGGGACGGAGGGGATACTCCCTCATCATGGCGAAGAGGAGCTCGATCTCCGGCACCGGATCTTTGGCGGGGAGAGCCTCGAGAATAAACTCATCGATCTTGGCCTTGCTTTTCCTCAGAAAGGAGAGAATATCATTGCCCATAGCTTCGCGATGCTGTCGATACCGATCTTCTCCGTCTGCTTCTGCGCTAACAGATTATAGCTAACGGACAATCAATCTGTCAACAGTTTTGTCCAGCGGGCGGATTTCGGTGAGGGGAATTCGGGTGTCAGGGACTAATCCCTCGGCGGGGGACTTATTTGTCCAGGTCGTAGATCTTCTCTTTTCGCGGAGGTATGACTGATGAATGGAAACTCGACAGCGTTTCGAGGGAGCGATGCAGTTTCTTGGCTGAATTCTCGACGGTGCGGACAAATCTCTTGGCCTGCTCAGGGGTGGCGAAATCTTCCACTCTTGACATCAACTCGCAGTTGCCCAGAATTATGGTCAGGGGGGAGCGCATTTGGAAGATCAGGTCTGGAAGCGATTCCAGCACTACCTCCAGCAGTCGATCTTCCCTGACCTTCCCCTTCAGAGGACGACTCAAGACTGGCGCCAATTGATTGGCGATCCCCTCGCAGAACTCCAGGTCGTCATCGCTAAAAGGTTGGCGGAGGGGATTGCGCCTCTCTCCCACGGTGAGGAGCCCGCATACCTCTTTCTCATAAGTTACCGGAAGAATCAGGCCACCTTTGATATCGGCTCCGAAGATCTTTGA
>Ga0209979_1001116_pt1 | contig 30995 bp, 20 predicted proteins | sample AnhtaG_FD_183114 | JGI IMG/M metagenome (GOLD analysis project Ga0209979, IMG submission 183114) | Deep subsurface microbial communities from Anholt, Denmark to uncover new lineages of life (NeLLi) - Anholt_01485 metaG (SPAdes) (version 2) | ecosystem: Environmental > Aquatic > Marine > Oceanic... | reverse complement strand
CTATGTGCATTCTTTCCCCAAAACTTTTGGGAACAGGAAGAGATGAGAATATTGAAATTATGGGCTACACAGAGATAGAAAAAGTGGAAGGGGAAGCAGGAGATTTCAAGGTTACCTTAAGAAAAAAACCCCGCTATGTAGATGTAGATAAATGTACCGGCTGTGGAGAGTGTGAGGAAAGCTGTCCGGTAGAAGTTTTAAGTGAGTTTGAGGAGGGCTTAACCCAAAGAAAAGCTATTTATCGATTGTATCCTCAGATAGTTCCCAATGTCTTTACCATAGATAAAAATGAGAATAAACCTCCCTGTAGATTAGCCTGTCCGGCAGGAATAAATGTGCAGGGTTATATTGCCTTAATTTCCCAGGGTAAATTTAAAGAAGCCTATGAATTAATTAAAGAGAGAGTTCCTTTTCCGGGGGTTTTAGGTCGCATCTGTCATCATCCCTGCGAGGAGAAATGTAATCGTAAGGATTTTGATGAATCATTGGTTATTGCTTCTTTAAAAAGATTTGTTGCTGATTATATAGCCCAACACCCAGAAGAACTTCTCTCTTCCAAAGAGAATGAAGAAAAAGAGCCTCTAAAAACTAGAGAGGAAAAAGTAGCCATTATTGGAGCAGGACCAGCAGGACTGACCGCTGCTTATGATTTAGCTAAGTTAGGATATCAAGTTACTGTATTTGAGGCTCAAGGCTCTGCCGGAGGGATGATGCAGACAGGAATTCCCTCCTACCGTTTATCTAAGGAAGTTCTAAAAAAGGAGATTAAACAGATTGGAGATGCAGGGGTAAAGGTTCTTCTTGATACCCCTATTCGCTCAAAAAAGGAATTCGAGAAATTAAGAGAGGATTATGAGGCCATATTTATTGCCATTGGAGCCCAGAAAAGTAAGAAATTGAGATTGGAAGGCTCAAGTTTAAAAGGTGTGCTTTACGGAATAGAATTTCTTAAGGATGTCAATAAAGGAAAAGAGGTTACTGTAGGAAAAAGGATAGCTGTAATTGGTGGAGGAAATGTGGCTATTGATGTAGCCTTATCCTCGCTGAGAAAGGGAGCAGGGGAAGTTCATCTATTCTGTCTTGAATCTCGTGAGGAGATGCCAGCATTTGAATGGGAGATTGAAGAAGCAGTAGAAGAAGGAGTGAACCTGCATTGTTCAAGAGGACCAAAGAGAATTTTAGGCAAAGAGGGAAAAGTTAGCGGTTTGGAAACTATTTTCTGCAGTTCAGTTTTTGATGCCGAAGGAAGGTTTAGTCCTCAGTTTAAAGAGAAGACAGAATCAACCATTAATGTAGATACGGTGATAATTGCCATAGGCCAGGAAGCGGATTTTGCGGGATTTGAAAAAGTTAAAATTACTCCTTACAAGGCTATTGACGCTAATAAGATTAGTTTAGCTACCTCTATTCGGGGTGTTTTCGCTGGAGGTGATGTAGTTAGTGGCCCTGCTTCAGTAATTGAGGCTATAAGTCAGGGGCATGAGGCAGCTATCTCCATTGATAGATATCTAAAATCTGAAGATTTAATTGAAGGTAGAGAAAAAATAGAGGAAGAAGCGGCGGAAGCTCCGGAAAAGGAAGTTGTCTTAAAAAAGAGAGAAATAATGCCTTTTCTTTCTCTGGAGGAAAGAAAAGGGAATTTTAAAGAGATTGAGTTGGGGTTTACCGAAGAGATGGCAATAAATGAGGCAAAGAGGTGTCTTGATTGCGGTATCTGCTCAGAGTGCTTGGAGTGTGTAATGGCCTGTAAAGCAGAAGCAATTTTTCACGATATGGTTGAGGAAAAAGTGAAAATAGAGGTTGGTTCTATCATTCTCTCCTTCGGTTTTGATGAATTTAATCCCCAATTAAAAGGAGAGTATGGATATGGGAGATTTCCTAATGTCATATCCAGTATTGAATTTGAAAGAATCTTATCTGCCTCAGGTCCCTATCAAGGCCATGTATTAAGACCTTCGGATAAGAAAACACCTGAAAAAATTGCCTGGATACAATGTGTGGGCTCGCGGGATGTAAAATCTGGTTATCCTTACTGTTCATCTGTCTGTTGTATGTATGCTAGCAAGGAAGCAGTTATTGCCAAAGAGCATGCGGGCTCTGAGCTCACTTGCCATATCTACTTTATAGATATGCGCTGTTTTGGTAGGGATTTTGATAGATATTATGAGAGAGCAGCCAATGAGTATGGGGTAGAGTACAGGAGGCACAGAGTCTCCTCTGTAGAGGAAGACCCTCAGACAAATAACTTAAGAATAAAGTACGAAACCGAAGAAGGGGATTTAAAAGAAGAGGAGTATAATTTAGTAGTCTTATCGGTTGGTTTAACTCCTCCGGAGGATGTATCAAAGACAAGTGAAAGGTTGGATATTCAATTAAATGAATATAATTTCATTAAGTCAGATAAGTTTTCTCCTCTGGATACAACAAAGAAGGGAATATACGCTTGTGGAGCGATTTTGGAGCCAAAGGATATTCCGGAAACAGTGACTCAGGCAAGCGGAGCTGCTGCGAGAAGCTCATCTTTACTTTCCTCTGCTCGGGGAAATTTAATCAAGGAGAAAGAGTATCCTCCAGAGAAAGATGTGAGTGGCCAGCCCCCAAAGGTAGGTGTGTTTATCTGTCATTGCGGGATAAATATTGGAGGGATAGTTGATGTTCCGGCTGTAGTTGAATATACTAAGGGCTTGCCTGGTGTGGTTTATGCTGAAGATAATCTTTATACCTGTTCCCAGGATACCCAGGAAAAGATAAAAGAGGCCATAAATGAGCATAAATTAAATAGGGTAGTAGTTGCTTCTTGCACTCCAAGAACTCATGAGCCTCTTTTCCAGGAGACAATAAGAGAAGCGGGCTTGAACCCTCATCTTTTTGAGATGGCTAATATTCGTGACCAGAATTCCTGGGTTCATATGAAAGAACCAGAAAAAGCTACCCAAAAAGCAAAAGATTTGGTAAGAATGGCGCTAGCAAAAGCTTGTTCAATTCAGCCCTTGCCTAGTTTTTCCTCAGAAGTTATTCAAAAAGGGCTTGTTATTGGAGGAGGCCTGGCAGGAATGATATCCGCCTTAAATATAGCCAGGCAGGGGCTTGAGGTATATCTTGTGGAAAAAGAGGCCCAGCTAGGGGGAAATTTAAGAAATCTTCATTATGCTCTGGAGAAGGAAGATGTGCAAAGTTATCTGAAATCGATGATTAAAGAGGTAGAAGAGAATTCAAAAATAAAAGTATATAAGAATGCGCATATCAAGAACGTAGAAGGGTATATAGGAAACTTTACAACAACAATAACCCAACAAAATGAAGAGATGGAATTAGAACATGGAGTAATTGTTGTAGCTACAGGGGCCAAAGAATCAAAGCCTGAGGAATACCTATATGGAGAAGATGAGAGAGTAGTTACTCAATTAGAACTTGAAGAGATGCTAGCCAGGCCTGATTCTAAAATTTCCTCTCTTGACACTATAGTGATGATTCAATGTGTTGGTTCCAGAGAGGACGAGAGGCCCTATTGCAGTCGAGTATGTTGCAGTGATGCAGTGAAGAATGCTCTCAAAATAAAAAAAGAGAATCCTAAAGCAAATGTATTTATTTTGTATAGAGATATGAGAACATACGGTTTCAAAGAAAGTTTTTATCAAGAAGCTCGGAAGAAAGGAGTAGTTTTTATAAGATATGATAAGGACAAAAAGCCTTATGTGAACAGAGACGCTGAGGGTTTAAAGGTAGAAGTTTTAGACCTTATTCTTAAAGAGAAGCTCCTTATAACTGTTGATTTTCTGGTATTGAGTGCGGCTATCGTTCCTGATGAAGATAACCAGACTCTTGCTCATATGTTGAAAGTCCCTTTAAATGAAGACGGTTTTTTCTTAGAGGCCCATGTGAAGTTACGTCCCGTAGATTTTTCTACCAGGGGTATATTTTTAGCAGGAATGGCTCAGGGACCAAAGTTTATCGAGGAGACTATTTCTCAAGCTTATGCTGCTGCTGAAAAAGCCTGTGTTGTAATTTGCAAAGACCGTGTTGAAGCGGAGGCAATTATTGCTAAAGTGAATGAGAGATGGTGCCAGGGATGTGGTATATGCGTCTCGGTATGTCCCTATGAAGCTATAAGTATAGACGAAGAGAGTAATTTAGCCAAGGTGACCGAGGTGCTTTGTCAGGGTTGTGGTGGTTGTGCTGCTGCTTGCCCTAGTGGAGCTATTCAGCAGAAAGGTTTTCAAAGAGAACAGATTCTTTCTATGGTGGATGCAGCAATATAAAGTATATAAAAAGAAGATTTTTTTGTTGAGGAAGGAGGTAATTAATGGCTGATTTTGAGCCAAAGATAGTTGGTTTTTTGTGTAATTGGTGTACTTATGCAGGAGCAGACCTTGCCGGTACTTCAAGAATGCAATATCCACCAAATATTAGACCTATCAGGGTGATGTGTTCAGGCTCGGTTGATTCTGCTTATATCCTTCGGGCTTTGTTGGAAGGAGCTGATGGAGTCTTTCTTGGCGGATGTCATCCGGGGGATTGCCATTATGTGAGCGGAAATTATAAAGAGAGAAGAAGAATTACTGTTTTGAAAAGTATCTTAAAAACTTTAGGATTGGATGACAATCGGGTCTGGATTAGGTGGGTTAGTGCCAGCGAAGGCAAGAAATATGCAGAGACTATATCTGAGATGACATCCCATTTGAAAAAGTTAGGCCCCAATCCTGTAAGGAAATATTGGTCTTTATAGAGGTGAGGAAATGACAAAAGAGGTAGTTATTGAGATAAAGGATGGTAAGGTAAAAGAGGCGATTAATTCTTTTTTAAGCGACCTTCTTGAGAAAAATCTGGTCAGTGCACTTCTGGTCCCTCGAGAGGTCCCCTCAAAGGATAATGTAGTTCAGAGTCTGGTGACTGATTTTAATGAACTAAAGGAGGCAAATGTTATTGCTCCTGTCCTTCCTGTTAATTCGGCAAGAATCATCTCCCAGATGACCAGACTTAGCCCCTATAGAAGTCCTGTAGGGGTTGTTCTTAGGTCTTGTGAAATAAGAGCGTTGATAGAGCTGGTCAAATTGAAACAGGCTTCTTTAGATAATCTACTTATAATAGGGGTAGATTGCTTAGGAACTTATTCAGTCAGCGATTATCAAAACTTTTATAAGCAAGGTAATTCACCTTTGAATGAACTCTTAAAGAAATTTAAAGAGGGAAAGGAAGATGCTAAATTGAGAGAAGCCTGCCGAGTGTGTGAATATCCTATTCCTTCTGATAATGCCGATTTAACTGTTGGCTTGATAGGGGTGGATTTTGAAAAGAATATTCTTCTTCAGTCTCATACCAAAAAAGGAGGAGAAATTTTAGAAAAGTTCTCTTTTCCAGAATTTAACCAGGCAAAGAAAAGAGAAGAGCTCGTTTCCAAATACATTAATGAAAAGATAGAAAAAAGAGATGCTCTTTTCTCTCAGACAAAAAAGGAGGTAGGTGGTTGGGAGAATCTGCTTTCTGTCTTTTCCACCTGTATTAGCTGTCATAATTGTATGAAAGTTTGTCCTATTTGCTATTGTAGAGAGTGTTTCTTTGAGTCGCCCACTTTTGAGTTTAGCTCAGAAAAATACCTTGGGTGGGCTAAAAAAAAGGGCTCCATTAGGATGCCCAAGGATACTATTCTCTTTCATTTGGGGAGAATGAGTCATATGGCTACCTCTTGTGTAGGATGTGGAGCCTGTGAGCAAACTTGTCCCAGTAATATCCCCTTGCTTAAAATATTTAAAACAGTAAGCCATAATGTGCAAAAGATTTTTAATTATGTTCCCGGAAGAAATTTAGAAGAGCCATTGCCGCTTACTACTTTTAAAGAAGATGAACTTCAATTAGTGGGGGAGGAGTAAAATGAGTGAGAATGGAGAAGAAGTTACCAAAGTAAATGAGTTAGACTCAAATTTTAAATATGAGATTCAAGCGGAACCCGGAGGTGAGAATATTACTCGCTGTTTTGCCTGTAGCACCTGTACCAATGGGTGCCCGATTAGAGAAGTAGATGAAAAATATAATCCCAGAAAAATTATTAGGATGGCTCTATTGGGTATGAAAGATAAGGTGTTTAAGAGTGAATTCGTTTGGCTGTGTTCTGCTCACTTTACCTGTTTTGAAAGATGCCCCCAGGGTGTAAATATTGGTGAAATCACTAATGCTATACGCAATATTGCTATAAGAGAAGGACATCATTTTTCAGATTCTCCGAATAGTTCTCTAAATAAAGGAGAGGTAATAGAATTTGATGAGCTTAATCCAAGCTTTAAGTATGAAGTTGCCCAAGAGCATGGAGGTGAGAGTATTACCTACTGCTTTGCCTGTGGGAGTTGCACAACCAGTTGCACTGAGCGGGCAAGAGATGATAGGTATAACCCAAGAAGGTTTATTAGAATGGTGCTTCTGGGGATGAAAAAACAGGCTTTTCAAGATCCATTTTTATGGCTCTGTTCTACACATTACAGATGTTCTCAACGTTGTCCTCAAGAAGTGAATATTAAGGAAATTATGAACGCAATTAAAAATATTGCAATAAGGGAAGGTTACACTTCTCCCCTTTTAATTTTGAGAGATGAAACTGGAGATAAGCAGGAAAGAAGAAAAAAATGAATAGAGATGATAAAAAGATTGGTGCTGTTATGGTAGTAGGGGGTGGTATTGGTGGAATTCAAGCCTCTTTAGATTTAGCAGAGTCCGGTTTTAAGGTCTATCTTGTAGAAAAAGATTTAAGTATTGGTGGAGTGATGGCTCAGCTGGATAAGACTTTTCCCACTAATGATTGTGCGATGTGTATTCTTTCTCCAAAACTCGTTGACTGTGGAAGACATAGAAATATTGAGATGCTTACAGGGTCTGAGGTGCAAAGTATTGAAGGGAAGGAAGGTAATTTTAAGGTAAAAGTAAAGAAGCATCCCCGCTTTGTTGATTTAGCGAAATGCACTGGTTGTGGAGATTGTGCCGAAGCTTGTCCGGTAGAGATTCCTAACGAATACGAGGAAAACCTAATAAATAGAAAGGCAATATATAGGCCCTTTACGCAAGCAGCTCCCAGCGCATTTGGCATTGATAAGAGAGGAACTCCTCCCTGTAGAGCTGCCTGTCCTTTGCATGTGAATGCTCAAGGCTATGTTGCCCTAATATCTCAAGGGAAATTTAAGGAAGCCCTTGAGCTTGTTCGTGAAACAAATCCCCTCCCGGGAATATGCGGTCGAGTATGCACCCATCCCTGTGAGGATGAATGTGGGAGGCAAAGGATTGATGAGCCCATCGCTGTTGCTTTATTAAAGAGGTTTGCTGCTGATTATGAAAAAGGGGTAGATTTTGAGTTAAAGATTGAGAAGGAAAAAGATAAGAAAATAGCTATAATTGGCTCTGGTCCTTCTGGTTTAACTGCGGCCTATGATTTAAGAAAGCTCGGCTATAAACCCGTTGTATTTGAGGCGCTTCCTGTTGCCGGGGGTATGCTCACTGTAGGCATTCCCGATTATCGTCTTCCCAAGGATATTTTAAGAAAAGAGATTAGCATCTTAGAGAATTTTGGTATTGAGATAAGATTGAATACACCTATAGGTGAGAATCTAACTATAGAGGATCTTAATAATGATGGATACGAGGCAATATTTATCGCTGTTGGGGCTCATATATCTATGAAATTGCAAGTTCCGGGAGAAGATTTAAAAAGTGTCTATCATGGAGTAGAGTTCTTAAGGAAAGTAAATTTAGGTGAGAAGGTAGAGGTAGGAGAGAAAGTTGTTGTTGTAGGAGGTGGAAATGCAGCTATTGATGCCGCAAGAACAGTTTGTCGCCTGGGAGCAAAACAGATTACTATTGTTTATAGAAGGTCGAGAGTGGAGATGCCAGCTAATGAAGAAGAGATAGAAGAAGCAGAAAAAGAGGGAATTAAGATACTTTTTTTAGCTACGCCTACCAGGATTTTAGGTAAAGAAGGTAAAGTTAATCAGATGGAATGTATTCGGATGAAATTAGGCAAGCCCGATGCCTCAGGAAGGAGAAGGCCTGTTCCTATTGAGGGCTCAGAGTTTACTATTGATACAGATATGGTAATTCCTGCTATTGGCCAGTCTTCAGATTTATCATTCTTAGGCCCCCCTCATAAGTTTAATCTTGTTCGGGGAAGAAGATTTGAAGCAGACCCTTTAACTTTAGAGACAAATATAAAAGGTATTTTTGCTGGTGGCGATACAGTTACCGGACCGAATACAGTTATTGATGCGATGGCTGCAGGAAGGAAAGCAGCTATATCTATTGACCGTTATCTTAATGGTGAAGATATACGAATAGGTCGGGAAGAAGAAGGAACCCAAAAAAGCGAGATTGAAGCAGATATAGAAGGGGTAGAACCTGAAAAGAGAATAGAGGTTCCTACTCTTTCTTTGAATGAAAGAAAAAGGAATTTTAAAGAGGTTGTTTTAAGTTTTAATGAAGAGGAGGTAATCAAAGAGGCAAAAAGATGTCTTGCTTGTGGAGGATGTTCTGAATGTATGCAGTGCGTAGAAGCTTGTAAGGCAGAAGCTGTTCTTCATGATATGGGTGAAGAAGATGTGGAAGTAAATGTTGGCTCTGTAGTTCTTTTCCCCGGGTTTGATGAGTTTAATCCTCAATTAAAGGAAGAGTATGGTTATAAGAGACTTCCCAATGTTATATCCAGCATTGAGTTCGAGAGAATCTTATCTGCCTCGGGCCCCTATCAAGGTCATGTAAGGAGAATCTCGGATGATAAACATCCGGAGAAAATTGCCTGGATTCAGTGTGTTGGCTCAAGAGATTCTAAAATTGGGAAGGGATACTGCTCCTCGGTTTGCTGTATGTATTCTACCAAGGAAGCTTTAATTACGAAAGAGCATGCTCCTGATACAGAAACGACTATCTTTTTCATTGATATGAGAGCTCATGGAAAGGATTTTGACAAATATATAGAGAGAGCAAAGTCAGAATATGGAGTGAGATATGTTCGCTCAAGGATTTCAGAGGTGCAAGAAAACTCCAAAACTCATAATTTGATAATAAAATACGAGGCAGAGGATGGAAAATTTATATATGAGGAGTTTGAACTGGTTGTTTTATCTGTTGGTCTTGAAGCTCCGAAGAGTGCTAAAGAAATAGCAGAAAAATTTAATATAAAACTAAACAAATATAACTTTGTCAAGACAAACAATTTTGAGCCTCTTCAGACTTCTCGCCCGGGCATATTTGTTGGTGGTGCGTTTTCTGGCCCCAAGGATATTCCGGAAACTGTTGCTCAAGCAAGTGCTGTTGCTGCAGAAGCATCGTGCATTCTATCCGAGACAAGAGGCTCTTTGGTAACAGAGAAGGAGTATCCTCCTGAGATAGATGTGAGTGGACAGGCTCCAAGAATAGGTGTATTTGTCTGCCACTGCGGGATAAATATTGGAGGAGTGGTTGATGTTCCTTCCGTTGTTGAATATGCAAGGAGCTTACCCGGTGTAGTTTATGCTGAAGACAATCTCTATACCTGTTCTCAGGATACACAGGACAGAATAAAAGAGGCTATCAAAGAACACAAATTAAACAGGGTGGTAGTTGCCTCCTGTACCCCAAGAACTCATGAACCTCTTTTTCAGGAGACCATAAGAGAAGCGGGTTTAAATAGATATCTTTTTGAAATGGCTAATATTCGTGACCAGAATTCCTGGGTTCATATGAGAGAACCGGAGAAGGCTACAGAAAAAGCTAAAGATTTAGTAAAAATGGCAGTAGTAAAAGCCCGATTGATAGAGCCATTAGAGAGAACAACATTAAAAGTTTTCCATAAAGGATTGGTAGTTGGGGGAGGGGTGTCGGGGATGGCGTCAGCTTTATCTCTTGCCGAGGAAGGATATGAGGTATATCTGATAGAAAAAGAGAGTGAGCTTGGCGGGCAGGCAAGGGATATTTATTATACCCTGGAAGGTGAAGATGTACAGAAGTTTTTAGGAGAACTTATAGAGAAGGTCCAATCAAATGATAAAATTCATCTTTTCACCAAAGCTCACATTGAGAAGATTGAAGGATTCGTGGGTAATTTTAAGACTACAGTCAAGAGAGGCTCTTCTTCAGAAGAGTTTGAGCATGGAATTATCATTGTAGCCACGGGAGCAGAAGAGTATCAGCCCGCAGAATATCTTTATGGCGAAGATGAGAAAGTTGTTACTCAAAGAGAACTGGAAAAGCTTATTTTTAGCGGAAAGTTGGATGTTAATTCTCAAAATTTCATTGTGATGATTCAGTGTGTTGGCTCAAGGGATGATAAACATCCTTATTGTAGCAGGATATGCTGTTCAGAAGCTATAAAGAACGCTCTTAAGATTAAAGAGATGAACAAAAAGGCTAATGTTTATATTCTTTATCGAGATATAAGAACCTACGGCTTCAAGGAAGATTATTATCATAAGGCTCGAGAGGAAGGTATTATCTTCATTCGGTATGAAGAGGGGAAAGAACCCGAGGTAAGAAAGAACAAAGGAAAGCTTGAGATTCTCGCAGAAGACCTTATCTTAAAAGAAAACCTATTGATTAACGCTGACCTTGTAGTTTTATCTACGGGTACAGTTCCCCGAGAAGATAGTAAGGAATTGTCTCAAATGTTAAAAGTCCCTTTAAATGAGGACAAATTTTTCTTAGAGGCTCATGTAAAGCTTCGCCCGGTAGATTTTGCCACAGATGGAATTTTTCTTTGTGGTCTGGCTCATTCTCCAAAATTTATTGAGGAGAGCATCTCCCAGGCTAATGCTGCTGTATCACGTGCTTGCACGATTTTATCCAGAGAGCAACTTGAGGCAGAGGGGGTTGTATCAAGAGTAAATGAGGTAAAGTGTGTTGGGTGCAGTTTTTGTAAGGAAGTCTGTCCCTATGGAGCAATTGATATAAAGCTAAAGAAGGTGCTTGGAGAAGAAAAAGAGGTAGCGGAGGTGAATGTAGTCCTGTGTAAGGGTTGCGGCGCCTGCGCTGCATCTTGTAGGTCAGGGGCCATCGATTTAAAAGGATTTTCTGATGAGGAGATTAGTGAGCAGATAGGAGCTTTAGTATGAGAGAGAAAGAACCCAAAATCCTTGCTTTTTTATGCAATTGGTGCTCTTATGCTGGTGCAGACCTTGCAGGTGTTTCCAGAATTCAATACCCACCAAATGTGAGGGTAATTCGTGTTCCTTGCTCCAGCAGAATAAATCCACTTTTTATTTTGAAAGCTCTTCAACAGGGTATAGATGGAGTCTTGGTAGCCGGTTGCCATCCTGGTGATTGCCATTATATCTCGGGAAATTATGTTGCCAGAAGAAAATTTGCCATCATCAAGAGTTTATTGGAATATATCGGGGTTGAGAAAGACAGGGTTCAGTTTGCTTGGATTTCGGCAGCAGAAGGGGCAAGGTTTGCTCAGGTGATTAAAAAGGTTACTGAAAAAGTGAGGCGGTTGGGACCGATAGAAAAGCTGGTGAAAACAAGGGGAATTTAAATGCAAGAGGTTCAGAGAAAAATAAGAGAGAAAGCGAGAAATCTTCTTCTTGCAGGAAGTGTTGATTTTGTAATTGGATTTGAGGAAGGAGCTTTACTTCTTAGAGCTTCACCTGTGTTTATTCACAAGGAAAACGATGTAGAAAAGCTTATTTGGGACTCTTTTTGTGAGAATAATCTCGCTGCATATCTTACCAAGATTGGTAATAAGAGAGTTGCCGTGGTTGCCAAGGGCTGTGATTCTCGTTCTATAGTTGCTCTCATTGTGGAAGGACAAATTAAAAGAGAACAAATTGTGGTTATCGGTATCCCCTGTCAGGGAATGATAGACAGGAGAAGAATAGAAAAAGAGGTAGAAGGTGAGATATTAGAGGTGAAGGAAAAAAGTGATGAGATTTTAGTTAAAGGAGATAGTTTTGAAAAAGTTTTTAAAAAGGAGGATTATCTTTATCCCTCCTGTAGAACTTGCAAGCATCATAATCCAGTAATTTCGGATATTTTAATTGGAAAAGAGGTAAAGGAGAGGGCTCAAGTAGATGAATATGCCGAAGTTGATGAATATGAAAAAAAATCAGTTGATGAGAGATGGGACTATTTTAATAAAGAAGTGAATAAGTGTATCAGGTGCTATGCCTGCAGGCAAGCTTGCCCTATGTGTTATTGTGAGGAGTGCTTTGTTGATAATTCTTATCCCAGGTGGCTAGAAAAAGGATTGGATTCCTCGGATCTTGCTGTCTGGCATATTATAAGAGCTTATCATCAGGCTGGTAGGTGTGTTGATTGTGGGAGTTGCGAGAGAGCCTGTCCCATGGAGATAAACTTAAGATTTTTAACTAAAAAAATTAATAAGGAAGTAAAAAATTACTTTAATTTCAAGACAGGATTAGATTTTGCTATTCCTCCTCCCTTGGCTACTTTTAATGTAGAGGATAGGCAGGATTTTATCGACTCCGGAGAATAATTTATTGGAGAATAGATGATGAAAAAAATCAGCAAAGAAGATATGAATAGATTTATCCAATCTTTACTCTCGGATTACACTGTTTATGCACCGGTTAATATTGATGGTATCTTTTCTTTTAAGCCGATTACTAATTTTCAAGGGATAGACTTAAATTATCAGAATTCAAAGAAACCACCCAAAGAGATATTTTTTCCTCAATCAGAGACAATGTTTGAATACGAAAAAGGGAAAGTAACTTCAGCTGAGAAAGTGAGCCGGAAGAGAATTTTGCTGGGTATCAGGCCCTGCGATGCGAAAGCAAACCTTCTTTTAGATAACGTTTTTGCAGGAGAAGATTATCAGGATGTTTACTATATAAATAAAAGAGAAAATACTATCATTATTGGCTTAGGTTGCAGGAGACCTCTCTCTACCTGTTTTTGCACTTCATTTGGTGGTAGCCCTTTCTCGAGGGATGGCTTAGATATCCTCCTTATCGATATAGGTAATAAATATATTGTTGATGTAGTTACAGATAAAGGAAAAGAAATTTTAACTGACAAATTTACAGAAGCTTCAGAGGAGGAGGTGAAATTAGCAGAGAAGATTAAGAGGGAAACAGAGAAAAGAATTAAATCCGAGGTTAAGATAGAAGGTGTTAAGGAAAAACTTGATACGATGTTTGAGAGCCCGTTTTGGGATAAGTTATCTGAGAGATGTCTTAGATGCGCTGTTTGCAGTTATCTTTGCCCCACCTGCCACTGTTTTGATATCGCTGATGAGGCAAAAGATTCTCAGGGCAGGAGGATTAGAAACTGGGATTCCTGTATGTTTCCTCTCTTTACTTTGCAAACATCGGGACATAATCCGAGGCCAACAGATAAGGAAAGGATGAGGCAGAGGGTGATGCATAAATTCAATTATTTTATTGGAAATTATAAAAGAGCTGCATGCGTTGGTTGTGGAAGGTGCATTCTAAACTGTCCGGTCAACATTGATATTAGAAAGGTGTTAAAAGAAATACTTACCAGTTAGGAGATTATTTAATGAGAAACCCATATTTACCTATTCCAGTTAAAGTAAAAAAGACTTTTATAGAATCCGAAGATAGGATGTTAAAAACTTTAGACCTTATCTTTTTAAACAAGGAAAATAAGGAGAACTTCAAGTTTATGCCGGGTCAGTTCTGTGAGATTTCTCTTTGGGGGAAAGGGGAGGCACCTTTTGGTATTGCTTCTTCCCCTCTCGAGAAAGATTATTTGAGGTTTACCGTAAACAGAGTTGGCATTGTGACAACCGCCTTACATTATCTTAAGGAGGGAGATGGGTTAGGAATCAGGGGTCCACTTGGGAACTACTATCCCATTGAGCTCTTTAAAGGTAAGAATATTGTTATTATAGGTGGTGGCTTTGCCTTTACTACTTTGAGAGCGCTAACGAAATATTTGCTTGCTTACAGGGAAGATTTTAAGGACATTACCATAATATACGGAGCGAGAACTCCCGGGATGCTTTTGTATAAAGAAGAACTTAAGGAGTGGGAAAGAAGAGAAGATCTAAAGGTTTGTATAACCGTTGATAAAGGTGACAAAGGCTGGCAGGGATTAGTTGGATTTGTTCCCACGATTATTGAAAGAAAAGCACCATCTCCAGAAGATGCTTATGCTGTTATCTGTGGTCCTCCGATTATGATAAAATTTACTCTTCCTAAACTTATTGCTCTTGGATTTCCTCCAGAGAGGATTTATACTTCATTGGAGATGAGAATGAAGTGTGGAATAGGTAAATGTGGAAGATGCAACATCGGTAGATTTTATGTCTGCAAGGATGGTCCTGTATTTAATTATGCTCAGCTTGAAAAGTTGCCCAAGGAATATTAAACTAGATGGCAAGCTACATAATGTTCTTCGTCTATTTTTTTCAAGGGGGGAACTTCTCTTTTACATATTTCATTTTTTATCTCTGGGCAGCGAGTATGAAAACTACAGCCGGAAGGGACATTTATAGGGCTAGGAACATTTCCTTGCAAGAGAATCTCTTTTCTCTGCTGGTGAACATCGGGAATAGGAACAGCAGATATCAAAGCCTTAGCATAAGGGTGTAGAGGATGATTGAATATTGTATTTGCTGGACCTGTCTCTACTATACGGCCTAAATACATTACCATAATTCTATCAGCAATATAGTTTACTACTATCAAATCGTGAGAAATAAATAAATAAGTTAGATTTAATTTTTTTTGTAACTCGATAATTAAATTAAGAACTTGCGCCTGCACAGAGACATCCAAAGCTGAGGTTGGTTCATCAAGAACTATAAATTCTGGGTCCATAGCCAGAGCTCTGGCTATACCTATTCTTTGTCTTTGTCCACCACTGAATTCATGAGGATATCTATAGAGAGCATCTTCTTTCAATCCAACTTGCCCTAATAATCCTATCACCCTTTCTTGAAGCTCCAAACCTTTTAGATTACTATGAGTCTTTAGAGGTTCCCCGACAATACTTTGGATGTTCATACGAGGATTTAGAGAAGTGTAGGGATCTTGAAATACTACTCCCATCATTTTTCTCGTTTTTCTTAGCTCCTCATCTCCCAAGGCAAAAAGACTCCTCTTTTTAAAAAATACCTCACCAGCCGTAGGAGCAATAAGTCTTAATATAGTTCTTCCTATAGTGGTCTTACCGCATCCTGATTCTCCTACCAATCCTACCGTTTCTCCTTGCCGAATACTGAAAGAAACGTCTTCCACTGCTTTAACATACTCTTTTCTTCGCTGCCAGAAACCCCTAATTACAGAAAAATATTTACGTAAATTTTTAACTTCAACTAGTGGGGACATTAAATTCCTCTTCCTCAATTCCTTACAAACTCAAGAATTGTATAAGTGACAAAAGACAAAGTGATTTTTTCCTATTTTGGCTTGACCTGGTCTCTCTTTTTGACATATTTCCATAGAAGAAGGACAACGTGCATGAAATCGACATCCTGACGGTGGATCCAGCAAATCACATACAGTTCCCCCGATCGTTTCCAACTTTCCTTTTTGTGTTACTTTGGGAATAGATTCCAGTAGTCCTTTGCTATAAGGATGCTTGGGATTTTCAAATATCTCCTCTATAGGAGCTTCTTCCACGAATTCCCCGGCATACATTATAGCCACTCTATCACATATTTTAGCTACTATCCCCAGATTATGAGTAATCAATAAAATAGAGGTTTTTAATTTTTCTTTAAGCCCCTCCATTAAATTTAATATTTGAGCCTGAATAGTTACATCCAGAGCAGTGGTAGGTTCATCAGCTATTAACAAACTTGGTTCACAAGAAAGAGCTGCCGCAATCATAACTCTCTGCTGCATTCCGCCGCTGAGTTCATGAGGATACTTCCGCAAAGTTCTCCTGGGGTCAGGTAGTCCTACCTGCTTAAACATCTCAATAGCTCTTTTTCGAGCCTCTTCTTTACTCACTTTTTGATGATTTCTAATCACTGCCGTCAGTCGGTCTCCCACGGTAAACACCGGATTTAGGGAAGAGGTAGGATTTTGGAAAATCATAGAAATCTTACTTCCTCTTATTTTCCTCATCTTCTCCTTTTCCTTCTTTAAAAGGTCTTGTCCTTCAAAAAGTATTTTTCCACCTACAATCTTTCCCGGTGAAGGGACTAATCCCAAAATAGAGAGGGCAGTTACCGATTTTCCACATCCTGTCTCTCCCACAATTCCTAAAGTTTCCTCCTTGTAAATAGTAAGGTCAATTTTATTTAAGGTCTTAACTATTCCCTCGTAAACAAAAAAGTGGGTCTCCAACTTCTTTACTTCTAATAATATCTCTCTCAATTTTATACTTTTTCCCTTTTTAGCATAATTTATTTCTTAGAGAATCTTTCCTTATTTCATAAACACTTTCTGCAAGGTCTAATAAATCCAGGTCTATTTCTTTGATTAGTAACTTTTCTTCATTCTCCAGTGATGCCACTCGGCCATAGAAAGGAATGGCTATTTGAGAATGACCTATCATATTAAAAGTGGATTTACCCACTTCGGTCTTACCGCAGCCACCTACATAGACAAAAACAATTCCGTTTTCTATTGCTCTTGCTGGAACGCAGAAATCAACGAAGTTTATTTCTGTATCTATACGAGGGACCTTTTTTCTTAGCTCTTCTGAGTTAAGAAGACTATATTTGTCTTCATATGTCCAGAAGGAGGAACAAAAGACAATTTTAGCTCCCTTTAGAGTAATTTCCTTGGTAACTTCTGGAAAAGCTAGATCCCAGCAAATTTCTAACCCAATTTTTCCAAATTTAGTATCAAATACTGATACTTCACCTCCAGCTTTTATATAAGTCTTCTCGCCACTCCATAAATTGATTTTTCTATACTTACCTATAATCTTGCCAGAGTCATCAATGAGAACACTTGTATTATAATAGTTATTATCCTCCTTTTCTATACTTACCATTACGATATAAAGGCCATTCTCTTTGGCTAACCTGCTAAACTCCTCAGTATATTCACCGGGAATTTCTTGAGTATATTGAAGATTCTTTTTTCCCACTAGGCCGGTTAAAAAATACTCAGGAAAGCATATAATATCACAATCTTTACTACTCGCCTCTTTAATTAAGAGACCTGCTTTTCTCAAATTCTCCTCTACATTTAAAGACTTTATCTGCATTTGTGCTGCACAAATCTTTACCTTCAATTCATTTTCCTCCTCCCTTATGATCGAGCTTATTTTCTCCTCTTCGGATTCAGGGCTTCTGCTAGTCCATCTCCCAGTAGATTAAAACCCAGTACGGTAATAAAAATGGCTACCCCAGGGAAGGTAGAAAACCACCATTGGTTAAGAATAAACGAGCGTCCCTTGCTTATCATTACTCCCCAGTCCGGAGTTGGTGGTTGGGTTCCTAATCCTAAAAAACCTAAGCCAGCTAATGATAAAATAATATAACCCATATCAAGAGTTGCTTGCACAATAATCGGCGTCAAACAGTTAGGTAGAATATGACGAAACATTATCTTGAAATTTGATACGCCAACGGCTCTGGCTGCTTCTACAAATTGCCTTTCTCTGAGAGAAATTGTCTGGCTACGAGCAAGTCTTGTGTACCATGGCCACCAGGGCACAGAAAGGGCAATCATTGCGTTCATCAGACTGGGTCCCAATATAGCTACTATAGCAATAGCCAACAAAAGGGAAGGAAAAGCTAAAACCATATCACTCATTCTCATTATTACTTCATCAATCTTTCCTCCAAAATAACCGGCTATTATTCCTAAGGGTGTACCAATAACTACTACTATCAAAATTACTACTACTGCAGCTTTCAAGGATACTCTGCTTCCAAAAATTACCCGGCTAAGAATATCTCTTCCTAAATTATCTGTCCCAAAAAGGCGTTCATAATTTGGAGAAAGTAATCTATCCTTTACACTTGAAATTCCCCTTCCTTGCTCAGGGTAAGGAGCTATCTGAGAAGCAAAGATAGAAATGAGGATTAAAGAAATAACTATGGCTAATCCTAATATGGTTAAGGGATTTTTCAAAAAAAAGTGCAAGCTGCGGCGATATTCCTTTAACCTGCCCCCCCTGTAAAAATTTTTCTTTAGTCTTTTCATAATTATACTACCTTTCCTTACAAACGAATTCGAGGATCTAAAAATACCAGAACCAAATCAACAACTAAATTAACTAAAACATAAAGAAGAGCTCCCACCAAAGTTACGGCCATAATTACTGGGTAATCGTTTAATAAAATTGATTTTACTGTATAAGTCCCCACTCCAGGCCAATAGAAAATAGTTTCAATAAAGAAAGTTGCTGTGAGCATAGAGGCAAAGGCAAGGCCTGCCGTGGTTAATGTTGGGGCCATAGCATTTTTGAGGGCATATTTGAAGACAACGGTTCTTTCCGGGATGCCTGCAGCCCGGGCAGCAACAATATAATCTTCCCTATTTACTTCTAGCATCGTTGCCCTGGTCATTCTCATAATTATTCCTGTTGAATAAGCAGCTAAGGTAATCCCAGGTAAAATTAAGTGTAAAATAGAACTCTTGAAGGCAACCCAGTTTCCTGTAATCAAAGAATCTATTACATAAAATCCCGTAATATGTTTAATGGGAGAAAAAAGACTAACATAAATATCAATTCGTCCACCTAGTGGTAGGATACCTAAGCAACGAAAGAAAAGGAGTTGAAAGAGTAAACCCAGCCAAAAAGCAGGCAGTGACACACCAGTTACTGCAAAAAGCCTATCCGCATGGTCTATCAAAGTATTTTCCTTTTGAGCCGATGCCACCCCGAGAAGAGTACCAATGATTAAGGCAAGAATAATGGCCGTAAGCATTAATTCAAAGGAAGCGGGAAGGAAACGGAGAATACTCTTTAATACCGGCTGATGAGTCCTAATGGAAGTACCTAAATCACCATGGAGGAGGTCTCTTAGGTAATAAGCATACTGTACATACACAGGTTTATCTAAACCTAACTTAATTCGTACTTCGGCTATTTGTTCTGGTCTAGGGCGTGGACCAAGATAAACTGCTGCCGGGTCGGATGGGACTATTCTGGCTAGAGTAAAGGTTATTATTGAAAGTCCGATAAGAACAAAGACTAACAGTGCTAGGCGTCTTCCAACATATATTAAAAACTTATTCATAATCTATTTGAATAATCTTTTCCTTCTAGTATTTTACTAAAAATTAAGAAAAAAACAATATGAACGTAACTTTTGCGCAAAAGTTACGATGAAAATTAAAATTTAATATAAAAGGAGGCGGCAAAAAGCCACCTCCTTTTAATTTTGAGGCTACATTTTTCTTCATTTATGCATGTAGTAGAACCACATTGCCCCTGCATAGGCAGGATTGCTTATGTAGCCTTTAACAGCTGTCCTTATAGGAACACTATTCTCAACATCAAGGAAATACACGGAAGGTGCCTCCTCTATAAGGATTTCTTGACACGCTGACCAAAGTGCTAGAGCTGCTACAGGATCTGGTGTTGCGTAAGCTGTGTCCATAAGGCTATCCACTTTCGGATTGCTATAGTAAGAGAGGTTAAAGAAGGGAGCATCTTCGGAATGCCACAGACTATACAGAGTATCGTATGGGTCATTGAAAGTTGGCCACCAGAGCAGTGCAAAAATATCTTGCCTTCCAGCAACATCACCTTTGCTCTTTGCCCACTGTGCTGACCATGTTATCGGCTGAATCTCTACCTCAATTCCTATGTTAGCTAATCCTTCTTTTACTAGAGGGCTGGAAGCTTCTTCTACTATATTTTCCGCACAATAGGTGTAAACGAGTGTTCTATCTATTCCGTCCGCATAACCTGCTTCGACCATAAGTGCTTTGGCTTTATCCAGGTCATAGGTATACTGGAATAAACTCTCGTCATGACCAAATTCGCCATAAGGAACAGGTCCTACCGACTGCCTTCCTAGACCGCCTGCCCCAACTGTGACCATATCTTGATAAGGTATAGCATATGAAATTGCCTGCCTTACCAATTTATTATCCAAGGGGGCCCTTTGTGTGTTTAGATGGAGACAATAACTGTAAAAACTGGGAAAAACTAGAACATCACAGTCTGCTCTTTCATCTACTTGAGTCACATTATCTGTAGGAATTCGAGTCACCAGATCAGCTGTTCCTGATTCCAGCATATTCTGCAGGACTACAGCGTCATTAATTCTTTTGATAACAATCTTCTCGAAATGTGGACCTTCCCATCCTCCCCAGTAATCTTCAAATTTTGTGAGGATAATTTCCTCATCAGCTTTCCAGCTTGCAAGCTTGTAAGGACCGGTTCCAGCTGCATTCCCCTCTTCAAACCATTCGCGCGGTTGGGCTGCACTTGTAGGACTCATTATCCACGCTCCATTGGCCGAGGCAAGTATTCGATCAAGTGGTACACCAGCACTGAGGTCGAATTTAACAGTATAGTCATTTATTACCGTAATCTCGTCAACAGCGGAGAAGATAAAGGCTGCTCCTTTACCCATATTTATAGTCCGCTCAATAGCGGTCTTTACTGCTTGAGCATTGAACGCATCACCATCATGGAACGTAACTCCTTCTCTTAAATAGAATATCCAGCTAAGCCCATCTGGTGAGAATTCCCAGTCTGTGGCAAGAAGTGGCTCCACTTTTTCTTCGGCCTCAGGAAGAGTGGTTCGCGTCAGTCCCTCGTATATATTGGGCATATAAACAGCTTCCGTAGAAAAAGCTGCACTTGGGTCCCATGTGGTAATACCATAATTAGACCCAACCACCATAACCTCTTGGGGTAGCTCTACTGCTTGAGCTGTTACCATTCCAAAAACAGCAGCCAAACTAAAAATTAGCATCCCCATTAACCATAATCTTTTAATCTTCTTCATAATAAATACCTCCTCCTTTTAAATTCTCAAAGATCTCTCCTTCATCTTTTGTCTTTCTAAATCACCTCCTTTCCCTCCGAATAGTTCTCTCGGAAATTCGTTCCCCCTTCCCTGTTCAGCATTTCACTAATCAGGGATAATTTCATCACCCCCAATAAACTATCTTCTAACTTGTATTTCCTCCTTTGGTGTGTATAATGGTCCAAGTCCATAAAGGAGGCCACTATAACACCAAAGGAGAGTAAGAGCGAATACTTAAATTACCTCCTGAATTATTAATATTGTATATATTATACAATATTATGGAAAAAAAATTAACTTAATAAACTTCCCGCTCTTGGCCCACCTTGTTGCAAAAGATCTTTAAAGAGTGCTTTCTTAATCCTTTAGCAAAATTAGGATTATGAGTTAAGAAAGATCAATTTTTGGCAATTTTGTAGCCGCTTACGTCTAAAATTAGCTATCTTTTATTTATATTATATCTATAGAAAAGAAATTGTCAAGTAACAGGGCCTTTTAGATGTCTTGGCCGACCGCAATCCAGATGTTAAACCTAAGGATGATTTTAAAGAAAAACATCCTCATTATCGTGAGTTCTTTGTTGACCCGAACCCACTCTCTTAAGAGACTCCCGACATTGCTAAGGAATGCTTCCACGATCCCATGAGCGTAGATAAGTACCTTTTGGAGCTACACAGATGTTAATTTCTGCAGGAAAAAGGGTATGAGCAAAGAGGAAATATCTTTCTCTATTCAACGCAGTGTCAATCTCGTAGAAGAATATCTCAAGCTAATTAAGGAGATAGAACATCAAAGAACCAAATAAGTTAATGAATACCAACCTTCCATATGGCATAGCTAGCTTTTGACATTACCTAAAACTCCAGAGTCTTAGCCAAGTTTGTAACAAAATTAGGTTTACCGCTAGAATAAAGAATATATGAGGTCTACCTACCTCATCATAGATATGTAGTAATTCTGTATCCATAAAGAGACGATGTTTCTAAATACTAGATATATTATATTGCAGTTGAAGACTCTGTCAATAATGAAAAAGGGGCATCGAGACCTCGATGCCCCTTTTCTCTGAAACCCATCTTCTTTGCTGCATCATAAGTTTATAAGATGCGAGACGAAGTTCCCACACAGCTTATCAATTCAATTAGAGACCCATCCAGAAGAGGATATTATCTATCAGTCCCCATTCAGAATCTGAGTCAGAGTAGCCATGAGTACCATCGTCCCACTGACACCCGTCAGTAGAATTACTTCCTTCGTGCGTAGATGGATCTACCGTGGAGAGGAATATCTTACTGCCTCCATCGCCCCAAGGATACTTTACCATACAAATCTGACTGGAGCCTTCATCTGCAAAGTAACCTACTTCAACAGCATTCGGTGTATCATCAACTTGAGCAGATGTCCATGAAATAGGAGTATAGTAAGTCGGGTTCGTTGGACTTAATCCATCCCAATGATGGTCAGCAGAATCCTCCTTCCAATAGGCAATTTCATATGTACCTGAACCAGTATCATTATCAACAATTGTTACATCTTCCATCCCATGTTGAGCTGGTGGCGATAGGTCCTGGCCTCCACCCCAATAATTAAGCTGAACACCGATTATCTTTGCTCCCCCACCAAAACCCATAAAGTGACCACCGTCGGCAAGGAAGGTATCAAGCGTAGACTCATCTATATAATTATCCATAACAGTTTCCTTACCATTGGGGAATACAGCTATGTCAAATTTATCAATGGTTATCTCATCAGCTGCACAGCCAGTATAAGAATAGGGCTCGATTCCACAACTGCGAAGCATTTTCATGGTAGCCCAAACAGTTCTTGTGGCGGCACCGCAAGTCCCATAAACAGCGGCCGTAGTGTTATGTGGAGATGACAAACCTTTACTAATAGTTTTCCCAGGACACAGCCAACCTATTATGTCTGCCATTATGTCATATTCAGTATCAGGATCTGCTACAGCGTTTCCCGAACTATTGTCATAATCGTCTCCGAAACACCAATCCCGTGAATTGGATAAAGTGCTGCTCTCCTCATATTCTGGATGGACGCCTGATAAGAAAACTCTTCCATTACCAAATTCAAATTTGATCATGGCAGCTTCTTCATCAGCTTCCCCTGGTTCTCCGTTAACTTCGTAATCATAAACTCCTACAACATCGATGCCTTCCGGTAGGTCGCCGCCATTATAGCCTGAGAAGTACGGCCCCCACAGATAGCCTATATTGTAAGTATCATTGTTCCATGAAAAATCTGAATCTACCATTCTAACAGGAGTAATCTTCATCGGCTCAACTTCACTATAATCAGAAATATCTGTTATCGAACCCACTGCATCACCCATAAATAAATCCAGGTAATACTCGAAGTCCCTTCCTTCCCAAGCACAAATATCTGCAGCAAAATATGCGCCGGCACATATACCTACAAAAGCTCCTCCATCAGAGATGAAATCTCGAAGGGCATTTCTCACAGAGTCACCCGTGTTAGGTGCGAAGTAACTTTTATAAGCTACCCCGTACCCTCCAGGAAAGGCTATCAGGTCTATGGTGCTCAATATATTGTTGTCCACAATATCACCGGAATCAATCATATACACATCACATCCAGCATATTCGAACATTCTCGCCATAGCTACGGCACACTCCGCAAGTGCACCACTACCACTTGCAGCTCCGACATGCTGTAGACAAACCACACCGACCTTAGGAGCTACTGCCAATGCCTGTGACGCTGTTATGGACATAGCCACAAGCACAACCATCACCATTACTAAAACCTTTGCTTTTTTCCGCATTTTAAGTCTCCTTTTTTAATGCTTCTTGTTTTTTCTTTTTCCTTCTTTTGCTAAGCTAAAACTTTTATTTTCTTCCTAAAATTACCTCTGAATCACCTCCTCTCTTTCTCTTTAATTAGTTCTCTCGGGAATTCTTTTTCCTTCCCTCTAAGAGAAATTTACCTAAGTGATATCCGTTTTTCCTAGAAAATCTATACCAGAGCGAATTTTTGTACATATTTCAGCCAACTGTGTACAAATTTGAATGTACTATTTTGTAAGTATAGTGCAATTTTTTTGCCAATTTTGAACTTTTAAAGAGGTATATTTAGTTAGTTACTTTACTGGTGAGGCCTTTAGAGAGATTTTTAAGGCGGGTACCTCTAACTTTTCTTCTTAGTTTTGGCCAATTTTGTCCATCTTTAAGAAAAGAAGTTATATTAAAGATGTTGAATTTTAGCTTCTAAAAACCCAAAGAAAGGATGTACATTAATGTCCATCCTTCTAAAGAGCTACTCTTATTGGCCGAATTTTAGTTACTGCTTGGATTTCAGCCTCTTAAGAGCTCAGGAAAGTGGACATTATTGTCCAGCAACCTTCCTATTCCTCTTTTCAAATTCTAAAGTTGCAAACTCAAAAATTTCCCTTAATTTCTTATTCTCAGCCTTGAGTTTTTGCTTTTCTCTTAAAGCTTGCCGGAATAGTGTGCAAGAATCTTTCCTTGAACAGAAGGGATTCGCCGAGAGTTTCTCTATTGTCTTTTTGGAGGAAAGGAAAAACTAAACAAAATAAAAATTTTTTCTGCTTGCATTTTTTTTCTTTTTAATATACAATATAAAATATACAATAAAGTAGCAAAAGGAAATAGAATATGCATGGATTCTTTAATCGACTTTTGAGAGTAGATTTAAGCAGCCAAAACTATAGAGCAGAGAAGATATCAGATGATATTCTAAAAACTTATTTTGGAGGTAAAGGCCTAGCAAGTTATTTATTATTGAACGAAGTTAAAGAAGGTATTGATCCTCTATCTGAAGACAATAAATTAATTTTTGCTATAGGAAGTGCAACGGATAGCAAAATCCCTGCAGCTAGTAGATATGGAGTATTCAGCAAATCCCCTCTAACCAATTTTTATGGGGAGTCTTATTCTGGAGGAAAAGTGGCTCCCCAGATAAGTAGAACAGGCTATGATGCTATTATCTTTGAGGGGGTCTCTAAGTCTCCTGTTTTTGTGGAGATTTCTGATGAAGAAGTTAAGTTTCACTCTGCTTCCCATCTTTGGAGAAAGGAGACTTATGAGACAGAAGACACTGTTTTAAAGCAAGTAAATATTCCTGGAGCTCAAGCAGTGGTTATAGGACCAGCGGGCGAGAATCTGGTCAGATTCTCCTTGATAGAGAATAATTACTGGCGCTCTGCGGGAAGATGCGGTATGGGAGCGGTAATGGGCTCTAAGAAATTAAAAGCCATAGTTTTTTATGGAAAAAAGCAGAGAAAATTTGCCCATGAGAATCTTTTAAAAAATTATATTAAAGATTTAAAAGCCAAGGGGAAAGATAACCCTGGTGTAGCTGCTTACAGGAGATTAGGAACTCCCCAACTAGTAGCTATAACTAATAAGGTGGGAGCATTTCCCACAAAATACTGGTCAAGAGGACATCGTGATGACTGGGAGAAAATAAGCGGAGAGACCCTCATTAAAGAATTAAAAGTAAAGTCCCGTGCCTGCAGCGGATGTTTTTTAGCTTGTGGAAAACTTAGTCAGGTATTAAAAGGAAGACATAAGGGCTTGACAATTGAAGGACCTGAGTACGAGACAATTTATGTCTTTGGGGGTCTTTGCTTAATTGAGACTCTGGAAGAGATAGTTTATTTAAATGATATTTGTGACCGTTTAGGGATTGATACGATAACTGCGGGCAATTTAGTAGCCTTTGTTATGGAAGCTTCCCAAAGAGGTGCTATAGACACTAAATTAAATTATGGTGATGCTGAGGGGACAGCTGACTTAATTAAAAATATTGCTGGAAAAAAGGGGTTAGGAGCTATTCTCTCTCAGGGAATAAAGTCGGCTAGCAGAGAATTCAATTTAGAAGATTTAGCTATTCATGTGAAGGGTCTGGAGCCTCCCGGTTATGACCCTCGTATATTAAAAGGAATGTCTTTAGCTTACGGAACATCTGATAGAGGGGCCTGTCACTTAAGAGCTACTATGTACAAGGCAGAGTTATCCGGAATGATTGCTCCTGATGCTATTGAGGGAAAAGCTGAAATTTTTGTAGATTTTGAGGATAGACATACTCTTTTTGATACCTTGATTTTTTGCCGATTCTATAGGGATCTTATTGGTTGGGATGATTTAAGTGTTGTCTATGAGGCAACTACAGGTCTTAAATTGAATAAGGAAGATTTAAAGAAAATCTGTTGTAATATAATGGATACTACCAGAAGATTTAATATAAGAGAGGGATTAACTAAAAAAGATGACTTTCCCCCTCCTCGGTTTTTTACCGAGCCCATCGAGGATGGAAAGGTATTAAGAGAGAAAGATTACGAGAAGATGCTTTCCGATTATTATTATCTAAGAGGATGGGATAAGGATGGAAGGCCGAAAGAGTCAGAGGCATAAAGGCTAAATCTCCTATAGTAGAACTGTTGAGGATGCCGAGGATAAAGAATTGGCTATGTATATAGTAAAAGGCAAGAAAATAAAGAAAATTTTAATAAATCGAGGAGGAGAGAATGAAAACTAACCAAGAATTATTTGAAGAAAGGCAAAAGTATATCCCCCGGGGCCCCTTTAACGTTACTCCTTTATTTGTTTCCGAAGCTAAAGGGGCGACTCTTAAGGATGTAGAAGGAAAAAGATATATTGATTTTGCTGGAGGGATAGGGGTAGTGAATGTGGGACATTGCGCTGAGGAGGTTGTGTCTGCCGTAAAAGACCAGGCTGAAAAATATATTCATACCTGTTTTCATATAGTAATGTATGAGCCTTACCTTGCCTTAGCTAAAAAGTTAAACGAGGCAGCTCCAGGAGATTTTGAGAAAAAGACTATGTTTGTCAATAGCGGAGCAGAAGCAGTAGAAAACGCCATTAAAATAGCTCGCTATTATACAAAAAGAGAGGCTATAATCTGCTTTGAGGACGCTTTTCATGGAAGAACTTTATTAGCTATGAGTCTTACCAGCAAGATAAAACCCTATAAATTTGGCTTTGGCCCCTTTGCTCCTGAGATATATAGAATTCCTTACGCTTACTGTTACCGTTGTCCTTTCGGAGAAAAGTATCCTTCCTGTAAGCTAAGATGTGCTGAGCATTTAAGAGAGGTTTTTCATAACTATGTTCCTGCAGAGAATGTTGCCGCTTTAATAGTGGAACCTGTTTTAGGGGAGGGGGGATTTGTTGTTCCTCCAAAAGAGTTCCTTTCCAGATTGAAAGAGATTTGCCAGGAACACGGTATTCTTTTTATCGCTGATGAGATTCAGACAGGATTTGGCAGAACAGGAAAGATGTTTGCCGTAGAGCATTCTAATGTTGAGCCAGACATCATCGCTACAGCCAAATCTTTAGCTGCTGGCCTTCCTTTGAGTGGAATTACAGGTAGGGCAGAGATAATGGATGCTCCTCATGTAGGAGGCTTAGGGGGAACCTATGGAGGAAATCCTCTATCTTGCAGAGCTGGCTTAGCTGTATTTGATATAATTGAGAAAAAAGACCTTCTTTCCAGAGCTCAAAAGATAGGGAAGAAAGTTTTAGAGAAGTTAAAAGAGATGCAAGAAAAATACCCTCTCATTGGAGATGTCAGAGGTTTAGGAGCTATGGTAGCTCTGGAGTTGGTAAAAGATAGAAAAACTAAAGAGCCAGCAGACGAGCAGACTAAGCTTTTGGTAAAAAAGTGTTATGAGAAAGGGTTAATTATTCTCAAGGCAGGTACTTATAATAATATCATCAGGATATTAATGCCTCTTGTTATTAGTGATGATGAACTTGAGGAGGGGCTTTCCATCTTAGAGGAAGGGATAAGAGAGGTACAATAAAATATATTTGAAGGAAAAAGGAACTATAAAAAATGAATTCTTCCTCGGGACAAGGTAAAAATCCTTCTACTTATCAAGAACAAATAGAGGCACTTTCCAAGATAAGTAAAGCTATTTCCTCCGAGCTTTACCTTGAGGACATCTTAAGATTGGTTGTTAGCGTAACTGCGCAAGTAATGGACTCTAAGATTTGTTCTTTGATGCTTTTAGATGAGAAGAGTAAGAAATTAGCTATCCGGGCAACCCAGAGTGTTAGCGAAGAATATAACAAGAAACCCCCTTTGAGCATAGGAGAAGGTATTGCTGGTAAAGTAGTCAAGGAAGGCAGGCCCATTACTGTGCTCGATGTTAACGAGGAAGAGGAATATAAGTATAAGGATATAGCCAGAAAGGAAGGATTGCGCTCTCTTCTCTGTATTCCTTTGAGCGTAAGAGGAAAGGTGATAGGAGTAATTAACTGCTACACTTCATACCCTCATAAATTTTCCAAAACAGAGATTGATGTGCTTACCAGTGTAGCTAATCAGGCAGCCATCGCTATTGAAAATACCGACTTAATAGTAAAGACAAAGGTAATTCAGGAGGAACTTGAGACTCGTAAACTGGTTGAGCGAGCAAAAGATATTCTCATGAGAAGATTGGAACTTAGCGGCGAAGAAGCGTATCGAAAGATACAAAAACAAAGTATGGACACTCGCAAATCTATGCGAGAGATAGTTGAAGCGATAATCCTTACCGAGGATCTTGAAAGATAAAAAGTGGAATAGAGAGGACACCAAGGACCATAAATTGCACTCAAAGAGGCTATAGAGGCAATTGCCACAGGGGCTAAGATCGACGATAGAGAATTAGTTAAAGTAGTGATTGAGCCCGAAAAGGGGTAAAAGGTGATTTCCCAAATCCTACTACAAAAAGTAGGGAGGAGGTAAGTCAATTTCACTAAAACACCTGAGAATAAAGAGTTTAAGAGAAAATTAGTAAAAAACTTTTGATATTACTGTAAGTTTTTAGGAGGAGGAAATGTTAAAGAAAATAGAATGTTTTCTTCAGCCCTCTAAACTGGATGAGATAAAGGATGAACTGGTAAGAATAGGTGTTGAGGGAATGAGTGTGAGTCAAGTTAAGGGTTTTGGGACGCAGAGGGGTTACCTTGAAGACGAGAAGGTAAATAAGAAGGTCAAGTTTTTACCTAAAGTAAAGGTAGAGATAGTGGTGGATGAAGAGATAGTAGAAAAGATAATCAGAGCCATCAGAAAGCTCTGTTTGGCAAAAACTATTGGAGCGGGGAAGATATTTGTTATTCCGGTGGAGGATGCTGTAAGAATAAGAACAGCCGAGGCAGGAAAAAGTGCCATTTATTAACTTATGAAGGAGAGCTAAATGAGAAGTGAATTTAACCCCTGGCAGATGGCCTTAGGTCAACTGGATGAGATAGCCAAAGAAATCAACCTTGATGAAAACACTCATCAAATTTTAAGATATCCCAAAAGATGTCTTACTGTTTCTATTCCTATCCAGATGGATAACGGAAAGATAAAGGTGTTTACCGGATTCCGGGTTCAACATAATGTAACTCGGGGACCGGCCAAAGGTGGCATTCGATATCATCCTGATGTTACTTTAGATGAAATGAAGGCTTTAGCCATGTGGATGACCTGGAAATGTGCCGTAGTGGGAGTATCCTATGGAGGGGCTAAAGGAGGTATAATCTGTGATCCTAAGAAGCTTTCCTTAAAAGAGATAGAGAGACTGACCAGAAGATATGTCAGTGAAATTATCCCTTTCATCGGTCCAGAAAAGGATATTGCTGCTCCTGATGTCAATACCAATCCTCAAATTATGGCCTGGATTATGGATACCTATAGTGTGGATGTGGGCTACTCTGTCCCTGGAGTGGTCACGGGAAAGCCTATATGTATTGGTGGCTCTCTGGGAAGAGATGCAGCTACAGCAAGGGGAGTAATGTTTACTTTAATGAATACCGCCAAGAAACTCAAGTTTGATCTTTTTGAAAAGACAATTGCCATTCAGGGATATGGTAATGTAGGGGGAAACTTAGCTCACCTTCTCAGTGAGCAGGGCTACAAGATTATTGCTATTAGCGATGTGGAAGGTGGTATCTATAATCCTAAAGGATTAGATCCAGCTAAAGTCTCGCTAGCTCTAAAAGAGAGTGGGTCTGTGGTTGGCTTTAAGAGTGCCGATAAAATCACTAACCAGGAACTTTTGACTATGGATTGTGATGTTCTGGTTCCCGCTGCTCTGGAGAATCAAATTACCAAGGAGAACGCTGATAAAATAAGAGCAAAACTTATAGTGGAAGCAGCGAATGGTCCCACTACTCCCGAGGCGGACAAGATCTTGGAAGAAAAGGACATTTTCATTATTCCTGATATCCTGGCCAATGCCGGGGGTGTTACTGTCTCTTACTTTGAATGGGTTCAGGGGCTTCAGGCTTATTTCTGGACAGAAAGAGAGGTTAATCTAAAATTAAGAGACATTATGCAAAAAGCCTACGATAATGTCTATGGGATTAGCGAGGAAAGAAAAGTTACTATGCGCAAAGCAGCTTATATTCTGGCCATAGAGCGAGTTGCTGAAGCTACCAGAATAAGGGGTCTATATCCGTAAAGTCTTTCCGAAAGTTGCCTCTTCCCCACCCCTTGTGGATGGGAAGGATGTCTTCTTTGCTTTATGGGGGAAATAGGAGAGTGACATCCAGCGGCGGTTTTTTCGTGAAAATGCGAAGAATATGCCAATGAGAAAGGACCAAATTGCAATTGACAAAAAAATTTTTTATGCTAACTATAAATATAACTAACATATAAAAGTTTGCGACACAAAGAAGTGTCGTTAAGAAAACAGAGGAAAAAGACAAAGGCGTCTATATTTAATAGACGCCTTTTTCTATTGTTTAAACCGAAGTTTGACAGCCGATGTCGCTATCCCTTACGAAGTGCGGATTACAATTTTTAGTTTGGCACTATGCAATTCCAATTTCCAAAATAAGAATGCTCATAAAATAAGGGTTACAGAGATTCAAATAGCTAAAAATGGCGTTTTGCTGTCAAACTTGGGTTTAAAATGGAGGTAAAAATGGCAAATCAAAACCCTTTTGAGGTTGCACAAAGACAGTTAAATGAGTGTGCAAAGATTCTCAAATTAGATCCAGATATACATGCAATTCTTCGAGTTCCCATGCGTGAACTTCACCTATCACTGCCAGTTCGTATGGATGATGGCACAATCCGTGTATTTCAGGGATTCAGGGTTCAATACAATAATGCCAGAGGTCCGACAAAGGGAGGAATTCGATTCCATCCGGATGAAACGATTGATACT
>Ga0209979_1001114_pt1 | contig 31040 bp, 15 predicted proteins | sample AnhtaG_FD_183114 | JGI IMG/M metagenome (GOLD analysis project Ga0209979, IMG submission 183114) | Deep subsurface microbial communities from Anholt, Denmark to uncover new lineages of life (NeLLi) - Anholt_01485 metaG (SPAdes) (version 2) | ecosystem: Environmental > Aquatic > Marine > Oceanic... | reverse complement strand
CTGCTTTGGAAAAGCTTGCCCAATTGCGTCGCCGAATCAAACGTTTTTCAACACTAAAAGATACGCTCAAGAAACTCTCATCACCAAACCTTGAAAAGGCGCTGACCTTCCTTGATGACTCGTTGTTGCCTGCGACTTCAAACGCAGTGGAGCGTGCAAACCGTCGACATCGTAAGATGCAGAAAAGCATATACAGGGTGCGAACCAGAGATCATATAAGTCAACGGATAGCCCTCGATATGCAGCGGGATGTGTATACGGATGGGCTGAAGATGACTATAAGTACGTTACATTGGAGCAGAAACGGTGAAAAACGAAAAGCAGGATAGAAGGAAACTCTGTAATGATGCTACAGTCTCGAAAAAAACCGTATTTGTAGTTTTCGCAGCTAAATGTCGAAAATACGCGTATATGCACTATTTGATGTAGCTTCACCAGCCACCGGGCGAATAGGCGTAGCCCCAAAAGGAATCCGACCATGTAGAAATAAATTCTAAAGGATTGGAGAAATCTATCGAAAATAAGACGGGTACGTGTTATTGTAGATAAATATATTGCTGAGTCCTCGTCGTTATATAGAAAATTTAAAGTGACCTTTCAGACAAAGTGACAAAAATAATCAGGCCGAACAAATGGCAAAATCCCAAACAGAAGACGAATCACAACTCAAGGATGCCAAACGGACTCCCGAAAAGCAGGATACCAGTAAGCTGCGTTTGGAAACTCTCGTAGAATTATCGGAGCAATCGTTTGAGACCTTTTGTGATGATATTTCCGGTATGTTCGGCGCCGATATGGTATGTAACCAGCAGCAGGTCTGCACCGAAACCGTAAACGGCCTTAAGAAACGCTTTCAGAAACTGGTAGCTGTCAGCTCTGTCAAAGCTGAAGGTTCTTTAGAAGGAACTTTTCAACTGGTGTTCGACAAAGAAGCCCTATTTACGCTGGCCGGTGTTATAGCTATGCATCCCGAAGAAATGATTCTGGAAAACAGGAGACTCAGCTCACTCGAAAAAGCCAAAAATATGAGCGAGCTACTAAAACAAGCAGGCGATATGCTGGTTGGGTCATGGGACAGGGTTTTCCGCAAAGGATTAGACGGCCATGGCCGCTTTGTGCAAGCCAATACCTTTATTGGCAATCCCTGGCGCAAGTCTGAAAAAAAGATAGGTTTAGCCGGTGACGAAGAATTAGTGTTTGTCCCGTACGAGATGGCAATCACCCCCTATCCTGCTTTCAAATGCGGTGTAATTTTCCCGAAAGCAATCCTTGCCGGCACATCCGGCTCCGTACCCAAACAAGCCGCCACTGCTAAAAAAGCAAAGCCGGCAGCTAAAAAAACCAGCGGTGCGAATAAGCGCGCCGCAAAAAAACGGCCTAAAGCGACCGCCGAGGCAAAGAGCAATGTCCCTGAGGAAAAAGAAACGAGGACAGCCAAAGCACACAAAGCTAAACATGGGCCGGTCTCGGAATCCATTCGAAAAATAGCCCAGTCCCCTGCTGCCCTTCCAGGTGAGTCCTCCGTATCCGCACCCGCCGAAAACCCGGCACTTAGCAGTTCCAACGCAGCTTTGGCGATGCCTGCGAAGGATATTATGCAAAAAGACGTCCTCTGGTGTAGTCCGGACGATACTGTGCAGCAGGTTCTTACAAGGATACAGCAGCACAACGCCGGCTATATGATGATAGGCCGCGATGGAGTACTGGAAGGCATCCTATCGAAGTCTGATTTAACAGGAGCAACCAGTCCCTACCTGCGCCCCGCTCTTGCAAAATGGCGCCGGCCGCTGGACGATGCCACGCTTAAAATCAAGATCAAATGGATAATGACCAGACCCGTTCGCACCACAAGTCCAGATACACCCCTTGCGGCAGTAATGGAAAAGATGTGCCGGTTTGGCCGGCACGCTCTGCCCGTCACGGACCAGCAGAAGGGAGTCCAGGGATTAATAACGGTATTCGACATCTTCAGAGTGCTGCTGAAAAGCTGTCCGGGCGGTTCTACCGCGGCTAAAACGCCCTGAGCACCCGCATCGACCTAAGTTGCTGTCCGCTGCCTTGGCCACACAACACGAGTATATTATCTCGAACATCTCACACTCTCATCTTTACTGCGCAGCACGTATTGAAAAACCGCTGGCAGATTTCTTTTGACCAAATTGACTGATACTATAAGATATCAATGCCTTATACCGAATTATCGATATATGTAAGAACTGAACTGCTTAAAAAGAGGGTTAAAAAAATGAAACGGCTTTCCCTTTGTATGTGTCTGTGTTTAGTGTTATTCCTGTCTCCTGCTGGAGTAATCGCAAAAGAAGAGTTTGTGATAAAGTACAGTCACGTGGCAGTCGCGGACCCGATGATGCAATCTTCAAGCGCCTATGCTGTGGTTTTTAAGGCGGAGCTGGAGAAACTTTCGGGCGGAAGAATCAAGGTGGAAATTTTCCCAAGTGGTCAGTTGGCAAATCTGCGCTCCTCGGTACAACAGGTGAGAAAGGGAACCATACAAATCGCAGATATCAGTTCTGGAGTGTTGGCCTCACTGTACTACCCACGACTCGAAATCTTGGATATGCCATACGTGTTTTCTTCAAGGGCAACTGCAAGAATGGTGCTGGACAATCAGAACCCGTTCATAAAGAAAATAATAGAAGATTGCGTCGGAAAAACCGGCGTTAGGATCCTTTCACTTGCTCCCTTCGGGTTCAGACATATGACGAATAATGTCAGACCTATAAGGACTCCCGATGATATGAAAGGCCTTAAGATCAGAACAATGGAGGTCGTTCCGCATATGAAGTTAATGGAATCCCTCGGTGCAACACCTGTCCCCATCCCCTGGCTGGAGCTTTATACGAGTCTGCAAACAAAAGTTGTTGATGGCGAAGAAACCACCGTGCAGAACATCACTATGGGAAAGTTATATCAGGTCCAAAAATATTTAACTCTGACAGGTCATGTTATGGGCGTGGGAGCCTTCCTTTGTAATGAGAAATGGTATCAGTCCCTGCCCGATGACCTAAAGATGGCTCTTGTTGAGGCACAAAAAGTCGCTCGGCTGACATACGATGGCTTTGGAGAGCTCTTGGATACCGTAGGTATAGAAAAAGTCAAATCGCACGGCATGCAGGTGTACTTACCCACCCCGAAGGAAATGCAAATGTTCACAGATAAAGCAAGACCCTATGTACGCAAATGGATGGAAAAAAAATATGGCCGGGAATTCGTTTCCGAATTTCTGGCATCTGTACAGGCCGCTGAGAAGCAGTTGGCAAAAGAAATGGAATCCACAAAGGCCGGGCAAAATTAATCGCTCTGAAACCAACCCCCGAGGACATACAAAAAAAATGTCTGTTGCTCCCAGGTATCGAAAGATTGACCATATTCTACTCGGCGTAATCCGACTGACCACAGCCATCTTGTTGATGATAATGTCCATCGTAATAATAAAGGAAGTGATCTTTCGCTACGCACTTAACGCCCCTGTATTTTGGACCGAAGAGCTTGCAAGATATGTTATGTTTTATATGGTGCTCATAGGAAGTGTGGTAGCTATCAGGCAGCAGCGACATCCTGCTTTGACCTTTATCATTCAAAAATTTCCCGTTCGATTTCGCAGGATATGGAATCTGCTTATCGATGCCTTGGTCTTTCTTGTTCTAATTGTTGTTCTCAAACAAGGGGCTCTTATGGCCGTGCGTGAGCTGATAGGTAAAACTCCCGCTTTGAGAATATCTTTCTTCTGGGTATATCTTGCCCTGCCGATAGGCGCCTTCTTGATGATGGTTCAGATTATTGCAAAGCATGTTTTCGGCAAAGCTGGTTTTGATAAGAACAATAATGCCCCTTCATCCAAAGAGGATTAAAGAGTGAACATCGCACTTCTATTTATGCTTTGCCTTTTTGTGTTCTTAATGGTTTTCGGAATGCCCCTCTCTTTTTCTATGCTTTTAAGCTCCTTTGTATATCTGCTTATATCCGGAATGGATACTGAAATTATTGTCCTTCGGATGTTCACGGGAATAGATACGTTTACACTTATGGCTATACCGTTTTTTATGCTGGCTGGTGAATTGATGGTATATTCGGGAACGGCGGAAAGACTATTAAATTTTGCCAATATTTCAGTTGGTCGTTTTCGGGGGGGATTAGGATATGTAAATGTATTAGCAAGTATGTTGTTCGGAGGATGTTCGGGCTCGGCCATATCGGATGTTGCCGGACTCGGCCCGCTCGAAATAAGAATGATGGAAAAGGGAGGTTACGGCAAAGGATTCAGCGTGGCGCTGACCATAAGCTCGGCCATCCAGGGACCCATCATTCCTCCCAGTATTCCACTCGTTTTAGTTGGAGCCGTAACAGGCATATCTATAGGCGGATTGCTTTTAGGTGGTGCAATACCCGGAGTACTCGTAGGTATCGCTCTGGTCTTGGTTGTATTTCTTGTATCCAGGAGAAGAAATTTCCCAAGGTTTGAGACTAAATTGAGCTTTTTAGAAATGGCAAAGATAATGCTTGGGGCTATACCATTTCTTTTGATGCCTTTTATCATACTGGGGGGTATCATCGGGGGATTTTGCACACCCACCGAAGCGTCGGCCGTCGCAGTCGCTTATGGTTTCGTTTTGATTGTGGTATATAGAAAAGGCAGGGTAAACGTAAAATCTCTCACCAATGTTTTCATCAGAGCCGGCGTCCTCTCGGCGTCAATCCTTATGCTTGCCGGAGCTTCCAATGTTTTTGGATGGATCCTCGCATACGAGAAGATACCCGACATGTTTGCAAATCTTCTGCTTTCAATAACACGCAACAAATGGCTGATACTGCTTATCTTAAATGTCTTCCTGCTGATTTGGGGAATGCTTATGGATAGTCTGCCCGCCATCTTGATTCTTGTTCCGATACTTTACCCCCTTGCCAAAACATTGGGCATAAACGAGATACATTTCGGCGTGGTAGTAACTTTTAATCTCGCTATAGGTCTGATTACACCGCCCTATGGTGCGGCGCTTTTTACCGGTAGTCTCATCAGCGGCTTGTCTATCGAAAAGATAGTAAAAGAAATGCTCCCATTTGTTATTGCCAGCGTATGCATACTTCTGCTGATCACCTATGTGCCGGAAATCGTAATGTTTCTACCAAGGCTGTTTGGTCTCCATACATGAGTCTTTGTCCGAAAAGCTACGAAAAGTTTTCTATATAAACAAAATATCTAATGACCGGCAGAGAAAGAGTTATAAGAGCGTTGGAATTTAGAAACCCGGACCGTGTCCCCAGGCACCTCTGGAGACTGCCCGGAACAAAAATGTTCAGGCAAAATGACATTGACCGAATCCTAAAAAAATACCCGGAGGACATTACTATCCTGGATTTCAACTACGGCGAGGGAAAACTAACTAAAGGCACCAGGTATAAAAAGGGCGAGGTGGCCACGGATGAATGGGGCTGCCGGTGGCACGCAGCCCAAGACGGACTCGCAGGTGAAGTAAAAGACCCTCCAATCAAAGACATATCGCAAGTTCAGCACTTGAGTGCCCCCTATGAAATATTGGAAGGTGCGGATTTTCCCAAAGTCAACGAAATGTGTGCACAGACGAAAACATTCACACTTGCCTGGACAACCGTCAGGCCCTTTGAGAGAATGCAGTTTTTGCTGGGCACCGAGGAATTGTTTATGGAACTGGCCTTCGACTCCGAACATGTTCACCTTTTGCGCGACTTAATCCATAATTTCTTTATGGAAGAAATCAGAATGTGGGTTGAGACAGATGTTGACGGCATATCCTTTATGGATGACTGGGGTTCCCAGAAAAGCCTGCTTATCTCCCCGCGAATGTGGCGAGCTTTCTTCAAACCGCTGTATAAGGATTACTGTAACCTGATACACTCAAAAAACAAATATGCTTTTTTCCATTCGGATGGCTGCATCGAGGCAATTTATCCCGACCTGATAGAAGTGGGCGTCGACGCCGTCAACTCACAATTGTTCTGTATGAATATAGAAGATATTGGCAAAAAATACAAAAGTAAGATAACATTCTGGGGAGAAATCGACAGACAGCACATACTTCCCTTCGGCACAAAGCAGCAGGTGGCCGATGCCGTAAAGACAGTTAAGAATGCCTTATGGACGCCGGAAGGAGGAGTAATTGCTCAGTGTGAATTTGGACTGAAAGACCCGGTCGAAAATATTGAAACCGTTTTCGAGACATGGGAATCAATTGTATAAACGTTTATGTAAACAGCTATGTTTGATGAAAGGAATGCGACTATGTTTGACAAAAATCGCTATGGCAAAATATTGGTCCCAATGGTAACACCTTTCAGGCAGGACCAGAGTGTGGATTATGATGCTGCCGCCGGTGTTGCTGAAAAGTTAGTTGAAGACAAAAAGGCTGACTCATTGATACTGACCGGAACCACCGGAGAATTCTTTACTATGAATTTTGATGAAAGGGTCAAAATCTTTGAAGTCGTGAAAAGTGCAGTTGGAGACAAGATTACTCTGATTGCGGGGACAGGTGCGGTTTCTACCGTTGAGACGATTGCGCTAAGCAAAAAAGCCCAGGAGCTGGGCTTCGACTTAGTAATGGTGGTTTCTCCATACTATACAAGACCGAGCCAGAAGGAGTTGTACAATCACTTCAGGAAAATCGCTGAAGAAATCAAAATTAATCTGATTATGTACAACATTCCGATATTCGCCGGCGTTAATATCAACCCCCAAACAGTGGCCGAGCTGGCAAAGATAGACAACATCGTTGGTATAAAAGAAGAGGCCGAGATAAATCCAAAGCAGATCACCGCATATATCAACGCAACCCCGGAAGATTTTATTGTATACTGTGGTGATGACGCTATGATTTTAGAAGCTTTTGCGCAGGGAGGAGAAAAAAGAATGGGTGGCGTCGTCAGCGGCGGCTCGCATCTAATCGGAGACCGCCTCAGGCGTATGATTGAAATTTTCCTCGAGGGCAACATTGAAGAAGCCGCAAAGATGCAGCAGGCATTTCTGCCGTTATTCAGAGCATTATCACCCGGTGACCGAAGTAATCCAGCCTGCATTTTGAAGGGCGCTATGAAAATGCTCGGGTACGACGCCGGCATACCGAGACTCCCCTTAACTCCGGGCACTGAGCAGGAATTGGCCGAAGTTAAGAAAATAATGGCCGAACTGAACATCTTGTCATAATAGATGCACCGTATGGAAAGGCAACGTAATATGTCTATGAAACCAAAAGAGCTGAAAGATAAGATAAGAGGTATAATTCACTTGGTGCTCACCCACTTTGATGAAAATGACCGTTTAGATGAAAAAGCGCTTAGAAAATCAGTGAATCACGTGGCAAACGCCCTCAAAGGCGAAGATGCCGTTTTTCTCACCACCGGCAGTACCGCTGAATTCTATGCCTTGACCGACCAGGAGTGCGAAAAGGCTATAAGCATCGTTGTTGATGAAGTGGCCGGGCGGTTCCCCGTCATAGCGGGTACCGGTCGGCCAGGTACAAAGTGCACCATAGAAATGAGCCGGTTTGCCCAGCAGGCCGGAGCCGATGGTGTGCTGATTGTAAGCCCTTATTACCAGCCCGCCACAAAAGGCGGACTATTTAGGCACTTCCAGGCAATAGCCGACAGCATCGACATCGGCATTGTGATTTACAATAACCCCACAACGACCAAGTTATGGATACCGCCGGACCTTATGGCAAGACTCTCAAAAATAGACAATATCGTAGCCGACAAAGAAAACACAACTAACGCTCTGGCCTATTACTGGATGCAAAAGGCCGTGGACCCGAAAGATATGGTAATAATATGCGGCATAGGTCAGCTTATGTACCCATTTTGCGCAGTGTATGGATGCCCCGGATTCGTTACTGAGCTTGCCAACTTCGCCCCTGATATCGCCGTTAGTTTCTACAAAGCCGCTCAGCAAAATGACTTTCACAAACTAACGCAGCTCGCCGATAAATTCGCACCTTATCAAGAATTCCTGAGCAAGGTCGCGCATAGACGCGGTATGTTACCTACCGTCCTCTCGCCATATATTTCTTCAAACGAACTGCCTTTTTATCAGAGTGTAATCAAATCGGCAATGGGCCTAATAGGCCTGCCTGCCGGCCCGGTGCGGGGACCCTCCGAAAACATAACCGCCGAGGAAAAGGAAGAGTTACGAAACGTCTTGAAAGATATGGGCGTTCTGTAATTCTGTTCCCCGGGAACGGAGAGAATTGAATACTTGACCTGGATTTCCCACCACTGGTGGGCGTTTTGTAGCTGTGTCGGCCACCGGCAGAGAGATCACGTATCCCGCATCGAGCATCCTGTAGAATATGACCTGTTCGGCCTCGTTCGCGTGCACGGGTTTACCTGAGCCAAATGTAATTGACTAACGGAACCGTTTCAGCTATATTGCCACGAAGTAAACAGACAAGAAGGTCAACCGAGCAGGATGTTTTTTGGTAGGTGGGGTTTGGTACCTCTGCAAATTCCAGGGGGCCCCAGACCGTCCGGAAAATTCAGAGTTGTGTGGTTTATGATTTTGGGGAGTGTCGAAATGAAAAAACGATTTGTGCTTGCCGGCATCCTTGTGTTTGCCTGTATACCTTTGGTTCTTGCAGGCGACAAGGCGGAAAAATCCTTCACCAATTCCTTAGGTATGAAGCTTCTTCGCATTGAGCCCGGAACGTTTATGATGGGTTTGGAGGAAAAACTGCCCGATGAGGCTCCTCAGGAGAGCCGCGAATACGATGAAATGCCGCGCCACAAGGTCACCATAACCCAGCCGTTCTATATGTCCGAGACGGAAGTGACTATCGACCAGTTCCGACAGTTCCGAGTTGAATATCCCGGCTATGACGAGTTCAGGCCATACGCTTCTGCGATAAGCTGGGACGAGGCCGCGGCTTTTTGCGAGTGGCTCAGTAAAAAAGAGGGCAAACCTTACCGACTGCCCACCGAAGCCCAGTGGGAGTATGCCTGTCGCGCGGGTACAACCACCCCATTTTCCTCCGGTAATACGCCGCCCGACCACGAAACTGCCAATCCGTGGGGTCTAAAGAACATGCACACCGGCGTTCGCGAGTGGTGCTACGACTGGCACGCGGTTTATCCCGAAGACGCTCAGGTCGACCCGGTGGGCCCGGCTCACGGCTGGGTCAAGGTTATTCGTGGCGGTAATCTGGACTGGACGGCCGAGGATTCGCCTTTCTACGCCCGTTCGGCCAATCGGGCCGCCATGCCGCCGAACTTCGGACCACCGCCGCTCGAGTACCAGTTCAAGCAGCTTCAAAATGCAAAGTTGACATTCAACATGCCGAAGCAGATACTGGAAGAGGCACAACACGAGTACAAAATTGCACGGTTTGAGGACATGAATGTGACATTGTCGGAGGCCTTGAACACACCTTTCCGATACACTGGTCTTCGTGGACGCTGGTCTATCAGAACCAGCGGCTTTATACCGGGCCGGCATAAAATAGGCTTCCGAGTGGTCCAGGCCCCGATGCCGGGCAGCACACCGCAGCCAACCCAACTGCCGTTCTGGCAGCGCTGTGTAAAGCAAAGCAGTCACCGAGTCAAGCAAGGCCCGGACCCGGATAAGCCCTATTACCGCACAAGGCTGCTCTTTCCCAATCTGGCGCGTGCATCTCTGGACGAGGTCGGCTGGAAGATTGGCCTGGAACGCGGTTACGGCGGAGGACACCACAACTCCGCCCTCGCGGCACTGCCCAACGGGGACCTGCTTTCGTTTTATTACAACACTATGCTGGGCGGCGAGCGCGGCGCCTGTGTATCCATAATGAGCATGCGTTTTCGCCGCGGCTCCGACGAGTGGGATATGCCAAGCTCCTGGCCCGACCACGTCGATTGTGACGACGAGGGACCCGTTATCTGGAATGATAAGGGCACACTCTGGCTGTTCTGGGGCTCTCCCCGCCAGTTTGCAGGCCATCCGTTCCAGTTCGTAAAGTCCACCGACAACGGCGCCACCTGGGGGCCTTTCCAGTTTCCGCTGTTTGACAAAAGGGTCGGTCCCTACGCCGCTCAACCTATCAACAGCGCCTTCCGTGACTCGAAAGGGACAATATATCTGGCTGTCGATGGCTCGCACTCACCCATTAGTTCCGAATTATTTGCCAGCCGGGACAACGGCAAAATCTGGTACGACACAGGCGGCCGAACCTACGGCAGGCACTCCACGTTTGTCATACTTGATAATGACGTGATTATGGCCTATGGTGGAAAACAGGCCAGCATCAACGGTTTTCATCCGCAAAACATCTCCCGAGACGGCGGCAGAACATACGAGATTACACCCTCGCCCCTGCCGGCTTTGGGCGGAGGTACGAGGGCCAGTCTCATAAAGCTTGCCGGCGGCCGTTTGCTCTATGTCGCCGATATGCATCTGCGCGACTATGGTAAATTGTCCCCTCAGCAGTGTCCGCCGGGTTTCGTCGGCAATGGCTCCTATGTGGGACTCAGCGACGATAACGGAAAAACCTGGAGAATCAGGAAACTCACTGGTGGGAATATCCTGGATAAGGATGGAAAGCCGGTTAAAGTCGGCACGGTAAGTTACGTAACCGCATGTCAGGGCCCGGACAAGATGATTCATATTGTCACCTCTCACAACCACCCCGACCTGCATTTCGAGCTAAACGAGGCGTGGATTCTGCAGGACCCGAAGGACGCAGAGACTCCGATAGGCAAAGAAGATACCGGGATTATGCCGGGGACGGTAAAAAGGTATAGCGAGAAGTACCCCGACGGCAGGCCCAGGGTGACCTGGAGCGCAGGAATCGGCGACGACGGCCATTATCTGCTGCACGGCAACGAGACCTGGTATTACGAAAACGGGCAAAAAAAGTGGCAGGCTGATTATGACGCCGGACGAAGGGTCGGAACCGAGATATACTGGGCGGTTGACGGCGCAAAACAGTGGCAGAAGGACTATAGCGATGATGGGACATACAAATGGACGCTCTGGGGACCCGACGGCAAAGTCAGGGCCAGGTCCAGATGGCGAGGCAAGCTCCTGCTCACACACGAGATCAACGAGCCGTAATCTCGTGAAGGGTTAGCAGAAACCAATGTAAACGCTTTCAGGAGATGTAAGGATGAGAAAAGCATCGTTGTTGATTTCACTGATATGCTGTGTAATACTGCTGGTCCGGATCTCGGACGGACAAACCGCTGAAATGCCTGCAGGCAAGGGGTATATCAACTCTCTCGGTATGAAGTTTGTCCGCATCGAGCCGGGCCAGTTTAGGATGGGCCAGTTGAAACGACTGGAGCCCGAAGTCCTGCCGGAAATCGAAGGAGGTGACCGCGGCGGACGCTTCGACCTGCAGGCAGACGGTGACTACGACGAAAAACCCGTCCATAAGGTACATATCTCCAAATCCTTTTTGATGGGGGCTTACGAAGTTACCAACAAGCAATATGAATTATTTAATCCCGAACACAAATCCGTACGCGGCAAGCATCATCTTTCGACAGACGACGATGAGGCAGTAATTTATGTTAGCTGGTACGATGCGGTCGCATTCTGCAAATGGTTAAGTGACAAGGAGACTCTGCCCTGCCGTTTGCCGACGGAGGCTGAATGGGAATATGCAGCCCGCGCCGGAACAACAACTAATTACTATATGGGCGACGTCCTGCCCGGGAAATATGAAAATATGCCGGGTAACAGCTGTCTTGTCAAGACAAAGATAAACGTCGGTAAGACGCCCCCCAATCCATGGGGACTCTACGATATGCACGGCAATGTCGAGGAGTGGTGCTATGACTGGTACGGTCCCTATCAGGACGGGCCTCAGACCGATCCCGTCGGCTATGTCGACGGTGACTTCCGCGTGACACGTGGAGGAAGTTATGGCACGTATGCGTATTTCCTTCGTTCAGCGAACAGAATGGCAACACTGCCGGGCGAAAAACAATGGGCGACCGGCTTTCGCGTAGTGATAGGTGAACTTCCAAAGACAAAGCCTATGAAGCTGCCGCCGAAACCCTGCCACCAGCAAAATGTCATTCAACGAAGTGCCGATGTTGTCAAGCAGGGACCGTATCCCGATAAGCCGTATTTTAAAGGGCCTCGCAAATACATGAAGATAGCACCGGATGCAATCGGTCCGCTTTTTGTCGGGCACAACCACAGCCCGTTTATCACGGCCTGCCCAAATGGTGATCTTCTTGCGACGTGGTTTACCTGTGTTTCGGAAAAGGACCGCGAAATGGGACGAGGCGGCAGTCGCCTGCGATGGGGCAATGAAGAATGGGACGACGCTTCTGTTTTCTGGGATGCGCCGGACAGAAACGACAGCGTGTGTTCTTTGTGGACGGATGAAAACGGCAAGATTTTTCATTTTGTCGGTACCGATGTAGGAGCAACTTACGCATATCATTCACTCGGTCTTCGCACGTCAACCGACAGCGGCGCAACATGGTCGAAGGTCAGAATATTCAACCCGGAACATCGGTCGCCAGCACCACATTCGCACGGTCACTGGCTTTCAGGGCCGGTATTCAGGATGAACGACGGGGCAATAGCGTTTGTCACCGACGGCTGGCCGACTCTCTGGTACAGTCACGACGACGGGCTGACCTGGCAGGGCTGCGAAGGAAATATTAAAGGTAACCACCCCGGCGTGGTGCAGTTGCGCGACGGCAGGATGCTCGGATTCACCCGCGGCGGCGATCTCCGGGGCCCTATCATTGTCACCCAGTACGACGATTTGGGCAAGACCAGGGTCCATTCGAACGAGAACCGTCCGTATTGGATGCCTAAATGCGTTTCGGATGACCTGGGCAAAACGTGGAAAAAGACGCCGAGCATTTTCAATGACATAGGCGGCGGGCAGAGGCTGGCAATGATGCGACTCAAGGAAGGGCCTATTTTCTTTGCTTCGTTTGCTGACAGAGGAATCATTATCACAGACAAGTCCGGCGCCAAACGAGAGGTACGTGGGCTCTTTGCCGCAGTATCTGAAGACGAAGGCAAGACCTGGGCAAACGTAAAGCTGGTCAGTGATGACGGCCCGGGCAAGCCCGCGATGACTACCAATGGCGGGTATTTTGCCTTCAGTCAGCGCAACAGCGAATATCGCGGTTACATGGCGGTTTGTCAGGCGCCGAACGGGCTGATTCACCTTATCACCAGCTTCTCGCATTACACGTTTAACCTCGCCTGGCTCAAGACACCATCGGAACCTTTGAAGTATCCCCCGATCAGGGTCAAGCACGTGCTCGAGACATTCGACGGACCGCATAAATTCGACAACGGAGGCTGGGAACCTTATCATGGTCACGGCGGCGGCTTCAACGCCAAGGGACAATACACGATGATCTCGCGCTCTCACTTCCAGGGTATGAACCGATTGATCGGTGAGGGGTCGTTCGAGATGAATATGTCGTTTGATAATATTTCGTATAACCCTCGCGGCAGGACGGCTTCGCCGGGAATTACCATCTGGATAAAGGACGCAATGATGCGGCGGCTTCACTTCTATGTTCGGGATGATCGAGTCGATATGGGTCTGGCGGACGAAGAAGAGCCTGTTCGGCACCAGTGGCCCCGACAAGGCGTTCGATATACGACACCGCCTACTTCGGCAAAGCTGCGCTTTATCTATAATGAGAGCTCCAGGCAGGTACGCATATTCTACGGCCTCAATGGCGACGACGCCACCACTGAGTTTCCGCACAGTAAGGCCGGCATCTATCTCGGAAAACCATTAAGCGAGTCCACGGCTGCCTATATCATGTTTAGCAACGGAAGAGTTGACCTCGATTATTTTGAGATCAAGCCGATTAACCCTTGAAACATACGTTAGTAAGAAACTATCTGACAAAATGTCTAAACTCCAGGAGCCAGGAATGAAAAATTCAATCTTGTCCACAGCAATTATATTGGTAAACGCAGCCGCAGTCTTTGCTGCCGGGATGCCCACAGCCGGAGAATACACCAACTCTATCGGTATGAAATTTGTCCGCATTGAGCCGGGCGCCTTTAAGATGGGCCAGCTCTCAGAATCGCTGCCGTTTGATATGATGCCCGAAGACGGCGGACCCGGCATTCGAATGGACCATCTGCGATTCGGTGACTTCGACGAAAAGCCCGTCCACAGCGTCACAATCACCAGGCCTTTCTACATGGCGGTCTTTGAAGTCACCAACTATCAGTACGAGCTCTTCGACCAGGGCCACAAATTGCTCCGGGGAAAAGACGAAGGCATTTCAAAAGGCGATAATGAAGCCGTCATAAATGTGAGCTGGTACGACGCCCAGGCCTTTTGTCAGTGGCTGTCCGATATGGAGGGCCTGCCTTATCGACTGCCCACCGAGGCCGAGTGGGAGTATGCCTGCCGGGCGGGAACCACCTCCAATTTCTATACGGGTGAGCGTCTGCCCAAAGACTATCGCAAGAAGCAGTGGCTAATCCGAGGCCGCGAGGAGGTTGGTATTCACGTTGGCGCTACGCCGGCCAATCCCTGGGGGCTGCACGACATGCACGGAAACGTCGAGGAATGGTGCTACGACTGGTACGGACCCTACAGTGCCAGTGCGCAAACCGACCCGATTGGTTGTGCAGATAGTGATTTCCGTGTGACGCGTGGAGGCAGTCACTCAACATACATCTATTATCTGCGCTCTTCGAACAGAATGGGGGAAATGCCGGAGAACAAACACTGGCTGCTCGGCTTCAGAGTCGTGCTGGGCGAACTTCCCGACACCAAACCGCTGCAGCCGCCGCCGGCACCGGCCAACCAGCAGAACGTCGAACAAAGAAATCCAGCTTCCGTGATGACGGCGCCGGACCCCCACAAGCCCTATTTTGAAGGGCCAAAACCGTTCGTGCGAATGCCCGCTTCCTCGGCAGGGCCGGTCTACGCCCTTCACAACCACGACCCGGCCATTGTCGAATGTCCCAACGGTGATTTGATAGCCTGCTGGTACACCTGTCTGGCTGAAAAGAACAGGGAGCTGGCTCAGGCGGCAAGCCGGCTTCGATGGGGGGCCAAAGAATGGGAGCCGGCTTCGCCCTTCTGGGACGCGCCCGACCGTAACGATCACGCCCCCGCCATGTGGTTCGACGATAAGGATACAATCTATCACTTCAGCGGAGTCGGCTTCGGCGCCGGTTACAACAATATGGTCGTCATCATGCGAACGAGCAAAGACAACGGCGCCACCTGGTCGAAAGCCCGCATTATCCTGCCAGGACATAAAGGCGGACATATGCCCGTCGAAGCCGTCTTTAGAACAAACGATGGCTCCATCGCACTTACCTCCGACGGCCATCCTACCCTCTGGCTCAGCGGCGACGAAGGCGTGACCTGGAAAAGCTGCGGCGGCGCCATCAGCGGCAATCATCCCGGTGTCACCCAGCTCAAAGACGGACGTCTCTATGCCTTCACGCGTGACACCGCCATCGAAGGTAAAATGCCCTACATCATTTCGACCGACAACGGCAAAACCTGGGAATATAAACCCAGTGATTTCCCCACCATTCACGGTGGGCAGCGCCTCGTCCTGCTCAAGCTGCGCGAAGGAGCGCTCTTCTTTGCCTCGCTTGCAAACAAGCCGATTACCATCACCGACGCCGCCGGCGTACAGCGAAAAGTCCGCGGGCTCTTCGCAGCCGTTTCCACCGACGACGGAAAGACCTGGCCCTACAGACGCCTGGTTACAGACGACAGCCCCGGCAAAGGCGTCGGCTCCACCAACGGATACGTATTCACCATGAGCCAGCGAATCGGCGAGCACCTCGGCTATTTCGCCGTTTGTCAGGGCACCAACGGCCTGATACACCTTGTCAGCAGCAGACAGCACTACACCTTTAACCTCAAATGGGCGATGACACCTGCACCTGCACTGAAGTACCCACCCATGCCGGTCAAACATATCGTCGAGACCTTCGACGGACCGGAATTGGCAAACGATGGATGGATCGATTACAAAAGTTACATCGGAACCTTTGACGGCAAAGGCTCATATTCAATTTATGCCGCGGGCCGTCAAAGCGGGATCAACCGTGCCGTCGGCGAAGGCTCGTTCGAGACTTATTTCGTATTGAAGAATTTCCGCTTCCACCCTGAAGGAAGGAGCTTTCAAGGTGCGGGCCTGATCTTCGAAGATGGACTCGCCGCAAAACGGGCCGTATATATCAGAAAAGGAGACATTGGCCTTGGTGAATCTGCCGACATCAAGTTCGATAAAACGCCCGACGTCGTGAAGATCAGAACCACCTGGAACCTGAAGACGAAGCAGTGGCGGGTCTTCTACGGACTAAACGGCGAAGAACCCGTCAATGAAATGCCGATGAGCAAGAAAGGCATATACATGCAAACTCCGTTCACCGAAGCGGTGGGTTGTGCAATACTTGCTCAAAACGGCGGCGTCGATTTGGACCATTTTGAAATAAAGCCCTTGTCGCAATAAAATCATGGTTACGATTTATCACGATTGCGGGCGCCGCCGAGTCTTGCAGTCACGAAAGGACAGGACAACGAAAAAACTGCCAAGGTCAATCACTGTAATCCTCATCCTGGGCGCAGCGAACGCTGCCGTTGCGGCGCAGATGCCCGCAGAGAAAGAATATAATAACTCAATCGGGATGAAGTTTGTGCGTATTGAGCCGGGGGCATTTTTGATGGGGTCTGATGAGGGGGATTTTGATGAGCGGCCTGTGCATGAGGTGACGATCAGCCGGCCTTTCTATATTGGGCGGACGGAGGTTACAGTTGAGCAGTTTCAGCAGTTTCGTCCGGACTATCGAGGCAAAAAGCAGCTTGAGCCTTATGCTTCATCGATGAGCTGGTATGATGCGGATGCGTTCTGCAATTGGCTTAGCGTACAGGAGGGCTTAGAGTATAGACTACCTACGGAGGCACAGTGGGAGTGGGCAAGCCGGGTCGAGGGCCTTGAGAATATGCAGACCCGGGTCGCGGAGTGGTGTTTTGATTGGCATGGGCTGTATCCGGAGGTCTCGCAGGTCGATCCGGTTGGGCTAGAACATGGGTGGATGAAGGTGGTGCGGGGTGGAGGGCTTGATACTTTTAAGTGGGATGAGCCTTATTTTCGGCGTATTACGAATCGAGCTGCGATAGCTCCGGGTTTTTGTCCTCCCTCGCAAGAGCATCTGGAAAAGATGCTCAAGTGGCCGGAGGGTACCACTGAAAAGCAGCAGGCATCTTATAGGCGTAAGGTTTCTCTTTTAGGTCGGCATACAATCGGATTTCGCGTTGTGCTCGGTGAAAAGCCGAAGAGTAAACCATTGACCTTTGAGCCGCCGGCTCTGATGCGGTGTGTTAAGCAAAAGGGCGTTATGCTCCAGCAGGGGCCAGATGTGAGTAAGCCGTATTATAAGATTCGGCGGCTTTTTCCTTATGGTCTTGATCTTGTTAATGTTGGATGGAAGCTGGGGATTGAGCCGGGTGTATTTGCGCATCATCACAATGCAGCACTGGCGTCACTGCCTAATGGTGATTTGTTGGCATTCTACTACAACCGGCCATTAAACACCGGTGAGCGTGAGCCGATATTGTCGATTGCGGGGCTTCGCTTGCGGCATGGAGCCGAGCGTTGGGACATGCCGAGTTCGTGGCCTGATTTTCTTGATGCCAACGATGAGGCACCGCTATTGTGGAATGATAACGGTGTGCTTTGGCTTTTCTGGGGTTGTCCTCGAATTCGTGAGATTCATCCTTTTCAATGGACTACATCTGCGGACAACGGTGCGAGCTGGAGCGAGATTAAATTCCCGGTTTTTGAGACTCCGTTGGGTTCATATTCGGCTCAGCCGATTACGAGTGCGTTTCGAGATTCCGAAGGGACGATATACGTTGGTGTTGATGGATCTGGTGCTTCGTCGGTGCTTTTTTCGAGTAAAAATGACGGCCGGACGTGGCTCGATCCGCTCGGCCGGACGAGGGGGCGTCACTCGGCGTTTGTAATACTTGATAACAGGACGATTCTATCTTATGGCGGTAAGAACGATCATATTGAAGGTTTTATGCCGAAGAATGTTTCTACCGACGGAGGCCGAACCTGGCAAGTTAGCAAATCGAGTGTGCCGATGCTGGGGGGCGGTCAGCGTCCGGTTCTGATTAAATTAGCGAGCGGTCGGCTGTTGTATGCCGGAGATATGTTGGCCGATGATGAGGGACCTGAGCTCCTGCCTAAAGCTGAACAACTGCCGGATGGCTATGCCGGGCTTGGAGGTTATGTTGGCCTAAGCTATGATAATGGTCAGACGTGGCGGATCAAGAGGTTGCCTGGTTTGTCAACAGGTTATCTGGGCAAAGATGGTGGGTTGGCTCGTGAGGAATCAGTGGGGTATGTGATTGCCTGTCAAAGCGCTGATGATTTGATACATGTTCTTACGACGAGTGAATTGCATATTACGTTTAATGAAGCGTGGATGCTTTCTGAGAATGAACCGGAAGTCAGGCCTCAAGACACAAGTGTCAAAGCCGTCGAGAAGTATCGAGAAAACTATCACGGTGGGCAGGGCAGAGTTACATACAGTGGTGGGATTGGTGAGGATGGGTGTTGGGTGCTTGAAGGTAAGGAGATTTGGTTTTACGAGAGTGGGCAGAAGCAGTGGGAAGTTGAGTATAAGGCGGGCAGGAAGGTTGGGACGGAGACTTATTGGGGTAAAGATGGGCAAATCAAATGGCAGTGGGAACACGGTAAGGATGGTCGGAGCGTTTGGAAAGTTTTTGACAATAACGGTAAGATAGAAGCCGAATCGCTTTGGTGCGGTAAGGAATATCTTAGTCACAAGATTTATGCAGATAAGAAGGAGTTGAGCAAATGAGAAGGATTTTGTTGGTATTAGTTGTGTTCCTGGTTTCTTACGGCGGCTTAGCATATTCGGCACAGATGCCGGGAGGACAAGATTATACGAACTCCATCAGCATGAAGTTTGTTCGGATTGAGCCGGGCGAGTTTCAGATGGGCCAGTTGAAACGACTGGTTCCGGAAGTGCTGCCCGTCATCGAAGGCGGTGACCGCGGCGGGCGATTCGACCTGCAGGCCAACGGTGACTACGACGAGCGGCCCGTTCACACCGTCACTATTTCAAAGCCGTTCTACATCGGTGTTTACGAAGTCACTAACAAGCAATACGAGTTGTTTGAGCCTGAACACAAAAAATTGCGAGGCAGGGATAATGGCATTTCCAGCGACGAAGATGAAGCCGTGATTTATGTCAGTTGGTACGATGCCCAGGCTTTCTGCCGGTGGCTTTCCGACAAAGAGGGCTTGCCATATCGGCTGCCCACGGAGGCCCAATGGGAGTATGCCTGCCGCGCCGCAACCACCACGAACTATCACACCGGCGACATATTGCCCAAAGAATTCGATAAAGACGCCGGCAGACGCCGAATGCCTCGGACTGCGACCCTGCGCGTGGGCAAAACTGCTCCCAATGCATGGGGCCTGTATGATATGCACGGAAACGTCGAGGAGTGGTGTCACGACTGGTACGGCTCCTACAAAGAAAGACCGCAGAAAGACCCGGTCGGTTATGTCGAGGGTGACTTTCGTATCACCCGCGGCGGAAGCTACGGCACTTACGCATATTTTCTGCGCTCGGCCAACCGGATGGGAATGCTGCCGGCCGACAGAAACTGGGTGATTGGCTTCAGGCCGGTCATAGGTGAGCTGCCCGATACCAAGCCATTGCCCACACCCAGGCGGCCGCTTTATCAGCGCAATGTCGCCCACAGGGACCCGGCTTCCGTGACCAAAGGCCCTGACCCGGATAAGCCTTACTTCAAAGGACCTCGCAGGTTCGTCAGAATCCCTCGTGACGCCATAGGCCCTTTGTTTGCCGGTCACAATCACAACCCCGCGATCGCAGAGTGTCCCAACGGTGACCTGCTGGCCTGCTGGTACACCTGTGTTTCCGAGAAAGACCGAGAGTTAGCCGTTGGCGCCAGCCGCCTTCGCTTCGGCACTGAGCAGTGGGAGCCGGCGTCACCATTCTGGGACGCGCCGGACCGCAACGACCATGCGCCCGTGCTCTGGTACGACGGCAGGGGTAAGATTTATCATTTTCAGCCTTATTCCGTGGCGGCAACCTACGCCACCCTCGCCGTGGCCATGCGGACCTCGCCCGACAGCGGCGCAACCTGGTCCAGGCCGAGGATAATTATTCCCGACCATAACGTGCCCGGAGGACACCAGCTTAGTGAGCCGGCTTTCAGGATGAACGATGGCGCCCTTGCAATCACCACCGACGGTTTCCCAACCCTGTGGATTAGCCGTGACGAGGGTCTGTCCTGGAAAAGCTGTGGCGGCAATATCAATGGCAACCACCCCGGCGTCGCACAGCTTGCCGACGGCAGACTTATAGGCTTTTTGCGCGACAGGGAAGTAGATTACAAAGAGGTCATAACCACCTACGAGGATATGGGCAAAATCTTAACGCATAAAACAAGAAAACGCCGAATGGCCCAGTGCTACTCGAACGACCTCGGAAAGACCTGGACGCGCGTGGCAAGCCCGTTCCCCGGCATCGACGGGGGCCAGCGACTGGTCCTGATGCGACTGCGCGAAGGCCCGCTCTTTCTGGCCTCTTTTGCCAACAGAGGCATCATTATAACCGACTCTTCAGGGGCCAAACGAGAGGTCCGCGGCATGTTCGCCGCCCTCTCCGAAGACGGCGGCAAAACCTGGCCTTATGTCCGCCTGGTCAGTGACGACGGACCCGGCACACCCGCTATGACCACCAACGGCGGCTATTTTGCGATGAGCGCCCGCAACGCCGAATACCGCGGATATATGTCCGGCTGCCAGGGACTCGACGGAGTCATTCACCTGGTCAGCAGCTATTCACACTACAGCTTCAACCTCGCCTGGCTCAAGACCCCACCGCCACCGCTTCGCTATCCGCCGGTCAGGGTCAAAGCCGCCATCGAGACTTTTACCGGCCCCGACAAGCCTGACCTCGACGGCTGGGAGCCCTACCACGGTCATTCCGGCGGCTTCAACGGACGAGGACAATTCACCATGATTTCCAAATCACATTTCCAGGGAATGAACCGTCTTATCGGCGCCGGCTCTTTCGAGATCAATATGGCATTTGAAAACATCCGTTACAATCCGCGAGGCCCAACAGCCTCACCCGGCATCACCATCTGGGTCAAGGATGCCATGATGCGCAGGCTCCACTTTTACATCCGCGACGACCGGCTATCCCTCGGTCTCCAGGATGAAGAAGAACCGGTTAAACTCCACTTCAGACGAGAGCACGAAGTGCGATACACAACGCCGCCCACATCGGCTAAGTTGCGGTTTATCTATAACGAAAACACCAGGCAGCTTCGCATCTTCTACGGCCTCAACGGTGAGCAAGCCGCAACTGAGCTGCCGCACAGCAAGGCCGGCATTTATTTCGGAAGGCCCCTGAGCGAATCCACCGTCGCTTATATTATGATGAGTAACGGACGCGTTGACCTTGATTATTTTGAAATCAAGCCGATTAACCCTTAAGACATTGTATAAAGAAAGTCTCTGATAAAGTGTGATATAACCAAAGGGCGAAGTTATGAAGAACTCAATGCTGACATTAGCAATCATATTCGCAACTGCCGTAGCCGTGCATGCAGGTGCTATGCCAACCGAGAAAGAATACACAAATTCCATTGGTATGAAGTTTGTGCGAATTGAGCCGGGTATTTTTGAGATGGGACAACTAAAGACGCCGCTACCGTCGGAAGTACTGCCGTCATTAGAAAGCGGATATGGCGGCGGGCGTTTTGACCTGCTGGCCAACGGTGACTTCGACGAAAGGCCTGTTCACACCGTAAAAATTACCAAACCATTCTATATGGGCAGCTTCGAGGTAACAAACTTTCAGTACGAACTGTTCGAGCCAGAGCACAAGCTGCTGCGCGGCAAAAACGGTCTTTCCAAGGGTGATGACGAGCCGGTAATATTCGTCAACTGGTATCAGGCCAAGGCATTCTGCGATTGGCTAAGTGAAAAGCAAGGGCTGCCGTACCGGCTGCCTACCGAGGCAGAGTGGGAATATGCCTGCAGGGCGGGTACGACTACCAACTTTTACACGGGCGACATTCTGTCGAAGGAATTTTCCGACAAGAACGGCAAGCAGCTTGATGTTGGCCAGACCAGACCTAACTCCTGGGGCCTGTACGATATGCACGGCAATGTCGAGGAATGGTGCCAGGACTGGTATGGCCCTTACGTTGATGGTTTTGCAATTGACCCGGTCGGTTACACCGAAGGTAATGTCCGTGTTACGCGCGGCGGCAGCCACGGCACCTGCGCATACTACCTGCGTTCTGCCAACCGGATGGGAACCGTTCCGGAAGACAAGCACGAGTTTATAGGCTTTCGAGTAGTCATAGGTGAGATGCCGAAGGCAAAACCACTGCCGATGCCGCCTAAGCCTCTTTGTCAGCAAAATGTTATCCAGCGCCGCCCCGCGGAAATAAGCAAAGGCCCTGACCCGGACAAGCCTTATTTCAAGGGCCCGCGGGTGTATGTCAGAATTCCTCGAGATGCCACAGGTCCGCTGTTTGCCGGGCACAATCACAGTCCGTACATAGTTGCCTGCCCCAATGGCGACTTACTGGCTACCTGGTTCTCATCTGTTACCGAGCGTCGGCGCGAGATGACCATTGCCGGTACTCGGCTCCGTTATGGCCAGGAGCAGTGGGACCCCGCGTCGCTGTTTTGGGATGGCCCCGACCGAAACGATGTTGCACCCGGTATGTGGTCTGACGAAAACGGCAAAATCTACTGGACGACCGGTTTATCCGCAGGCGCCGATTACGGGCAGTCAGCCAAGGTGATGAGAACGTCAACCGACAGCGGCGCAACCTGGTCCAGGGCCAGAATCATGGCGTTCGGACGAGAAGGACCCTTGCCGGGTGCGGTAGCTTTCAAACTTAAAGACGGTACTCTGGTCGGTAACGGCTTTACGCGCATGCTGCTCAGTCGAGATAACGGCCTGACTTGGGCTGATCCCGGCGGTCATATCCGAGGAGGACACATCTGTGCCGTACAGTTGAAAGACGGCAGGTTTTTCATACTGACCAGAGAAGAGGAAGTCGATGGCATGATGGCCATAAGCAGCTCGGATGACCTCGGAAAAAGCTATACCTATAGGGCAAGCATATTCCCTCCTATAGGTGGTGGCCAAAGTCCGGCTATGTTACGGCTCAAAGAAGGCCCAATCTTTTTTGCCTCGTTCGCTGGCAGGGCTACGGGGATTACTATCACCGACTCTTCGGGCGCCAAACGCCAAGTTCGAGGCATGTTCGCCGCGGTTTCCGAGGACGAATGTAAAACCTGGTCTAACGTGCGTCTTGTCAGCGACGACGGCCCAGGTAAATCTGCGACGAGCACCGACGGCGGCTGTTTTGCAATGAGCCAGCGCAATGCCGAGTACCGCGGATATATGTCAGCCTGCCAGAACGCTGACGGCGTGATACATCTGATAAGCAGCTATTCACATTATTCGTTTAACCTAAAGTGGCTCAAGACGCCGCCGCCGCCGCTCCGTTATCCGCCGATGAAGGTTCATCACGTTGTCGAGACCTTCACCGGCCCGGAGTTTAACGCAAAAGGATGGGAGCCATACCACGGCCATTCAGGCGGTTTCAACGGCAAGGGCCAGTACACTATGATAGCCAAGTCACATTTCCAGGGTCTGAACCGTCTTCTCGGCGTCGGCTCATTCGAAATGAATATGACGTTAAAGAATATTCATTATAACCCGCGGGGCAGGACCGCCTCACCAGGTTTCACTATCTCGATTAAAGATGAAATGGCGCGCAGGCTCCATTTTAACATTAGGGATGACAGGATTGACATGATTATGTTTGTGGGCGATGGAGTAAAAAGCGCTCCGTTCCCGGAAGGTCCGCAGTATAACGTTAAGTACTCGATACCACCGACTGCGGCCCAGCTTAAGTTTATTTATAATCAGAAGACCAGGCGTCTGCGTGTCTTCTACGGCCTAAACGGAGCCAAGGCCACTACGGAGCTTCCGCAAAGCAAGGCCGGCGTTTATTTCGCGAAACCTCTGAGCGAATCCACCGCCGCTTATATTATGATGAGCAACGGAAAAGTTGACCTTGACCGTTTCGAAATCAAGCCGATTGGCCTTTAGGACGCCGCCGTGCCAATCCGCCACAGGCGGACTGAAAAATAATCTCAGTGTGGAGTGGTGAAAATATGAAGAATTCGATTCTTTTCGCGGCAATCATATTGGCGGCCGCCGCACCAGTCGATAAAGCTGCCGTGCCAACGGGCAAAAAATATACCAATTCTATCGGCCTGCAGTTCGTCCACATCCCCCGAAAGGGGTCTCCGCAAAGCCGTTTCACAATGGGCTTCGGCCAAAAACCTCTGCCCGACGGTCTTATTATCCCGGAAGGACAGTTGTCGAAGAAAACCACTTTCCCCAATGGTGACTTCGACGAGCATCCTACACACCAGGTCGAAATCACAAAGCCGTTCTATTTAGGTATGTACGAAGTCACCAATGCTCAGTACGAGCAGTTCGACCCCACGCACCGCAACCTCCGTGGCAAGCTCGGCTTCTCCAAAGCCGACGACTGGTTTTACGAGGGACGAGTGACGAGCGACGAGAGACGATTTCACCCCCGCACCACGGATAAAATCGACGACCCCAAATGGGTAAACCGCAAAGAGAAAATACTGCCATCCTTGACCGTCGGCCAGACACCGCCCAATCCATGGGGTCTCTATGACATGCACGGCAACGTCGAGGAATGGTGTTATGACTGGTACGGCCCTTATGTGCCGGGCCCCCAGACCGACCCCGTCGGACGCGCCGAAGGCAACTTCCGCGTCACCCGAGGCGGAAGTCACTCCACGGAACTTTACTACCTGCGCTCTTCCAACCGAATGGGCACGCTACCGGAAGACAGAAACTGGTACATCGGCTTCCGCGTCGTACTCGGCCCGATGCCCGACACCAAACCTCGGCCCAGGATGCCACCGCCGCAGTATCAGAAAAACGTCGAACAGAAAATCCCTCCCCACCTGGCCTGCCGACCCGACCGGAATGTCCCGTATTTCAGGGGCCCCCGTCGTTATGTCAATATCCCCCCAGACTCAAAAGGTCCCCTCTTCTCCAATCACAACCACGACCCCGCCATCGTCGAATGTCCCAACGGGGACCTGCTGACCATCTGGTACACCTGCGTCGAGGAAGATGGCCGCGAGCTGGCCGTCGCCGCCAGCCGCCTGCGCTACGGCGCCCGGGAATGGGAGCCGGCCTCTCCCTTCTGGGATGCCCCCGACCGAAATGACCACTGTCCGGGCCTGTGGTTCGACGGCCGTGACACTATTTACCATTTCAATGGTCTCTCCGCCGCCGCCACCTGGGGAAATCTCGCCATCATTCTCCGCACGTCCCGTGACAACGGCGTCACCTGGTCGCGTGCTCGTTTGATTGTGCCCGAACACGGCTACCGGCAAATGGTCGGTGAGCCGGTCTTCCGGACGCAGGAGGGGGCCATTGTATTCGGCGCCGACGCAATTTACGGCTCCACCATCTGGGTAAGCCGTGATAACGGCCTCACCTGGTCCGACCCAGGCGGCACTCTCAACGGAATCCACGCCGGTATCGTGCAGTTCAAAGACGACCGCCTTATGGCACTCGGCCGAGGCATGAACGTCGATGGGATGATGCCCAAAAGTATCTCCCGTGACATGGGAAAAACCTGGCAACCCGGCCCAAGCCCGTTTCCACCTATCTCCAGCGGCCAGCGCCTCGCACTTATGCGACTAAAGCAAGGACATCTGTTCCTCGCCTCATTCGCCGACAAGCTGGTAATAACCGATGCCGCAGGCCAAAAACGCACCGTCTCCGGCCTGTTCGGCGCTATCTCCTTTGACGATGGCAGAACCTGGCCCGTGCGACGCCTCATCACCGACGACGGGCCCGGCAAAAAGCTCAACGGGGGGGCGTGGACCGGTGAATTCACAATGAGCCAAAGCACCGCCGAGCCTAAAGGCTACTTGTCGGTCTGCCAAACGCCCGACGCTATCATCAACCTTATCTCCAGCGCCCTGCACTACCAGTTCAATGTGGCGTGGCTCAGGACACCAATGCCAGCTTTGAACCGGTGAATAAGAAATGAATCTGAATTGAGGAGCAAGAAATGAAACATTGGATTATTTGTACCGCAATCACATTGTCAAGCCTGCTGGTTCGTCCGGCAGCTTCGGCCGGGATGCCGACAGCCGCGGAATACACTAACTCGATTGGGATGAGGCTGGTGCGCATCGAGCGCGGGCGTTTTGAAATGGGCCAGTTGAAAACGCCGCTTCCCTCAGAGATACTCCCGATGTTTCGCGGACGTGGCAAGGTTGACTGCCTCACCGAAGGCGACTATGACGAAAAGCCGGTCCACACCGTCACTATTACCAGACCTTTTTATATGGGCGTCTTCGAGGTGACAAACTTTCAATATGAACTGTTCGACCCCGAACACAAATCACTGCGCGGCCAGCACGGTCTTTCTAAAGATGACGATGAGGCAGTAATTTATGTCAACTGGTACGAAGCCCAGGCATTCTGCCGGTGGCTTTCCGATAAAGAGGGCCTGCCGTACCGCCTGCCCACCGAGGCCGAGTGGGAATACGCCTGTCGGGCCGGGACGACCACTAATTACTACGCCGGTGACATTCTGCCCGAGCAATTCGGCAAGCGAGGAAAAACCTCGCTTCAAGTGGGTAAGACACCGCCCAATTTCTGGGGCCTTTACGATATGCACGGTAACGTCGAGGAGTGGTGCCACGACTGGTACGGCCCATATAAGGGCGAACGGCAACTCGACCCCGTTGGATATATCAATGGCGACTTTAAGGTCCTGCGCGGCGGCAGCCACAGCACACCCGATTACTACCTGCGCTCCGCCAACCGAATGGCCCAGCTACCCGAATGCAAAAACTGGCTTATGGGCTTCCGCGTAGCGCTGGGAGAGCTGCCCTCTACCAAGCCGCTACCGATAGCCCAGCTTCCGCTTCACCAGCAAAACGTCTTCCAGCGAGACCCCGCCGAAGTAACGAGCGACGAGCGACGAGAGACGAGAGACGAGGTGCCCTACTTCAGAGGCCCATACAAATATGTCAAGATTCCCACTGACGCCGTCGGCCCGCTGTTTGCCGCCCACAACCACGACCCGGCCATCGTCGAGTGTCCTAACGGCGACCTGCTGGCCTGTTGGTACACCTGTGTTGACGAGGGAGCGCGAGAACTCGCCCAGGCAGCCAGCCGACTACCCTGGGGACAGGTCGAGTGGCAGCCCGCCTCACCCTTCTGGGACACCCCCGACCGAAACGACCACGCCCCCGCAATGTGGTTCGACGGAAAAAACACCATATACCACTTTACAGGTGTTGGGGCCGACGGCGGACGTGGAAGGATGGTGATGGTCATGCGAAGCTCCAAAGAAAGCGGCGCAACATGGTCGGCGCCGCGGGCAATCGTGCCCGACTTCGCCGGTGGACATGGGCCCGGCGAGCCGGTTTTCCGGATGGACGACGGCACCATCGTACTTACCATCGACGGCAGGCGCACGCTCTGGATGAGCCGGGACGAAGGCCTGACCTGGACCAATCCCAGCGGCAGCATAGTGGGCATCCACGCCGGCGTGACACAGCTTAAGGACGGCAGCATCTTCGCTTTAAGCCGAAGCAACGGCGATAAAGAAAAAATGCCAATTAGTATCTCCCGCGATGGCGGAAAGACATTTACTTACGAGCCGAGTGAGTTTCAACCAATAGGCGGAGGTCAACGACTTGTGCTGCTGCGGCTCAAAGAAGGGCCGCTGTTCTTCGCCTCATTCGCCAATCTCGGCGAGGGTATGGAAATCACCGACTCCGCCGGCGCCAACAGAAAGATTCGAGGGCTCTTCGCCGCAATTTCCGAAGATGAAGGTAAAACCTGGCCTTATAAGCGCCTCGTCTCCGACGACGGCCCCGGCCGGACTATCGAATGTACCGATGGCGGAGCTGTCACACTCAGCGCCCGCAGCGCCGAGTACCGAGGCTACCTCGCCGTCTGCCAAAGTGCCGATGGCCTGATTCATTTAATCAGCAGCCGCAACCATTACGCCTTCAACCTCACCTGGCTAAAATCACCACCACCGCCTGTCACCGCGCCACCGGTAAGAGTCAAGCACATCGTCGAAACCTTCACCGGACCGCACTTCGACGCCCACGAATGGTTCGAATACAAAGGCTTCACCGGCGGCTTCAACGGCAAAGGCCAATTCACCGTCAACGCACACGTCCACTACGAAGGTCTCAATCGCGTCGTCGGCGAAGGCTCCTTCGACGCGACCTTCGCCGTCAAAAATGTCCACTACAATCCCCCCGGTCCGCACGTCTCAGACGGACTCACCCTCGGCTTCAAGGACGCCTTCAACCGACACAACCCCACCATGTTCATCTGGATAACAGAAAATGGCATCCACGGTAACCTCTTCAAGAATGTCCCTCTATCGAAGCCGCCCACATCCGTCAAGCTGCGATTCATCTGGAACAAAAACACTAAGCAGTGGAGAGTCTTCTACGGCCTAAATGGTGCCGAGCCAGCCACCGAGTTTCCAGAAAGCAAAGCCGGCCTCTACTACGAAAGCCCCCTGACCGAATCCGCCTCCGCTTTCTTCCTGATGAGCAACGGCAGAATGGATATCGACCATTTTGAAATAACACCGCTGGAGTCTTAAATCAACAACTCCTGCAACGACTATTAAAACTTAGGAAAGGAACAAAATGAGAAGAGGTCAGAGAATTCGAGTTGCCAAAGTCGGGACAAACGCCTTGCGTCCTTTGCTAATCTTGGTGATAACGTCCTTAAGCTGTAGTCCCGTACTATCAGAGCCGGCCCAGTGGAAGATGCCAACCAATCGCATCTACACTAACTCCGTCGGCATGAGACTGGTTCACATCGGCCCCGGCACTTTTGAAATGGGTTTTGGTGATGAACCGTTGCCACAGGAACTAATAACGCGAAAGTCGCATTTCTCCTACGGAGATTTTGATGAGCATCCCACACACCAGGTTGAAATCACAGAACCTTTCTGGATGGGCACGTACGAAGTGACCAACGCTCAGTACGAGCAGTTCGACCCCAATCATAGAAAATGGCGAGGCAGAAACGGTTACTCCATAGCCGATGATGAGGCGGTTGTCTATATCAGCTGGCACGACGCCGTTCGCTTCTGTCAGTGGCTCTCGAAAAAAGAACAACTACCCTACCGTCTCCCCACCGAAGCCGAATGGGAATACGCCTGCCGAGCAGCAACCGCCACCCCATTCCACACCGGCGACACGCACCCGGTCACCTCTTCACAAAACTCACAAGCCCCGTTGACCATCGGACAAATCCCGCCCAATCCCTGGGGCCTCTACGACATGCACGGCCACGTCGAACAGTGGTGCCACGACTGGTACGGACCCTACGAACCGCATCCGCAAGTTGACCCCGTTGGTCGCGAAGATGGCCTCTTCAAGGTCAGCCGCGGCGGAAGTCACTCTACCGAACCTTACTATCTGCGCTCGTCAAACCGCAGCGGCTCCGTGCCCGACGACAGGCAGTGGCTAATCGGCTTTCGGGTGGTGCTTGGCGAAATGCCGCAGACATCCGGCCTGCCGGCGGTAACCAAAAGTCACGAGCGTTACGTCAGGCAGAATGTTCCCCACGATATAGAAAAGGGCCCTGACCCTCAAAGACCCTATTTCAAAGGCCCGCGCCCCTTTGTTAAAATTCCCAAAGACGCCAAAGGTCCTCTCTTTGGCCGTCACAACCACTTCCCTGCCATTGTCGAATGCCCCAACGGCGACCTGCTTGCCGCCTGGTTCACCTGCATCGAGGAAAGAGGCCGTGAGCTTGGCATCGCCGCCAGCCGCCTGCGCTACGGCCACGAACAATGGGAACCCGCCTCACCATTCTGGGACGCGCCCGACCGAAACGACCACACCACCGCCTTCTTCAACGACGGCAAAGGCACTATCTATCACTTCAATGGCCTTGGCGTGAGCAATAGAGGCCTGGCAATTATATTGCGTAAATCTAAAGACAACGGCGTCACCTGGTCAGACCCACGCCTCATCTTCCCCGACCGCGACGCCCGTCGCAATGTAGTAGAGTCGGTTTTCAGAACCGCGAGCGGTCACATTCTTCTCCCCGGTGACGGCCGCGGCGGCACCATCCTTGCCCTCAGCAGTGACGAGGGGCGGACCTGGACAGACCCGGGCGGCAGCATTCGAGGCATCCACGCCGGGGTAGCGCAGCTCAGGGACGGCAGCTTAATGGCCTTCGGGCGCAGGCACCCCATCGACGGAAAAATGCCGATGAGCCTCTCCAAAGATATGGGCAAAACCTGGGAATACTCCCCAAGCCAATTCCAGCCGCTCAATCTCGGACAACGTGTCGCTCTGACCAGACTCAAACAAGGCCCCCTCTTCTTTGCCTCCTTCTGTAAGATGATGATGATTACCGACGCCTCAGGAAAACAGCGCCCCGTCTCAGGCCTCTTCGCCGCGTTATCTACCGACGAAGGAAAAACCTGGCCTTACAAGCGCCTTATCTCAGACGACGGGCCCGGCCGTGACATCGAGACAATGGACGGCCACCCTGTCACCATGGACCGGCACCGCTCTGAATTCGTCGGGTATCTGACCGTGTGCCAGAGCCCCGACAATATCATCCACCTGCTGAGCAGCCGAAACCACTATGCCTTTAACCTGAAGTGGCTGACCACACGACCGCCCGTGGCCTCGGCCCCGGCGCCACCGGCCGCGCGCCAGTTACCAGGCAAGCACACTTTGTCCAACATTTACAGACCTAAAGGACTACCCACCCAGGATAGTTGGGAATGGCAATTTGCGGGCAGCGGCAGTGAAAAAGACACGATTAATCTTGTGAGCGAGGGGTCCTTGAAAATACGTACCGGCGAGAAGCAGCAGCTCTGGTTAAGAAGTGAAAAGAAGGACGTGTTCGGCTCGGTCGA
>Ga0209979_1001113_pt1 | contig 31047 bp, 27 predicted proteins | sample AnhtaG_FD_183114 | JGI IMG/M metagenome (GOLD analysis project Ga0209979, IMG submission 183114) | Deep subsurface microbial communities from Anholt, Denmark to uncover new lineages of life (NeLLi) - Anholt_01485 metaG (SPAdes) (version 2) | ecosystem: Environmental > Aquatic > Marine > Oceanic... | reverse complement strand
CTGATGAAGGAAGCTTCGCTGAGGCTGTCTCCTGCGGCGCCATTCCTCTGGCCGGCCTGGAGAAAATGGGTGATATAATCAAAGCTCTGGTGTGACAATCGATATGGACGACCGGTATTTTACTATCAGAGCGCCATCGCAGGCTGAGACAAAGGTAAAAGGTTCGCGCTTTCTGGCCAAAAGCAAGCTGGTTGACTCTGTTGAGGAAGTGCAAGCGGCTCTTGAAAGGATTCGCAAACGGGAGTATGCCGCCACGCACCACTGCTATGCCTATCGGGTTGGTCTGTTTGACAGGATGACCTTCAAATACTCAGACGACGGCGAGCCCTCAGGGACGGCCGGGAGGCCTATTTACGATGTCATCTCTGGCCATAACTTGACCAATGTCCTGATAGTAGTAACTCGTTACTTTGGCGGAACCAAGCTCGGCACCGGCGGGCTTGTCAGAGCCTATAGCGAAGCGGCTAAGCTTGTTATTGAGAAGTCCGGGACCAAGGAAAACTTCATCACTGAATCGATCAAAGTTGAAATCGAATTCCCCTTTTATGACCAGCTGTCGAAAATCCTGCCCAAGTATTCGGCTAAACAAACGAAAGCAGACTATTCCGACCGAGTCGCTTTAGAACTCGAAGTGAGACAGAGCAGAGCGGACGCACTGATCGCTGAGATTTCCCAATTGAGCGGAGGAAGAGCAAGAATTGAAAGAAAAAAAGGGGACCCCGGCCCCTCTTGACTGCCTCGGAATGGGGATAATTCCTCTCGATCTTTTGTATACAGTCGATCACTTTCCCCGACCGGGAGGGAAAGTCAACGCCGTCGACTTGTGTATTCAGGGAGGTGGTCCGGTGCCCAACGCTTTGGTGGGACTCTCGCGGTTGGGGATGAGTACGGCTCTGATCGCCGTCTTGGGCAATGACTGGGTGGGGCGATTCGGGATGGAAGAACTCCAGACGGAGAACGTTGACTGCCGATTCATAATCACCAAGAAGGCGCCTTCCGCCACAGCGGCCGGGTTTATCGAACAGGGCAGCGGACGCAGAACAATCGCTTTTCACCGAAAGGTCGGCATCAAACCGGCAGACATCAGGACGTCACGCTACCCGATACCGCGTATTATACATCTCGATGGTAGGGATACGGAGGCGTCGATGAAACTGGCCCGCTGGGGGAAACGGGTGGGAGTGCTGATCTCATTCGATATCGGCTCTATTCGAAACGACGTCTCCGCTATTTTTCCTCTTGTCGATCACCTGGTGGTGGCAGACGCTTATGCTCTTCCATTTACCGGCGCCAGATCCGCCAAACAAGCAATAATAAGACTGACGAGTCAGTGCTCGGGCAACATTGTGGTAACTCAGGGAACCAAGGGCTCGATCGGTCTTGAAAACGGTGAATTCACTTGTCATCCTGCCTTCAAGGTCGATGTGATCGACACCACCGGTGCCGGAGATGCTTTTCATGTCGGTTATCTTTTTGCTCTGTTGAAAGGATATGATATGACTAAGCGGCTCAGATTTGGCGCGGCCGTGGCCGCTCTGAAATGCACCAGGGCGGGAGGACGAGTTGGTATGCCGACGTTACGCCAGTTGAATCTATTCCTCAAAAGCGATCCTGAAACCTATGCTTGAGTACCTGACCGGCATTGACCGAGCGCTGTTTCTCTTTATCAATGTTTACCTGGCGAATCCCGTCACCGATGTCATCATGCCTGTCGTTACGTCTGACATGCTGCTACGCGTGATGTACGGTGCCGGGGTTGCCATGCTTCTCTGGCGCGGAGATCAGCGGCTGCGCTGGCTGGCGCTGTTTTCAGCCGTGGCCCTCCTGCTTACCGACCAGTTGTCCAGCAATCTACTGAAGGAGTTGATCGCCCGTCCCCGCCCTTGCCATGAGTTAAGTCAGATTTATCTTTTGGTGGATTGCGGCACCGGTTTTTCCCTGCCATCATCGCACGCCACCAACGTGTTTGGCCAGGCGGCGCTGTTCTCTTATCATGTGAAGGAGGCGCGGTGGTATCTTTTTCTGTTTGCGTCGTTAGTGGCTTTGAGCCGCATTTTTGTGGGCGTTCACTACCCCCTTGACGTACTGGCCGGAGGGATGCTTGGTTTCCTTGTGGGTGGTGTGGCAGCAGTCACGTTTAAGAGATTTGAGAGATGGAGACTATAACATCTCATACTTTTTTCTAATTGTAATTCGTGCGCGGCGGATGTCCCCGTCTGACGCGTCTCAATGGAGTCGGCTCACGAGGACGTACGCCGATCACGGAATTGGGGGTGCTATCATGCGACCCCGCATGACAGTTTCTTCGCTACATAGGTGTTGGGCGACCCGGGGCTATGCCGAGAGATTTCCTTCAGGTTTTGCGCTGTTTCTTCTTAGCGGCGGGGAAGAGGATATTGTTAAGAATCAGCCGGTAGCCGGGGGAGTTCTTGTGAAGCGAAAGATCGGTGGGGGGGTCGTGCACCCGGTGTTGATAGTCCTCCGGGTCATGTCCCGAGAGAAACGTGAAAGTGCCCCGTCCAAGATTTCCATGGATGTAGCGAACCTCGTCAAAGTTGTCCGGCTGGCCCAGGATTATAACGAACTTCTTCAACAGCGACTTTCGAAAGGCGGTGTTCTGACCCATAAAGCCGTCAACGGTGGTGACATGGTCCTGGGTAAGCATGGTCGGAATCGGATCGAGTTTGGCGGCAAAATCAAACAGGTAGAAGAAATCGTCCTGCTGGCTGGGAAAACGCACCAGGCGGTCGGGGTAGGTGTCGATATTGGAATGGCGATACAGCATGGGGTCAAAGGTCAGGGTGAAATTTTCAAACGCGAACGTCCGCGCGTAATCCAGGTTTTCCTGGGCTCCGGGATCGACCGGATCGCCGTCAAGCTCCGATGGGACAATATCCACCCCGTCGGCGGCAAGGGCGATATCGATCGTTTCCGGCGCTGAACACATCGAAAACAGAAACCCGCCCCGCCGAACATAATCATAGACCGCTTTAGCCACATCCAGTTTCAGCAGCGACACTTTGTTATAACCGAGCCTTTTGGCCATATTTTCGTTTGATCTCACTTCAGTCTGATACCAGAGCTGGTTGCGAAACGCGGCGTAAAACTTTCCGTACTGAGCGGTGAAATCCTCATGATGGCAGTGAAGCCAGTCGTATTCCTCAAGGGCGCCGGAGAGAACGTCTTCGTCGTAAACAAGCTCATACTTAATCTCGGCGTAGTTCAAGGCAAGGGTAACGGCGTCGTCCCACGGTTCGGCGTACGGAGGTGAATAGACGGCTATACGGGGCGCTTTTTCCAGCTCCACCCGCTCCATGTTCTCGACCTCAATCTGCCGATAGATGTCGGCCACCTGGCCCGAGGTGACCTGTTCGTAGGATACCCCCGCCAGCAGGCAGAGGTCGACCGTTTCCTGGGAATTGTCAAGCAGAAAGGAGCCCCCCCGGTAGTTGAGGAGCCACTCGCCGTGGTAGCCTTTTTCCAGCCCCTTGTATACCACGCCGTACGCCTTGAGGTGGTCGGTCTGGCTTTTGTCCATCGGAATCAGCAGCGAGGTCGCCACCACCTTCACCGGCAAAAATGCCAGTAAGAAAATCAGGCTTAGCCTGCTTAGTCCGCGCATGGCTGAAAGGTACACAGAAAAGTAGTTTTTGCAATCAGAGATTGTACACGCGCAGCACCAAAGGGTTTCCGACTACCGTTCCACCTGGCCGCGCATGGGGACGAAGCGAACCTCGTAAAGGACTTGCTTTTCAAGCCCCTCTTTCGTCTTGCGGATTTTGACCAAATCCTGTCGACCGAACATACCAACAGCCAGCGGCATGACCAACCTGCCCCCCTCCACGAGTTGTTCTACCAAAGCTTCGGGGATTTTGGGCGCGGCGGCGGTCACGATAATGGCGTCAAACGGCGCTTCCTCCGGCCAACCGAGAGAACCGTCATTGACCATGGTCCTCACTTTATCGTATCCCAGTTGATGCAGTAATTTGTTGGCCTTCTCTGCCAGCTCAGGAATCATCTCGATGGAGAAAACCTTATCGGTGATCTCCGCCAGCACGGCCGCCTGATAACCGCAACCGGTTCCGATCTCAAGGACCTTGTTTCCCGGCTCAAGCTCCAGATGTTCGGTCATCGACGCCACCACATACGGTTGAGAAATGGTTTGTCCGTGGCCTATCGACAAAGGGCCGTCATGGTAGGCCTGGGCGCGGTATTGTTCGGGCACGAAAAGATGGCGCGCTACTGTGCGCATGGCCGAAAGGACGGCGGCATCTTGAATGCCGCGTGTGACCAGTTGTTCGTCAACCATGCGCAGGCGACGAGATATGAGAAGAACGTCGTCGGTTCCGTTTTCGTCCCTGTTGAACATAAGCACCACGGCGATTATTGACCCGGCAATTCCAGTGAACGGCTTTCCGGTTGAATATAATATCGGCCCGGACAAAAAGAAAGGCCAGATCAATAGGTCAGGAGCCGTGTGCTCCTGACTATGGAGTTGCAGAAGATGTCAGTAGGGCAGGTCTCTCCGAGACCTGCCGAAAAGTAGGCAGGAGTCGGGGACTCCTGCCCTACAGGACTACAATAATCATTTTTTTAGAAATGACAATCATTTAAATTGCCTTCCATGATAACCAATTACTTGTCATGGTATAAAGATTTGGAGGTCAAGCTGCAAGGCCGCGCAGATACCCATCTCTTTCTTTCCAGCGCTGTATATGAGCCTACCGATATTTTGGCCAAGCATCTTCATTGGTTTCACGAAACCGAATTAATAACCAATCTTGATGTATCGAACGCGTGGGGGCATCCTGCCCTTATAGAAAGTATTGCCGTTAGGTATGGCATTGATGCACAAAAGGTATTGACAACAAATGGCGTGTCAAATGCGATTTACCTTCTGTGCCGTGCGCTTCTTTCGGCGAATGCTCATGTGGTAGTTGAGTCGCCCACCTACGAACCGCTCTTAAGTGGGGCCGATATTGTCGGCTCAAAGATAGCCTGCTTGAAAAGGAGGCCTCCTAATTACCCGATCGATCTCGATGATCTTAAACGTGCCGTGAGGTCAGACACGACACTGTTATTCATAAGCAACCTTCACAATCCCAGCGGGGAACTACTGCGTGATGATTCTCTGAGGGAACTTGCCCGGGAGGCTCAGCTTATCAGCCCGAACATAAAGATTGTTGTCGATGAGGTATATCATGATTTCGTTTTTGGCAGCCAGATGCCGGCAGCGACTTTAAATGACTGTTTTATCTCTTTGAACAGTCTTACCAAAGTATACGGGCTTGGCTGTGTGCATTGCGGATGGATTCTGGCGGCGCCCACAATAATCGACAAAGTTAGATGCCTGCAGCTGTTGGTTGAAGGTTCCGGAGCGAAGTTACTGGAAGGAATTGCGTCGTTTATTATTAGGCACTCGGATGAGTATTTGGATCGCTCAGCCAGACTTGTGTCTCACAACCGGCAGCTGTTATTCCAATATCTTAAGCCCCTTATACATGATGGTGTCTTGTCAGGAGGGGTTCCTGAATATGGTTGTATGTACTTCCCCAGGATCAACGGTGTAAAAGACATTCAGAAATTCACTAGAAGACTTGCCGAGAAGTATCGAGTCTACATGACTCCTGGCTACTTCTTTGGAGAACCAGGGCATCTCAGGATCGGTTTTGGTAGTGAGAGCGAGCAGTTGAGAAAAGGCTTGGAGAGATTTACCGAGGCTGTCTACGCCTTGGTGGAATAAAGATCAGTAGGTCAGGAGCCCTCTGCTCCTGACTATGGAGTATCAGAAGATGTCAGAACCTCAAGGAGGTTGTGATAAAAGAATGGTTCTTGACCGCAGAAGCCTCCAAAGCCATCATTGCGAGGAGCGAAGCGACGTGGCAATCTCGTGCAGTGGAGACAGGTACACAATTGAGATCGCCACGCTCCCTTCGGTCGCTCGCGATGACGGTGGATTTATGTCAGAACCCCGCAAGGGTCCTGACATACTCGGGCAAACTCAAGATGACGGACGCCCCGCACCCACTGCTAATTGACAAAACTTCTACTTTACACGCCCGTAGTTTCTGATATAGGTTACGGGTACGCTTATCATAGAAGGTGAAATGAACGTCGTAGATGTCCATGAGCTGACAAAGATATACCCAGGCGGGGTGAGAAAAGGGGGTGTGGTTGCGCTCGACGGCGTGACGCTCGCCGTTGAGCAGGGGGAAGTCTTCGGCCTGCTGGGGCCAAACGGCGCGGGCAAGACGACGTTCCTCAAAGTCCTGCTGGGGATCACACAGATAACCTCGGGAAGCGCCGGCATAGCCGGTTTTAGTCCTTCAGATCCACGGTCACGGCAAAAGGTCGGCTACCTCCCGGAGAACCATCGCTTTCCCGGACATCTGACCGGGCTGGGGTTTTTGGAGCTTACCGGGCGCCTTTACGGCATGTCGCAGACGGAGATTGACGACAGCACCGATTACCTCTTGGAGCTGGTTGGGATGGATCGGTGGGCCAACATGAAGATCAAAAAGTATTCCAAAGGGATGTCGCAGCGGATCGGATTGGCTCAGGTGTTGATGTGTGACCCGGAGATTCTCCTGTTGGATGAGCCTACGGATGGCGTGGATCCGGTCGGCAAGATTGAGATTCGTCAGGTGCTTAACAAAGTACGGGAGGAAGGGAAGTCGATCGTGCTCAATTCGCATCTGCTGTCGGAGGTGGAGGCCGTTGCCGACCGCGTGGCTATTCTGTCGCGGGGCAAACTGATACGGGTTAGCAGTGTCGAGGAACTGACCAGCCGGGCCAGCCAGTTCGAGGTAGAGGCGGATATCGGCAGCAACGTTATCACGATCCCGCCGGAAGTGGGCAAGATTATCTCCATTTCCTCCAAGGGGCTTATTGCCGAGCTTACTAAAGAGGAAAATATAAACCAGATCATAGATCAACTGCGCATGAAGCGGATTAGTATCAGGTCGGTCAAACCGATGAAAGTTACCCTGGAACAGTCGTTCATTGAAACCATCACCGCTTCCAAAGAGGCGACGCCATGAGAGGCATAACCAGAGACTGCGTGGTTGAAATGTTTGACCGCAAGACTATTTACCTGTTTGCGGCCGTGACTTTTATCGCGGTGGTGATCGCCCTTCTCTCACCAAAGATGGAGGTTGAATTCTATGCCACCGGCAACGTTGACATGGGATCGGTGGGCGACTTTCTGACTAACCCCGTTACAAAGGTACTGAGCACCTTCCTGAAGTTTATGGTCTTTCTGGCGGTGATGGCCAGCGCAGGATTGGTCCCGAATATGCTTGCCAAAGGCAGGGCCGATTTTTACCTGTCCAAGCCCATATCGCGAACTTCGCTGCTTCTGAACAAGCTGTTCGGTATCTGGCTGTTGTATGGGGGGACGATCGTGCTGTGCGGAATTCTTACGTATGCGGCACTGGTTTCGGCGCACGGCTTTTTTGACTGGAAGATTCTCTACGTGTTTGCTTTGGGTCTTGTAAGCCTGTTTATCTGGCTGAGCATCACGATGACTACCGGCGTTGTGTCGGGTTCTACCGCGATGAGTATCATGAGCGCGTTTTTAGTCTGGGTGGCGCAGGTTATTCTTTATTGGCACGAGCAGATCAGGGGGTTTCTGGGGTCAAAGCCTGTCGGTTATGTTATCGATGGTCTTTATTACATCTTTCCGAAGACCGGTGAAGTCTCCACGATAGCAAATGCTTGTGCCTATGGCAAACCGGTCGAAAGCTGGATGCCGCTATATAGTTCTCTCATTTTCTCAGTCGTACTGGTGAGTCTCGCGGTCATTATCTTTAAGCGTAAGAACTACTGAGCCAGAGCGTCCCTCTTTATTATTATTTTTAGTGTAATATTATTTTCTAATTGTAATGAAACAAATCGTAGGGAAGGTCTCGGAGAGACCTGACTTACTATTCGTGCGCGGTGGACGTCCCCGTCCGCCGCGTCCCAGAGAGAAGTCGGCGCACGAGGACGTACGCCGACCACAGAAATTCTTTATTTATGAAAGCGAAATGGTATAATACGCTCTGCTCACTACTCGCGCGATATTTTCAGAATCTCGTACTTGAGCAGTCCCGCCGGGACAGTGATCTCGACAACGTCGCCGACCACCTTGCCAAGCATAGCAGCGCCAATGGGTGATTTCACCGAGATGATATCGTTATCAATGTCAGTTTCATCGGGAGGGACAACGGTATAGAGAATCTCTTCGCCAGTGCTTTGATCTTTGACAAGCACTTTCGCGAAGAGGTACACCTTGTCATCTGGAATCCGGTCAGAGTCGACGGTGCGCACGCGTGACAGCTTGTATTGAAGGTCAGCGATCTGCCGCTCAAGATGCGTCTGGGCTTCCTTGGCGGCGTGGTACTCGGCGTTTTCGGTGAGGTCGCCCATCTCGCGGGCTCGCTTGATCTCAGCGACGAGCTTCGGGCGCTCATCGAATTTTAACCGTTTTAGCTCCGCCTCCAGTTTGAGGCGGCCTTCTTTGGACAGGTAGATCGGTTCGCTCATACAGAGAGAAGCATAATCTATCTTCGTGCCTCTGGCAAGGAGCCATCGGCTCTCTTTTCCGCAAACAGTAGATACAGGACTAGTGAACAGGTCAGGCCGGGAAAGATCGGCTGAATCCCAAACCAGAACTGTCCGCTGTCGGTCACGTACTGGGATACAAACCAGATAAGCGACAGACCGCCGCTTAACACAATTGACAGCAGCGCATACCGCGCTGGAAACCGACGTTTGCCGACAAACGAAAAGAAGACCGGCACCAGCAGCGCCGGCGTACCGATGGAACCAAAGACATACCAGATGTCAACGACCGAGCGAAAGAACAGCGCCAGAATCACCGCCAGCAGGGTTGACAGAACCAGCCCCAGGCGCGTGTAGAAAAGAATTCCCCTCTCCCTGAGTTTCAAAAGCCGCCCCATAATGTCGTTGCCGAAGGTGGACGCAGCCAGAAACGAATAGGAATCAATCGTTGACATCACCGTTGACAACAGCGCCAGAGCAAACAGACCTAAAAGCCCCACCGGCAGAACCTGCATAGCTAAAGCCGGATAAGAAGCGATCGGGTCGGACAGTGAGGGAAGGATCGCCCGGGCGTACAAGCCGCTGGTGGTAGTCAGAAAGTCAAAAAAGGCCCAGCAGACGATGGAGATAAGTATCCCACGCCGTGCAACTGTGGCGTTCTTGGCGGCGTAGCAGCGCTGATAGAAGGCCGGTTCAATGAGCGTTGCCAAGGCAATAAAGTACCAGGTTGCGATATACCAGCTCGTCCTTCCACCGTGCCAGGTGAAATGAGACGGAGGCGTTGCTGCCTTGAGATAATCGAGTCCGCCGTAGGTAAAGTACACAGTCACCAGAAGAACAACAAAACCCAAAAACATCAGGACAAACTGAAACAAGTCCGTACGCACCACGGAGGCAAAGCCGCCCAGGTAAACATAAATGATTGAGAAAAACGTCCCGAACAGAATCCCCAGCCAGAACGGCCAGCCGAACAGATACTCGCACAAAACGCCCAACATCAAAACGTAAGCCGCCGGAACAGTCATGAGATAAATAATGATTGAGCCGGCGATTGCGGTTTTTTTATCGTAGGCCTGCGCCAGCCGGTCGGGGATAGTGAGGACCTCAGATTCCCTGGCCTTTTTGGCAAGAAAGACGGCAAACAAAAAGGCGGCCAGATAGTACGGTACGCCAAAGACCAGCCAGTTCGACAGCCCGTACCTAAAGCTATACTCGCCGACCCCTAAAATGCCGCCGTACCAGGTCGATACCAAGCTGGCAACGAAAGCGGGCAGGGTGAGCACCCGCCCGCCTACGATCAACTCAGTGGTGGAGCTGTCCTTTCTCAACCTCCTGACCAGCCCCAGATAGAGTAGAATGGCCAGGTAAAGACCGATCAGGGTATAATCAACAACATGCATTCAGGCTCGCTAGTATTGTGTCCGAGAAATATATGCGCATAGTCCTGTGCCCGGCGGGTCTTCAGACCCGACGGGAAAGCCGTAGTCACGCGGGGCGATCTGAAGATCACCCCGCCACAGAAGATGCAAGTCATTCATAGAATATGACACTAAAACAGCTCCAGCTTTAGCTGGGCAAAAAACGAGCGTTCAGCCGCAGCAAAATACTCCGCCCAGCCTCCTACGATAAGGTTTGCACCATCCATGTATGCAAAGTTACCTCCATAGCCTGCGGATTCGTATTTCTTGTCAAAAAGATTGTCCACTCTCACCGACAGGGTCAAATCGCCCGTGTTGAAGGCGTCCCTAATGGTATATGAAGCCGAGACTGAAGAGACAATGTACGGTTCGATGGAAAGCGAGTCGATGTTGTACAGCTCCATGTACTGACGCCCTGCAAAGCGGATCCTACCAGTTACCCTGAAGATCTCTTGACTATAGTCCGCTACGATGCTGCCCAGGTAATCGGGGAAGCCGACTGTCTTTTTGTCTTTGAAATCGATTTCAAAGCCATCCACATCGGTTACAAACTCTTTGACCCGGTTGTAGTTGTATGCAAAGTTCCCACACAAGCTGACCCTCTCCTGCGGTTTCACCGAACCTGTAAGCTCAATGCCGGTATGAAGTGAACGGTCAGCGTTCACCGTAATCGGAACACCGCTCTCGTTTACGCCACCGTAGGGAATAATCTCGTAGTGGAAATCCATCCAAAAGAAATTGACGCCAAAGGCATACTCATCTGTTCGATATTGTCCTCCCAATTCAAAATCATAGAGTCGCTCTGACTTGGCAGTAGGGTCGCCAAATTGATAGAGAGTATCTCCTGACGATGAAAGATTGAATGACTCTATTTCAAGAGAGGGCATCAGCCACGGGTCGTCAGCCTCGTAGATGGCTTCGTCCGTTGGAGTACGGGATGCCACGGCAAAATTGGCAAAAATATTTGTCTGGTCGGTTACCTTATAGTTCAGGCCGATGCGCGGTGAGAAAAACAACCAATCAACAACGTAGTCGTACCCCTTGAAGGCGCCCATTTTGACCTGGTCAAAATCATATCGAATATAGCGCAACTGGCCCGTTGCCTGGGCGCTGAGCTTGTCGTTGAACCGGTAGTGTTCCTGGCCGTATATGGAACCGACCTGTTTCTTACCAGTGTAATTGTAGTACTGATGCGTCGGGTCTATCGCTCCGTCGAGGAACTGCGCTGACACAACCTGTCCCCAGTGGTCAGAGTCGAAGTAGTAGAAAGAGCCGCCAATAGCGTGGCTGCCTTTTTCATGTTCAACGTTGAGTCGGGGATTCCAACCAACCTGGTTTTTGGTGACCCACTTCTGGCGCACCAGGTGGCCGCTGCTGCTGTCAGAGAAGGAGGTAAGATTGTACTCAAAATAGTCCCGATCGTCCTTGAACTGCTCGTAGTAGCCTTTGCCACGGATGTAATACAGAGTGTTGGAGAGAGTCATCCGATCATTGATCTTGTAGGTGTTGTGAAGATGGTAATGCGGCTGATTGAAGTTGTCGGTGGCATTGTCATAGGTTAAAGGATTCGTCCGTCGATTTTCCCTGAGGTCATCGCGCCCAACGCCGTAATAGGCCAGGTGCATTCTCATCGGGCCGCCATAGATGTGTAGCTCCGTAGTCATACGCGGGTCCAGCCGAGCTATGGAGTAGTAGTACGACCACCCTTCATACCAACTGTTGTATCGGTAGCCGCCGGTCTTCTGCTTTGAGAACCGGCCCGCAAACAGCCAGCGGCCGTCAATCAAGCCCGATGAATACTCAACGCTCTGTTTGTATATGTCGCTGACGGACTTGCCGCCGGAGGTGTACACGCCGTAACCGGAGGAGAGTGTGGTCTTACGTGGGCGGCTGAAGCTGTTGGTGACTATGTTGAGGGCTCCGCCAAAAGAAGCATCGCCATAAAGCGAATTGCCCACTCCCCGTTGTACCTGGATATCGGTGACATTGGCGGCAAAATCGGGCAGGTCGACAAAATACGTGGCATGGTCCTCGGGGTCGTTGAGGGGAACGCCGTTGATGTAGGTTACGATCCGCTTATCGTCAAAGCCGCGAATTTTGATATAACTGTAGCCTAACGCCGAACCGCCGTCGGCATAAGCATAAAGGTTTGGCATTGTCTCCAACAGCAACGGAAACTCACCCACCGTGTAATCTCGCTCAATCTCGTCCTGGGAGAAATTGTCGAAGGCAATGGGGGTAACACCCACCTGGGCCCGGTCCGCGGTGACGACTACTTTCTCCAGTGGGTAGTACATAGGGTCCAAAACAACGATGTCCGGCAGATCAATCAGATTGAACTGCCGCGATTGGTACCCTACCGACGAAAAGGTAACCCTCGTCACCTCATCATCATAGGGTAGAACAAACAGTCCGTCATCATTGGTGACAGCGCCGACGCCGGTGACATCGGTGACGACCGATACACCAGCCAACGGCTGTCCCTCGGGATTGACCACTCTTCCTGTCAGCTCCAGGGCTCCGGTGGCCTGTGAGCACAACAGCACGAGGGCAAGAAAAACGGTTACATGCTTCATGACACAACCTCACGTTACAGGTTCACTGGTTTTGCAAGGTTCCGTCCTGAATCGATAGGTTGCCTCGAAATCGAGGCACGGGGGATGCAGTTAACATCTCCGTTTCCCTACGCCGGTATTACCCGGATCAGGTCATGGGGGTTTGTTCTCAGGCGGTTCTTTTTACGCCACCCCCAACGGAACTATTTCTACACTATAAATTACGCACCGGTTCACAACTACGCAAGCAAATTCTTGAAAAATCTTACTCCAAGTGATCGTTCAAAGCCGCACAGAAATTCCCCCCAGAAACTTCCGGTTTCGGTGCACTTTTGTCGGCCGCCACTGTTATAATGCGTAAAAGAATAAAGCTAACTTGTTAGTGGAGTGAATATGTCTACCAAACGAACCAAGGAAGAAATCAAAGAAGCTGTGAAGAAACATTATGGCGCTGCCATCATACAGAACAGCTCATGTTGCGGCTCGACCCCGGCTGATTTTGACCCGGAAGCCGCAGGGCGGTTTGCGCACCTGGTCGGATATACTGACGATCAGTTGGCCGAGCTGCCGGAGGGTGTGATGTCATTTGGTTGTGGCAATCCGGTCAATTTCATAGACGTCAAGAAAGGTGATGTGGTTTTAGACCTCGGCTCCGGCGCCGGTCTTGACTTGATTTTAGCTGCTAAAAGGGTAGGTGACGAAGGCAAAGCAATCGGCCTGGATATGACTCCGGAAATGATCAAGACCTGCCGCACGAACCTCGAGGCGGCCGGAGTGAAAAACGCCGAAGTTCGCCAGGGCGAGATGGAAAAGATGCCGGTCGCAGATAGTGAGGTAGACTGGATTATCTCAAATTGTGTGATCAATTTGTCGCCTGTGAAAGAGAAAGTGTTTGAAGAGGCCTTTCGCGTGCTCAAACCCGGCGGACGGATGCTGGTATCCGACATCGTGACCCTGAACCTTCCCGATGAGTACCGTGATGACATTATGGCCTGGGTTGGATGTATTGCCGGTGCTGTCGAAGAAGATGAGTATGTCAGGCTGGTAAAAGAAGCCGGTTTTGAGGAGGTCAAGATTGTCGACAAGATGACCTACACTGCAGATACCCTCGGCACTCTGGCCAGCGATTCCTGCTGCTGCGGCACGAGCGAAAGATCGATCGACAAAACTCTGGTTGACAAGTATGCCAGCACGGTGGCTTCAATAAAGCTTTCCGCCATAAAACCGGAGTAGGTGGGCGTATCTTATTTCGCTCTCTGCTAGTGTTGAGGTATAACCGAAAACTGATGCTCGAATCCTTATAACGGCGTCGTAAGTTGCCGGCATCGCTCCTCGCTATGACCTTTCCAGGGATTTCTCAACAGCTTAGCTGCAACCGCGTAAGTCGCCTATCTTTATCTTGACTGGGGGTTTTAAGCCTATTATTATCAAGCGATTATAGTGTTTTAGGAAAGGAAGATTGAGTGGTTTACGGTGTTATACTGGCTGGCGGAAAAGGTGAAAGGTTCTGGCCGCTGTCACGGGCTGATCTACCCAAGCAGTTTTTGAAACTTACCTCCGACAAGACGATGCTGCAAGAGACGATTGACAGAGTCCTTCCCCTGATCCCCATCGAGAACATTCGCATTGTCACGAGCAGTCAGATGCGCCAGTTCATCCTCGATTCAATGAACTATGTGAAGGAGGAAAACATCCTGTGCGAGCCGCTTGGCCGCAACACCTGCGCGGCGATCGGACTGGCCGCGGCCCATTTACTTAAAGAGGACCCCGATGCCGTTATGGTAGTCTTATCGGCCGACCATTTAATCCGTCCGGCGGAGAAGCTGCTTGAAATACTCAAGGCCGGCACGGCCATTGCCTCTGCTGAGGATCGCCTGATAACGATCGGCATCACTCCGACCCGCCCGGAAACCGACTACGGGTACATCAAGTTGGGTGATATGTACAAGCACGAAGGGGACTGCGTCGTCTACAACGTCTCCGGCTTCACCGAAAAACCAAATGCGCAGGTGGCTCATGAGTACTATTACAGCCATAACTACCTCTGGAACAGCGGCATGTTTGTCTGGTCGGCAAAATCGATCCTCAAGGCGATCGGCACCTGTCAGCCGGAGATGAGCCAGTTGCTCTCCGTCTATTCTCAAGACATCGGAACGGAAACGGAGACCGCATCTCGAAATGAACTGTATCAGAAAACAGTCTCCATCTCGATCGACTTTGCCGTTCTGGAAAATGCCGAGAATGTTCTGACAATCAAGGGAGACATTATCTGGGACGACATAGGAGGCTGGCGCGCGTTGGAGCGATATAAGGGGATGGACAGAGATCACAATGTCGTTATTGGCGACGTCGTGATGGTAGAGACGTATGAAACCACGGTCTATAACAACAGTGAGGGCATCATCACGACGCTGGGGGTGTCGGACCTGGTAATTGTGAGAACCGACAATATCACGATGGTGGCGCACCGCACCAAAGCGGCGGAGATCAAAAAGATACTGGACAAGCTGGAAGAAAATGAAAAGACTGGTCAGTATTTGTAGCCTTCTAACTCTCAGCTTTGGCTTTGTCCTGTTCAGCGGCTGCTCCCGCCCACAAAAACCAAGCGATGAAACGCAAGAGGCCGATTCCGGAGATCGAGACTACCGCTTCGACCCGCTTGATTTGAGCCAGGACCTGGAGATTGTGCCGCAAAAGTACCCCAAAAGCGGGGAAATAGGCGGGCAGCTTGAGGCGGCTGAATTTGAAGCTCCCACCGATGTTACGGCCACGAGCCATATTGTCGGCTTTCCCGATGCCATCGACACGCTGAACCATCAAGCCTACCGAGTTCAACTCTTCACCAGCAAGTTGTACGGAGAGGCTCGTCAAGCGCTGAGGGTGGCGCAGGAGATATTTGATCGGTCTGTTTTTCTTGACTACGAGGTGCCGTACTTCAAAGTGCGTGTCGGCAGTTTCTCCGATCGGGAGGAGGCCGAGGATTACCAGCAGAGGGTTAAGGCGGCCGGGTATCCGGAGGCCTGGGTGGTGATGGTTAATGTGGGGGTGACGAAACCGGCCCCCCTTTATCCTGAGAGCACACCGCCGGCGTTGGAGGATAGTGTTAAGTATGAGGAAGATTCCGGAGCCAATGACTGACCAGAGTGTCATTGCCGTGGATGTTGACACGCCCGATCTCGAAACGATCAATCGCGCGGTTGATGTTCTAAGAGCCGATGGCTTGGTGGTGGCGCCGACTGAAACCCGCTACGGTCTGCTGGGACGGGCGGACAAAGCCGAAGTGGTTAAGAAAGTCTACCGGGTGAAAAAACGAGCGCTATCGCAGCCGATCGCCGTATTCGTGGGAAGTCTTGAAATGGTTACGCACTATGCTGAGTTGAACCCGCCGGCGCAGTTTCTGGCTAAGCTGTTTTTGCCGGGGCCGCTGACGCTGGTATTGAAAGGACTGCCGGAGTGGGACAGCCCGGTGGCGCGTGACGACAAGGTAGGCATACGCATTTCACCAGCGCCGGTGATTCACGAGATAATGGAAAGGGTCAGCTTCCCACTCACTGCTACCTCAGCCAATATCTCCGGCGCGGCTGAACTGAGCTCAATAGATGAGATCTCCCGTGCCTTAAGTGCTACTGTTGATCTGTATCTTGATGGCGGCGTGCTTGATGGCGCCCCTTCCACCGTGGTTGATTGCAGTGGTGATCCCCCTAAGATCCTGAGGAAGGGGGCGGTCGACGAAAAGGAGATCATGGCAGCTTTGAGAACCCAAAAAGCATGAGCGAACCGCTTGTTATATTGTTTGTCTGCACCGGTAACACCTGTCGTTCGCCTATGGCTGAAGGGGCATTAAAGATGTTGCTGTCCAAAGAGCGCCCGGGAAAATTCGAAGTCATCTCCGCCGGCACTGCGAGCGCCACCGGTTTTCCCGCGACTATGTATGCCATAGAGGCCGCCAAGATATGGGATGTCGACATAGCAAAACATCAATCGCAGCCGTTAACCACGGCCTTGATTGACCGAGCGGACTTGATTCTCGCTATGACACCCACGCATTTGCAGGAGATTCTCAGGATTCGGCGGAGCGCAGACAGCAGGACGTACCTCTTCAAGAGCTTTCCCGATCCGACCCGAAAAGGAGAAGGCGTGGCCGACCCGATTGGACAATCTCTGGATACCTATAACGAAACGTTTCTGGAAATTGGCGAATACTTGGGCAAGCATTTGCCGGAAATTGTAAAAAGGATTGATGAGAAAACAAATGCCGCGTAGGTCCGTGCTGCAAACGATAGTATTAGTGCTGCTGGTGTTGGCGGGAGCTTTCCCCCTGTTTTACTTTGTGTCGGTGGAGGTCGGCATTGCCCAGGCATCGGAAGAGACGATGGAGCCGAGAGAAGGGATCAACTCCTTCGATCGTTTTGTTGAGAACGTCGCCTTCGGGGTAAACGAGAAGTTTACCTTCGATATCAATTACGGATTCATCAACGCCGGCGTGGCCACGATGGAAGTAGTCCGCCTTATCGAGTATGAGAGCCGGCCCTGCTACCAGATAGTCTCGCGGGCCAATTCCAACAGATTCTTTTCGACCTTCTACAAGGTTGACGACCGGGCCGAGTCTATCATTGACGCGGTGGGGATTTTTAGCTGGCAGTTTGAGAAGAAACTTCGTGAAGGCAGCTATCGTTCCCACCGGATATGCAGTTTCGATCAGCGAAACCATACGGTCTACTATAAAGAAGACACCCTGGCCGTTCCTCCTTTTGTCCAGGATGCCCTGTCGGTGCTCTACTACATCCGCACGCAGAAGCTTGAGCCGGGCACAACGCTGTACGTGGATAACTTCACCGACGGCAAGCTGTATCCTCTCGAAGTGAGAATCCTAAAAAGAGAAACGATCACCGTCAAGGCGGGCACCTTTGATTGTATTGTGGTCGAGCCGCTGCTGAAGACGGTGGGCGTTTTCAAACACACGGGTAAACTGAAAGTCTGGCTCACCGACAACCGCCTGAAAATGCCGGTGCTGATGAAGTCAAAAGTACTGGTGGGGTCAATCACGGCAGAGTTGATCGACTACCAACTGGGCGAAATCGAGGCGTTCTGAACATGCCCAAAAAGTCGGCCAAACCACAGCCGATCGATCTCAGTCGAGTCAAACGCTATCCCCGTGCGCGGCGGACGAACAAAACCAAGATACCGGCTTTTGGCCGTCCCATGAAGAAGATTCGGGGGGTGGATTTTTTTGAGTCCCTGCCTGACTTCCTGAAAGCAGCCGATCTGAATGAGTTCATCTCACTGGTGGTCAAGGCACGCAAGCGGGGCTTCCCATTCCACCTCTTGATGGGAGCGCACATCATCAAAGTCGGGCTTTCGCCGGTAATTATTGATCTGATGAAGCGCAACCTGGTCACGGGGCTTTCGTTTCACGGCGCGGCAGTGATTCACGATTTGGAGCTGGCCTTTTTCGGAGGCACCTCGGAGGACGTTCAGGCCGGTCTCGTGGATGGTTCGTTTGGGATGGCACGCGACACCGCGGAGCTGTTTGCGGGAATATGCGAACTCTCTGAGCGAAATCAGATCGGACTCGGAGAGGCCACCGGGCGTTTCATCAATGAGGCGAAGGCAAGACACCGCAAGCTGTCGGTTTTCGGCACGGCGCATCAACTTGGCCTGCCGGTGACGGTACACATTGGAGTGGGCACAGACATTGTTTGCCAACATCCCGAGTACAACGCCGCCCAGGCCGCGGCCGCTTCCTATCTTGATTTCCGCATTCTTTGCTCGCTTTGTGGGTCAATTGATCGGGGGGGAGTGGTTGCAAATATCGGCTCAGCCGTTATATTACCCGAAGTTTTTTTGAAAGCGCTGACGGTTGCCCGGAATATCAACCGAGGCAAAAGTCGGCTGGTGACGGCGAACTTTGACATGATTACACACTATCGTCCCACGGAGAACGTGGTTAAGCGCCCGACCTTCAAGGCGGGCAAAGGCTTCAATTTCGTTGGTCACCATGAAATCATGGTTCCCCTGTTGGCCTGGGGCCTCAAGCTAAAGTTTAGGTCATAAGATAGGATAGTTTCGGAGTTTGGCATGGCAAAGCTTGTTGAATGCGTTCCCAACTTCTCGGAAGGGCGTCGCTCGGAAGTAATCGATGCCATATGCAAGGCTATCACCTCCCTTGACGGTGTCGTCCTGCTTGACAAAGAGATGGACTACGATCATAACCGGGCGGTGGTGACGTTTGTCTCTCATCCCAAGGTGGCGGTGGAGGCGGCCTTTGAGGGGTACAAGAAAGCGGCGGAGTTGATCGACATGACCACCCACAAAGGAGAGCACCCCCGCATGGGCGCCTGCGACGTCTGTCCCTTCATTCCCCTGTCGGATATGACCATCGAAGAGGCGGTGGAGTTGGCCAACCGGTTGGGCAAGAAGGTTGGTGATGAGTTGCAGATCCCGGTCTATTTGTATGAAGACGCCGCCACGACGCCAAAGAGGAAGAATCTGGCCAAGGTGCGCACCGGCGAGTACGAGGGAATACGTGATGCAATCGAAACTGACCCGACCCGCAAACCTGATTACGGCCCAGCCAAAATGAACCTGAAAGCCGGTTCCACAGCGATTGGCGTGAGGTTCCCCTTGGTGGCGTTTAATGTCTACCTTGACACCAACAAAAAATGGATCGCGGACAAAGTCGCCGACGCCGTCCGCAGCCTAAGAGGCGGCTACCGATTTGTCAAAGCGCTGGGGTTTGAGATCAAGGAGCGGGATCAGGTGCAGATATCGATGAATCTTGTCAACTACACCAAGACGCCCATTTTCCGTGTTTTTGAAACGATAAAATCGGAGGCAGCGCGCTACGGCGTCAACGTGACCTCCTCGGAAATTGTAGGACTGGTGCCGAACGATGCCATACTCGATGTCGCCGACTTCTATCTAAGGTTTGAAAACTTTTCCAAGGCTCAGATTTTAGAAGAGAAGCTTCGCTCAATCGGCGGAAGTGCCGCGGGAACCATTGGAGAAACGTTTTATGATGAAGTGGCATCGTCATCGCCCGCTCCGGGTGGCGGGTCGGTGGCGGCCTCGGCCGGGGCTCTGGGCGCGGCGTTATCGGCCATGGTGTGCCGGCTCACCGTCGGTAAGAAGCAGTATGCCGATGTGAAAGATGAACTGTCCGAGGTGCGAGATAAAGTCGACGCCCTCCGCGCCGAATTGACGCAGCTTATTGAAACCGACAAGGAAGCGTTTAACAAGGTGATGGAGTCGTTCAAACTACCGCAGGGTACAGAACGAGACAAGGCCATTGAGGAAGCTACCAAAGGGGCGGCGCTGGTGCCTCTGACGGTGATGAAAAAGTCGTTGGAGGTAATGAAACTGGCTAAAACCATTGCCGAGAAGGGAAACGAGAATTCGATATCCGATGCCGGTGTGGCCGGTTTGATGGCGATGGCGGCGGTCGACGGCGCCTGGTACAATGTCAGGATTAATTTGACGTCGCTTACGGACGGTGACTTCGTGGTCAAAACGAAAGAAGAAGCCGCGGCGGTTCGCAAAGAGGCGGAGGGACTGGCGGCAACCATTCGAGAGCGGGTGGAAAGCAAGCTGTGAATGAAAGAACAGATTGACTTGCATTTGCACACAAACCACTCGGATGGAACCACCTCGGCAGCGGAGTTGCTGGAAATCGTACGCGCAAAAAAGCTCAGCGCCTTCTCGGTCACTGACCATGATACCCTGGCAGGATATTGGGCCGTCCGGAGTCTGGTTAGCGAAGCTGACCCGGAATTGATCCCCGGCTTGGAGCTATCCGTTATGGCGGATGAAGGTGACTTGCACTTGCTGGCCTATCTCTTTGATCCCGATAACGAACCGCTGAAGGCCGCCCTGGACAGATTTCGAGAGAGACGGAACCATCGGGCCCGCTTGATCGTTCAAAGGCTGAATGAGATGAACATCGACATTTCGTTCGAAGAGGTGCAAGACGTGGCCGGCGAGGCGGTTATCGGACGTCCCCATATTGCCGATACCATGGTCCGTTCGAAGGCCGTTGGTTCCTACGAGGAAGCGTTTGAAAAATATATTCGCAATGGCGGACCCGCCTACGTGGCTAAAAGGAGTTTTATCCCCGAGGAAGCAATCTCACTGGTGCATCGGGCCGGCGGGGTAACCGTGCTGGCTCATCCCATCCTCGATAACACCGCTCGCCACGTGGAGATGCTGGCCGGGCTTGGGCTGGATGGGATAGAGATATATCATCCCGTACACAAACAAAGCGACATTAAAAGATTGAAGCACCTGGCCGAGCGATACCGGCTGCTTGTTTCCGGGGGTTCTGATTTTCACGGGCGTTCCACCATGTACGGTATGGTGGGATCGCAAAACGTTCCTGAAGAACTGTTGGATAACCTAAAACAGAGAGCAGCACAGAAAAGAGGAAAGCATTGAAGAGGATACTGGCCCCAGCTCTGGCTCTGACAATCGGCGTTTTCTCGCTGGCTCGGACAGACGAGCTGTCGCGGGAGAGACAGATCGAGATTATCGAAAACTACATGTATGTCACCGGGCAAACCATGCAACTGCCGTCGCAGGCACTGGAGGCAGTATCTGGTTATCCCGAAGAGCTACCGGTGAAGTGCGGCACACCAGCGGTCCTTGACTTTGTCTTTAACCATGATAAGCTGGACCCGGAGCTTTTGCAGGCGCTGGGGGTTGAGGCTGTGGATAGGCCTACCTATTCGGATGAGCGTACCTACGACAGCCCTGATAATCTCTTCAAGATTCATTACACCACCACGGGTGGTGATGCGGTCTATCGAGCCGGGGATGACCGGGACAATGACGGTGTGCCCAATTACGTCGAGGACATGGCGCTCATCCTGGAGTCGGTTTATACGCATATCATTGATACCCTTGGCTATGACCCTCCGCCAGCTGATGGGTTTTATCCCTCCGGAGGTGATGACAAGTACGACGTTTACATTAGCAATCTTCCTAGGGGCTATTTCGGGCTTACCTACCCGGATGAGTACGCTGCCGACGACACTAATGGTACCCGGGCCACTTCTTTCATGGAATTGGAGAACGACTATCAGGAAATGCCCACGTACAAGAATCGACCGCTTGACGCCGTCCGAGTGACCTGCGCCCATGAGTTCTTCCATGCCGTACAGTTCGGAATTGACGTCACCGAAGCCGAGGTTATCATTATTAAGAGTGACACGAAGGTTGACACGATTCCCCTGCCGTACTGGATGGAAATGTCGGCTGTCTGGATGGAAGAAGAGATCTACGACGACATAAACGACTACTATAGCTACCTGCCGTATTTCTTTAACTACCCGCGGGTGTCTATCCAACAGTTCAAAAGCACCATAACAGACTATCACCCGTATGCGTCCGTTGTTTTTCCGATCTTTCTTTCGGAAAAGTTCGGGCGGGACATCATCAAAGATATCTGGCTGCGCTGCGGTGAGTTGGGACCCGGCGCCAGTTTTCTGATAGCCACTGAGCTGGCAGTCGATTCCATAATTGGGGGGGATTCAGGTATGCCGACTGCCTTTCGGGATTTTGCCCTGTGGAATTATTTTACCGGAGATAGAGTTTGCTTTGCTCCCGAGGGCGTCGGCTATTCCGAGAAAGAGATGTATCCCACCATTCCCGATACCATCGTCGACACGATCATGTACGCCGATTCCATTGTTATTCAGATCACCCCGGTCATCGTTAACCACACGAAGTACCCTCTCTTGGTATATGGCAACGAGAATCCTTACTGGCCGGAGCATAACTCAGCTGCCTACGTGCGGCTTGACCACATGCGGGCAGTCGAAACGGACTCCATCGGCTACGACACGACATTCTGGTCATGTCGCGGGTGGGATCCCTTAGGTTTGTGCATCGATTCGATCTGGGTTAAAGTCAGCATCGACACGTTTTTTTCAATCTATGTATTCCTTGGCGATGCTGGCAGCTCGGCTCCTCCTCAGCCGTGGGGGCTCAATGTTGTCTTCCAGCTCGACAGTATTCCCGATTCATTTATCGTGGATCAGTTCTTTCTGCCATACATTGATGCCGCCGGAGTGCCCTCACTGCTTAAGATCATCGAACCCAACCAGTACCGGTCCATTACAATGATTATATCTCCTGCTTCGTATGTCAGGGAAGCGTATAAGCCCCCTTACGACTACAGTCTCGCGTATTTAGTCCGGGAACTGCTGGATTCCGCCCGTATCGACACCCCCATTATCATCGACCCTCAGTTTGTAGACATCCCGGCCTCCATTTTAGCGCCTTACCCCAACCCGGCGGTTGTCGGTGATATGGGAGGGTCTCCACTGAAGTTCAGGTTCCAGATACCTACCGATTCATTCAGCAACTGTATCTACGCCGAACCGAGTTTCACGATAGATGTTTTCAACGTAGCGGGAGAATTTGTCCGCGGCTTCACTTCCATCACTCCGCACCACTGTGGCAAGCAGGTAGAATTTACAGCGGATTGGAACATGAAAAACGAACGGGGCAAAGAGGTAGCGTCGGGGGTATACATAGCCGTTGGGCGCGTGTATTCTTCAGCAAAGAAGGATCAGCTGCTGGCTGAGGACAAGGTGAAGGTTGCCATAATTCGATGATGAGAAGGCATCTCCTTGTCGCTCGCATCGCGCTCTTTTCGGCTCTTGTCTACGTCCTGTCGTGGGGAACGTCATATCTTCCCAACGTCAACTTCATATTCTTTATTGTCTTCTCCGCCGGTTTTTTGTGGGGGGCTGTTCCCGGAAGCCTTGTCGGTTTGATCGGTATGGGGCTGTGGACGGCTTTCAATCCGTACGGCCCCGCGCCGGCGCCAATCATGATGGCACAGGTCATCGGTGCCGCCGGCAGTGGTCTGGTAGGAGCTGTCTTCCGCCGGAGTAACTGGCAGCGAGGCCAAGCCCCAACCCTGGCGGGGCGCTTGATTCTATCGGCCTTTTTGTGCACGGTCATTTTTTACCTTCCGGTAAACATGGTGGACGCCCTGCTCTTCCAGCCCTTCTGGCCGCGATTTGTTGGCGGCGCGCTCTGGGCGGCTATTTCTCTGGGTTTTAACGTCCTGATTTTCCCTTTGCTTTTCCGGGCCACCAAGCGCTTATATGTCAGAGAGAGTGCCTTTTAATGATGAAGCGATTAGCCATACTTGCGTTGATCTGCCTGATTGAACCCGCAGTGGCGGATGATGAACAATCCGATTCTACGTTCGTCCCGGCAGAAGAAGACTCGACTCTTGCCGCTGACACCCTTTCATTCGAAGGGGCTTCCGAAGATAGTCTGACGGAGGCCGATACCACCTTAGCCAGCTTTGAAGAACGGTACGAGGAGTTCAAAAAAAAACGTGAGCGCCGCCCCGGCCTTTCGTACTTCGATAGTTTAGCCGCCTACTTCACCTCGGACCGCTTGAACCAGCGCCGCCAGGTCGACCAGTCCTTCTTTCACGACGCCGGTGACTATTTCCGATTCGATCCTTCCTATTTCATACTTGAACCTCAGGTAACCCCTCTGCGCAAGACAGTGCAGCCGTTTGGCCTGTCCGGTGACAGGCTGAATCTCCTGGTGAACGGTCGCCGGCTTAGCCCGTTCGAGCACGTCCCGGAACCTGATGGCTTGAGTGACCTCAATGACATTCCTACCGCGCTCGATGACGACATCTTCCTCTTGCCCGGTCCGGTTGGACAGGTTTTTGGAGGGAGTCGTTCAATTGCCACTCTCCTGACCCGCCCCAGGAGAACATCATCGTATGCTCCCAAAACCGCCCTGCTGGCAGATAAAGGTTCCTTCGGCTATTCGTACGTCCGAGGCCGATACTCCAAAAAGTTTGTGTCCGGGCGTGCCATCGATATGTCGATAGGCTATCGCGATGCCGACGGCCCGGCTGTGAGCCGCAAGGATGATGCCTATCATTACTTCGGGAGCTTCTATTTCCCGATAGCGGGATCGTCTGGATTCCGAGCTTGGGGACAGTTGTATGATCGTGACGGCAACTTTGTTGTGCGGCCTGAAATGGGCGGGACGGCAGTGCTGCGGGAACGTTTTGATCGAGAGGCGAGGCTGTCTTTTGACTTTCACAATAGCGATAACACCGCACGTAGCGAAGTCGGTTATAAGCATCTCCGCAAGGGCTCCTATTGGAATGGGAACTATAAAGGCCGCTTGAATCTCACCGGACATGGGGCGTTTGCTATACGGGAGTGGGTCTCAGGACAAACAATCTTTCAGACGCAGGTTGACGGCGACTATCTTGAGTACGACGACGGTTATCAAAACCTGGGTCGCACCAGCGCGGAAGTCTCGCTCAGCGCTGCTCGACTGCAAGAAGGATACCGGTGGGCGCTGACAGCAGGTACAAGGTATGTAGAAGGTTTTGGCCTTTTGCCTTTCGGGGCCGTAGTTCTATTTCGAGAACTGCCCAGATTCTTTTTGATGCTCTCACTCGGCTATAGCGAGCGAGAGCCAATGCTGCACGAACTGCACCTCCCGTATCAGGAATCAACAATCTATGGCAGCAGTTCATCCGCTTATACCGAGCGTGGGAATAGTGACCTTGAACGGGAAAGAGAGTTGGTCGCAAATATGACCGTGGAGCTGGGTTCGCCTGAGAACAACATTGGACTGTCCGTAACTGGGGGGAAGATATCCGACGGCATCGATTGGAATAACGCGGACAGCCTGGGATCATATACACTCTTTTCTCCCGTCAACGGCGATATTACTTTTGTCAATGTCTCCGTTCAACCAAAACTGAAGCTAAGGAATTTCGTGACATTTACAGGCGGCGGTGCGTACCATTATCTCGACTATGATACCTTTGAAGATAAAGCCTACAGCCCCGAATATCAGTTCTTCTCCGGGATGGAGCTGCATGTCTATTGGTCTCAGAGGCTGCTTGATCTATTCGCCTATGGCGAGATCGTCTACACCGAGCCATACGATGGGTATAGCAAAAAGGGTTTGGGGCAGGAACTGCTTGCAAACGTGAAGTTGTCCTTTGGCCTGAAGGACTTCCGGTTCAACTTTGTCTTTCAAAACGTGTTGTCCAACGTCTATCAGTCCAGAGAGTATATCACTTTCCCCGGCCGCTACTTCTACTACAGTCTGACCTGGACTTTTCTCAACTGACGGGCGCCATGTTTCCCATACGCAATATAGTAGGGCAAATGCCTTGTGTACCTAACGCAGAAGAATGGTTGAGACCACGAGGGTCTTGACCTGCTTCACTCGTATACGTTTATTGTACGCCATGACAACGTTACCGCTAAGCCGTGAGCAAGCCTATCAAATGGTGGAAAAGAAGATAGGCGTTAACAACCTGCTCAAACACATCCTGGCAGTGGAAGCCGGAATGCGAAAACTTGCCGAGCATTTTGGTGAGGATGTCGAATATTGGGGCTTGATCGGTCTTTTGCACGACCTCGATTACAACGAGACCAAAGACGATGAAGCCCGCCACACCTACCTGACCCGTGACTGGCTGGCCGAATACAATCTGCCGGAAGAGATGCTGTACGCCATCCACGCCCATCCTGGGCACGTACCGTGCAAGAGCCGTCTCGACTACGCCCTATATACGATTGATCCGGCAACCGGCTTTCTGGTGGCCTGTGCGCTGATGCACCCGGAAAAACGACTGGCGGCGCTTGACGGCGCCTTTATGCTCAGACGCTTCAAGGAGAAGCGCTTTGCCGCCGGCGCCTCGCGGGAGAATATGGCGGCCTGCGAAAACCTTGGCCTGAAAGTCGAAGAGTTCCTCCTGCTGGTTCACGATGGGATGCTGACCATCTCGGAGCAGCTCGGGCTGTAGCCAATGAAGGATCCCCAGTCCCTGTGGCGAAAGGACATCCTGGGCTGGTCGCTGTATGATTTCGCCAACACCATCTATTCCATGAACATTGCCTCACTCTACTTGAAGCGGTACATTGTTGAAGACCTGGGCCGCGATGATTATTACTTCGACATCCCCTTTTCAATTTCGATGGCTATTGCCGCCGTGCTGCTTCCCGCCCTGGGGGCAATGTCCGATCACTCCACAAAAAAGAAGATCTTCCTGTTCTTGTTTACCTTTTCTTGCTGTATCGCCGTCGGCTTGATGGCGCTGGTGCCTCCATCGTTGATCCTGCTGACCATTGTGCTGTTTGTCATCGCCAACTTCTCCTATGAGGCCGGGCAACCGTTTTACAATTCGTTGCTGTACTCCGTCGCCGATGGCACCAGGGCGCGGTTTGTCTCCGGCGTTGGCGTGGCCTTGGGGTATGTTGGTTCCATTTTGGGTATGATCCTGGTTTTGCCATTCGTTACCGGCGGGGTTTACTCATGGAACATTGCTTTCATGGATGCGGGAGGAAAACAGGCCTCGTTCCTGCCTACGGCGCTACTGTTTATGCTGTTCGCTCTGCCGCTCTTCCTCTGGGTCAAAGAGGTTGAAATTATCAGGCCTCAAAAAGTCGGTTTGGTGGCATCCTATCGAGCGGTCTGGGCAGGAATCAGGGAGACCAAGAAGTATCCGGGCGTGCTGCGTTTTTTGATCGCAGACTATTTTTTTGAAGACGCGGTGGCGACCGTGATTATCAACATTGGTCTTTACTGTTCAATTGTCCTTGGCCTTGCCGAGCAGGCTATCACTACCTTTTTGATCATCTCGACTGTATCGGCGGTGGTGGGATCGTTTGTTATCGGCAAGGTTGCCCAGCGCTGGTCATTGAAGAACCTGTTGAGTCTGATTATCTGGGGCTGGGCAGCGACACTGCTTTTATTTCTGTTGACCGATAGTATGGTTATGATATGGATTCTTGGCTCAGCGATTGGCATCCTTCTCGGCGGGTTGTGGACAACCTCACGACCGATGCTGGCTGAACTGGTGCCGCGTGAAGACCTGGGGCGCTTCTTCGGACTGTTCTCATTGTCGGGGCGGGCGGCAGCAGTCGTGGGACCGTTGGTCTGGACAGCAGTGGTGTACTTTTTCAATTCGGAGAGATTCTTGGGCAGGGCGATCGTTGACCTTTTAGGCGAAGGGGCCGTGAACCCTGTCAAACTCCCTTACAAAATGGGTGTATTATCACTGATTGTGATGATGGTTGTTGGCTTGTACATTTTCAGAAAGGTCCCCCATACACGGGAGCTCAGGCATGGGTAGAAAAATCGGCGGCCGGTATTACTATACCGGAGCGGTGCACATCCACACCACCGAATCAGACGGCACCAAAAGCCTGGAAGAGGTAATCGCACTCGGTCAGCAGGTCGGTCTCGACTTCATGATGTTCGCTGACCACATGACGCTCATCAATCGTGACCGGGGCGGGGAAGGCTTTTACGGAAAGACACTGGTGGTGATCGGGTATGAGCATAACGACCCTGACGATATTCATCATTACCTGCTGTACGATGTCCCACGAGTGTACCCTGCTCAGATGTCACCAAAGGAATACGTGGCAGCGGGCGCGGCCGATGGTGCACTGGGCATCTTGTCGCATCCCGACGAAATCAGAAACAAGCTGAAACGGTTTCCCCCGTACCCGTGGAAAGACTGGTCAGTTGAAGGCTATGACGGCATCGAGCTGTGGAACCAGATGTCCGAGTGGATGGAGCAACTGACCCGATACAACCTGCTGCTGATGGCTTTTTCTCCTCGCAAATCAATGATTGCCCCTACCGAGAGAATACTGAAGAAGTGGGACGAGTTGAGTATGCAGCGGAAAGTGGTGGGTATCGCTGCTGTCGATGCTCATGCCTTTTCATTTAAGTTCGGCCCCCTTAACGTTGAGATTTTCCCCTATAAGGTGCATTTCAAGTGCCTGCGTTGTCACATTATCTTGCCTGAGCCGATGTCGAGAGATTTTGAGACCGCAGAAAAGCAGCTTTATGGTGCTATCCGCGACTGCCGCCTTTTCTTTTCTAACATGCGCTGGGGTGTCGCTGACAGGTTTGAGTTTTATGCCGAGAACACATCCGAGCAGGTGGTCTGCGGAGGCTGTCTGCCTTCTGTTGATGATGCCCGCTTGTTAGTGAAAACCCCATCGAAGGCAACCCTGAAGTTAATTCACAATGGACAAACGATTCTACAGACTTTAACCGACAGGCTGGAATACCGAGTAGCTCAACCGGGAATATATCGAGTTGAGGCCTGGAAAGGCAAACGCGGTTGGATATTCTCCAACCACATCAGGATCGCCGTTTGAACCGCGCCAGAGGGCGAAGCTATTGTAGGGCAGAACCCCTTGTGGTTCTGCCAGCTTGTGGGTTCAATAAGCAGAACCGCTTCGGGTTCTGCCCTACTACTACTCTCGCATGCTACTTCAATAGCAGCATCTTCCGGGCATCTACGCACTCACCCGCTTGCAGTTCATACAGGTAGACGCCGCTGGCGACCGTTTGACCATGCTGATCCCTGCCATCCCAATCGACATGGTAGCTTCCGGCCGGTTTGATTTCGTTAACAAGTGTCGCTACCCGCTGTCCTGCAATGTTGTAAACAATAATTGTCACGTGTGAGCGCGACGGCAGACTGAACGGAATCGTGGTTGACAGATTGAAGGGGTTGGGATAGTTCTGGAAAAGCGCGAAGTCTTTCGGCAACATTTCCCCAGATTCGTCTTCCACGTCCGTGGTTGAAGTAATCCAGGCAACGGCAGCTTCAACGACGTCGTCCTTGCCGGCAGCGACGCCGTCCGGGGTCAGCCACACCTCCTGGAATGGAACCCATGGAAAATCCTCGGTACTTGGGAACTCATCATGGGTGAGGTAGTGACCGGGGCTGCTGAACAGGTATGTTTCGCTTCGGGCATAGCGGAAGAAGAAATCCGAGCCTGAGCTATCCGCATCCGGACTATTAAACGAGGCCGTAGTAGGTTTGCCAAACAGTTTGGTCGTTGGACGGAACGTCAGCAGCAGAGCAGCCATATCGCCCATGCTAATGCATCCTGGCCCGATCAACACGGCTATCGGTTTATCATAATAAGTCGCCGGATTACCATAGATCTTAAACCAATCACTGGGGATAAGATAGGACGGTTGCATACTGAAATGGTCATCGGGATCGTCACGCATGTCTATCCCGATTTCATGCACTGTCCGGTCAAAAAGCAGCTCTAATCCGAAGCAAGCCCACATAGGGTTTCCACCGTAGCAGGTTCTGAAATCAATAATCAGGCCCTCCGTTCCAGACTTCAGAGAATCAATGGCATTATACCAGTCCACAGCATTGACTTCTTCCAAAAACCAGCCCAAGCAGTATATGTACCCTATCTGAGTCCCCTCGATAATCCCCCAGCTGACCAATCGGCCCGATGCAAAGTCCGGTTTGGGTACACCGGGAATATCCATTTGCTCGGTGGCAAAAAGGGACATGTTCTGTCCCATCAGTGCGTTGGTCGCCAAGTGAAAGGTGTCATCCGTATTATACTTGATAACATCTATTGTATCGAAGAGATGCCAGTTCAGTCCGGCCGCCATTAACCAGGAATGCGTGTAGGATGATTGGGAGCTACCCCACCAGAATCCTGACACAGGCAGTTCAGCTTCCAAGAGCTCATGGTAAAGTTGCTTCCATGGGATTCCATCATAGCCCAGTATGATATCCCCCGGTACCAGTCCCAGGGGGTGGTTCTCAACTGCAATGTAAACCAACAAGGTGCTGTCCGGCAGAGGGGTCAGGCCGGCGCCGAAATGATCGTTTGCTCCCCAGCCGCCAACAAACATCAGCGGGATCCCCGGATAAGGTTCAGTGTAGTAAACCTCAGCGTCACGAAACTCGGTGTGTCCCTCTTTCAACGCTCTTGTGGCGTGATTCATCATTGCCGCGAAACGTCCTTTACTTACCACGGAATCATTGATTTCCGAAAGGTACAAATTCCGGATCGAATCCCAGTTTACGTCGAGGCCTTGGAAGCAAGCATATTTGTCATCAATAGTATTCCAAAAAAAGTCAAACCACACAGCTTTGATACTATCGACTGGTCCCGAACCCCATGTAGCATCAATAGCATCCTTCCAATTATTTGTAGAGTAGTGCCCGGCTGATTTTGTCACCTGATTTGGCGGAGGAAATCTTGGCAAGAATTGGTTGCGGAATTCCTCAGGTGCTTCTTCAAGCAATTTCTGAGGAATTTGTAGCTTCTTTGACTCGGACGCGTCGGCCACTACATTTCCGGCACTGCATAAATCCACAGTTATCACCAGTGCAATGGCGGGAATAAACGCGATCAAGAACCGTTTTATCCGGGTAATCATATGTACCTTAGCCGCTATTACGGAAACCGGGTGCTGTCATGCGACCTTGTGCAATGTCAAGACATAGGTTACACATGTGCGGGGGCATGGGTTACGCTTTCTCTAGGTTTGGAAAGCAAGATTTCTCTCAGGAAGTGGTTGTAGAAGTAGATATGCCAGCAACCATTGCCGAGAGGTCTTGCTTCCACGGTCCATTGGGCCAATCCACGGCCTATCATCAATCGTTGTCCGCCTAGGATTATTTGTCCTCGGGGCGACACTCTTCGGTAAATGCTCTCGGGTCGCCCGATCCTGGC